>Ga0233439_10000596_pt1 | contig 52553 bp, 51 predicted proteins | sample SI_123_September_6_FD_182713 | JGI IMG/M metagenome (GOLD analysis project Ga0233439, IMG submission 182713) | Seawater microbial communities from Saanich Inlet, British Columbia, Canada - SI_123_September2016_100_MG | ecosystem: Environmental > Aquatic > Marine > Inlet | place: Canada: British... | reverse complement strand
ACCTGAGACACAGCATCCTTCTTAAACTCTACTGTATAACGTATCCCTTTTGTCATCATAAACTCCTTGTTGTGTAATTCATTTTTACCTTACAAGGTGTCTACAAATCTAGGGGCGTATCAGTTTGTCATGGTACTAGAAGTCTTTTTTCGGTTCATCACAGCAGGTATAGTCGGTTCATCCATATCCACAGCAGTATATTTTATGGTAGCTTAGAGCGTTTTGGCTTATCAATGGTGAAGGATAATAAGGGTGGATTTAGAGATTTTTGAAGTGTCATTATTCTGGCACTTGGCTTCTCTCAAATATGCATTCCGAGATCAACAAACCCTTAATCTATGTCTTTTCTCGATATAAAAATAAACGTAGAGAAAAAAAAGCACAAGAAATATGCACTGCCGTTGGAATTATTGCAGAAAAGCCCATCACAATTCCAAAATAGATATTCTTCATCTCATCTTCCCCTGTGGGATTTTTAATTGCAGCAGAAACGCGACCTTCATAAAGCTTACCCCTGTCTGACAAAGTTTGTTTCTTAACCACCACTTCCTTTCTTACTATAATTTCTTCTGTCGGCACAAAGCTAACGATCCAGGCGGAAATCGAAAAAACAAATAAAACCCAAAAAGTTGCAGCAATTGCGATTAAAACATCAACACTAAGGTGGGAAATATAACTGAAATTAGACCGGGAGTTCAGAGCACTGCGAACAACCAAAAGGGTTATATACAAAGACAAGCTATCAAACAAAGCTCCTAAAATCGCAACGGGCACCTGTATTTTTGAATAATGTACCAAGTCATCTCCTGAAAGCATTTCAGGGAAGGCTGTGGCCATTGCAAACCAATAAGCCAAGTCGTTTAAAATCACAAAAAATATAAAAACTTTAAAAAAATAGAATCGGGTATTGAATCGCCAGGCTTGGAATCCCTCTAAAATACGACTTAAATCTTTTCGCCAAACATCAAAATATACAAAGTCTATATTTTGCATCTTTATAAAGTTCCGATTTATGATAGGTTAATTTTTAAGAAGAGATATTAAGCAACACTTCAAAATAATATCAGGTTTTAAAATGCCAGAAGAACCCGAAATTCCCAACGCCAAAAGATATAAAACCGAACTTATCGTCATCATTGCATTGATGATCATCGTTGGCATTTTTATTGCGGTACAGGTGATACCGCAATTTTAAGAAGTTTTCAATTCTAACCAGCTAGAATTGGACCACAAAGGAAGGCGCTTTAAACAGCCAAGTTCATTTTCTACACGCCCCTCTTTCAGGACAAGAAAAACTCAGATATTGCATCCACTAATTTTTGGTTCTCGCTTCGCTCTCTTAACGAAACCCGAAAAAAGCTATCATCAAGTCCCCTAAAATTCCCACAATTCCTTATAAGAAGAAAATGAGATAAAAGATGTTGATATAAATCATGTGAAACAGATGCATTATCGTCACGAACCCTGAACAAGAAAAAATTCACATCAGAAGAGAAAACTTCTATCTCAGATACTGGGCTTAATGCTTTGAACATAAATTCATTTTCGCTAGCTATCCAGTGTCGAGTTTTCTCTTGAAAGGTTTTGTCTAATAAAACCTCAACTCCAACTGCCTGAGCTAGACCGTTCACCGACCAGGGATATTGAAAGCTAGCTATTTGCAGAAGTTTATCTGGATGCAATACCCCATAACCCAATCGAAGTCCTGGAATGGAATAAAATTTAGTCAATGATCGAACCAGAATCAAGTTTGAATTTCTTTCCAATAAATTCCAGGCTGAGTTATCGGTAGAAGAAAAATCAATAAAAGCTTCATCAACAATTAAAATGACATTCCTTTTTTCACAATAATCCTGCAATTGGGGAAGAAATTCACTATATAGCTTTCCGGTAGGGCTGGCCGGGTGACCTATTACAACGGCCCCAAGCTGTTTGATAATATCCAACTCGGGAAAAAGCTGAGAGACATTAGTTTGGAAATCATTGGTAGCAGTTAATGTTATTGAATGAGAGACAAAACCGAATGCCGTAAATGATTTTTCATATTCGGAAAAACACGGATTGATAATCGCCACCTCCTGCCCTTTAAGTAGCAATTGCGGTAGAAGGTATATTAATTCTGTAGAGCCATTGCTTACCTTAATCCAGTCTTGAGGAATTCCTGTCGTTTCGGATATACGTTTTAAAATTAAAGAGCAATGCGGATCGGGATATTCATTTATCAGATGGGGTGTTTCTAACAATAATTGAGCTACACAACCTGGGGGCCCCAGAGGATTAATACTAGCGCTGAAGTCAATAATTCTTTCTGAGTCGATACCCGCAGCTTTTGCTGTCGCCTTAGGGTCGCCTCCATGCTCGGGATATAAATTAAGGGACGATGGCTTACTTTTTTTAATCATAAATATTTTTGGATTTTATTCAGGGAGATATTCTTCAAATAGGACTTTAAAATCTTCTGGCTGCCCCTCCCATTTGTTATAGGAAATAAGCTTTTCTACAGGTAGACGTTTTGCCCAGCCTTTCGTTTCAAGCATAGGTTTTTTATAAAATGCCTCCGTATGCCCAATACATAAATAGGCCACGGGCTGGACATGGTCGGGGATGTCCAAGTCGTCTTTAAGTTGGTCATAGGACAGAATACTTACCCAACCTACGGCCAAACCTTCAGCACGAGCCGCCAACCATAAATTCTGAACAGCGCAACAAGTACTGAAAATATCCGTATCGATAACGGTATTTCTTCCCAGTACATTTGGACCAAAGCGGTTTCGGTCACAAGTTACGCAGATATTTATTGCTGCATCCTCAATCCCCTCTAGCTTTAAAGAGTTATATAGGTCCTTACGCTCATTACTGAATTTTTGCGCAGCTTGCTCATTGGCCTTTTTAAAATTTTCTGCCACTTTATTTTTGATTTGAGGATCGTCTATAATCACAAAGTTCCAGGGTTGCATATAGCCCACCGACCCAGCATGATGCGCTGCGTCTAACACTCGCCCCAACGTAGCGGGATCAATTTTCTTGGAATTGAAGTGTCGAATATCACGACGTTTATAGATGGCTTCGTATAATCCCTGCTTTTTTTGCGATGAAAACGCATGATCTGAACTCTCAGGTTTTAGTTTGTCGTTGTTGGTAGAATCGACACTTTTGATGACAACGGGAATGCCTGAAACCATATTGATCACTTCATCAAATTCCGATGCAAGAATCTGGTTTGCCTCTCCAGCCACATCCCTGAATGCACGTACAGAAGCTTCCATTGGGATAATTCCCGACCCTAACTCGTTTGTGATAACAATAATATGGCCCTGAGATTTTTTACACTCCTCTATGAAGTTGTGCAACTTTGATAAAATTGCTTCACGGTTGGCTCCCTTCATTATCAAGTTACTCAACCAAAGGGTTACACAATCTAAAATCAGAACGTCATATTGGTTCGTATTTTTTTCAAGGATCTCGGTCACATTCAAAGATTCTTCAAGGGTGACCCAGTCCTGTCCTCTTTCGGCCTGATGCCTGTTAATTCTTTCCTGCATTTCTTCATCAAGAGGCTCGGCAGTGGCTAGAAAGTATTTTTTATTATATTTCTGAGACATTTCCAAGGCATGCCGACTTTTCCCACTACGACTGCCTCCGGTAACCAAGGTTGTTTTATTAGACATAGAACTTTCTCAAGTAAATTTAAATATACTGCAAAACTATAATAAGGAACTTGTTATACCCGCAAAAATAAAAAAGCAAGCCTCTACCACTTCTGTGGTTGCCCCCAAGGTGTCTCCGGTCACTCCCCCGATCATTTTTTTGCAAAAATAAAACAATCCGAAGATGAGTAAAAAGAATAAAACCAATCCAATAACACCCAAAAACAAATCCATGTAAAAAACCATGGCTAATGGTACAGGAATAAACAACAGTGTAGACCAACTGCCCTTTTGATAAAATTTATTAGCTAAAGCTTTTTGGGAATTAACATGCTCCATAAAAGTTAACCCCAAAACCTGCGCAGATCTTGAAAGTGCCGGTATTATTATGAGCCACAATGAAGAAGCCGGGTATTGAACCCCAGAAATTCCCGCAATTTTCAACAACAGGCAAAAAACTAAAGCCAGAACACCCATTACACCAATCCGAGAGTCTTTCATTATCTCCAGAATCCGTTCTCTGGGGCGATGCGAAAAAAAACCGTCTGCGGTATCCGCTAACCCGTCAAGATGAAAGGCTCCAGTTATAATGGCAAGGAATAAAACATCTCCAATAATTCTGATCTCATTATAGGCAAAGCGTGAAAGAGTCCAGTCCACCGTCCAAAGCATTCCACCAATGAGGAGCCCCACCAAAGGGAAATAAACTACCTGCTTCTCATCGAATGTTCTTGCCGATGCAGGTACAGGTAGAATTGTCAAAAAACCGACTGCGGATAAAAAGCTCAAAGCATAGGCCCACTAAAATTCTATACCCTTTTGTGCAGGGATACCCTGTTCTTTAAAGGGATGTTTTATCATTTTCATTTCAGTAACAAGATCTGCCATTTCAATTAGTTTTTCTGAGGCATTCCGGCCCGTGCAGACAACATGAGTCATTTCTGGTTTATTTTTTATCGTCTCCAACACTTCATCTTCTGGAAGAAACTTATAGTCCAAGACATAATTTATTTCTTCAAAAATTACCATTTGGTATTTACCGCTATTTAGTTTCTCTTTGACTATCTCAAAAGCTTTTCGCGCTGTTGCCTTATCCTGTTCGATATTTTCGGTATCCCAGGTGAATCCATCACCCATTGGAACAATTTCTATATAAGGTGCAAGCTTGTCAATGGATTTTCTTTCTCCAGCTTTCCATTGACCTTTCATAAATTGCAAAATAAACACATTCATTTTATTGCCAGCAGCTCGCATAGCCAGACCAAATGCAGCAGTCGACTTACCCTTACCTTCACCTGTATGGACAATAATCAGGCCTTTTCGTTTTCTTGGATCTGCTCCCGATGATTTTCTCATTATTTTTTCATCAACTTTTGTTGTTCAATAATTTTTAACAAAAACTTTAGCCAAGCCTGATTTTCTCCCCAGTATATATGAGTATAAAATGCAAAACTGTTCAAGTTTCTGAATCCATCCGCTTTATTGAAAGATTTGCCTGTATTTCCTTCTTTCCAGAGAGGTTTTTCCAAATTCTTATCAAAGTCGGAATAATGAAATTCATGGCCTTTCAAATTTTTTGCCAATTCAATACTCTTTGAGGCCTTCAACTCTCTATAACTGAGGGTCAATTTTTTATTTTTTATTGTAGTAGAAAAATTATAAACACCTGCCATTTTATGGGAATTACCCTCTTCATCCTTTATACTTTTGCCTAGATACATCAATCCCCCGCATTCTGCGACTATTAATTTATTGGATCGGTTCCACATCTTTATATCTTTTAGCATAGATTGATTTTTGCTTAAGGCTTTAGCATTTAACTCAGGGTAGCCGCCGGGAAAGTAAAGCCAATCAGCATCGGGAAGGTTTTTATCTTTTAGAGGTGAAAAATATATAATCTTCCCCCCATGATGCTCAAAAAGTTCCAGAGTATCCTGATAAAAAAATTGAAACGCCTTATCTTTTGCAATCCCCACCGTAAAACGTTTTTGGTTTTTGGATGATTTCCATCTTAATGGCATTTTTATGCTAGCAGTACTTGAATTTTTAATACTCAACACCTTCTTTAACTTGCCTAAATCAAGATGAGTTTCAATTTGGTCTGCCCAATTTTTATAAATATTATCCTTCTCCTCAATCCCCTGAATGAGACCCAGGTGCCGGCTCGGAATTTTCAAGTCTGGTTTATAAGGAAGACATGCAAGTAACTTTGCGGAAGTGTAATGCTCAATGGCATCCTTCAAATATTTTTCATGTTTTAAACTGTTCACATTGTTTGCAATAACCCCCAGAAACCGCAGTTTTTTATCCATACTGAGGTAACCTTTAACAAGAGCCGCAGCTGATCTGGCAAGAGATCTTGCATCAAAAACCAAAATAATGGGAAGGTCGAGCAGTTTGGCAATTTGTGCTGTAGAACCTTTATCCAATTTTGGCGAGGCTCCATCAAATAACCCCATAACCCCTTCGACCACCGCAAAATCCTTTTTATACATCGCATCGGTATAAAGTGCCTTGGTGTATCTGGGTGTGGTCATAGCCGTATCGAGGTTATAGCTGGGGGTTCCACAAGCGCGAAAATGGTGGCCGGGGTCTATATAGTCTGGGCCCACTTTAAAGGGTTGGACTTTATATCCCTTTCTTTTTAAAAGATGCATAAGCCCAATTGCCAAAGACGACTTTCCAACGGAGCTATGTGTCCCAGCTATGATTAAGCCGGGAGGGGATTTAGATTTGTTTTGCAATTTTTTTCGTGTTCCTGAAAATAATAATGAATTTTGTCAAAACCTGGTTAAAGATTCTCTTCAATATCCCCTTCTATGGATGCAACGAGAGATTCAATTTCCATTAACTGATCCTGATCCGGGTTCTGCCAGAGGCCTCGATTAGCAGCTTCCATAAGTCTTTCGCCCATAGCTCGAATGGCCCAGGGGTTTTTTTCTTTTAAAAATTTTTGTGTGTCCTCATCCAATAAATATTTTTCTGTCACACCTTCATACATATGGTCTTCAATGGCGTCTGTGGTTGCATCGTAGCCGAACATATAGTCGACCGTTGCAGCCATTTCAAGTCCGCCTTTATAACCATGCAGTTTCATGGCATCAATCCATTTTGGATTCACAACCCGGGCGCGATAGACTTGTTTCACTTCCTCTTTTAAGCTTTTTATTTTAACCGCAGTTGGATTCGAGGAATCTCCAAAATACTCTTTTACTTTCTGTTTCCCTTGTCCTATTTTGATCTGATTTACAGCATTGATCAAACCACCGTGGAACTGCAGATAATCATCGGAATCGAAAATATCGTGCTCTCTGTTGTCTTGGTTTTGACTGACAATATCCATTTGAGAAAGTTGTTTTTTAAACTCTTCCTTTTTCTCCAATCCATAATCGTTTTGAGTGTAGGCAAACCCGCTCCAATTCATAAAAATATCTGCGAGATCCTGTTTGCTCTCCCAGTTCTTTGCGTTGATCGCCTCCAGAATGCCTGTTCCATATCTTCCTGGAGCAGAACCAAAAATGCGGAATAATTCTTTGGACTGTGATTCCAGATAATGTTTGCGAACAAAATTCATTTCTACGGGTTCATCCAATTCCGCTACCAACTGAATAGCTTTATCCATTAATTCAACCAAATTTTGGAAGGCATCGCGAAAAAAACCACTAATGCGAATACAGACATCGATTCGAGGCCGTTGCAGTTCTTCAAGCGGAATGGGTTCTACCCCAATGACTCTTTTATTTTCTGGCTTCCAGATAGGACGCACGCCCAACAAATATAATATTTGCGCTATGTCATCACCCTTGGTACGCATATTGGACGTACCCCATAAAACCATTGCGATTGATTCGGGATAACACTGCGATTCTTTTTTATACCTCTCCAAAAGACTGTCACCGAGCTTCTTACCCATTATCCAGGAAGTGGTGGTTGGCAACGAGTGGATGTCTACGGAATAAAAGTTTCTTCCCGTTGGCAAAATAGTAGCCATTCCACGAGTCGGTGCCCCGGATGGACCCGGCTTAATATATTTCCCATTCAATCCTTCAGACAAACTCGTAAGTTCATCTTTCATTTGCTGAAGTTTTGGATAAATTTCCTGAAAGATAAAGGAAACAGTCTCAGTCAACCCAGGCACTTTCACCTGCAACAAATTATATATGCTCTCTTCTAATTTTTGTTCTGACCTATAAATAGAATCAAAACATTTTTCGAAAACTGCAAAAGAAAGGATATCAAAAAGTTTTAATAAGTCTCCACGACTGGTTACCGGTTTTTGATAAAATTCCAATAGGCATTGTGGTACCTCATGATCGAGAGGCAGACTTTGATCGCTGAAATAACCGGTATGGGTGATACCACAAAACTCCATAAAAATACTTTGTGTCCCTTTTACGGGTGGAGTATCGATTCTAGCAAGGCTCACAAAAAGATTGATCAACTGATCGCCTTCTGGAACTTTTCCCAGAATATGCAGCCCTTCTCTAATTTGCGTATTTCCGATTTCACATAGAAAACCGTTTATGGCCTTTCTATATTCCTTAAAATTTTCAGGAGCTTCTTCAAATCCCAAATCATGATTGATATGGGTAGACTCACAAAGTTCCCAAATTTGGTTTTGCACAATCTCAAGTTTATCGGGATCGACACTTTGAATATAGGTCCACTCTTCAATCAATTGCTCTATACGCGCAAGGTCGTCGTAAAGATCAGCACGGGTCATGGGTGGAACCATATGATCCACAAGTACAGAATGAGTTCGCCGCTTTGCCTGTGAACCTTCTCCCGGATTATTAATAATGAAATAATAGAAAAAAGGAAGATCGGCTATTGCCAGATCAGGGTAACAAGTGTCTGAGAGAGCAACGGCTTTACCAGGAAGCCACTCGAGATTACCGTGTTTGCCCAAATGAATTACAGCATCGGCCTTAAAGTCTTCTTTTAGCCATCTATAAAAGGCAAGATAATGGTGTGTCGGAACAATTTCGGGACTGTGGTAAATAGCTACGGGGTTTTCGCCAAATCCTCGCGGAGGTTGAATGCCCACAAAAACATTTCCAAAAAATATTCCAGGCAGGTACAGTTTATTTTCATGCAAATATACGTTGCCAGGCGGCTCGCCCCAGTCTTTCAGCATCTCTTTCTGAGCTTTTTCAGGAAATTCACTATGCCATTCTTTATATGTATCATGATGAACTTGAGCAGGAGCTAATCTTTTTTGATCGTCTGTTAAAAACTCAGTGTCGTATGAAATCTGATCAATAAGGGAGTGGATTAAATCATCCCCATTTTCTGGTATCGAATCTACTGTATAACCTTTCTCCTTAAGTTCCTTGAGAACACAAATCAAAGATGCGGGAGTATCCAATCCCACAGCATTTCCTATACGGGCGTTTTGTGTCGGATAATTGGTTAATATAATAGAAATCTTTTTATCCTTATTTTCTTTTAGCGCTAAAGCCGCAAATCGATTAGCCAGCCCCACTAAACTCTTTACTCTTTCCTCATTGCCTTGATACTGGGAGATGGGTTGCCCTTTTAAAATACTTTCCTCAACAAACCCTATTGGATGCGCAATAATTTTTCCATCGAACTCAGGCAAAACAACTTTCATTCCCATATCTCTGGGACTCATGCCTTTTTTATTTTCTCGCCACTGAGATTCGGACTCGGAACAATAAAGAGCATGAAGAACTGGAATATTTAATCGCGCAAATAATCCTTTTAAATCATTTCCTCCCTCAGTCACACTCCCAGTTGTAGAAACATCTACAGTGGCATAGGACAAACAATCAATAATGACATGAGGAAAAGGAACGCCTTTTTCATCGACCAAATATTTTTCGACGGGATGGATTTCATCCTGAGGTTGTTTCATCATGCTGCAATACAAAGGCATCACCACAGAACCTAACGCTTCAATTTCCTCAATCAACTGCTGGATCGGTTGAATATCATCCGCAAGATAATGCGTGCGATACAGGAGAATAGCGATAATCTTTTTATTGGCGATTCTCGCCTGTTTAATACGGTCTAGATTTTCATATCCCGGGAGAAAACCAAACTCTGGAAATCGCTCAGGTTCTTGCCAACCCAGGGAAGTCCCGCAATAAAGGTCACTCAAATATTTTAGAGATTCCAAAATATGATTGGAGTGACACGCCTCATAATATGAAAATAACTTTTGGCAGACCGGAACCGGAGCGGTGGATAAGGATAAAATCGACGGATCGTCGTTCTTGTATCCCGGCAGACAGATAAAAGGAAGGTTTTTTTTGTGAGAAACCCGATTCATCTTCTCCAAGGATTCTTTATTAAATGACAATCCTCCAAGGTTTCGAGTGACAAGAATATCGCCTTCTTTCAACTCTCCTTCAACACTATCAAATTGTGAAAGATAAGAGGTATGAAGTTCTATTCCTAATTCTTTTGCTGATGTAATATTTTTTGAGAAGACATGATAATCAGAGGAAGTCGAAACAAATATATATATGGCCATAGAGGTATTTTAATTCCTTAAAGCAGAATTTTTTCCTGATGATGAATATCTGCCATAAACACATAGCGCCCCTGGAAGGTATCGGCCATTTTTCTCATCAATGCAGACCCGGCAAATCGCATATTCGAATCTACAACAAAACTTAACAGGTTAAGTTTTTTCACTCGCTCCCCAAACCACGCCAGATCATTGGAAAGTGAACTTTTAAAGGGTACATTTACGCGCCCATCAGAAATAACAACCATCAAACTGGTTAAGTGCTGCTTCTTTCTGGAAAACCCTTCTGCCATTTTCAAAGCCGCGTCCATAGCCTGCATCAATGGTGTTTTACCCTTGGCAGTGATCGCATCCAGAACACGGGATATTTGGAATAAATTCCGCGTAGGGCGTAATAATACTTTAGCTTCGGCCCCTTCTGTTGCAACAATAGCAACCAGGTTCTTCTTCTGGTAATCGAACTTTAGAATCCGCTGAACAAGTCCCTTCGCAAATGCCAGCCTGTCACGCGTTCCCATTGACGCCGATGTATCCACAACCAAAAGATGAAGCTGTTTCATTCCTGAGATTTTTTTCTTATATCTCAAATCATCTATGCTGATTTGGGATAATTTCTTTTTCCCCTTCCTTATTCCGGCAACGAGGGTGGGGAAAAAAGCGATATCTGACGGATTTCGTGCCAGTTTTTTATTCTCTGAATAACCCCGAGTTTTTCCACGGTCGCCCACCTGTTTGCAAGAGGTATTTTTTCCTGCACTCCCCTTATGCTTTAACGCAGAAAGCAATTCCAACATTTCATATTTTTGCGGAGCAGGCTCTTGTTCCGCTTGAAAGGAGGAAGTACTTTTTTGCCCCTCATTCGTAGACGAACGGTTGTTATCAACAGAATTAGAAGAGTCAGAGCTATTTTTATTTTCAGTATTATTTGTCGAATTTGTCGAGTCTGTAGAGTCGTTATTATTAGGAGGGTTAAATTGACCTCGATGATTCAAGGCATATTCTGCTGCCTTAAACACATCTTCTTCAAGAACTTCTTCTCTACCATTCCAAGCCGCCAGCGTGATAGCTGTCTTTGTTATTACCAGTTCTGCGCGATGCCCCTCTGATCCAGATTTTATAGCAAGTTCTACTATCAAATCTAAAAGGGAATCAGGCAGGTTTATTTTGGGAAGTAAGTTCCTTGCATTTTTAATCCGTGTAAAATATTTAAGCTCTTCTTCATTCCAAAGTTTGGCGAATTTTTCCTTGTCAGTTTCCCAAGCTAGCCGTCGGCGAATTATTTCCTTACGAATATCGACATCCGTTTCCGTTTTAATTTCTACTGAAATACCAAACCGATCTAAGAGTTGCGGGCGTAATTCTCCTTCTTCGGGGTTCATTGTACCCGTCAGAATAAAGTTTGAAGGGTGTTCGTGGCTAATTCCTTCACGCTCAATACGGTTGACACCCATTGCCGCAGCATCAAGAATAATATTCACAAGATGGTCTTCCAGCAAATTCACCTCATCAATATAAATAATTCCATTGTGCGCTTTATGTAACAAACCAAATTCAATTTTAGTCTGAGATGTTTTTAAGGTTTCTGGAATATTGATGGTTCCTACCACCATTTCTTCTGTAGAAGATAAAGGCAACTCAACCAAAGGCACAGAATGCTCTGAACCTGAAAGATCAAGAATGGATTTGAGTCCACGGACCGTGGTAGATTTCGCAGTACCCTTTTCTCCAAAGACAAGAACCCCGCCAATAGCTGGATTGATAGCATTTAAGACAAGAGCTTCTTTTAATTTTTCCTGGCCAACTACGGCTGTGAAGGGAAAGGAAGACATAGTAATTCTTAAAATTCCAGCTGATTAATTAGTATTAGACTCTGATGAAATCACCATAATGGAGACATCGCTGAATTTTTGATCGCACTCTGCGAGTGTTCCTGAGTAGGATGTTTCTTCAGGCCAGGTCAAATGCTCAAACACATGTACCTTGGTGTTTTTTGAGATTCCGTTTTCGATTAGATACTTACAAATTTCTGCTGGCATGAAATCCCAGGGAAGCGGAATAACTATTGCAGCTTTCCCCTGTTTCAAAGCAGTGACCAGAAATTCCTTATCTTTAGAGATATCCCCACGTTTGTGGAATGTCAGGAAAACACTTGTCTCAAATGCTGTCAGGGTTTTAGATGCTGCAATTTGAGCTGAGCTGATTCCTGGAATAATAACTGGATTGGGTTCCTGACTGCTAGTATGGATTCTTTCAAGATATTCATAGCCTGAAAAGTTCACATCTCCCATAAAGCAAACAACACAGGTTTTCCCATCTCTGGAAAGTTCTCCAACTTGTTCAAGTTTTTCACTTTGGTCTTTATATCCCATGGAAACAATTTCTGCTTTAGGATTAAAATGTTTTTCAGCTAACTTCAGCACCGTATCGAACCCAGAAATGACATCAGCTTTATTTAAAAGCAGAACGGTTTTATGTGGCATCATATCGGGGTCGCCCGGCCCTATTCCAACGGCATAAATCATATTTAAGTTCCTAGTAACTTGATTCCTATCGTGACAGAAAATATTGCGACAACAAACCTAGCTTTGGGCAAGTAAGTATTAAAGTTTTTACTCAAAGCAAAGTTTTTCAAAAATAAGCCATACACTCCCATAGTTAGGATCATTCCAAAGCAGAATAATCCTACATATGAAAACACACCAAAAAGAGACTTCGTGAGGGCAACTGGAATCAGTAAAAATATTGAAGCTGAGCCAGCAATACCATGCAAGACCCCCATACCAAAAAGGTGTGGCCCAGAAAATTCCATATGCTTATGCTCAAATTTTTTAAATTTCGAGCTTTGCTTTATTTCCTGGAAGAAAACAATCAATCCCAAAAGGATCATGGTGGCACCCACCATTTGCTCCGCCGATGTGCTCATAAGAGCCATGAAAGCTGAGTCCAGAGAGAAAATCAGAGCCGCCAGTATCGTCAATGTAAAACTATGCCCGAGCCCCCATTGCACTGCAAGCCGTAGCGAATTTTTCAACGAACCTTTACTTAGCACCAGATTGGATACCGTCACAATATGATCCGCTTCCAAAGCGTGAAGGCAGCCAAGAAGTAATCCGCCAGCTAAAAACCAAATCTGTTCCATATCCGCGCCCTAAACGTTGATCGTTAAAAAGTTATCAGTGATGATTTTGAGTTACGTGTTTTTTTAGATCATCTCTATTATTGAACAATAGAGGATAGTCTATTTCGGGGCGCTTAACTATAATTACTGAACACCCATTTTTTTCTGCTGCAGCAATTTTTTCAGGGACACCGCCCTCTTTCCCAGAAGATTTTGTGACAAGACAATCGATGCCCCTATCATCAATCATTGCATGGTTAAAGGCAATGCTGAAAGGCCCCTGAATGGCAATGATTCTATCAGGCGCTACCCCTTTGGACAATAATTGCTGAATCAATTGCGGGTCTGGGAGCATCCTTATAAAAACTCGCTCCTTCAGTCCTTCCCCCAGGAAAGGGTCAATATTTTTCGACCCCAAAGTGAGCAAAATATTTTCCCCAAGAGTTCGTGCTTTATCCGCTGCGGCCTGGATACTTTCAACATAGTAAATATTTTCACCTACAAATTCTTCTTCCGGTCTTTCATATCGAATGTAAGGAGTTCCATTTTCCTTACAAAAACTCATTAAATTCCTACTTATTTCCAACGCAAAGGGGTGGGTTGCATCGATTACCTGATGCGGATTTTCAATTTGGCCACGCTTGAAAATTTCTTTTTCAGTCAACCTACCTATTTCAATAACGTTTTCCGGTAGGACCTTTGAAGCTACTGACATCCCATATTGGGACGCAACAAATACTTTTATTCTGAAATTTTCAGAAATTAAATCCTTAGCAATCTGATTTCCATCAGAAGTTCCAGAAAACAGCCAAACCAGTTTATTTTTTTGCGCCATTTTCAAAAGAATACCCACGTTGTGTGACCATTTTATTCTGAATTACCTGGGTCGCATCATTCCCTAAAATTAATGTTGTAAGCATATCGAATTGCATAGAGAATAAATCGCCAAAAGCCACAATTTGACTTTTCTCATCAGGTCGAAAGGCGTTTGAGACAATCCCGCATGGCGTCTCCCGCGAACGATAGGGTTTGAATTTTTCCAGCACCTCATAGACTAATTCTTTTCTCTTTGAACTTTGAACGTTATACAGAACAGAAACAAAACCGCCTTTTCCTGCCGATTCCGCTCTTTCTAAAATAGTCTCTCTGGGAACTAATAAGTCTGAAAGGGATAAAGTCAAAAAGTCATGGGCCAGCGGTGCTCCCAATATTGAAGCACAAGCGTTTGCCGAGGTAACTCCCGGAATAATTTCAAAATCCAATTTAATTTCATTACTTTCCAATCTTTCTAAGGCAAGGCCTGCCAAAGCATAAACTCCAATATCCCCACTGGAAATCAAACTGACAGTTTTCCCATCTAAAGCTTTATTTATCGCCATATCTACACGTTCTATTTCCCCACCCCAAGGAGTAGCAATCTGGGGTTTATCTTTGATCAGGGTATGAATTAGATCCAGATACAACTGATGACCAATAACCACGTCACTATTCTTCAATGCTTCACTAGCACGCGGGACTATCAAATCCAGAGCTCCTGGACCAATGGAAACCAAATAAAGTTTCCCCATTAGGAGGGCCTCCGTTCCAAAATTTCCGAATCGCGAACCAGCGCTACAGCGCAACCCTTAGAGGTTGTTTTGTTTACTACTAATTTACCGTAGTGCGAAGTCATTAGGGCAGTGGGTTCACAAACACCGGGAACACCAATGTTTTCTTCTACAAACTCTGAAGTTGTGACATTGAGTTTTGAGACATTGATTTCTTCTTTAGAGAAAACCAGCAAAGGACAATGAAACTCTTCAGCCAATTTTAAAATACAGGGTTCCTTTTCTTTTATGTCAATTGTGGATATGGCTCTGATTTGATCGGGTAAAACTTTTTCCTTACCTAAAACTTCAGTTACCAATTCTTTTAAAGACATGTAATCTGCATTTTTTTTACACCCCACCCCTAACACATAACTTTTCATGGCTTCCGTCCCAGTTGTAATCACTGGAATACTTCCTGTTTTACTTGCAACTTTGTGGGCCAACTCATTGGCCCCGCCCTCGTGCCCGCCTAACAGGGAAATGGCATTTCTACCGAACTCGTCACACACGACAATCCCTGGTCCTGTCTGTTTATCAGGCATTATGGTGCTGACTGCACGGACAACGATTCCCGCTGCCATAATACAAACAAAACCCTTGTAACGACCTATGCTCTCATGGAGCCATTCTTTAAATCTGCCTTCATACCCATTTTCATCTTTTTGAGGATTAGCTGAAGCTGGCATCCACAGCTCCCAAGAAGGATATGATTTATGAAGCTCCCTTGCCAAAACCAAACCTTCTGACCGAATCACAATTATTGCAATGGAATCTTTTTTAGACACTTTTTTTTCTGAATAAATGAGAGAACTCTTTGGAGTAGAGTTGAGAGTCTTTAAAATCGCCCGGTCTCAAAACGGCTCCAACAATAATTAATGCCGAGAGGGTAATTTTTTCTTCTTTCATTTTCTCTGCAATTGTCGTTAAAGTCCCATAGATAATTTTCTCCTCAGGCCAGCTGGCTTTATAAACAACGGCTACCGGTGTATCGGGACTATAATGTTTCAGCAACTTCTCTGTTATCACATCCATTTTCAAAATGGATAAGAAAATACATAAAGTACATTTATGCGATGCAAGTTTTTCCAATTCCTCATCTTCCGGAACCTTGGTCCTCCCACTAACTCGGGTCAAGATGATGGTTTGAGAAATATCTGGTAGTGTTAATTCGCGCTTAAGCGTTGCGGCACTTGCCGCCATTGATGAAACCCCTGGAATAATTTGATATTCAATTTCCAAATTATCCAAAGCCCTCATTTGTTCAGCAATGGCTCCATAAATTGACAAGTCTCCGCTTTGCAATCTTGCCACATCCTGACCTGCCCCCTTCGCCTCTTGATAAATTGATATTTGCTCTTCAAGGTCGAGCTTGGAAGTATCGTACACCTTTACAGAATTCGGAAGATTTTTTGTAAATTCAGAATTAACCAGAGAACCTGCATACATCACATAATTGCAAGACCGAAGGCATTTGTCGCCTTTTACAGTTATCAGATCAACATCACCTGGTCCTGCCCCAATAAAATAAACTTTCATAATCCATTTCTCCCAACGGGAGGCTTACTTCTAATTATCAAGACAGATAAATATCCGGGTTTTTCATCTACTTTTAAACCCATTAAATCATTCGTTAGAATTTCATTGTCCAACCCAATTCTTTTTCCAAGAACGCAATTCGCTAAGATATTCATATCCACCAAAAGTTTACGCACCCAATCGAATCGGTCTCCAATTTTCATCAACACAATATTATCATTATTCTCGATGTGAGTTTTTAGTTCCTCTGCAGTCTCAGGACATGGAAGAATCAATATTTTTTCTTTTCCAATCCCTAAAGGAAAGTCCATTGCTGCGGCTATAGCTTGAAAAGAGCTGATCCCGGGATAAGTGGTGATCGATATTTCTGGAATAAGTTCTTTTAACGCGTGGACCGTGTAAGTATAGGTAGAATATACATAAGGATCACCAATGGTGATGTAAACCAGATTTAGATTTCGCTTAAGATCAGAAATAATTTTCTTTGCAATTTCCTGATAAATGGAATGAAGCACGGTTTCATCATTAGACATGGGATAATCCAGGAATTCAATTTTCTCCTTGGGGACATCAATATCTTTGATACAGGTTAACGCAACGGACTCTTTAGCACCTTTGGCTCGAGGAACTAAAACTTTGTCCGCTTTCAGCAAAGCGTTCAAACCTTTCACGGTTATCATTCCAGATGGCCCCGGCCCTACGCCCACCCCAATAAATTCACCTAAATTTTCCGTCATTTTCCGCTAACCGTTATTTCTATTTTTTATTTTGAAAGAGGAGCTGCCTGACCTACAAGATTCCCCTTAAAGCCCGCCAAATAGACTTCCACATTAATTAATCCATCTAAATAGATCGAAACAGCATCCGATATTTTTTCTGCAACAACATTGAACAAAGTAGCACTTACATTGTGCGTGTTGCTTAACTGAATCAAGTGTTCAACGGTCCTTGAATTTTTCATATCCATTAAAGCCTTCTGGTCAATTAGTGAATCGGCAATTTCCAATAATGTCGGCAAGGCCGAAGGAGACTCGCTTGAGTGCGTATTCCAGTGGCCGTCAATAATTTTAGCTAATTTTCCGGGATGACCAGCAAGCACAAGCGTCTTTAAGTTTTTAGGGTTTGCTATATATTTCTGCTTCAAATCGTTGATCGCAAATCCAATAAAGTTAGAGATGATACAAATCCTTTTTAAAGGAACTTTTTTTTCTTCATGAAAAAAATTCTGCCCCCATCTTCCAGGGCTGAACACAATGAAGTCTGAGTTCGCAGCAACAGCTACATTAATATAGGCTTCGATTGACGACTTCCAGGCACTGATAGACATGGGCTCAACAATGCCCGTTGTTCCAAGAATAGAAATTCCTCTTCAACCCCCAGTCTCGGATTGAAGGTTTTTGCAGAAAGCTCTTTACCACCTGGAATACTGATTACTACATCCAATCCTTCTTGAGCTTCAAAATAGCGAGAATCACTCATTAATAGTTTTAAATTGTTTATGATCATTTTCCTGGGAACAGGATTGATAGCTGGCTCGCCCTTGGGGATTTGTAATCCTTCTTCGGTAACAGTTCCCACCCCATCGCCTGCAACAAAGAAAATCTCATTTAAATCATTTTTCCTGATTTCGACCTCAACATGACATCTATGAGTTACATCGGGGTCATCGCCAGCATCCTTTGTAACTTGAGCCATGGCACCCTTCTTAGTTTCACGGCAAAAATCTATATCCACTCGCAACTTTTCCCCAGAAGGCAAATCAATAGTTGTTGAGTTTAACTTTTCCTTGAATAGCAAAAAACTTAAAGCTGCTTTAGCAGCTGCAGTGGCACAGCTCCCCGTTGTCATTCCACGCGCCAATCCATTTGCGGCAGGTTGTGCTAAATCAATGAATGAGTCACTCATAAGAGTTCCCTTATTCGATCGAGTCATTATTTCTGAGAGACCAAATCATCAAGGCATTAAAAATCGAAGCGGCAACAGTTGATCCCCCGCGTGTCCCTGAGTTGGTGATATAAGGAACTTTCGATTGGTTACTCAAGGCTGTTTTGCTGTCCTCAGTGCCCACAAAACCAACGGGAATACCTATGATCAAGTCGACGTTAAGTTCATTATTTGAGGTCAGTTTTACCGCTTCCAACAAGGCGGTGGGAGCATCACCAACAACTATAATTAGTGGCGAGTTTATTTTTTTCTGCGCCAGAAGTCTGAGACCGGCTACGGCTCTTGTCGTTTGATCCGTTTTTGCCTTTTCAAATGCTTCCCTGTCATGAATATAACAAGCAGACTCCAAGCCCCATTGTTTCATCAGAACTCTCTTCAATCCTGTTTGGACCATGGTTACATCTGTCCAAATCAGAGCATTATTCTGAATAGCATTCACACCCGCTTCAATAGCATGATCCGAGATGGTCAATCCTTTAATAAAGTTTACATCTCCTGTGGTATGAATGACACGCTTGAATATTTCCTGATGACTTTCGGGATAGGAAGATAAATCAATCAGACCTTCAATGATTTCGTAACTTTTTTTTTCTATGGGGTGTGGTTGATAAGGGGTCATTAAACCAGCTCAGATTATAAGAACCAGTTTATTTCTTGTGGTCGGAATGGGGGTGGTCATGATCATGGTCCAGTCCATGATGCCCTTCAATCCCACGAACATGGTGATGATGCCCAGCCTGTGGCGCTCCTACTTCGTGCTCAAAGCCAACCACTTGTTCGCGGTATTTACACATTTGGCAATTCATATTTTGCAAACCAAAAGGAACTTCACGTGCACGCTCCATGAAAACATCAATTATCAATTCATCGTAATTTAAATAAGGCGCTTTGAGAAATTCTATATTAGGAAATTTTTCTTGAAACTCATCGATAACAGAGAAGATTCGTTTTACTAGAATCCCTGTAAATAGAAAATAGGGGAAAATGATAATTCTTTTGAATCCCATTTTCATGGACCTTTCCAATGCATCCTGCAGTAAAGGTTGAGTCACACCAATAAAACTGGTTTCTGCCCAGCCGAACCCCATTCCCTCCCAAAGCATACGTGATACTTTTGCAACATTGGAGTTAGCATCAGGATCACTACTACCACGACCTACGGTCATTAGTAGAGTATCTTTTCTAGCAGTGTTGAGTTTTGAGTTTTTCTCAGCGGTTTCAATGCGATCCGAACAAACTTTTAAAACTTTTGGGTGAATATCAAGAGCTCGGCCATATTTGATATTTAAGGAAGGGTGTTTGCGGGACATTGCAATGACTTCGCTGGGCATATCATTTTTTGCATGGCCGGCGGCCATTAAAACGCCGGGTATGACCACAATATTGTTGATGCCATCTTGAACACACTTCGTTATGGCCTCATCAATGGTTGGCTTTGCAAACTCCAGAAAGCCACACTCAACAATTCTTTGAGGCTCTCTTTCCTTAAACTTAGAAGACAGAGTCAAAAACTCTTTAATGCCATCTTTGTCGCGGCTACCATGCCCAGCTATGCAAACCGCATAATCGTCAGGAAGGGCTTCAATATCTTCCATAGTTTTCCTCAAGAAATGCTTCCCACGCTCTTGAGTCGTTTAGAAACCCAACTGCGAGAATTGGTTTTTATAAAAATAAAAACCGGATTAATGACAATAGTTCTGCCCTTTATAAATACTAACTCCCCAAGGAAACTTACCAACATCCTTAATACGTTTTACTTTGTCGGATTCCGTATCAATCACATACAGTGAGTTGTTTGCAGATGAAGAGACATATACCTTTTTTCCTGCGGGGGTTGCGCTTGCTGTTTCAAGTCGAGCACCTTCACCCATTTCGAGTTGATTGGTCTTCTTCATAGCTAAAAAGTCATAAACAAAAACTTTATTTTCTTCTCTGCTAATCACATAACCTTTTTGTCCGCCATTAGCAAAGTTTACTCCTGTCATATCTGAACCAGCCGGAAGGGAAGACACCAGAGCGTGAGACTTTGCATCAATCACAGAGATAGTATTGTCCCCATTGTTAGGAACAATCATATATTTTCCATCGGGGGAAGCGTAAGCTCTCCACGGGTCCATCCCCACAGAAATGGTTTTAACAATCTGGTCCGTTGCTGTGTCCATAACAGTCACAGAGTTTGCATCACCGGTAGCAATGTAGGCGTATTTTTCGTCTAGCGTTAAGGTCACATTCGCTACTCCATTTACAGGAATAGAACGTTCACGGTGCATCGCCGCTCCGGCCTGATCTCTTTCAAATGAGGCCAATCCCGCAAGGCCTCCCACCGAAATATCCTTAGTAGAAAAAGTATTGCCTGATTCAACAACGCCCACCAACTGGGCTCCTCTATTTGGGATATATACTTTATTGCCTGCAGCTAAAACGGTCGCTCCGTGCGGTTCATGAAATCCTTTTAAACGTGCAACCTCTTCATTACTATCCAAATCAATAGCCGAAACAGAACCACCTTCAATGTTGCCAACATAGAGCCATCGGTTATCTTTGCTGATGTCCATATGCTCGGGTCCCGCTCCCACTTTTACATCATTCACTTCATTATTATTCAGGTTCAAAACAGAAACCATGTTGTTGGCAGTTGCCGCAATGGCCAATTTGTTTCCATCAGGTGAAAAAGCAGTCATATGCGCCTGACTGTTCATGGCCACCTTCTGTGTTCCAATCACTTCATCCTTGGTCATATCAATTATGGTCAACTCATTTGCATCGCGATTGGTCACAACAACGAGATGCGACAGATCATGATTTTTCCAATCAAATGCCAAAACATTTAGAGGATTTAAAAAAGCAATGAGGAAAAAAATAGTTACAATTTTTTTCATGTCGGAACCTTTCATAAAATTTTGAAGCGAATGGGCTAAGTGAGAATATATATTTACTTTTATCTTAGTAAGGTAAAAAACTAAAAAACCCCACCCCTCTACTTGAGGACTGAGGTTGAAATTGACAACCTTTTATTGCATTCCCAAATAAAGGAAATCTAAAATATTGCAACGCTATTATTGTTGATAATAATGGGGTTTTCAAGAGCTAATTTTCTTCACATCTTTTTGTCAAAATTAGCATTAGTCTTGGGGAAACCTGTTTTTCACTGAACAGGGTTCTTTTAGTCCATTGATTTCAATGTATTTTCGAATTGGCTTGACTCCCTAAATGATTAAATAGATAATTACCGAAGCTTTTCAGGTTTTTTGAAGGAGTTTTTTCTTTCAAAAAATAAAAGGGAAGGTTGTGAAAATCAACCACGGTCCCGCCGCTGTGAGCGTGACGAAATCTGCATAAAACCACTGACGTTTGTTGGGAAGGTGCAGAAAGTAGGATGATCGCGAGTCAGAAGACCTGCCTGAGACAATAATGGTGTCGCCTTTCGTGGAATAAAGGTGTTGTCCAGAACAGTGTTGATGAAGTAAATCAGGGTGCAATCAACCTCAGTCCTCAATTGGAGGAGTGGGGTTTTTTTATGCCCGATTTTCATAGAATTAGATAAAAGTTGGAATGAAGTGTTTTGTTAAATTCAGGAATATTATGAAAAATAGCTTCTTAATCTCAATAACAGCATTTGCGGTAATATTGTTTTCGCTTTCTGCTGGCGAAGCCCAAGAGAGATTAAAGAGTGAAGAAGATAAAACGCCTCCTACATCCGTTATTGAGTTGGATGAATTACTGGTTTTTCCTAGCGTATTAAATTTCGATTTTTCTTCCGATACAGGTAGTCGCTTAGATCTTCCTGCTTTTGAAACTCCCGCTTCTATAACGGTTATCAACAATACAGAATTAAAAAATGGGGGATATCAGGAAGTGGGGAAGGCTCTCGAACGATCACCCGGCTTCATCTGGGGAAATCCCCCCGCAGAGCCCGCCAATTATTCAATGCGTGGATTTACCTCCAATCAGGTCATGATCCAGCGTGACGGTATCTGGCTTGGTCCTGCTTTAATAACCGGGAGGCCTCAGAATGGTTTTAATCTGGATCGAATTGAAGTTCTTAAAGGTCCTGCATCTGTCTTGCATGGCCAGGGAGCCATTGGCGGGACTTTAAATATGATCACCAAAAAACCTGAAACCAGCAGCAAAAGCACCTATGAGTTTTTAAGTTCATACGGACGGTATGACTCGGTCAAGGTTGGCTTTGGGACTGGAGGCCAAATTAATGAAAATTTGTGGTTTCGGTTTGATGGCAGTGAATACAGTTCCGACGGGTACGTTGATAATGCAGACCCGAAGTCCAGAAACTTCATTGGTTCGTTGTTATGGAAACCAAATGACCAATTGGGTGTCACCTGGGGGGTTGATTATCTGGAAGACAAGCTACAAAACTATTGGGGAACCCCAATTGTTACAGAAGGCTTTGCCACCCAGCCTCTTGACGGAGTGGTCGCAGGAACGGTGTCAGGAGGAGGAGCGGCTATCGACGAGCGCATGCGTTTTGTCAATTATAATATTCCTGATGAAAGAGCAAAATCTTTTCAAATTTTGACAACGATGGAAGTGAATTGGAAGCACAGCAACAACCTCTCGTTTAGTAATTACACTTATTTTTTACATGCTGATCGCGAATGGCGGAACGCTGAAAACTTTACCTTTGATGCAGCGGCAAGCATGATTAACCGCGATCGTTTTTTTGTTGCCCATTTGCAAAATACAGTGGGTAATAGATTGAGCGGTAAATATAAAAACACCATTGCAGGAATGGAAAACCAATCCCTGTTAGGGGTTGATACAAGCTATGTGGATTTTGAAAGAAAAACCGTGCCAGCTAAAGCTGGGGGCCTGACAGGGGATGTGGTCGCCCCCTTTGCGCCTACTGGAGGAAACTTTGGGGGTAATCCCACTCCCAACAGTGTTAGTGTTTTTAGACTTAACCCAACCACGGTCACTACGGTTTCGACATTTTTTGAAGACACTTTAAAAGTTAATCCCCAATTAAGGCTGGTGGTAGGGTTGCGGCAAGACCATATAGAACTCAACCGGCTTAACAATGACGAATTCGCTGATGGTTTTTTCGAACGAACGTTTAATGAAATTAGTTGGCGAGTCGGTGTTGTTTACGAAATTGCCCCATCCACGAATATTTATGCCCAAATTAGTTCAGGTGCTGACCCATTGGGCTCAGATGTTTTTCTGGTTAACAGCAACGAGGATTTTGATCTTTCTCAGTCTCAGCAATGGGAAGCAGGAATAAAATCCCGATTCATGGATGGTAAGGGGGAAATGACCTTAGCCTTCTTTCATATTGAAAGACAAAATATCTTGATTAAAGATAGCTCTGATAGTGTGATAAATAATGAAGGAGGTCAGAGGTCCACCGGGTTTGAATTTGAAGGTTCTCTTTTAGTGACACCCAAATGGCGTGTGGGGGGTAACACCGCTTTTACCCATGCAGAGTTTGGTATTTTTGATACAGTCTCCGGCAATACTCCTGCTAATGTTCCAGAATGGGTAGTGAATGCTTGGACAACCTATTCTAATATTGCCGGTCTTCCCATAGATGTTGGGGGTAGTTTTCGCTTTGTCGATGATCGATTTAATACCAGATTTAATAATTTGGAAATGTTGGCATATAAAACAGTAGACCTTCACGCCACTTACAAAAGAGGAAAAGGACGATTTACGGCAAGACTGACCAATCTTTTTGATGAAGCCTATGCCCTTTGGGGTGATGAGTTTTATGCCAATCAGCTGATTCTTGGTTCACCCCGAGCTTTTGAAATTAGCGCTCAATTTGATTTTTGATTAACAGGAGAATACCTCTATGCGTTTTTTAACGCTGGCTCACCGCTGGATGGGGGTTGCCTTATGTTTATTTTTTGCGTGTTGGTTTATAAGTGGCGCGGTACTCATCTATCACCCCTTCCCATCTCTATCAACCACAGAAAAGCTTAAACATAGCCAACATATTGACCTCAACAAGGTAACCGTTTCACCAAAAGAGGCCGTCAGGATCGTTGGGAATAATGAGTTGGACCGGTTGAGGTTGATAGATCTTGAAGGACAACCGGTTTACGTCTTTCACACCCTTAAAAATAAAATACAAGCGTTGGACGCGCAAAGTGGCAAACCTATCAACCCACTGCAAAATATAATTGCTAGAAAAATTGCGGAACAATTTTTCGGATTATCTGCTTTAAAGGTCGAGGGTCCGCTGGATTACGATCAGTGGATTGTGCCAAATCGCTATGACCCTTACCGTCCGTTTTATCGTGTCTCCTTCAACGATAAAAAAGCAACAGTGTTATATGTTTCGTCGCATACAGGGGAAGTTTTACAAAAAACGGAAGGAAGTCAACGAGCCTGGAACTATATTGGGGCCGTTGTTCACTGGATATACCCAACAGTTTTAAGAAAAAACTGGGCCTTATGGGATCAAAGCGTCTGGTGGCTTTCCCTGGTTGCAATGGTAACAACCTTAGCGGGTATGATTCTGGGGGTAACTAATTTACGTAGTAACCCGGAGGGAAATCAGAAAGAATTTACCACCCCTTATAAGGGGTGGTTGCGCTACCACCATATTATGGGATTGTTCTCAGGAATATTTGTTTTGACATGGATATTTAGTGGCTGGCTTTCTATGGATCATGGGAGATTTTTTTCAAAACCAAATCCAGAACCAGACAGAATAAAAAAAATTCGTTCTATACCGCTAAAACAAGCAGTACAAACTATTTCCCTGATAGCTTTGCAATCGCTGGACAACTTCAGTGAAATTGAGTTTTTTGCCCTGGGTGGCAAACCATTCGTGCTGGCGAAAAACTCAAAGGAAATGAAGTTATTTAAGCCGTCAAACAAAAATAAATTATTTTCTACCACACTCTCAGAATCTGAAATTGTAAATGCCGTTAAGAAAGCATGGCCAGGAGTGGAAGTACAAGCAACCGAGCAACCCACCGAGTCCGATTTCTATGGGAATCTCCGTGAAGGGTCCCTCCCCCAAAAAACTTTAAGGGTTATTCTGAATAATCCAATTAAAACCTGGGTGCATGTCAATATGGAATCGGGGCAAATCGTATCGGTTATGGATAGAAGTCGACGTCAGTATCGCTGGTTATTTAATGGTTTGCATAGTTTAGACTTCCCGGGTCTCGCAAACAGGAGGCCCGCCTGGGATATTTTAATAATATTTCTTCTTGGGTGCGGATTTTTATTTAGCATTACCAGTATCAGGATTGGAATGAAGCGACTTTTTAAACATTGATATAAAATGACGCCATCTTAAAAACCTTGGATTCATTTTGTGGCCGGATGAATGAAACTTAGAATAAACAAAAATATATTTTTTCAAAAAGCATTTATCTTCTCCCTCATTGCGCATGGGGCTGGCTTATACTTATTTACACTTTGGGTGCCTTCGCAGAATCCACTTGCATCAGAAACAAAGCCAATCCAAATAAAAAATATTATTTTTAATCCGGTGTCTGATCCGAAAAAAATAAAACCCTTGCAACCCTCAACCCCAATCTTTAACAAGTATCGCAGGCCTTTGCCGACAGCTCCAAGTCCAAGACAGTTTAAAAATTCTGTGGCAGCGGTAACTCTGCCTGTCCCTATTGAAGATAGAACAAAAGAAAATATAGATCGCGAACCTCATCCTATGGCGCAGCCATTCAAAGTCGCCAAGCTCATTGCTCTTCCCCAACCTAAACCTTCAACTTTTCAAGTGGGGTTGCAACTTCAAAATATCCGCCAACCTGGCTCCTCCCCGGTTCGTTCTATTGAAAGAATTTCATATAATAACAACTCATTGCATAAGCCTACCTTAGTAAATTTATCGCAACGGTTTAATTCTATTCCTACTCCAACATCGCAATTAAAAATTAGGAGCTTACCTGCACAAGATAATTTCAAAGCAATATCTCCAATCCATAAAGTAGAAAGCAAAATACAAAAAACTCCTTTCAGGCAAATTTTTCCCGTACGGGTTGCTTCTATACCATCCAGCTTTACAAATACGCCTCAAAGTGGAGACCAACCTGCCACCAATACTCCTGAAAAAAGTAAAACTGCTCTAGATTCTCCTGGAAAAGATTTGGGATATTTAAGGGCTGGGTTTTCTTCCGATGTAAGAGGGAAAATTGCTGTTGCCAAATATTATCCTGGGTTAGCGCGAAAAAAAGGATGGGAGGGAAAACCGGTTATAGAATTCCAGATAGGAAGAAACGGTGAATTGCTGGATTATTCAATTGCTGTCTCTTCATCACACGAGATTCTCGATCTTGCAGCCTTGGATGCTGTAAAAAAAGCGAGCCCGTATCCTAAAATCCCGAAACCCCTGCAAACAGAATCTATTAGATTCAAACTACCCATTTCATTTAAGCTTAGCGAGCCATGATAACAACCATATACAGAACAGCTTTGTTACTTGTAATGCTCTGCACTGTTGCCCAAGCAGCGGTGGTGGAACTTGACAGTGACTTTGATGGCAAACCCGATCAATGGCACCATAAAAAGGATGATGGGGATCTAGAAAAAATGGAGTTCGACAAAAATGGTGATGGGAAAGTCGATCAGATCGAAATCTATGATGAAGGCAGCAAACCTTCGCGCGTCAAACTTGACCGCAATTTTGATGGGACTTTTGACCAGATCCAATACTATTCCAAGGATTTTCTGCTGACTAAAATTGAAAAGGACTCCCAATTTTCAGGGATAATGGATTGGCATGAGTTTTATGATTCTGATAATAAAGTTTCACGTTTGGAAATAGATCAAAATGGAAACGGCAAAATAGATGTATTTCAATATTTTTCTGAAAACGGGAAATTATTAAAAATTGAATTTGATACATCCCATGATGGAAACATTGATCGATGGGAAAATTTTGGAAAGAATGAAAACCTGCAATCTGTTGCCTTTGATACCAATTCTGATGGAAACCCCGACCAATGGCAGTATTTTGAAAATTCTACACTACTGCAAAAAGTAGAGCATGACAGTAATTACGATGGAAAAATTGATAGGTGGGAGTATTTCAATGCTTCAGGAAAAGTTGAAAAAACTGAACTCGACCGTAATTACGATGGCAAGGTGGATTTAGTTAAAAAAGAGTAAGTAAATTGAACCTGATTACACCTGCCCCACTCATTCAGATTTCTCGCCCTCATATATCCTTATTTATGGCTGGGAATTATTTACCCAATATCGAAAAACCCGGCCAAATTTTCCCCTTTAATCCAGCTTTTTTCATCCCGCCCCCCATAAACCTCTGAAATTTGCCCAATTGAAGCCCCCTCAAATTTGGCATGCAAGTTGCTATTACCATCCATAAGATGCGTGAAAGAATAACTACCATTACAAAGGGGCAAGGAAATGACTTCGATCGATGAAAAATTAATACAGTTAAATAAAGAAGTAGTTCAACTGTTTCAAAACAAGAAATATTCCGAAGCCATTGAGATTGGTGAGCAAGCCCTGGAATTTGGCAAAATAAAGTTAGGCCCCAAACATCCCAATACGATCACCGCCCTCAACAATCTTGCATTGCTGTACGACAGAATTGGAGATCACGCCCGTGCTGAACCCTTGCGTCAATGGAACCAGCAACTATTTACAAATGAAACCTGGGAAACCCAGACTGCATAAAATAAGTGCTTAGAAAATTTTCGTTCTTAGTTTTGGTTTGGGTATTTGTATGTCCAAAGAAGTATCAGACCATTCACAATCTTCTGTTTGCTCTTCGAGCTTCTGATGCAATTCAATAATATTCATCCCATTTCTGTCATATTCCAACAGTTTTTCTTTTGATATAGAAATAGAACTTCGCTCGGTTTTTTCTACCGGTAGGCTTAGGTTTCCATCTTTATCAAACTCTCCATAGGTCTCGCATCTACTGATCAACTGCTTAAGAGTTTTTACGCTTCTTGTAATATTATTTTTTGAAATCATAATTGACCCGCCCTATCTTTATCGAAATACTCGATCTCTAAATCCCCTTGTTTTGCAGCGTCTATGACTTTGGAGTAAAGTTTCTTATAGGCCAAGCGGCTCGACTGAATTGACATATCTCCCTGCCCTGCCCAGGCTCCCTTCCCCACCAGTAAACAGCCAGCGGTATCTTCGTCGGTATTACCAACGTGTATCAGAATATATTCAAATCCGGGAACATCCTGCACGTGCAACATGCCCTGGTGGATATCCGCATACTTTTGACTGTATTTTGCATGAAATCCTCCGGTTTTGCGGATACCTACTTTATAAGTTCCCGAGGGAATTCGGGTTTCTGAAACCACCTTATCTTGCCTATACTCATCCTCAAGACCGAAGCATTGAAAAACTCCATCAAGATAAATAGTGCTGATCGTAGTATCATTGTCGCTGGTAAAGCGCTCAACTAATAACTTCATTTCGTCCTATTTTTACAGCTCTTCGCGTTTTTTTTGATACTGGTCGAAATTCTCTTTTTCCGAGCAAGTAATAGTGGGATCATTGCGGCATTGATTCTTCTGATATTCCTGATTCATCCCATACAAGAATCGCTCTAAGGAAAAAGAGTCTCCAGCACAGCCAGAAAACAGTAGAGCTAAAACAATTAATAAAAGTGTCCTTCGTATCATTTTTCTAAATATTCATTACAGTTGGCCTATAGTTTCTCATCTACCCTTATATTTATCAACTAAGTGCTAAAAGTCTCATTTTCAAACTGAGTTTTGACATACGCAGGGGGGAGTACTATCATAAAGCCTTCTAAAACAGGAACCGGGAGATAAGACATATGATCAAGGTTCGAGCGAGCCAGATATTCACCCACTCTATGGAAGATGTGGTGGCAGCAAAAAAATTATTAGATGCCGGTACTTCCTTTGAAGAGACCGTGGAAAAATATAGCACCTGTCCTTCTAAAAAAAATGGCGGTGACTTGGGATGGATGCCTGAAGGAAACCTTCAGTCCATTATGGGACAAGAAATTTCAGAAGATAAGTTAGGTCAAATAATTGGGCCTGTACACTCCCAATATGGTTATCACATTCTAAGAATCTCTGAGATAGAAGTAGAAAAAATTGAAGGACCGTTTACTGCTGATCTTGCAATGGAAGAAGCAAACAGAATTTTCCCTGATATCCACTCATTGCTATTCAAACAATTTCATATTGGAATGCCCGTCACGCCGTATAAACCCGAAGAAACTATCGACTCCGTTTGCAAAACCCATAATGTTCCTGTGCAAGCAGCCTTGGATGCATTGAATAAGGAGTTCACTGAAAATAATATTTCCATCATCACATGTGAAGAACTGAAAGTTCAAATGGATGCAGGAGACAAGCCTGTCCTACTTGATATACGCGAAAGCTGGGAACGCGATATATCAAAAATAGAAGGGTCTCATATCGTTAACGCAGAAAATAATGAGCACGTTCTAAGTTCTTTCGAAAAGGATCGCGAAATGGTTCTGATTGATTGGAAGCAGGACCGCAGCCCAAGCTTCCAGAAATGGCTGACACAGCGTGGATACACCAACATCAAATGCCTGGAAGGCGGTATCGACCTTTGGTCGGAAAGAGTGAACACACGTCTCAATCGTTATGATATTGATGAAGATGACGGCTACCGCTATGAAGATATTCTGGAAGAGCCCGACGATCACGAAGGTCATGACCATGACGGCCACGATCATGATCACCCGGAGGGCTGAACCTATCCAGTTTTTATGCGCCCTCAAGACCCGCTATTAGAAATCCAAAATCTAAGCACCTTTTTCCATACCGAAGAAAATATCGTTCGGTCTGTACGCAACGTAGACCTGACTATTTATCCTGGTGAAACCGTCGCACTGGTGGGTGAATCCGGTTGTGGTAAGTCTGTTACCTCTTTAAGTATCATGCGTCTGGTGCCGGTTCCTCCCGGAAAATTTGAAAACGGTCGCATACTATTCAAAGGAAAAGATCTGCTAAAAGCATCAGAACTGGAGATGCAAAAAATTCGCGGGAACGAAATCGGTATGATATTTCAAGAGCCGATGACCTCCTTGAATCCGATTTTTACAATTGGTGATCAGATAATCGAAGCGATCTGCCTACATCAGGACAAGAACAAAGATGAAGCCCGGAAACTGGCCCTGGAGGTATTAAAAAAGGTAGCAATGCCCTCTCCAGAACAACGGATTGATCAATACCCTCATGAACTATCGGGGGGCATGAAACAACGCGTGATGATTGCCATGTCTATCGTCTGCCAACCCTGCCTTCTAATTGCCGATGAGCCTACAACAGCACTCGATGTTACCATTCAAGCACAAATATTGGACTTGCTGGATGACCTGAGGAAAGAAACCAACATGTCTATCCTGCTTATCACCCACAATCTTGGCATTGTCGCTCAATATGCTGATCGAGTTGCTGTAATGTATTCAGGGAAAATCGTAGAACAAACATCAGTTGAAAATATTTTTGCATCTCCCGCGCACCCTTACACCAAGGGATTACTCAACTCCTTACCCAAAGATGAAATAAGCAAACAACTCGAAACGATACCCGGCACTGTCCCTCATCCAGCCTTTCTTCCAGAAGGTTGCGCTTTTCATCCGCGTTGCGCTGAAAAAATGGATTTGTGTGTTCAGAAAAACCCTGAACTATTACCTCTCAAAGACAGCAGGGAACAACATCAAACTGCATGTTGGCTTTATAGCGAATAAAAATGAAAACATTATTGAAGGTTCAATCCTTAAAAAAATATTTTCCCGTTTATGGCGGCTTACTTTCGCGAGTCATCGGTCAGGTTAAGGCAGTCGATGATGTTTCCTTCGAAATAAAAGAAGGAGAGATACTGGGGCTGGTTGGAGAATCCGGGTGCGGCAAAACCACAGTAGGTCGTATGACTCTTCGTTTACTTGAGCCCACTTCTGGAAAAGTGTTTTTCGAAGACACCGACATACTAAAGCTTAAAGGGAAAGAGTTGACAATGATTCGCCCCAAAATGCAAATCATCTTTCAGGATCCATATAGTTCGCTCAACCCACGCTTTACCGTTGAAAGAATCATTGGCGAAGCCATTTCGGTTCATGGTTTGGCACAGGGAAATGATCTCCAAAAAAAAATAGAAACCCTTCTCGAAAAAGTGGGACTTTCCAGGATGTATTTAAAACGATATGCGCATGAGTTTTCTGGTGGTCAAAGGCAGCGAATTGGCATTGCCCGTGCTTTAGCTCTCAATCCAAAATACATCGTTTGTGATGAGCCCGTCTCAGCATTGGATGTTTCCATTCAAGCCCAAATAATAAACTTATTACAGTCCCTGCAAAAAGAAGATAATCTTTCCTTAATGTTTATTTCCCATGATTTAAATGTTGTAAAGCATTTATCTCAAAGAACCGCAGTCATGTATCTTGGTAAAATTGTGGAGATGGCGCCAACAGAATTAATCAACCGGAAAGCCGCGCATCCCTACACTCAGGCATTGCTGGCCTCCAAGCCTTCACTGGATCCAACGGATAGAAAACGACCCAAGCCGCTTCAGGGAGACGTGCCCTCTCCTCTCAATCCCCCTTCAGGATGCCACTTTCATCCCCGCTGCCCCAAGGTAGTGGACCGGTGCAAAACAGAAATCCCCCGTCAAATTGAGCTTGAAGAGGGGCATACCGTGCATTGCCACCTATACGATGAGTAAACTCGTGTTCGAGTAATCCAAGACTCAGGTCGACACCAGCTTTAGGCCTATAATTGAACCAATAAGCATTAGAAGGAAAAAAATACGGGATGCTGTAACAGGTTCCATAAAAAAAACAATACCCACTATCGCCGTGCCAAATGCGCCAATTCCCGTCCATACCGCGTAACTGGTCCCAAGAGGGATAGTTTGTATGGCTTTCGTTAAAAAATAAAAGCTCAAAATACTTAAAACCAAAAAAGAAAGAGAAGGCCAAAGTCTTGAGAAATTTTCCGAAAGTTTTAAGGAGGTTGTAAAACCAATTTCAAAAACCCCCGCCAGCACCAAATAAACCCAACTCATAAAGTTACCCCTCGCAGTAGTAATGGTCATTTATGTTTATTATAGATCTCAGATTTTTTAGGAATACCCCTCAAATTAAAGACATCTCCAATAAATACGAAAAATACCGCAAAAATCCAATAAATTTTTGATTTTACGCTAATTATAGGGCTCGTAAAAACCGTTATGAACGAAACCACAGGATAAACAATTGGAAACATGCGTTTTATGCAAAATTTACCTTTAAAAGCGTACCAGAGACCCAAGATTGAAAACTTGGCTAAACTACGGAAAAGATTGCAGAAAACGGGTTATAGTGGTAAATTTAAAGCTTCCAGTTTATTCGAATTTTTGAATTTTTAAAAGGGCTGAACCTTGGACATAGCTTCATTATCAGGCATTATTTCGGGCCTTGCTCTCATCATTACCGCTATATTTATCGGTGGCGATGTACAATCTTTCTTTAACCTGCCCGGAATGATGATCGTTATCGGCGGCACTCTGGCGGCATCCCTGATAACCTTCCAATATGATGACATAAAATCGGCTTTTAAAGCGGCCATTTTTGTATTTTCATCTAACAAAGAAGAAGCCAATGACATGGTTTCTACCATGGTCGAACTTTGCACCTTGAGCCGCAGACAGGGAATTGTTGCTCTCAGCAAGCTGGAAATTGAATCCGACTTTCTGAAGAAAGCCTGCAATCTTATCGCTGATGGGTCCAAAGAAGATATGATGCGGGATACCCTGAATATCGAAATTGAATCGATGAAGCAAAGGCATTTCATCATTCAGGATATTTTCAAAAAAATGGGACTTTACGCCCCCTCCTTCGGGATGATTGGAACCCTGATAGGTCTAGTACAGATGCTGCAGAAACTATCCAATCCGGAAACGGTTGGACCCTCCATGGCGGTTGCTCTTTTAACGACATTTTATGGAAGTATATTGGCATCATTAATATTCAATCCCATTGCCGGGAAGTTGCAATCCAGAACCATAATCGAAGTAATCAATCTGGAAATCATATTTGAGGGTGCAGCTTCGATAATTCAAGACAATAACCCCATGCTAGTATATGAAAAACTATCATCTTACATCCCGACTAAACTGAGACGTCCAATGCAGCAAAGGATGATGAAAAAATAAAGAAAAATATTAACAAAGTTCCGGCATTTTCCGGACAAACCGAATCCACACTGCCATGAGCCCCCGCGATAGCGTGGAAATGATCAAAGAACAACTCCGCATTCAAGCCAAGGAGTTGAAAAAGCGTGATGCTGAAAAAGCCAAGCATGACGCCAAGATCAAACACGTCCTCAAACTCAGCCACGAAAAAATCGAAGTCCTCAAAACTACCGTTGCTGCAAAAGAAGAAGAAATCCAAAACGTCCAGGTCTCCGGACCCAAAGTAGCCTTTGACAAAAAATCAGACTCTGAAGAGGGCGGTGATTCTGGCGGTTCTAATGAAAAAGATCAACAACTGATAAAAGAACTTAAGGAAAGTCTTGATAAAACACAAAAAGAAAAAGACAAACTTACAGATGACCTGAAAAATGCTGCCAAGGTTGAAGCCCCTGCCCCCGAAAAGATTGTTGAGACCAAAGAAGTTATCAAGACAGTAAAAGACCCCAAGCTCATAAAAGCCCTGAAAAAATTAAAGCTCAAAAACCAGGGACTTGAAGAGCGCATGGAAGAACAGGCAAGCCAAACCAACAAGAACGATAAAGAAAAGGAACTCCTGACCCAGGAATTAAAACGAATGCGTTCACAGCCGGATGCAGGCAAGGAAATGAAAAAGAAGGTCAAGGCCCAGGAGAAGAAGCATAAGGATGGAATTGAAGCTTATGAAAAAATTATCAAAGAAAAAACAGAGCTCATCAATTCTTATGAAAAAGTCATGTACGACAATAAGGGTGAAGATGGGAAAACCAAACTGCCTTCCGAAATCATCAAAGATTTAAAAGCCGATGTCGAAGAGTTGGAAAAAGATAAAGAAGAAATTGAGCAAAAACTGGCTGCCGAAAAAAAGGAGTTTGAAAATAAACTCGCCAAGGAAATCGAAAAAATTGAAGAAGAATGGGCAGACAAACTAAAAAAGTTCGCGTCTTCCAGCAAAGGAGGCCAGGGAAGAGCCGGTGTCATTGATGAAGAAGGGGCCCCTCTTTGGATGGTTACCTATTCCGACATGGTTACACTAATCATGACATTTTTCATCCTCTACTATTCCATTGCCTCTATGAATATGCAGAAATTCAAGGAAGCCATTATAGGTGAAGAGCAAGCCAGCATTGGTCTTTTAGAGCTTCTGGATAGTGCTGAAATTAAGGAAAGCATACAAGAATTGACACAGCAAAAATCAAACGATATATTGTCTGAAATGAGTGAAGTCGCTGAGGACTCCGAAATGGACGTCGAAACCAGCGCAGCAAAAGTTGTTGTTCGAGTTCCTGGTGCAAGCTTATTCAAACCGGGGCAAGCTGATTTACAGTTGACCGCAAGGCCTGTCCTTGATGAAGTAATTCGGGTGGTAAATAAATACCCCAATTATAAAATACATATTCAGGGTCATACTGACGATGAATCTATATCGACCGAAAGGTTTCCCACGAACTGGGAACTTTCAGCCGCTCGAGCAACGGCTGTGCTAAGATATTTTATTGACAAGGGAGCCGAGCCAGAAAGAATGACGGCAACCGGTTATGCAGATACATTCCCCTTGGCAAGAAACGATACAGTTCCGGGGAGAGCTAAAAATAGGAGGGTTGAATTTGTTCTGGAAAAAGAAAACTAAAGAAACAGGCAAAAAGCTTTTTAAGAACCCCACAGAAACCCGGGGTGCATTCAGGGTTTATCCGTCTAAAGAAAATCCAATCAAACTGAAAGTTGGGAGCACCAACCTGGATGCAGTCGATATCAGTGCAGGTGGAATCTCATTTGACAACACAGCCTTTAAGCTGGGGGCCAAATACCCCATGGAAATCACTCTCCCAAAGGGAAAAGGTACCTACAGAGTATCAACTGAAGTTCTTAAGATCGATGACAAGAATGTATGTCGGTGTAAAATTGTGGGTCTGAATCCTGATCAAGAAGACGGCATTCATTCTTATATTCTGGCTCGTCAAAAAGAAGAGATTGCGCAAAAAAAATATAAAGACCTATAGTCAAATAGCGTAAAAGAATCTAAGAAAGGTTCTTTTGCGCTATTTTTTTTGCACTCCCCCACCCTCTCTACCTCTTATATAAATGAATACCGACGACACCATGCCACAGCCCTGGTCTGAAAAAGAGTTAAGGCTCGTCAACCATGTTGAAGTATTCCAGGAAAAACCAGCCATTCTAAAAAAAGTTGAACATCGCCTGATCGCTTTACAGCAATCGTTGGAAGAAGAAATCGTCCCGCTTTCAGGAAAGCTGCCTGACGGAACAGATATTAAAAAAAACCAGATAGCCAGAGGCGAAAACCATAATGGCTTCCCCTTCCTTTCTTTAGACTACCCAAAAAACTTTTCTAAAACAGAGATGTTTACCCTGCGAACACTTTTCTGGTGGGGACATTACCTGGGTTTTTCGTTAATACTTAAAGGTAAGGATCTGGATAACTACTTAGACAGGCTAATAGAAAACAGGAATGCAATACCGTTTAAAGACATTTATGTTTCGCTAGCCCCAAATCCCTTTGAGTGGGAAATAAATAAAGAGAACTTTTCTCGGGTAGGCGAAGGTAACCCAGAGAAATTAGCGCAAACCATCCTAACTCTGGACTACCTAAAAATCATTCGAGTATTCCCGGTCACAGACGAAAAGTTTATGACTCTCGACTGGACTCAGGCCGGCCTGCAATTCTGGGAAGATTTAGCACCCGTAACGCTCGGATAAAAAGCTCAACTCACAAGAAAAATTTTCACGGCTTCTTTTGCATTTTTTAGAATAGACTCGCCATCGCCCAGCAACAGACTTTCAAACTCATGATCCAGAAGTTTGTTCAAGCCTTTTTTAGCTAGCGCCGGGGCTCTATATTTATCTGGAGGCAGCATATTTAGTTTCCCAGGAACTTTACCAATCAAGGCATCCCCGACAATCATAATGCCTCTTTCTTTAAGAAAGAATGCGGACTCGCCAGGTGATTTTTGGTTTTCAAATTTAAATGTTGTAAGACCACAAGGCAATGCATCCCCCTCGGAAAAAGTTTTATCTGCTGCTCCCTCTAATCCCGCCTTATCTTTTTCATTGATCCAAATAGGAGCACCTAATTGTTGCTTGAGGCCTTTACACTCTCTTTCATGATGGACATTGGTAAGTAGTATTGCCTTTAAAGAGTGTGAAGAGTTTTTGGTCAACAAGGCTTCCAGCTCAGCAAAATCTTCATCCGTCATACCCGGAGGGTCTATCAATACAGACTCGCCATTTGAAATTAACAGGTAGCCGTTAAAGTTCATCTGCTTTTCTTCAGAAAACTCATGCCATGTATAAATATCAGGAAGGATTTCTTTCATTTCATTTTCCCTTATTAAAAATTTTTAATTTTAGTTATCTTATTTTTGGACGACAATAAGAGGATGCTTCCAATTTATATTTGATTGCTGAACAAATTGGGTTCTCTGTGGCTTCGATAATACTTTGAAGATAAAAGTATGATGAAGCGAATCTGCAATAGGCGAAGTTTTGCTGTCGGGGATATGTAAAGGCGTGGGTGTCATAAAAGTTTTTCTTCCCTGCCCTTCTGTTTCAGATTCATTTTTAAGCAGCCTACCAATAAAAGGCGGTTTTCCTTTCAAACCAACCAGGAAAATATTGTCCAGGGCGGGAGAATCTGTTTTGGAAAATATAGCAAGGGTGTTTTCACCAAAGTAAGAAGATAGGGAGGCGTCCTTTAACTCTATTGCATAGCTGCAATCGGGCAGTTCCATCGGAGCTAATATTTTGATACAATTGTTACTATTGAAAATCTTTTCTTCCCACTCGTGGCCGGGCTCCCACCTTTCCTGGCCATAGGATAGCGAGACAAGGGGAATGGTTATCAACTTCTTCATTGTTGGGAAATATTAAACATTAATAGAAAATTCTGCCTTTGTATTTTTATTGAATGGGTAGATTGTTGCATTGTTCAAATCCAAGCTAATTCATTTTACACAATAACAGCATGAATGATTCAAGATACCGTGAAGCTCTGGACTATTTGTACAGCCTCACGCATAGCGGAATAAAACTGGGACTGCAAAACACCTCTCAGCTTTTAGAATATTTTGGAAACCCGCACCTGGGAGTCCGCACCATCCACATAAGCGGGACCAACGGCAAAGGTTCTACAGCAGCCATAATAGAATCAATTTTAAGAACGGCCGGATTAAAAACTGGCCTTTACACATCTCCGCATCTTCTAGACTTTCGTGAACGCATTCAAGTCAACCGCAGCTTAATAGATAAGCAAAGCGCAATCGAACTCATTCTAAAAATTAAAGCCGCTGTCGAAAAGCTGGATATTCCCGTAACTTTTTTTGAGTTTGGTACCGTTCTGGCCTTTCTCTACTTTGAAGAACAACATACCGATGTGAATATCCTGGAAGTGGGGTTGGGGGGAAGACTCGATGCCACTAATCTTTGTCAGGCAGAAATATCCCTAATAACATCCATTTCTCACGATCACACCGAATATCTTGGAGACGACCTCAAGCAAATTGCTTTCGAAAAAGCTTCCATTATTAAGGAAAGCGGTACAGTTTTTGCTCATATACCAGATAAGGAAATATTCAATGTTGTCAATAGTTTGGCCCAAAGTCGAAACGCTTCGATAGACCGGCTGAATCACGAATTTCAGGTCGCCCAAATCGAGCAAAATGAGGGCAGCCAGACATTCGATTTTATTAGCAAAGAAGCACAACTCAAAGGTCTCAGATTGCCCTTAATGGGTCAATTTCAGGCCCAAAATGCAGGTTTGGCCCTAGCAGCCTGCCTGAAATTTTTAGGGACATGGGATGAAAGGAAGATCAGGAAGGGTCTAGAAAATGTTCAATGGGAGGGTCGGCTGGAGATCGTTGCCAACCACCCCACAGTGGTTCTGGATTGTGCCCACAATGTAGCCAGCGTCAGGAATATGACGGCGGAGCTATGTAAAAACATCACTTTTACACGGTGTTTGGTTGTACTTGGGCTCATGAAAGATAAAGAAGTTGAAAAAATTATAGAAATTTTAAGCCAATTTGGCGACCTTTTTTTCGCAGTTCAGGTGAACCCTCAAAGGGGAGAAACTGCTGAGAAATTAAAGGGAAAATTAGAAAAACATAACAAACCGGTTCAGGTTTCAGAAAGTGTTTCCAGTGCGCTACAAGCAGCCAAAAATATTGCAAAGCCAGACGATTTGGTCTGCATCACAGGATCCATTTTTACCGTGGCCGAAGCTAAAAAATATTTTCAAAATGAAAAAAACCTTTCTAATCCTTGGAATTCTACTCAGCCTGGCAAATGATGCGTATTCCAGTGATGACAACCCACCTATCCTGCCTGAGTCCGACAGCGTAATTTCCTCGCAGCATAAACGGGATGAGTTGCCTGTAAGTTCTGATGGTATCTATTCAGACGACGAAGTTTTTATTACCCCATCGGGTTATAAAATCGTTCCGGGTGATATTCCCAATTGGTTTTGGGCCGACGGCACACCTCTTACTCCAGATGAGTCTGAGAATTTGGATTACAAGTTTGGGCCAACTTCTCCAGACGACTCTCCCGATTGGTATTGGGCGGACGGGAAACCACTGACTTCATCAGAAACCAAAACAATGCCAAACTCTCTGAAATTTCCAGAGTGGATCAGAAAGAATAGTGCTCAAAGAAGTTCTCCCAAAAAAGTAAACAACGCAAAAAGATCCAAAGATGAAGTGTTTCTTCTAGCTGATCATTTGAGGCAAAACGTAAAAAAAGAAATTATCTGGGCTTGGGGTAAAGTAAAAATTCGCTTGGAAAATAAAACTATTCAGGCAGACAAAATAAAAATAAATAATAAAACCGGGGAAGGCATAGCCAAAGGCAACGTAATTATCAAGAACAGCGATGGCACGCACCTGAAAGCTATTAAGTCACGTTTCAATATAAAAAATCAAAAAGGAAAGATTTTTCAGACCCGAGGGCGACTTGGGAAAACCCATTTCATAAAAAGTAGCGAGTTGTCTCGACTATCTGAAAAACACTACACAGCCAAATCTGCATCCCTAACGACCTGTCGAGGGAAATTGCCCGACTGGTTATTTGAGGCAGAAACCATGGATATCATTGCGGGTGACAGAGCTATTTTCACAGGAGGAGTTTTAAAAATAAGAGATGTCCCTGTTTTCTATATTCCTGCCGGTTACCTGCCGATGGACAAGGAAAGAAAAAGCGGTCTATTGTTTCCCTCATTCGGGAATAGCGACATCGATGGTGCAACTTTAAACAACGAATATTATTGGGCCATCGATGACCACTCCGATGCCACCTTTAAACTTGGCTATAGAAGCAAGCGCGGGTTTACGCCAGGCATTGAATACCGGTACACCCCAAGCCTAGGAACAAGTGGCTTTTTTAGTGGTTCATTTATCGATGACAAAATAACTGATTCGACTTTTTGGAAGGTGGATGCAAGCCACTCACAGGATCTACCTTTTGGATTTAAATTCAGCGGAACTCTCGATTTGGAAAGTGAAGAATTCAATAAAACATTTAACGACAATACCAATGAAAGAGCCCGGCGGATTTCTGATTCTTTTGCCACCGCATCAAAAAGATGGGATAGCAGTACCTTGGATATCATTACCCGATATCGTGACAGTTCCGAAATTGCCAGCGATCAAACTTTGGCAGAGCTACCTGAAATAACATATAAAACACAACGACAACTAATTGGTGACACAGGTTTTTATTTTAATCAAGACACCAACTTCACGTCCTTTTTAACAGACCTCAACTCCGACCCTGATGTTGACGATAACTTTTCTGTTCAAAGGTTTGATTTTCATCCGCAGCTCACGCGAACCTTTGCTTTAGCACCCTGGTTAAGCTTCACACCAACTTTGGGGTTACGGGAAACTCTTTATAGCAAAGGCCTGGAGGATACGGGGTTCTTCTCTCGTGAGTCACTGGACCTCTCTGCGAGGCTCGAAGGGCCCAAGTTTGAAAAAATATTCGCTACTCGCAACAAACTAATTCCTAAAGTCAAACATCTGATAGAACCTCGACTTACATTTAACTTTATTCCGGATATAGACAGAAAAGATAAAGATAAAATAAGAACATTCGATGCAATAGATTCTGTCAGTCCGCAAAGCCAGATAACTTACTCGCTTACTCAAAGAATTTTGCAAAAAGAAGCAGATGGCAAGGGCGATTTCAACACTCGGGAGGCACTGAGATTTACCCTTAGCCAGAGTTATGACATAAGAGAAGCAACAAAAACGGAAACAGCAGACAATCCCAGCGAACCATTTTCGGATATTCGTTTTGATGTGGATAGCAGACTTATTGATCCGCTCTTAATAAACTTTGACTCTACTTATGATGTGCATGATGAAGTTTTAAAAACTTTTAACTTTGAAATCGGGTTTAAACCTGTGGACACGCTTACATTTTTTGTTGAGAGAAGGTTCACCCGAAGAGGCGAAACATCTACTCTGGCAACAATTGACTGGGATTTCAAAAAGGGTTGGAACTTCAAAGCCAGCACAAGGTTGGATGAAGAAACTATGACTCATCGAGAAAACAATTTCAGTTTATTGTATGATGACCCCTGCCAATGCTGGGGTTTTAATGTTGACTTTATTCAACGAGACAATTTCAATGGTGGGGCAAGAAGCCAGGAAAGCAAATTTCTCATGGGAATCACATTCCGAGGTCTAGGCTCAATCAAATCTGGCGCTAAAGAAAAATTTATTCACCGAGAATTCAAATCAATAAAATGAGTGATTTAGAAAAATTATCCAGAATTGCTTTAGAATCAGGTGCCATAAGATTGAGTCCGGATGATCCGTTTACCTGGGCATCGGGATACAAAATGCCCATTTACAACGACAACAGAATTCTATTAGGGAAAGCAGAAAACCGATCTTTCATCGCACAAATATTTGCAAAGTATATCGGTGAGTCTATAAAAAACCTGGATGTCATCGCAGGAACCGCCACGGCCGGAATTCCTCATGCGACCACCCTGGCGGATAAACTCAACAAACCTCTTATTTATGTGAGAGCCGCTGCCAAATCTCATGGAATGGGCAACCAAATCGAAGGCCCTCTGACTGCGGGTCAAAACGTCCTGCTAATCGAAGATCTAATTTCGACAGGAGGAAGTGCCATAAACGCAGTAAACGCAATTCGCAAATCTGAGGGGGTTGTGGAACATTGCTTATGTATTTTTAGCTATGGTTTCACAGAAGCTCAGCGTCGTTTTGATGAAATACGCTGTCAATATCACCCTATTCTAACCTTCCCAGATCTTTTGAAAGAAGCCCAATCCATGCAAATTCTATCAAATGAGCAAATTGAGTCTCTGCAAACATGGCATAAAGACCCATTTAAATGGGCTGAAACTAAAGGGCTTTAACCACTCCCTCAATCAAATATCCCTGGTTTTATCCCCTCCTTCAAATTGCCCTGTTTTTATCCATATTGATATTGACATAGCCCTTTATAAATAATAGTATGCACGTTTCTTATCTAGGGGGTTTTCTCCTACTGATTTTTAAATTTATGGTGCTTTTTTTATGAGCGACCACCGGTCTCTCTATAAAAAGCTTTAACTACAAAAAAATATACCGGAATACATAATTCCTTAATTACTAGAAACTCTTTGGAGGTTTGTTTAGATGCCCAAATTAGAATTAGGTCCAATTGGTTTACTTCCCCCCTCTGCCGCTGCAATGGGTATCTTCCATCCAGAGCATGGTTCGGGGATGGACTTAGTAGAAGGTGAACACATACCCACAGATGATGCGATTGTAAAAGGAGCCCGAGAATTATTAACTCGAAGAAATCCCACCCTTTTCCCAGGACCAATGATCGTTTGGGGTTGGAATGACGAAACCATACACAAAGCTGACATGGCTATGGATCTAGTTAGAGAAATTCCAGGCATGAATGTAATTCCCATGCCCGACTATCGGCCCATTTATCCTAAAATTGACCCGGAAGCAGTGATCAATCCTTGTCATCCAAATTTAACGGTTGACCACAATAAGATTAAAGTCTGTGCGCTTATTGGTGTTCATTGTCACTTCGCTAATATTACTTTAAAAATGATCCGTGCAAATACCGATTGTTACACTCAGGCATGGTGTGCTTACGATGGCCATGAAGATGCACTCCTGTCGCTTAGTAATTTAGACGGCCCAAAACTGTTAAAAATAATTGAAGCCGTTAAGAAACTGAAAAAAGACGGTCTAGAGCCATGGGGTTTGACAAAAGAAGGTAAAGAAGAGTTGGAAGAAATTGCAGCTCGAAAAGCCCAGGCTAAAGCACCCAAAAAAGAAGACACCACACTTTTCATGGGTGAGCTTGAGCAAGGCTTGGATGAAAATGCCGAGTAATTCCTAGCTCCCTGTAGTTTAAAAACCAAAAAGATCACACCATTGACCCGTTTATATTTTCCATATAAGCGGGTCTTTTTTTTGTGTTTTTTTGCAAATCCATGCTGAATAAAAAGAAAATCAAATAAATAACACTGAGTTACCTTATAAAGATTGACAGATTAAAATAATCCACTATCCTACTAATTCGAATCGTTAAAATAATAAATATTAAATCAGTTATTTTGGGCTTTATGAGATGGCGAAAATTATTTCATATCCAATCTAGTCATTCCAATTACGTTATAGGAGGTTGATGTGCGAGCATTGGTAATTGATGATTCCAGAGCCATCAGGATGATTCTGGGGCAAATTTTAAAAGCTTTAAAGTTTGAAGTCTTTAATGCAGGTCATGGCTTGGAAGCTCTGGAGAAATTAAAGGAAACCGGTCCAGTCGAACTTGCATTAGTAGATTGGAACATGCCCGAAATGAATGGGTATGAATTCGTATGTGAAGTGAGAAAAGACGATAAATATAAGGATATGCGCCTCATGATGGTGACCACCGAAACTGAAATGTCACAAGTCATAAAAGCTTTAGAGGCGGGAGCAAACGAGTATGTAATGAAACCTTTTACAAAAGAAATGATTGTTGAAAAACTTACAATTATGGGTCTGTCTGTTGATTAAAAAACTCAATATTAGCGATTTGTAGAACAAGGAAAATCATGCCCATCAATCCGACAGACTTTGATTATATAAGCAAAATTGTAAAGGAAGAATCAGCAATCGTCCTTGAGAAAGGAAAGGAATATCTGGTTGAATCCAGATTAATGCCTTTAGTCCATCAGGAAAAATTGGAATCCCTTGAAAATCTGGTTCGAAAATTAAAAGCGCAACCAAGAGGTGAGTTGCGGGACACAGTCATCGAAGCAATGACAACCAATGAGACTTCCTTCTTTCGAGATATCCATCCATTTGAAACATTAAAAAAAGAAATCTTTCCCGATTTAATAGAAAAAAGAAAAGATAAAAAAGAATTAAATATTTGGTGTGGAGCAAGCTCAAGCGGCCAGGAATGCTACTCCCTGGTGATGATTCTAAAAAATCAATTCCCTGTACTCGATTCCTGGAAAATCACATTTGCAGCCAGCGACATTTCCAACCAGATGTTAAACCGCTGTCGAAGTGGAATATATAGCCAACTGGAAATCAACCGCGGACTGCCAGCCCCATTAATGGTTAAATATTTTAATCGGCTAGGAACAGAGTGGCAGGTAAAAGATGAATTACGAAAAATGATCCAATTTCGCATCACAAATCTTTCAGAAAAATGGCCCTTCATGCCCCCCTTGGACCTGATTATGATGCGCAATGTTTTGATTTATTTTGATGTCGAAATGAAAAAAGATATTCTGGGTAAGGTTCGCAAACTATTAAAACCCGATGGCTACCTTTTTCTTGGGGCTGCCGAAACCACCCTCAATCTTGATAGCAATTTCGAAAGAATGCCCTACAAACAATCCGGTTGTTACCGCTTAAAACAAGGCTGATGCCATGCAACAATATGAAACCGAAATTATTCATTACACAGAAGATATCTGGAAATCCATACTCGATCTTGATGTAAAAAAAACTGAAGACGCATTCTGCCCTCTCGGTGGAGAAAGCATTCTTGCAGGATGTGTGCACATCACCGGAAAATGGGAAGGCGCTGTTTCACTGGACTGTCCTGTTGAACTCGCCAAGAAGGTAGCTTCCATCATGTTTCAGTTGAAAGAAGATGAAATCACTACCGATCTGATTGAAGATGGATTGGGAGAGTTGACCAATATGACGGGTGGTAACATGAAATCTCTACTACCTGAGCCCTGTTATTTGTCTCTCCCTGCAGTGACCATGACTCAACACGGACTTCGAATTCCGGGTAGCGAGTTGGTATCAACAGTTACCTTTCAATGCTGGGGTTATAAATTCAGAGTATCTGTGCTTAAAAAATCAAATAAAAGCTAGCAGAAAGCAAAAGTTCTTAAAAACGATTACCCATCCAGCTTAAGAGATCTATTGATGCAGTTTCTTGAAAGCGAAATTCAAAAATACAACAAACTCGTCTGGTCCACTCTGTTAGGTTTTGACATCGAACCGGAATCAGGGACATACAATTTTTCTTCAGAAGATACCGTCACTGGAAGCGTTCAGGTAACAGGGAAATGGAACGGCGTGATAAGCCTTTACCTGCCTTCCGCTTTGGTGGCACGGATTACTGAAACCATGTTCTCTTTGAATTCTGGAGATTCTTCACCCGAAACGAAAAAAGATGCTATTGGAGAATTGATTAATATGATCGGCGGTAATATAAAATCAATGCTTCCTCAGCCCAGTTCTCTTTCCACTCCCATTTTTTCTATGGAAGGGCAAAGCCAGCAGTTTCCCTACACAAAAAGAGTTACCGAATGTAAGTTTGTATGCAATGGCAATCCGTTTATGCTCTCTTTATACGAGCAAACGAAAGACCCTAACGAAAAATAAAGGGTTCTAATTAGGAAGGAAAATCAAGTCTTGCGCTTGAGGCCAGTATGTTCACCCAACTCTTTGTCAACGGCTTCTGCATTTTGCGAGTTGTAGCGGACCAGATTGGTGAGATGCTCGTAGCTTTCTAAATCAATTTCCTTAAACTCTACGGCCAATTCCTTATCCGTAGAACGCCCCACCTTTCCCTTCATATCAACATGGATGAGTGGCTCTACTCCCTCTAAAAACACCGAAACTTCACATTCAGTGCCCAAAGCCAAAGGGTCGCCTTGCTGCTGTAAGGATATACCTCTCATGCTAAGGTCATGAGTTTCATGAGTTTTGATCACGCGTTCCCCAGCGCGAACTTCCACCCAGACCTTGATCGGAACCCTGGTGAATTCTCTATGCTCTTCATTCCCTGACATTTTATGGAAACCTCTAATTTGACGAATATGTGGCTCTATTTCGATTATAACGGATTTGGATGGAAAAGCGAGCGGAATCCCTATCCCCTTTGGTCAAGCAGGAGCTTTAGCTAACCTATTAAAATTAAACAAGTTAATCCAAAATCCCGCAGAAATAAAATCATTAGAATTACATAAGATTTTCTTCTCATCCACCTTGACATGATGGGATTGCAGTCTTATTTAGCAATCAGTTGGACAAAAATATACATTCATTTACTCAATTAGGTAAATTTAAAGTATCTATAAAGAAAGGAATCAGCAAATGGGAAAGATCGTAGGCATTGACTTAGGTACCACAAACTCTGTGGTAGCGGTAATGGAGGGTAGCGAGCCAAAAGTTATCCTTAATGAAGAAGGTAGCCGAACCACCCCTTCCGTAGTTGCATTCACAAAAGAAGGTGAAATTCTGGTAGGTCAGGTGGCAAAACGGCAGGCAATCGCTAACCCTGAAAACACGATTTTCTCGGTCAAAAGATTCATGGGCCGTTCCCTGAATGAAGTTTCAGAAGAAATGAAAATGGTTCCTTATGAAGTTATCCAGGGTAATAAAGGTGACGTAAAAATTAAAGCGGGTGATAAATCTTATACCCCTCCTGAAATTTCGGCAATGATTCTGCAAAAACTAAAGAAATCAGCAGAAGCATATCTTGGCCAACCTGTAACGGAAGCCGTTATTACCGTTCCTGCGTACTTTAATGATGCTCAGCGTCAAGCAACAAAAGATGCCGGAAAAATCGCCGGTCTCGAAGTAAAACGAATCATCAATGAGCCTACTGCATCGGCATTGGCTTATGGCTTGGATAAAAATAAAGATCACACTATCGCTGTATATGATTTTGGTGGTGGAACTTTCGATGTCTCCATCCTCGAAGTCGGAGACAACGTTGTAGAAGTAAAAGCCACGCATGGAGATACCCATCTTGGTGGTGACAATTTTGACCAACGTATCATCGACTGGTTGGTTGCAGAGTTCAAAAAAGATCAGGGAGTCGATCTCTCAAAAGACAATATGGTTCTACAAAGGCTAAAAGAAGCTGCTGAAAAAGCCAAGATGGAACTTTCAACCACAAACGAAACAGATATCAACCTTCCGTTTATTACGGCGGACGCATCGGGCCCCAAGCATCTGAATGTCAAACTCTCTCGATCTAAATTTGAGTCTATGGTAGATGATCTGATCGAACGATCCAAAACCCCCTGTACTCAGGCTTTGAAAGATGCAGGAGTCAAGGCCGATCAGGTTCATGAAGCAATTTTAGTCGGTGGCTCCACAAGAATTCCCAAGGCACAGGAACTGGTTAAAAACTTATTTGGGAAAGAGCCTCATCGTGGAGTTAATCCCGACGAAGTGGTTGCTCTTGGTGCAGCTGTACAGGCTGGAGTTCTTTCTGGAGATGTGAAAGACATTTTATTATTAGATGTGACACCACTTTCTCTCGGGATTGAAACCATGGGTGGCGTAACAACCCGCCTGATAGACCGCAACACAACCATCCCAACCCGAAAGGCGGAAACATTTTCAACAGCAGCAGACAATCAACCTTCTGTTGAAGTTAATGTCATTCAGGGTGAACGGGAAATGGCCAAAGACAACCGGTCAATAGGCAAGTTCCATCTCGATGGCATCCCATCTGCACCTCGCGGCATGCCTCAAATTGAAGTCACATTTGATATTGACGCCAATGGCATCTTGAATGTTACTGCTAAAGACAAAGGCACAGGCAAGGAACAAAAAATCACCATCACCGATTCTACCGGTTTATCTGACAGTGAAATTGATAATATGGTGAAAGACGCAGAAGCCAATGCCGAAGCAGATAAAGAACGCCGTGAAAAAATTGATATCAAAAACCAACTTGACTCTGTTATCTACAACCTGGAAAAAACCATTAAAGATAACAAGGACAAATTTAAGGAAGAAGATATAAAAGAAGCGGAAACGGCAATTGAGGAAGCCAAGGGCCAACTTGAAGGCGAAGCCGATGCTATGAAAGAACAAGTAGAAAAGGTCAACCAGATAGCCCATAAACTCGCCGAGGCCATGTACGCTCAAACCAACGCAGAGCAATCTGCTGAAGGTGGAGATCCCAATGATCCGGGAGCCCCTGATGCTGAGGCTGGCGCTGAAGGCGAACAAGCAAAAACCGAAGATGATGTCGTCGATGCAGAATTCGAAGATATCGGCAAAAAATAAACCCTCCTAACCCTCCCGGTTAAGCCGGGAGGGTTATTTTTTCTCAGAAAACAAACCAAACATGGCTAAGAAAAAAACCACTTCCCAAAAAGAGGAGGAGCCGGAAATCAATATCGTTGATCGCCGCTCTGCCCTGCTCGAAGAAGACGAAGTAGATCAAATAAGCAATCCAGATGAAAGACTCCCTTCTTTCGTTGAAAAACTAAAAAAAGAAGCTGAAGAAAAGGACCAAAAACTAAAAGACTATATTGCCGCCTATAAAGAAAAAACAGCGGAGGACGATGGCTTTAGAAAACGTCTGGAAAAAGATAACGATGTGCGCCTTGATCAGTTTAAAGCCAATCTATTCTCCAGATTAGTACCCATTTTGGACAATCTAAATAGAGCCATTGATGCTGCAAATTCAAACAATGATTTTGTTGGATTAAGTCAAGGGGTAGAAATGGTTTCAAAACAATTCAGTCGGGAATTAAAAAATAACGATGTAGAAATTATTGAAGCTAAAGACCGTAAGTTTGATCCTAAAACAGACGAGGTTCTTTTAACAGAAGACACAGATAATCCAGAAATGGATAATATGATTGTGCAAGAACTCGAACCGGGCTATATTTTCAAAGACAAATTAATCAAAGCCGCAAAAGTCAAAGTGGCTCATTTAAAAACCTGACTGCCTCGGTCGAGCGCAAGTAACTAACTCCCTATATTTTTCCCATGAGCCAACGCGATTACTATCAAGTTCTTGAAGTTTCCAAAAGTGCCAATGAAGCAGAACTCAAAAAAGCCTACCGACAAAAAGCGCTAAAATTCCACCCCGATAAAAATCCTGGAGACAAACAAGCAGAGGATAATTTCAAAGAAGCCTCCGAAGCCTATGAAGTCTTAAAAGATCCTGATAAACGGCAAATCTACGACCAATACGGTCACGATGGACTCAAGGGAAGAGGATTCAACGGGTTCAGCGGATTCGACGATATCGCCTCTCAGTTCGGAGACATATTTGGAGATTTTTTTGGTGGTGGTGGCGGTCAACGACAAAGAACCGGCTCCGACCTGCGTCTGGACATTGGCATTACATTCCATGAAGCCGCTTTTGGCACCGAGAAAGAAGTCGAGGTTAGCAAACATAATTCATGTGACACATGTAGCGGGTCCGGATCAAAACCCGGTCACTCTCCGCAAACCTGTCGAACCTGCCGAGGCACAGGGCAAGTCGTCCGCGCGCAAGGTTTTTTCAGTGTGCAATCGCCCTGCCCCGATTGCCGAGGTGCCGGACAAACCATTACTCATCCCTGCAACGAATGTCACGGCGAAGGCCGTGTCCTGGAAAAGAAAAAACTATCGATCAGCATCCCGGCGGGTGTCGACGACGGAGCCCGCCTCCGCATGAGAAGCGAAGGGGAACCGGGCCCACAAGGCCTGCCTCCGGGAGACTTGTATGTCATCATGCATGTCACTCAGCATGATTTTTTCCATCGCGAGGAAGATGATATTCATTGCAAAATGACGTTGACCTTTGCGCAAGCGGCTTTAGGAGCGGAAATAGAAGTTTCCTTATTAGAAGAAAACAAAACAAAGGTTATCTCCGTACCCGCAGGCACTCAAAATAATGGAAGCTATCGAATCCCCGGTGCCGGCATCCCGAGACTGCGTGGCGGTGGACGAGGCAACCAAATCATTCACTTCGACATAGCCACCCCTAAAAAACTAAGCAAACGACAAAAAGAACTTTACAAAGAGCTTGCGGAAATAGATGGACACTCTCTCAAGGACACTTTGAAAGGGTTCTTCCAAAAATTAAAAATGTAGAAAACCTTATTTCCCTGTAACTCCAGGTTTAAATAGTTTAAAAGGCTTTTCAAACGGCTTTTTAAGCAAGTAAACTTCTACGGCATTACTCCCTTCCTTAAATGCTTGCTCGGGTAAAAACCCTAAAATCTTTTTCTTATTGTCCATATCCATAACAGGTGACTCAGCTTGAAAAATTCCATTCACAACAATCAATGCTCGCCATCCATCCTTATTATCAAGTCCCATTAACTCTCCCTGAACAATTGCAGGTAAAAACCCGGGTCGGGCCTGAACTTGAGAGTCTGTGTTCAGCGAAATTTGAACCTCTTCAATGGGTTGAACCTGAAAACTCGAAACAGACTGATCAAACAACTCTCCATGGGTTACTCCCTGTAATCTAAAATTATCCCACCCTTGAAATTTACCAAAGAGCTGCTGTTTTCTTTTCACCGCTGCAAACAAAAGAGGTTTTAAATCTTTAGGAACTTTATAAGCGATTCTTTCAAAATCCTGAATTATTCTTTGTCGCTCAACACCCGCCCCTTGGAAAAGAGAATGGCCCACCATTTTCCAGGGAACATGGATTTTTAATATATCAGCAAGAGTTGGAACAATATCACCAGAAGTCGCCGGAGTATCGTTAATTTCCCCTTTTCTCTGATTGGGAAGTTTCATAAAAAGAGGTATGGGTGCAATATCACCCAGGTTTTCGTAGTGAACTTTTCTTCTCAGTCCATTTTCTTTTATATGCACTCCATGATCGGCAGACACAATAAACAAAGAGGAATCAAAAATATTTAATTTCTCAAGTCTATCAAATACCTTTCCAAGCAAGCGGTCAGTATAAGCCGCCTGATTAAGAAATTTTTGATATTGAATATGAGTCAACCATTCACTATTTCCCCAGGTCCCACCCTTCGAGGCCTTTTGATCCAGACCAATCAAATCATATTGACCTGAAAAATCATATTGTTTCCCTGAAGGTAAAAACCTGTAGGGCATGTGCGGCAATAAAATATGCAAAAAATAAAATGCTTTTTTGGGTTCAGATTTTATTCCTTCCAGAAATTTACCCACCAGTTCTTCTCGACCAGCCATAACCTCCTTACCAAATTCTGCTTCAAACATGGGAATATTAAATTCTTTCTTAACAAAATTTTCAGTCTTTTTCCCATCTGCCTTCTCGCCTTTGTTATCGCCCCAAAAATCTTTGTAGCTTTGAGATATATCCGGCACACCAAACTTGTTTGCCTGTGGGAGAATTAAATTCAAGTAAATTGCCGCCAGATCCAACCAAAATATTTTAGTTTCATCCCAATCTTTAGTTTCCTGTTGATTCGTGCATATATGCGGAGGACATAAGCGAAGTGCAGATTCATAGCCTTCCACTTGATATTCATGCCCCATCAGCGTGAACAAATTATTTGGAAAATTTCTATATGTCCCCAAGCGCGAATTCTTTTGCGCCATGCCAGTCAGGGCACTCATCACGGCATGCCCTGTCCATGCATAATTTGCAGAGGTATTTCGAAACCAATGAGATTTATCAGCCAATTTATGGAAATTAGGAAAAGCTGCCTCATCAATCATCAAATCTTCATTCAGCAATGAAGACAGTGGAAACTCATCAAACAATATGAAAACCACAGGCGTTTCACCTGAGATTGAAACTTTCGGATATTGAATTTGTTTATCCTCTGGAAAGACAAGCACAAAAATCTGAGGCACAAAAACAAATAAGACAGGAAAAATTAAAATTGCAGGCGAAATATAATTTAAAAATAAGCCAGGGCCTGAATACTTTTTATAACAATAAGAAAAAGCAGCCCCAATAAAAACCGCAATAAAAATAGGACCTAAAAGACTATCCTCTATTATTCTTTTTATATGAGGAAGGCATATCAAAATGACAAGAAAAGATAGAAAAATATTCTGAAATATCCCACGAAAGTTGGCAAATCTATTAGCCAAAAAGCTAAATGCAGTTGCTATAAAAATTGGAAACACAAAGGAAAGAAAACCAATTAGAAATAAAAAGTTCATAGGTTCTGCATTATGAACCCAAAAGAAACCAGGCTCTTCTGAAAGCACACCATATAAAGGAGATAAAGCGAGTCCAGAAAGGACAAAAAAGTGGAATTTTATATTTTTGTATGAGTCCACAATATACAGCTCAATAGAAAAATGATTTTAAATAGGAGAACATGTTCACTCCCAAACGGAACAAAAAAGGTTTTAATTCTCAAGAAGTCGAGGTAGGAATATATTAACTGGATTTTTCACCGGTATTTTAATTAAATAAAGTTCAACTTTATTCGTCCCTTCGTTAAAAGCTTGTTCGGGTAAAAGTGCCATAACTTCATACTGGTCATCAATTTTTATAACAGGAGACACAGCACGCAAAATACCATTAGAAGCAACCAACGCCATCCACTCACTACCATTTTCCACCCCAATTATCCTGCCATGAACCATAGCGGGTAAAACCCCAGGTTTTGCTTCAACCTTGGAACCTGAGTCAAGTTTCACCTGAATATCTTCTAGGACCTGTACCTGAAAATCCGTAACAGGTCTATCCATGAAAACATTACTACTTTCATCTCGTAATCGAAATTTCTCCCATCCTTTAAAATCCCCAAACTGATACGCCCCTAGATTTGTAGACACCTTGTAAGGTAAAAATGAATTACACAACAAGGAGTTTATGATGACAAAAGGGATACGTTATACAGTAGAGTTTAAGAAGGATGCTGTGTCTCAGGT
>Ga0233439_10000590_pt1 | contig 52783 bp, 62 predicted proteins | sample SI_123_September_6_FD_182713 | JGI IMG/M metagenome (GOLD analysis project Ga0233439, IMG submission 182713) | Seawater microbial communities from Saanich Inlet, British Columbia, Canada - SI_123_September2016_100_MG | ecosystem: Environmental > Aquatic > Marine > Inlet | place: Canada: British... | reverse complement strand
GATACCCGAGCATCATAAAGCCAGTATCCGGTCCTGGGCGTGCACAATACAACGCGCTGTACATTTCGAGAACCATATGCGGCCGCCACAAAAACACATCAATGGGTGCAGGGCGGTTATTGATGTGTTGTGGGTAATTTTGATGGAAACGGCTTGTAAAGTCGTAATTTGGAAACTCATCGAATGTCTTGTCAAATGCACGAACCAGACGGCCCAACCCAGTCACTTCATACTTGGGTGCAGCGTGATGTATGAGTTGACGAGTGTCTGTATCATATCCGGTGGTGTCACGGCTGTACGTTATTGTTATGGTGTCATTACCAGGTATGAAGTGATTGGCAATCGCAAAATTCGCGCGAAGCCGACCTTCAATATCCTCTGGTGACAATTGGATCCATCCTTTCTCAGCTTCTTTGAAATCAGTGATGCCCACTGTGAAATCCGATCCAGTCCATGACAAGAAATCAATCGGGTAGTGGTTTGAAATGGCAACCCGGCGCAGCAATTCGTTGAAGGTGACCTGTGGATCCTCTGTATCCGTTTTGGTGTAGTCTGCTGGAGGGAAATGCGTCATGATGTTGACACCGTACTCCGTATCACGGCGTACATTGTCCAGTGGATACGGAATGGGACCATGCTCTTTCTTCGTGAGGCCAGACAGCCAGAATTGCATCTCGGTGGGTCGAGTGAAACGTGAAATAGAAAACCCGGGTGGTGTCAGCAGAACGCCACCAGACGAGGGGGCCCCACCGACTGGCATGTAGACACCGCCCCATGCAAGTGCTGAAATGAGGATAGGCACTGGGTTTTCATCCTTTTCATTGGCAGCAAACAGATTGGCATGCATTTTGGCGGCTTCAATACGACGTGCCAATCCCTTTTTGACGCCTTTGGTCGGATGAGCCCGGAGAGCAGCATCTATGATAGTTGGCGAATTGTTCAGTACTTCCTGGTAGCATGTACCAATCCACGATTCGTGCATTTGGTACCGTTGTGCTCTGAGTTTGAGACTCAGCTCCTCAGCTGCAGCCTCTGGTTGTTGAAACATGTCCGTGTTCATGATGACGTCGAGACCATACCTATAAGCCAACATTCAGTAACCATCAGTATGTATTCAGAACCCATAGACATTTGTTCATAAGAAGAATCAAGTACACTGTATTGATACCATACCGTTCAAGATCAAATTCGTGCGCTTGGGAACCCGTTGACACAACAGGGGCAGCAGCCCGATCAGGGGTCAACTCGGCCACACCGCCAGTAATGACACGAGTCGTCACAATGACTTTCTTCACCTTTACAATCTTCTGACCGAGCATAGACTTGATTGGGTCCGCTCGGGTGGAAAGATCAAATGCCACATTCCGTTGGATGAGCTCGGCTGTCCCTTCAATCACGTGGTTGAGTGTCGTGGTTGTGCGTGGCGCGCCCGTGTGTGTGGTATGCCCACCTCCCCATCCTAGATCACGGGACGTGTCACCACTACCAGGTGCGATGGACTCGGCAATGGCCTTTGCAAGGTTGCCGGCAATTGCATCCTCAGCGCTGACGGCACCACCAAAGCCTTGACGATCGCCACCAAAACTCCCCGGGTAGATGGGAGTCTGGTCGATCTCTATCGACGGGTGGTCTGCTGTTCGCATCGACATGATGTAGTCACTGCATATAATTTACTACAGCTAGATCTCATATAGTATAGAGCAACAGAATAAACCATCGCTTTGTATTTAATGGTTGGTGTTAATTTCGAAGTGTATGCAATGTATACTGTTGGTTGGTAAATGTGAGAATGCCACAACGAACTGGGATGACAGACCCTTTGAACGCAGCAGCTTCTGATAGGAGGTGACTGCGGGTACGACTGTATTTCTTGGTGTTCTTAACCGTTCCAGACGGATCATTGAGGATTCCAATGAACGCATATTCTTCTGTGCCCTGTTTCCGAAGCACAAAGCTCACGTTCGGCTTGGCGTTTCGGACCACTTCTTTAAAGTGTTTCAACGGAGACGACCATATGGTTTCCAGTATGTACTTCTGGTCGTCGTCATCTTCTGGCATCTCCATGAGCGTAATCTTGGCATCGATCTCCGCCTTTTTGAAAGATTGTGTCACCGGAACAACTGCAAAGTGTGATTTTCGAATAAACACATCATCGCATCCATATGAAATCACATGGTCCTCTGCACTGACAACCACCCTCCCAACAACCTTGTGGTTTGTATTAACACGTCGACGGGTACCAAGGACTCCAAGGGCCGCCTGTAGTTGGTGATGTGTGTGCTCGGTGTCGGATAGATAATTCGCTAGCCTGGTGGCACCACAATTCAAATGGTAGAGTTGTTTGTGTGTCTCCAGCAAGTGTTGTGTGTTTTTTAGCTCAATCACCACGATAACATTATCCTTAAACCCAATCAAGTCAACGTGTGTCTTGACTTTGTGGCCCTCGAGATCGAGAACAACCGGGTACTGAGATATAATATCCGTAAGTCCAAGCACATCCTCTAGGTGTTCAATGGTGCGCAGTGCACGCCTGTCTTTGGGTTTTACCTTCTTACGAAGTTTCCCAGGTTTAGGATAGTAGTTTGTAATAAGACGGTCGTTGTACCGTCCAATGCCGAGTCCCCGTTTGGAGCTTGTCTTGCCAGCTGGTCGCGGTACCTTGTTACGTCGCATAAACGTCTTTCGCTGACGCAGTGTGTCTTTTAGATACGACGTCCAGGCCACAGACTTCTTCATGTCGGGCAAAGGGGCATCCAAGGTGGCCCACATGGCAGAGGACATGACACTGGAAGACATCGATGCACTGGATGAGGACACGTGTGGCAAGTGTATCGCGTACATGGTTGCGCACGCGCTTGTGGAAATACATCTCGAACGGACTGTGAACATGTCAGACTCGTTAAAAGCAGCCAGTAAATCAAACAATACATCTCAGATGGTTACTCACAATGCACTGGCGGATGCACACAATGCACTCAGTCGGCTCACCGGGACATTGATGAAAGCCCTAAAAGCACATCCGTGGTATGCCTCACACAGAAAGGGGATGAATATAATTGAATCTATTCCAGAAGGAGCAAAGGTTAGATGGATCGTCGAAGACGCAAAGGAGGTTCTAGAGGTGGATGGGATCCCAAGAATGAAATGCAATGCCAAAAACGCATCCATCTACAAAGCATATCGCATCGTCCACCGCCCGTCTGCAAGCATCATGTCTACATTTCTAACAGATGATCTAAAATACACAAAAACATTAGAGCAGCTAGAAATACACAAGGAACGAACGCTCACAACAGAAGTGCTTCTTGGACACGGGTCGAGACTTCGTGACGCGATACAAGTACTTGCGAATCTTTTATAGTGAATAAATAGTTTCATTCAAGTGTGTTGTACGCATAGACATGATTCCATCATCAGTCAAGGGGGCCAAACTTGTCAAACCCTTGTTTGATGCGCATCGCCGCAATCACGCGCTGTTCGTCGGGTGTTGCGGGTTTCGAAGGCGTAGAGGCGTCGTCTCGCATTTCTTTTGGCAGTCGAGTGTTGCTGGCCATGATCAGGTCGCCGATCTTGCTCATCTTCTCAGAGACTTCAGCTTTACGCTTGAGTTCATTGCTTGATTCGGGTGTGTCTTGCATATCTCTTTGTGTCGCTGCAGCAATTTGTTGTGATTTCATACGGCCCATGCTCGCTTGGACCAGACTTTGCTGCCAGGCAGCACGCACCTCGTCTGCATTCTCTGTAGTGATGGCATTCTCTTCCACTGACATGACATATGGAACATCCGCAGAGTTGTATGCTTTGCGGTGTTGTTCGAGTTGAGTCGTTAGAAATGCACTGTTCACTTTGCCACGCTGCTCTGCTGCGTTTGCACGGGCAAGCTGCGTGTCCCGCTCATTGACAAGAGATTCGGCCCTCTGCTGAAGCATTTGGAACCCAGCCATAATCAAATCACCATTGACGCCATTCACAGAAGTGACAGCGTTCACAAATGCCTGTGTATCAAACCCTGGAGTAGAAGTTGGTTCGGTAGATGGCACAGCCGCCTTCTCTGCATCCTTGGGAGCTTCAAGTTGAATCTTTTCAGCTTCGGCTTTGGACGCCATGATCAGTCGATAGGGAACTGGTAGGTCTGCCGAATGGTCACGCTTAATCTGTAATTCGAGGTCACGTATATATTGTTCCACCTTGGGTAGCTCCATCGAAGCATAGACAATATACGAATGAGGACGTGCGGGTGTTTCCACGAGTGAAAGCTCAAAAGGGTAGACGCCCTTGTCCGGCGATTCAAGACTGGTGAGACTCAACCCAAGAAGAAAGCCGTTTTGAATAAGCCACCCAAGCCATTTGTATCCTTCATGTATCTTGATGATGGCATACAAGGCACCACTCGGCTCAATCACCATTGCCTTCACTACACGGCCAACAGGAGTTGCAATCGCATGACTTTGACCTAGATCATGGAGTTCTGTGATGACTGCATTGCGGTTTGGGAACTCGCCTGTTCGACTAGAAGCACGGTCTACCGCATCCATGATGCCTTCATGCTCTACCTGAATCGTGATGTTTGTCATCCTGGCTGCCACGCGAAACAATTCGGCGGCATCCAACGAGTACCCATCGGGAAGATAGTCAAGACCGGGATGGCCCGGGGGTGGATGCACAATACCGGCATAGTATTGGGCTGGGAACATGTGATCTGGGATATCATCGTACACCATGCTACCAGCTGGTCAATTTAATCATTATATATACAACCCTAAATAGAATGGTATACCACTACAAGCATGCCGCCCAAATGGATACATCCTAAAGACGGCCGAGAAGTGCTCAATGATCTCATGCGTATCTTGATCCTGGCAGATACCAACACCGACGTTGCCATGGCACGAGATCGTCCACGGATTGATGTGGATTATGCACTCCGTGATCTCAAGAAGCGACTGTTGAGGTCGGGGTATCGTGTTTTGCCTTCCTGATGTGGGTCATCAGTCGCCTAGATGCATAAACGGCGTGAATATAAACTTTACACATAAACATAACATGAGAGAATACAACTTACGACAACATGTCTCTCGTGTATTGCTGCGACTCGATATCCCTTGCTCCGCGCGTTCCATTGACAGCAATTTTCGGCTTGGATGTCACAAGCGACGACTTGCCTGCATTTGTTTTGGTGGGTTGTACACCGGGTGTGGTTGCTTTCTTGGGTCGAGCTCGTTTGGGTTTAGTCCGCGACACAATTTTTGCAAGTTGTTTTTGTATCAGTTCGTATTGTGGGTCATCCTGTGTGATGGACTTGCCAAGTTGAATGGCTTCTTTAACAGCGGCAGCAGATGCTTGGTCGTCTGCTGCACACTCACGAATAGCCTGCACAAACACATGTGTTAAGACAAACAACAACACACTGCATTCAGTAACATGTACATACCTTGTGTGAGTCATGTTCGGAATCGTTGGACATGATAGGTTCCAACAAGAATAAATAGTGCCAAGACGGTGCTGCAGAGAAGTGGCTGGATGGATAGTCCGCGTAAAGCACCACTTGAAGCATACAAAGACCCTAGCCCAAATAATACAGCGAAGGAAAAAGCAAAACACCAGGGTGGCAGCATAAATAACATGTCGAGAATTGATCCATGTGCTTTAAGCATGGCCAGAGTTCGTCCTGTTGTTTCGGCAACAAGGGCTCCGGTCCATAGTGAGATCCATGTATGTAGTTGGACTGCATATGATCCACCAACATCATAGGGTGTGTTGGCCGGGATAGAAGTGAGCACAAGAACGTGCAAAATCCATGATAGTATAATAAGCATGGATGTATCGTGCGGTATCCGTCTTGAGAATGATTTCCGATACCGCCTGTGAATGGATTCGCTGGACGACCACCACCAAAGCGTGACGCATACATATAATGAGGAGAACACTGCCGATTGTGTATTGCTAAGGGCATAGCTCCAGAAGAGTACCACCAATAGAACCGATAGCACAATGGCAATCACAAACATAAACACACGGAGCAGAAACGGGAGTGATCCAATCGTTTTGGAATTCCACGATAGCCATTTTGTTCCCGCATGTATGATGTTGTTGGGGGTGGCGGGTGGACGTGGACCATACCGATTGTACCCATATGCCAGAATATAAAGTGCTACGCCTGTTAACAAAGGCACAAACACATATGCATACAGCGTAATATAGAGTTGCAGGCTGGACAGTCCAATCATATCAATGGTAGCCACATTGTACATGCCGTGGCTTTTCTGTGATGCAGACCAGAGTGTCCTGGACAGGTTAATAAACAATACGGTGCAATTGATGGGAACATTCCGAACCGCAAAGGCTCTCCATATGTCTGCCTTCCGTTTGGAACGGATAACAAGTGGGAGATCACGTGTCCAGTATATCCATGTCGACAACATAAACAACAGGATGAAAATGATGACAGCCGAGGTGAAATGGTCGAATTCCGTGTTGTTGGGTGTGTAGAATGTGGCATTGTTCTGTCCAATGTACATGCTATATCCAAGCGCACGTAATGATACAATGGAAGGGCTGCTGCTGGATACATCACAATCGGTTGCCGTAAACGAAAGGGCCGATGCTCCGACGATCGACCATGTGCTGTCACAATCTGTACCAGTGAATACATGATTCCAGTGGCCCATACTGAAATGCATAATAGTGGTGGTACTGCCAGATGCGACGGCAATGGGGATGGCGGTCAGGTCGGTCACAACACCAGCGTATGCAATACCGGAATACATATACATGTGTGCAGAGTACCCTTCTGGAACATCGGAGAAATAGAGTTGGTTGGCACCTTCAAAATTATACACCATGGATAGTTCAGGGATGATTGGAGAAAGTGCCATCTGCATACTGGCACGTAGTTTGGATGTGGGACTGGCGCCCACAGTGTACTCTAGTGCACATTCGATCCGGTGCAACTCTTTTTGGTAATGGAGGTATACATAATCTTTGACTGTATTCGGAGACATCAACGCAATGGAGTCGCTGGAAAGCACAACGGATGCCGGCATGGTACAGGCAGCATTCTCACTGAAATTGCCATAGAAACTAACAGGTGTCTGTTTGCTACCCAGAAAAAGTTTGCCTTGTATCATGAGCTCATTGGGTGGCACATACAAAATAGACACAGGGTTGGCGAGTGCATATATAATTATAAAGTGCAACATGGTGTTTTATGTTATGGTCACAGTTATGGGTATATACATCCAAGTCTAAACAATGGAATTAGTGCCACAGAGAAACTTGAACGACTAGCGGTGTACTGGTGCAATAGAGAGACTTGGGTCGAGGCAAATCGTAACAATGTTCTGGCGCACATTCACCACAGTGGCAAACACGTGTTCGTATGGATTGTAGTGTCCATGAGGTCCAGAACCTGAATGCGACCCTCCTCCACGGCCAGATGAATAGGGCGGAGGATTGGCACCACGGCCAGATGAATAGGCCGGAGGATAGTGTCTCGGGCGAACACGTCCACCGCCAAACGCGCCGGTAGAAGAGACGCCGTGGTTATCGTATCCTTGAGCTCGTGATCTCTCCTCGAGTATGCGTATATTGTCATTGTGGACGCGAGCTCTGTTTTCACTCGCGTTACGTAAAAGAGTCGCTACGTCATCGGCCTCGTCACGTCCACGATTAAACGATTCAGTTACAGTGCGCACACTATCATCAGGGTGTTGTTCGCGGGACACTTCACGTACGCGTTCGGCGAGGCGCCTGTCAGCATCGTCGCTACGGAGAGAGTTGAGAAATCCCGCAGGAGGCGGAGCCAAATCCATAGGATCTACATACTCAAACGTGGATGTGTTTCGTTTCTTGATGGCATTGTGAAGACGTTGAAGACCGACCGCCGCCGTCATCGAGTTGCGCAGACTGCCAATCACATGTCCTTCAGCAACATGATTGAGTGTGCACACCCGGTTCACCAATGTTCTGTGTTCATCCGGCGCCATTGTGAATTTGGTAGCAGTGAGAACCGCGTTCACGTGTGCATCTGTTTCATCGACAAGGACTGCACCAGGATCGCTGTACAACTCCTTGCCGGCCGTGATGAGAAAAGCATTAATGTTGTCGTTGGTATGATTCACAAAATTACTGTTGATGATGTTTGCTACATTGTAGAGCGGGGCTGCACTCTGATGGTTATACAGCATGAACAACGCCTCACTCGCAGTGGATCCGTCGGGTGTACGGTGACCCTTGTTGAGACTGTTACTGCACGCCATCAGTGAACTAACACGTGTGATGGAGTTCTCAGTCACGTTCAAGGTGAGACGGGCGTCCTTCAATGGCTTGGCAAATTGAAGTGCAAGTGTCCACCAAGAATCAATGCAATAGCATGGTGCTTTGTTCCCATCAGATTCGATTGGGGGCAGGTGTTCGCCAAACAACTCATTGAAATCCGTGGTTGTAAGCCCGGCTTCGCCAGAGAATAACTGCATGACAACCTCATCCAGATCAGGGAAGCCAGCAGCTTTGGAGCTAACTTTGGTGGCAAGTTTTGCGGCAGTCACGCCCGTGTAGTTTTGATAGATCTCCACCATCTTGTTTGCATCGTCGACGAATGTAGGGCCACAAAAGGTTACATGTGTATGCCCACGTTCTGCTGTAAACTTGTACATGCCTGCAAGAATACTATGACTCAATTGTCGGTCGCCGCCAAATTGGTATTGACCGTTTTCATCGTGTGTCGATGTCATCGTAGCTGTAACGGTCGCACCCGCTGGAAAGAGATCCGAATGGGCTCCAACAAGTGCATCGTATGTCTGATGTGCTTCTTCAGAAGACTTCGCTTGAACGACCACGCCATATGTCTCAACCGCTCCTGGTTCTTTGGCGAATGAGAAATGTGAATTGACGATGTCCAAGAGAGGCATGTCGTCTGATTCGATGATACCAGCAAGTGCCAGGCCGTACACACACGAATTGGTCAACAGTGTACCAAGTTGCCGTTCACGTGGGGCACTGCACGAAGTCCACAGGTCAGAATTCTTAAGAATAGGTGGACAGAACATCGGTGATAACTGGGTGGGATATGGAAGTGTTTCTGGAGTGGCTGTCCCATTTGTAAGAGTTTGTGACAGCACATGCATGCTGAAAACGGTTGGTCTACACAGGGTCCGTGCCTCCGTAAGACTCGCGCCGTTTAATGGAACTGCGGAATCCCTCGAACTCCCATTCATTGTAGGGATAGCAAGAGACACAATCGCCGATGTAGCATCCACTATTGTATCAACATCGATGTTTGCTTCTGTAACATCCGCAGTACGCATGCCAGCAATGATTGTTGGCAATAGTATCGCCACCGCCTTGTACTGGTCACTATCTACATCCAAAGGCTTACTTTTGAGCCAGTGCAAAAGAGATGCGACGACCATCGGGTTTTTTCTGACGTGTTCGTATACCTCATGTTTGATGTCGGCATACCGTTGAAAGTTTTGTTCGGTCCCGGCAGTGAGTTCGTTCAGTTTTTCAAAAACTGGTCCAGAGTTGTGATGGAACGCATTCACATCTGGATCTCTGCACACACGCAAAAGCGTATAGAGGGTGGTCTCAAGCTGTTTCATGTCCATATGTTCACGGGCGGCTCGGTCGTACAATTCCCGTTTGCGTGCCTTGTCGTGAGCGGACAATTGTTTTCCTTCCAGATGAAGCATGATCAGATTCACATTGGACATGGAGAATAGCTCGGGTGGTTTACCTTCACTTCCAAAGTGTAATTGCTCATTGATGACTTCCAGGATCTTTTTGCTGCCCGTGTTGATGTTGTACACCCCACCTGGTGGCTGAGATATGTTCAATCGATCCAGGATAGTGTTGAATGTGCCCTCGAACTTGGTTAGTTTGTCCGCGCCCCTGCTGATCATCTCTGGAGTGACATCACCAGCTTCCACATCAGCCATGCCAAGAATTGGAACATGCAGAAGATGCGCGATTTTGTCACGGATCTTTTCGTTGTCACCAAACTTTTCCATGGCGGTTGAGATTTGACCTGTCAGGCGGTCGACTTCGTCTCGGTGTGCATGTGTCTCGAGTGCACTGGTAAGCTTTCCGTACAGGTTCTGAATGTTCCGAGCCGCTGCTTCATACGATCGATGGTCTCCTTGCTCGTTGATGGCATCCAGTCTTTCGCACAATTTAAACACCACATCAAATAGATTGACACTGTCGGTAGATGATGCATTGGGAAGTCCATTGTGTTTACGTGCCGCTTCGACACATGCCGTGTAGGTTACAAACAATGTTTTGGCTTCACCTTCAGCATTCCTGCGAAGAATGTTCATCACCTCCTTTTGGAGTGCCGGGTCGACATTCTCAATGTTGGTCAAATCGAGATTCCATTTGGCGGCCTTGGTCATGCTTGGGGTGATGAGGCCAGTGTTGAACAAGGCATGATGTATATCACGGTCATCCTTGTATTCTTCGTTAAGACGCAGAGCCACAGCATCAAAGTTCGGGTACACGTACTCGGCGTTGTGTGGGTTCAAATCACCATGCAGAACAGTTCTGTAAATGTTGAGACAGTCTTGTACATTCTTCTTGTCCCACCGAACCTCTCCGCCAGCATCTGCCGTCGCGTCACCACCAACCATGCCCATGTGCAGCATCATTTCAGCAAAGATGAGGTCAATGTTGTCCAGACGAGACCATTCTTCTGGCGACAGGTTTGCCTTGCTGGCTGATGTCCCCCATGGCGAAATCTTGAGCTTGTTCATCGCTGCAAGATACGATCGCAGTGGAGCGTATTCTTCAGACTCAAAGTCTTCATCGCCAAACATGGTACGCAACATCTCTTCGGCTCTTGGGTCTGCAGGAACCTTTCCAAGCTCAATGCGACCAAGCCCAGAACCGTCGGATGTGACTGGAACAATGGCGTGCACCCATTGATGTTGACCATCAACTGTAGGTGCCGTTGCAACATATTCGGTTGTATCAACGTGGTCGTGTGTTGGTTGTGCCTCAACGTCCATGCGCGCATAAGACGGTTGTGCGCCGACATGGTTGGGTTGCATGTACTGACTTTCATCAAACACCTCGACCAGAGGCACTTCGAACTGAGGCCCGTATACCTTCCATGACTGCCCAGATCCCCATGGGCGGAACACAAGCTTGTCTCCATATTCGGCACCAAGAAGGTACCGGGTGTCGAGATAGACGTCCACAATCCCCATCTGTGTGATGGTAACGAGGCCAGCAGAATCTGGTTTACGCCTGACGTCCTTGGAGTTCTCTTTGCCTTCATAGCACACACCACCCACACGGTAACGAATGTTGGACAGGCTGTCTCCGGTACGTTTGTAGAAGTTGGACACGACATCTGCCACTGCAGTGTATCCAAGACGTTGACGCTTGGCATTGCCATACGACTTCTTATGGGTCTGCAGCTTTTGTGTGTCTGGAGTCCACCATGCAATCGCCAAATGGTTCTCGGGCATCAAAAAGTCTTGCGGTACGTTGGCAAGTGGACGTCCGTGTGGGTCCGTTCGAGGTGGTGGACGTAGACATACTTTGGCATTCGAGTTGGATCGGCGTGGTTTCGGGCCAGACGGAAACCGTTCAACGATCTTGGCTTTGACATGGGGAGCATGGGTGACATGCGGGGTTTGACGACGTGCTGGTGCTGGTGTGAAAGTATCATGAATGGGTGGTGGTGGTGGTGGTGGAAGGTCAAACGATTCGTCTGGTCTACTTTCCTGACGTGACTCTTGATCAGGTACATGAACCTCGGGTCCTCGAACCTCTTGTGGTCGGGCCTCTTGTGGCATCATCAAATTAACCCTGCCCGGGACATGTGCCGTGCGTTGACGTGCATCGAGGCTCCCGATATCCCGATTTAACACGTCTCGGACGCGTTGATCATTGTCGCGATGCTCCCTTGCCGCGTTTGCTAGAGCTGGGTTTCGAACCCTTTGTCCTCTAGTGGACATGATTCAATAGAAAGTACAAGACTAGTGTATGTTCCTACGATAGTATGTATACAATTTACACCCATATAGTTTATATCAAATAGGAAACAAACGTATGTAAGCGCCATGTATAGATGCCCGACCCGGTGGCTCCAATCGTCCTTCATCCAATTCTTGGAATGTGTAAATCGGACGACCGCGCTTGGTGAATGAATACAGCGTGCCTTCTTGGTCGGAAGGGCTTGCATGTGTCGTGTTCATGCTACATGCTGCACGTTTCTGGTGGTGCCACGTGATGCACCGGTCGCATCCGTTGTCCACCTGAAGATCACTGGGGGTATACACAAGACAAAATACAATATTTTCTAAATCAGACTTGGGTGCTAGATCCTCACGTTCCCAATACCGCTTCAACGTACGACCCTCAATCCAGGTGACATTTGTAAAGTTCTTAACCTGAAATGTATCATCCAGATGCTCATGGCCTCTGTAATTGGCTGTTATCGACCCTTTGCCAAAATCGGAATTACCATCAAGTCGGCGCCGGGGCATCGCCAGCTGGTTCTAGCGACACAATGAACCCTGTCCGCTGGATACCAAGCACCACAACCCAACACGATGGAGACCCCAATATATAATCTTGGAGATCTCCTGTCTATCACCGAGTTTGTATCTAATATAGTCTTTTACGAATGCCAACTAAAGAAGATGTCAATGACCGTTAAGAGTCAATGGGGCACTGCTGAACCAGACATGATGCACACGGGTATATATATTTAACGTTGGTTGTGTACATATAATAATTTATATATATTTAACGTTGGTTGTGTACATATAATAATGTATGTTTATATATACAGATCCTGGTATTCTGCCCGGGTTTACACGCAAAAAGGCACCCAAGTCAAAGAAGAACGACCCGATGGTGGCCACACCATCCATGGCCAACAAGATCCCGCCGGTACTCAAGCAAATGTACCTTGCTATCCAGAATCGGGATGTGGGATCATCATCCACATCGGTGTATTCAGTGAATGACCACAGAATCGAAATTGCATCCAATGTCTGGGAGGATATTTTCAAAAAAGTATCTGCCGAAGACCTTCAAGCAACCCCTGCCAAAACAGTATCACGCATGTCTGTTCCCAAATCACCATGTGAGAACGATGATATTCAATTACATGTTGGACGAGTGTCGCAAAAGACCGGCGTAGTGCTCGGGCCGTGTAACCGAAGGGATGAGTGTGTGGCACTATCCTTCAGAGGTTGCACCAAATCACTGCACCCGTTTTTAACCCCGTCGCAACAGATTGATTTCGACAACAACGGGACGCCGTACGAAGGTGAATGTTTGTTGTGTATACGTAAATCGGCAACCACCATAAGTGCCATGTATGCAGCGAGTTGTATTGGTGTGGACCGTGAGAAGTTGCCGTCGCATATTCCGTTTTACAACTTATGCAATTCTCCTGGTGGGTACAAGAATGAGACCATGCTCATGCCAAATGAATGCATCATGTTACCCGGGCCCATCGCGGCGTACAACGCGGGGCTCCTCCAGTTTGTAGCAACAGAAACCACCGAAGAGGGTGTGGTGAAGGGGTATTTTGACCAGCAAATGATGATCTGGCGAAACGACACCGTGGCGTCAAACTGAGGAGAGGTACGGCATCGTGTCCGGACGTGAAAATTATTATTCATCGGATGACGTACCTCTTGTATACTTACAACAATTTGGACATGTAAGTACATGTATCCATTCACATTAACTGTGTACTGTTATAATACCATCTGCGACACTTTTCACTTCTGAGGTTTCGTCCTGCCGCTGTTCGCGTGTAGCCATGTGCATACAGTGACTGCGTGCTATTACATATGCATACATGAATAGGACATACCTTAAACTTTTGTTTGGGTCGTTTGCTGGTTGGCACATGGCTACACGCGAACAGCGGCAGGACGAAACCTCAGAAGTGAAAAGTGTCGCAGATGGTATTATTGCAGTACTCAGGAAAACCCTCCCATCAGACATACCCATTGGGCCCATTCGGATGTCGGCCATACTGAGAGTAGCCAAACTCTGGAGCTTGTTCTCTGATCGAAAGGACCAGGCTCCTAATACGCCGTATTACTATGGAATCCTCATGGATCTGCATCAAGCCATCATGTGGTACCCGCACCGCCTTACACTACACAAGGTATACGTACACAATTTAGCACCAGAACAGCAGACAATCGACCAAATCCCCAACGACAATGTGTACCCACTGGGTGATGAGAGTATCAAGGAACTGTGGAAGACATATATTTCTCCGTCCAAAGATCCAGTGGTGAGCACACGTGGCAAGCGGGGTAGAAAGGCGTGCGACAGTGCAAAGGTACAAGGGACTGTGTTGAAAGGACTCTTCTATGGTGGACCCTCCGCCTCGGATATGAAGGGTGGTATCAATTTTAAAGGCAAACAGAATCCTGCTACATTTTCAAAGATCATCACAAAGGGAATGCCACAATGTACCACTGCTCGTGCCATTCGGAAATTATTGTGGGGAGCACTGGTTGTCAACCCAGAAGAGAATGACGCCGTGTTGTTCATGGTACGGCAATTTATGATTGGAGCATACAGTAATACACTCAACATTGCCACACCCACATTTCGGACGTTTGTGTATGGAGCGCAGCCACGCAAGTTCCATGATATCCTCGATACGATGGAGAACCGGCATTTGTATGCCATTGTCGCAGAGCATGTGATTGGAATGGCACTGCGTATACCTGCACTCCACAGTATATTGTCCGAGTACCCCCAATGGGAAACATATGTAACAAGCGTGCAGACCATGTGTAACAATGAATTGCGTCCATATGTATACAAACACCACTCAAAAATGTACAACGGAGTGGATCATGCAGCATCCATGGTATTCAAAGTACCATCCTGGAACAATCCGGATATCGTTCCGGCCTTCATCACGAGAAGCGCACACAAGGATGACATTGCATTGTTGAAGGCAAGCATTCCATTGGCGGTAAAATGGCTGTCTGCCATGGAACATAAACTACAGCCGAATACGACAATGTTGAGACACAAGAACATGCCTGTGGATCTACGCAAATGTGTGTCCATGTTGTCGCCACATGGGGTTAGTATGTGGAAAGTATACATGTACGAACTTGTATCTAGGATGGTTTTGTTCCATGCGCAACATGTACCACTCAAGACCGCGGGTGCATCGACGTCGAATGACGACAGGGCATTGGGTGAAGGGGCTGTCATGTGGATGCTTCTGGATGCGTTTATGATTAAGAGGACACTACGGGGAATTGACATGTCGTCTGCCAAGATCTGTATGCCTAATTTGGCAACAGCCATGAAAATCATCAACACACAGTCCACTTCATTTCGTATTTACCGCAGTATACTCGAAGCGATCCATATTCCAGAGGACGACATTGACCTTATTGAATCCACGCTGCTTAATTTGAAGTAAGAGAACATGGTTATATAATGGTATATTTAAGATGAATTGTATGGTGTGTCTGTATTCATATGTATGTTATGTTAGGTTCTCAAATGCCATGGACAAGATCAAAAAGTGCAAGCGTAAAATGTCATGTGCGGGTATATCCATGTTCAAGTTGTATCTCCATACACTCTACCAGCGTGCAAGTCTGGTGATCACACCGATTGTGATTGAACGTGAACCGCTTCCGTGCCACGACAAGCATGTGCTTCCGTACTTGTTGGTGTGCACCACGTGCCATACGATCCGGTCTCAGGTACACGGCATCAACAAACAACGCAAAGCCAAAGACGGAGTGAGTGTTAATATCATTGATTTCGGGGTGGTGTGTTCGGGATGTAATTCGCCGACTGTCAAGATGGTCGATCTACGCACACATCGTGTGGCAGGTCTTTCCGTCAATCGGATGGAAGAGCCCAAAACCATCACCATGTGTCACGGATGCGGACGAAGCACTGTGTATGAACATGTCATCGGAAGCCGTGAATTGTGCAGCACATGTTATACGGCAGCACAGGCAACCGTTGTGCCAAGACGGTGTCTTTGTGGTATCTCGTTTACGACAAAGAACAAAGTGGCTGTCACGTTTGTAGCACTCAACAAGAACAAACAGACAACACTGTATGCATTGTGTGAAAAGCACAAGCGTGTTATTGATCATGCCATTGGGCCGAATCATGATGTGGAATACTTTGAAATGTTGATCAAGGACAAACGGTGTCTGTAATGTATAACCCCGATCTGTTTATGATATGTAAAGCGCCATGGACGATGTCGATACGGACAAGGCCGACATATATCCATTCATTATCATGAGTGTATTGGTAGTTCTGTCACATTACATGATACGGTTTATTCTAGAAATGAGGAATGGCACCTCACTTGCAGAATACATACCATTCTATTATCCTGCGATGGAACAAAACCACAATCAAGGATGTATAGGAGCACGATCAAGGACAGAAGGTGTCTGTAATGTATAACCCCGATCTGTTTATGATATGTAAAGCACCATGGTGATATCAACACGGACACGGCTGGCGTATACATAAGCATGGCCTCGGGTGTATGTATGATTCTGGGACAGGTACTGTGTCTATTGATTGTACGGATGATGTACGATTCGGGTATGGTACATGTAGATTACATACCATATTATTGTCGTGCTATTGGACCATATCAAGGATGTGTAGCAGCATGATCAGGAACATACATCATGTATAATATATATATATAAAACCCAACTGTTTATGACATGTAAAGCGCCATGGTCAGCGTCGAAATAATCGTAGGCATTGCATCCTTGGGGTGTGGTGTTGCGGTATCTCTGGTAGTATGGTTCTTCATGAGAAAGTACAAAACGGATATCAAGCACCGGTACAAAATAGATGCCACGTGCATGACGTTTGCAGCGTTTATGATGGTAGCGGCGTTGATTCCACAGCTCATCAAGAACCACATGCTTGGACCCGAAATGGAGAAATCCGTGTCGCCGTTTTTCCCGGTCGTCTATCCCCTCATTGTGCTCCTCAAGTTTCCCGGGGAGTGTGATCTGATGGCCATCTCAAGCAAAGACAGTTCTTACTACAGCATTGCCATTCTGGTGGTTGGGCAATTCTTTCTGTTGGTCTGTTTTATTTATTGGATATTCCAATACGCGTCATCTTCGACAGACCCAATCATCCAAGGCATTCTGTATACAACCGGGGGAATCTATTCGATTATTGCAATAGGACTTGCAAAGTGGGTGTATCGGATTACCGTGTCACACGGGGAGTATGTACCATTTAGGTGGTGGGGTATACCCATGTTAGAGAAGATATCAGAAGACACGAAGACGGAAGAAGTTCCATCTGAAGAAGAGGAGGAAACAAATAGTCTTTTGTCCGAGTACATGTAACATGGATGTCAATTTACATACCATTATTATTATAGCCGCCCTTGCTGGAGCATTCTGTATAGTGGCATGTGTCGCGTGGGTGATCAATGGTGTCCGGGGTATGATTAGTATTGTGGTGTGTCCATGCCGATGTTCCATATCCTGGTTGGTGTGGATGTGTAGAGGTTGCCAAACAGGGCCGCCACCTATTTACAGTGACTATGATCAACCCTTAATTGAGTAGTACAGTATGACGGGGTGCACCGACCCAAGCGAGGTAGAGGTCTACATCAAAGAGAAGTACACGCAGCATGGTGTCAAGGTCATGGCATCGGGCGAACGTGGACTCAGCATAGCACTGACATCGGTTGGCGGCACCGATCTCTCAAGCATCACCAATGACCTGCAGAAGTTTGGCGGTGTCCTGCGGTCGACCAACAAGCATGGCCAGTACACTATTCATTTGGCGGATCCTCGGTACAACGTGAAACAGGCTCGCAAGAAGGAAACGAATTGCATGCTTGTGTTGGGAATCTGTATTCTGATGGTGCTAGGAGGTATTGTGTACGTGATGATGACACTCCGTGCACACCCGGATCTTGTGCCACCCCATGACGAGGAGTAATAATGCTTTTATTAAATGTACTTAATTCTTAGCTTGGGTGCTTGTGATGCCGATATGACAATCGTTACATAGAAAGGGTCGGAGAATGAACGACTGTAGTTGCCTGCAAAAAATACAGCCCGTGTGACGTCTGGGTCATGTTCGGGGATCTGTTCCTCTGGGATAAACTGAATCTCATATTGATTAATCGTAGCAATGGTCGTGTCGTTGTTAATAAGGGTCAGAAGGCAGAAGATGGGATCGGTAGGTTTCCAATGATAGATATCATAGAAATCAGGCTGTACAATCAACGCTGTGCTCCCGAGCATGATGGACATGGCACACACAATCGTTCCAATGGCATAGGCCTTTTCATACTTTGAGATTGGACCAAACGTTCGGGCTGGGAATACATCATCCGTCTTGTGCATATTGAGTAGAGCCATGCGAATCGTTTCTGGTTCAACCCCCACACGTCGGACTCTGTACATACACGAATTGACAGCAGGATTGTGGAATGTCTGGATGGCTGTCATCATATCGGAACGGTCCTCAAAATGTAGTGTAATGAGATGCTTTCCCTTGTCAATATGAACCAGTGTAATGGTAGCCAGGATCATGGTGGATACATCTTCCCCGTCGTACATCACAATGGTCTGGTCTGTCTGAAATGCGTTGTGTGTCTGCCCGTCTGTTACATCCGTTACCACGTCTGATTTTTTTTCATCTGGGGCAGTGTTGAACTCAAAGTATGCTTTGTCGAGAGGTATTAAGATGTCGAGTTCACTTGAAACCTCGAGAGGAAGTGCAAGCAGCTCCACAAGAATCTGATATGTTGCAATTCCATCAATCACAATGGGGCTGACATACGACAGTGTGCCATATGGGTAAGGCAGCCGGTCGTGCGGTAGAACAGACAATACCTCTGCTGTATGTTTGGCCGTCGTTGTAAGATCGGTGGTCATCGACAGTGAAGCAAGTTTGAGGGAATCTATGGTGCGACACCTTGTGCGTGATTGATTGAATGCATAACACATGCGAAACGGCGAAGACGGGATATCAATGTCCGGATGTACCTGTATAGAAGAGAGGCGCACACATAAGGCATTGAATACAGAATATATACAGAAAACAAATATATATATACCTGGAATCGGATCAGTTCGTTCATCGGCATCACGCAAGGTTCCACGATTTCCTTGGACCCAATCATTTCTTGAGATCCAAGAGCAGACATGATTCCATTGTCGGCATTTCCACCCATGGGCGACAAGTCCGCTGCCGTGGACATTGCACCGCTGCGAAAGGCTGCCACATATACAGCATTTCAGGTGGTTATGCATACACTACTTGTAGGAATGGCATTACTCTATATGAGCAAGGAGGGCATACAAAGTGTGTCACCGTGGGTACTGGTATTGTTACCACTGGTAACGGGTGGATTGGACAAACTTACCAAACGCTACAAGTTCTTCCATGTGTACGTGGTACAGCGATTGATTGTCCTTGGAGCCGTCGTTGTGTCGGTGTGGGTTTGGAGGGAAATCGATAACACGTCTACGTTATATATACAGCTGGTGTTTCTATTTGTTCTCTCATCCTAACCCCTAATATGGTTGAGCCCATCTCTAGCCTGTTTATGGGTGAAGGGGGTCCCTCGCCAAGCACCGATGCTGCAATTCTGGCAGCCGCACGAGACATCTTTAGAACATTTCTAGGATGTCCTCTTCAGAAAATGGCATATGAGGCCATCATTAATGATGTGTTGAATTGTGATTTTTCATGGGAAACAAGTGTCGGGGGAAAGTTATACGGCGAATCCATACCTGTCGATTCCTATCAGTATGCCATGTGGAATGAGTTTGTACGGGACATTCTACTACAAACGGCCATGTATGGATTTTTTGTGTACCGCCTCAAGTAAGTATTCCATAATTGTGTGACACGTTATGTTCAATGGTTACATAACTATGTATATGTTTGTTTAGACGGGTGGACACCGAAGACGACGATCTAGTCGAAGAAGATGCATACCTGCATCGAGGAGCCAAACGAACCAAAACAGAAGATACAAAACGACTCATTCCCGAAGTTGCCAATGGCATTAACATTGTGTTAAGATGGGAAACCAAGAAGCACGCGTGGGTACCATACGATAACATGGGGGCCAAGTACACAAAAAAGGATGGGTGGCACATTTTACTACCCCATCCGCCATTACGAAGTGGAAGTGGGGCTGATACAGATGTCCCCATTTACCAATCATGGGCGGCAAAATCGATTAATATGAGTAAACTACGGATGCGCTTGTATGAAAACCTAGAGAACCGAGACGAACAAAACACGCAGGTTGGGTTGACTACTCAACTTGCGCCCAATCTTGGATCCTCTGGACAGGGGTCGTCTTCAAGTGCCTACTTGATGCCACAAACACATGCGGGGATGAGTAGTCTTTCTGGTGCACCGGGGGAAATGTTCCAACCACTTGAAGCACGGCTTGCAGACCACTTGGATGCGGCGATAGGGTTAACACAGCTCACCAAAACCATTCGCACACTCGAGGATAACCGCCCTACCCGAATCGACAAACAGGGACATGTAACTGAACCGGGACACGAGGAAAAGAATTATGTAGAGCATCTTGTGGACGCAGGGCGGGTGGCTCGTGAAATAACATACCGAAGGGCACCCGAGGATTTCGTTCGTATTCTGGACATACTCATGAATGACATTTTGTTTGCATACAGTGTCATGCCACAGGTATGAAAGCTGTATTTTATCTCTATGAAGTCTAATAATACACATGTCATGTCTATGAATCTTGTTTATACATATACTAAATCTAATATTTACATATACTATACATGTTAGGCCATCGGGAAAAACATCAACACTGAGCGGAATGCCGCATCCAACCGCATTGCAGAAATCTCTATTGACCGGTATAACGAAAGCATTCGACAGATATGCAAATTTGTTCAGATTGCACTGCGGGAGGTCAGTACCGAAGCAGCAGGTGATACAGATGTATACGTGCGAATGGAACGGTGCGTGTCGGTCCACACTCTTCGGACCATCATGGATGTACTAAAAACCGAAGATGCCATTGGCTTGTATGCGTGTGTGTTTGACTACCCTGTCGAGAAGTTTGACCCGGAGAAAATGAAACTCAAACAATTAAGTATGCTTGGAGGGGAACCGGGCACGCGTGACAAGGATCCCATGACGGAAGAACAGAAAGAAGCATCTATGAAAGCAAAGAATGAACCATAAATTATATACAATACCATATAAAGCATATGTAACACAGTTTAGTGTAGGGAAGCGTAAACCATGCCTGACGCTGCATGTAACACAGACGAGATGACAATATTGGACGCTGCAGATATACATCCCAAGACACTTTCTGTACTGAGAGAAAAGACTCGGAAGATGTTTGACAAGATTGAAGCAAAGCATCATCATGATAGCATACAAACACCACATGGGCCTAGGAAGTGTGCAAGCAATATGGTTGTTACTAGCACCTCACTAGATGATTTCGATGAAGGTATAGCACTAAAGAGTGTGATGAAGAACATCCTACATACCGCATAGACACTGCTTCTAATATTGTCGACAGTTTTAAATCTATGGTCATGTTACAAGAGCTAAACGGCAAACTGGAGACGATGGTGACTGAAATGGATGAAGAGATCAAGGCCAGGAGTTTGGAGTAAGCCAGTTGGTTTAGTACACTATATACAGTTCAAACACATAGATTCATACACACAGTAAACCATGTCAAGTGACGACACAAAGAAAGCAAGCGTTTTGCTGACACCACCCGGGTTTGATATTTCACGTTTCATGCGACCCACCGGGATGCAGTTCTGGCTGTCTAATCTGACAAAGAAAGAGTATGATTCAATCCCGTGTGGTGTGAACATCAACAGTGAACGTTTTGGAGACGTGTTCGCTTTACGTGAAGATGTGGCTGCCGTGGCTGAACCGGAACCACATGAAGGTGACATAGGAGTATTCACCACATTGATGAATGCTGATGTGGTCATGGACAGCATGCAAGACGTGGCCAATCCAACACGGGAGGAACTCACCGGCACACACAACCCCAACATGAGGACCGTCATAGATCGGATAAACACACAAGTCCAATTGTTGGCCCACGACCCATGTGAATAAACATACTGGTTGTCATTTGTATTTCATGTGTATAGAAGAACCTGGTCATGAGGGTGTTAAAGCGTCAGCATGGCGTTCCTAGAATCCATTGCCACACGCCTGCGGGTAGAATGGCGTTATGTGGTGGCGGCCATCCAATTCTACACGTTGGTAGAAGGATTGTACGGTTCCTTGTTGTTTTATGGTTCGCTGCCGTTGTTTTTCTATTACTATCAAACGTCCATGGAAACATACACGCTGTACGTCGCCATGGCATTCCTTCCTTGGAGCTTCACACCGGTATTTGGCGTCAGAAGTGATCATCATGCCATCAAGGGACACCACAAGCTTTGGTATGCAAGGATTGCAGCATTCCTGCTCCCATTTTTCATACTGGGGATTGTGTTTGCACAAACAGCAAAGTCATCCCTGTTGTTTATCATATGTGTCTCAACGGTGCTCGCCATGTTGAAAACAGTGTACGACGGGCAATATGCCATTCAAATTAGAATGGATGGGGCGTCCAAAAGCATTGCAGCGTTTGTCCAAGTGCTTGTTACCATTGGCGTTCTTGTGGGTACCATCATCGTCGGCGCAGTGGCAAACAACAAACACGAAACGGGTAACATTCGCTGGGCATTTGCAGCAGCCATTCCACTTGTGTTGCCCATGTGGTGGTATCTAGTTAAATACCCCAATTCTGTGTTCTCATACGACAAGGAGATGGTTGCAACGGAACTCGAAACGCCACTGTCAAGAGACATGAGACCGGATGAATCCCACCAAATCAGAATGCGGCTCAAACCAACCGAGGATGAAACCATTCTTGCAATTGGGATGGGGTTTGCAGGGTGTTTTATGCTTTTGTTTTTGTACCTTGCACACACTGGAACCCATGTTATATTTGAGTTTGTTGCCGCATTGGTAGTCACCGGCACTGTCGTGGGGTATGCGGCATGGACATACCGCAAGACCCCCGAATTGGCTGGCGTATGCACATTTGCTGTGCTGTATGAATTTTTGTAAGTTAATACACATCCATCTATTGGGTGATACCGTGTACTCAATTGGGTTATACATATTCTAGGTATGTGGACATCAACGGCGCCATGGATGTGTTCTATACTGCCCCGGACGCATGCATTGTGGACGGGCCCAACTTTGATCTGATGTTCTATATTGCATGGACAAAATTTGTCGCTGCTATTTTTGCACTAATAGTAATGGGAATGGCCATGCGATGGGCCATTAATTGGAATGGAAAGGATGCTGTCATGGCGGGCATTACAATACGCATCTTGGGAAGTATGACGGATATCATTATTGCAAAACGGTGGAACAAGGATTATCTTCGTACGTTTAAACATAAAGATAGTTGTTATATTTCATATTTCAATATTTGTTATATTATACTATTTATTTCATATTATAATGTTTGTTATATTTCAATGCTTATTTCATATTATAATTATATTTGTAATAATGTGTGTTGTTTTGCATATTATAATATGTGTTATTCCGTACTCACAACTGGGATGTACAGACATGTCCGACAAGGCCTCGTACATCATGGGGGATGCTATGATTGCATATGGCGCAGGGGCATTCATTCATTTTGTCCTTATTCTGGTATCCACACGGCTACTTGTTAGTGGAAGAGAAACAGTGACACAAGCTATTCTGGCGGGTATGAGGTACATGGGCCAGAGCATGTCCCGTCTCCTTGGGCTTGTGCTTATACAATATTTTGGTGTTACTGCCAACCTTAGTACGGGACACTGTAACTATGATTATTACCCACACTTGCTGGGCGTCGCACACGTACTTATTCCGTCCCTCTTGTTTCCGGCGGCATATGCGCTGTTACGGTAATGATATATTAAACACGATTGGGTTGACATGTATCAATAAATACGATTGGTTTAATTTACATACCAAAAGACACGTGCATAAACACGATGTGGTTGGTTTACATAATGGATGATGTGTCGGGTGGTTTCGGCTTGGAAGGTGATTTCCACCACGAAGAGGATGTATCAGTGGTGCCGTTTGCGTCGTCGTCTTTTGATTGGCGCTGGGCCTCTTTCAACGTCTTCTCCCAGTTCTTCTTCGCCTGAGCATTGATCTTGATCGCTGCTGGGTAGGGTAGTATTTCGTCGCCATCTTTCCACAAGGACATGGCGCAGTAGTTCAATGACAGGACGTCCTACATTATCCATAAGAGTGATGGGTATATATTCGATAGTGTCGATTAAGCACCAGAAGCGTGTATCAGACGACCGTGAATCGAACATGATTCAATCGTACCAAACTGCGGCCATTGTACTTGGGTTAACCATTGGAAGCACAGCCATGGCATCCATGGCATATGACGCATACACTATACTCAAAACAACAAAACGGATGAATGTGGCTATTGCGTATGCCATTTCAACAACATGTGCCATCATTGGATTTGTAATACTCACATGTCTCGTGGCAATCGGGAACAAGGCTCCGATGCCGTTGTTTGCAATTGTATATGCTGGTTTCGCGGGGTTCTGGACACTTCACGCCTGGAAAAGCACACAAGTGGTCCGCTTTCTGGCGTTTCTGTTTGCGTTTACCCTCTATTGGAATGTATCAAGCGGAGAGTCAAAATTAATGATTGGAGCTGCTACACCACCACTCATTGTACACGCTGGCTTTACAACACTCATCATTAGACAAAGAACATAATGTAGTATAAGAGTATATACATACGGATTAAAGATGTGTGAGTGCTTCCCTGTTGCGTACAAAGCAAAGAGCAACATATGTTGCGCCTAGACCTGCTACAACAATCGCCAGATATATGTTGACGGTCGCAATCATTCCATAATGTTGCGTACCTATGAAATAGATTGACCGAGCCTTAATAGCCATGTGTTGGTTGTATGCGAACCAGTCCCCATGTCGTGTGTGCGAACGGCTTCGAAAGACAGAACAGGAACCGTTGGATTTGACACCGTGCAATATTGACCCGCCGTACCTCAAAGGTTACAACACCGACATTGGGCTGCCAGAGACGTCTCGGTTGACACAGAATTATTATGTTAGGTACGTATAGTTTCAATCGAATATACACAGTTATCATTCTATATAATTCAAATAAAACACTGTATATGTTAAACTACCACATTCAAACGATATATTTCAAACTGTACCGTGTTTTATTTGAATTATATAGAATGCTAACTGTGTATGTACCACAGGAATAAAATATTTGTTACAGAGGAAATCCAAAAGGAACGTACAAAACGCAAACGGGTGGACGATGAGTCTGATACTCCCGGAATATACCAAATTGGGAACTGTCATCATTTGTTTAAGCGACTCCGCAAACATCGGACACGGCAGGAAGCCATTAACATGGTTGAACTGGAGCTTACCGCACAATGCGACAAGACAGACATTCCTCTTGGTGTTCGACGCTTATTCAGATTCTTAGCATTGCTAGATGTAATGGGAACATTTCACTGGGCGGATGTTCGCTTTGAACTCAACGAACAGATGCTGCGACGGCTCGTGGCTACACATTTAATTCTTATTGTTGGAAAAGAGGAATATGCACAACACAAAACCATGCTACTCAATATGATTGACCGAACACTGGATTTGTCAAAATTGGTTCATGTCACCTGGATCACAAATCGTATGAATTGCATGGCTAATAACATATACATAATGAGATGTATACCATTGATTAATAACTTCTTGCATGGTATATGGTTAATAGTTAATGTTTGCATGGTTAATAACATATACATAATGAGATGTATACTATTAATTAATAACTTCTTGCATGGTATATGGTTAATAGCTAATGTTTGCATGGTATCAACAGGTCAAAACGGAAAAACAACGACGCTAAGCCGGTTCTTAGCAGCTCTTAGTATTATGGGTGTTAATGGTGGGCCAATGGTCTATGTCTATTCGATTTCACGTGATAAGGCTGCTGACGTCATCAATGGTGCACGCGATTACATTAATTATGCTAAAACAAACGATGACGTCAAAATACTTCTCGCTAAATATGGGATTGTGGTGAACCCGTACACATCTAGCAATCAGACAAGTTACTCTATCCGGTCGAGTGTTAACAAGGATGCAGTCAACCATGTGCGGGCCAGGCCAAAGGGAGCAGATTCATGTCGTGGCGACAACCCTAGTGCATGTATATTTGATGAGATGGGGTTTCTGCAGGCGGATTTCTGGTTTGTATAATACTATTTTATAATGAAGAATATATACTTATAAATAAGAATGTATACTTAGAATATATACTTATACATGAACATCACACCAGGTACCAATTCGCCATACCTCTCATTGCGGTGCAGAAACGGATCTTTACAATGGCGACCACGCCAGCACACGCAGGGTCGTTTTTTGCATGCCTTACGCATGACATCATAGAAGCCAACAAGAATGGAAACCATTTGTTCCATCTGGTGAACCACAGTATCGTGTGCGATGACTGTAAGAAAGACGGTATTGATGAATGTTGCCATGTGCTCGGCAATGTGCCGACGTGGAAAGCCGTGGTGGGGTTCAACAAAATCAACGAACTGATTCCAAACAAACGGCAGGGGGACTTCCGAAAGGAACTCTTGGGTATCATCAAGGAAGACGGAGGAAGGTAATGTGTCTATAATGCATATTAGGGTGGTTTGTATACGTTAAACAGGGCGCGTGTGCGCACTATGTTTACAGCACTGTATAACTACGTTGTTGAAAAACTTGGTATCCGAACCAACAGGTACTTCTCTGAGAAATGGATCAGGCATCATTTTTCATCGGAAAGGGCGAAAGAGTTCATGGGCGTCTCGAATAAAGACCTCAGTGTGTTCATATTTGTGGATCCTCCATCGCATGCTAAATCATACATGGGTCTCACGGCGCTGGTGTATGCACAAGGAGCAGATATCGAAGATGAGGACGATAGCTGGGATTCGGTTGGCGGGGGAATATATCTGGTTGGTGTTGCCGATATTTCCATTGAGAGTGCCAACATGATGGCATTAGAGAATGTGGTGTACCGATTCACCAACAAGGTTATCGATCAGTTAGTTACACGCAAACGACCAGCCAAAGCACTGCGCATCGTTCCTATTGTGGAATGTAACAACAATGAATTCCAAAGTGTATCACTGTCTACCAAAATCCTTCAAACCGCAACACTCAGAAACTGTCGCAAGGGCATGCCGTTTAACCAGGACTTTTTCAAGAAGAACATATCGTCTGATTTCGTAGGTGTGTTTACCGACAAGGTCAACAAGATGGGTGGCATACAGACATTGAACCAGTACATGTCAGAGAAGCGTATCTACGTGTGGAAGAATTGCGTTACAATGGGCAATGTTCATCTTACACGAAGCGAGGTGCCGTCCCTCGACCACGCTCTCGAGACACTGGTAACAGGACTCATACAATACAAAGAAACTGAACATGGAGCCAGTGGGAAGACACAGAGCAACACGGACGATAGCGCTACGTCGCTCATTTTAAATTGCTATTGGTCGTATTGTATCAATGTCTCGGGCATCTATGCCGACATGCAACCTTCCCCGCTGTTGCCATGATACGGGCCTCTTTTTCAGAATTCGGGAAATTGTGCAGTAAGCATGTGCGTCAGACCAGGACCGGTTGGCTTCCGCGCGTTGATTGGGCGGTCGTGGTGGTCCTGAAGTGTATGCTGGTGGAGGGTGTCCTTTTCTGGAAAGCCAATAATCAGGATATCGCCCACACTTGTATTGATTACTTTTGTAATGGCATTCTAGAATCACATGACATTATGTTAATACCATCTCAATACATATATCATCTTAAAATATATACCATTTTGGATTATATAATGTCTCAAACCATACATTATTGCGGATTATATACCATTTTGGATTATATAATGTCTCAAACCATACACCATTTTAGATTATATCTTACCCCTGGAATTGCATGGCTTGGAAATTTACGGTTTACGTCGTCTGCGTTGAACATAACACACCCAGAGGTGGGGGTTGATGCCATGTTGGAGATACCCACCAGTCGGCGGTTGATGGGAATTGCAATGTGTTGGATGGCCTTGTCAATATCAGGAGGACGAATACAGAACCCGCGGATGTCCTTGGTGTACTGTGCATCCAACTCGGGTGATACAATAGGTACAAGATGGTAGTGTGTATCTCGGATGAAATCGGAAATGTCGACCCCTACGGTAACATGGTCTGTCGTGACGGCCACTTCAGTGAATTCATCCGACATGGTCGCAATGGTTTTGTACTTGAGGGGCACACCGTTCTCCCCAAGGGCCAACAGCGTGGCCATCCCACACGACGTTGGAAGTTCTAGGAGACGTTTGTCGACATTACCGAGCATAATCATTCCTTTAAATGTACTGCGGCACACATCGGCTACAAGGGTGTCGGGCTCATGATGGACAAATTTACGGTACGACAACGTAAGGGCAGTACATTCAATCACCGTCCATCGAATGGGATAGGATTGTTGGAAGGTGTCGGCCTTTTTGGCTACAACATACCCGTGGCATCCTACACTTCCTGCGGGTGTATCCAGATCAGGACGCGCAACAGATGGCGTCACAAGGCCAGTGGCTAACTTGACATTGACGTAGAGTTTTGGTATCATCTCTGCAAGTGTTCGGCCCAGGGATGTTTTGGCATACACCGAAAACGTACACTTGGGGTTCTTTAACCAAGAGTATAGGCCCACAGCCGCAATGGCAAAGTCTTCGCAGTCGGAATTGGTGCCCAATTTTTGCCACGGAACGGATGTGTCGTCAATGTATTCGTCATTGTACCCATAATACATCCCGGAAAGGGATAACAGTGCACATGTGAGTGCTTCAAACACGCTTTCGACGTGTGGGTCCATCACAATGATAAGGTCACGGTAATATTGTGACGTCGTTCGGTGTCGTTTAAGAAACACGTCAGTGTCCAGATGTGTCATGAGTTCCACCATCTCAACAAGTGCGTCGTACGTGTCTATTGACATACAATTGGAAGCGCATTCTTCCACGCAGCACCCGGGCATGGGGATGCCAGGGAAATCCACCTACATCATATTTAGTATACATATACATACCATGAGCATATGTATAATATCATTAATTAGGCCTATACACACTATATCAAGTATAAACACATACCCGCAGTTCGGATTGGCGGATGAACCCGCGCTCATCAAATTGGTTGTCCCAATGCTTTTCGTTGCCTCGGAAGACAGTGTTGGTCTTGGTTTCAATCTCTTGGATGATCTTGAAAGCAGCATTCTCGTACATGTACGACACGTCTGTACCGGGCCATCCACAAAACGAAAGGACACAACTATCAATGGTGGTGATGGTCCCTTCATGCCATTGTGCACTATCATTTGTTTTTTTGATGATAGAAACACAATGTTTGTTCGAGGGAAGATTGCGTTCGCATTCACCCGGAAAGTACGGATCCGTATCGGTTGAATTGAACCGAAGGACAATACCACCTACAAGGAGGTATCGGAATGTTTTGGGGTCCCATCGAAGAGCAGAAAATGACACATGAATGGGCTCATCACGTGGAAGCGGTAGCATGATACCATGGCTGTCCCAAACATATGTCGCCCCGTCGCGTATTCGTGCCCACACAATGTCCGCGCCAGTAAATGATCCTTTCATAGTGTATATAGGATCACGGGATATGAAAGGAAAGCCGAAATGGACCGGGACGACGGCTACGATGACGACCCTATCTCTACAGGTGACACTGCCATGGCAATAGAGGCAACTGAGCCTATATACAATTACAAGGCATGGTTGTATCGGGACGCGTCGGGCATACAATGCACACATGGGGGTAAATATTGTGTGTTGTGTTGCAACATAACAATCGCAGAAGAAGAAGACGAAGAGGAGGACACAGAAGGCGGGGGAAGTGATGAGATGAAGAAACGGGCATCTGTACAGGGCTCGTTCAGAGAAAATTACCATTCTATCGTCAACACCATTCATGTGCTGGTGGAACAACAGAAAACTATTCACTTTATCGTGGAATCGGTGTATCAGTACTATGAGAAACACATCAGAATGACGTCGCCTCCTTACCTGAACCCAGTCACAGACAAGTGGGAGGAACATCCACATTGGGATAGAGATACAATCACCAACCATCTCATGCATTCTACTGATCCTATCATTTCTAGCTTGTTTGGTGATGTCTGTACTCTCATGCTTCGACGGCTAATCATGGAAACATGCAATACAACCGTCGCATCCAAGTCGAAGTCGGTTAACCGTGAAACAGCAAAGGATCTGTGCGACTACATTGACCGCTTAAACAAACACCGCAAGGATGAACTCACCATCAGAGGTATGATCGAGACAGCCAAAACAAGAAAACAAAGAGGCAGGGCTGGCAAGGCATAGATAAGGATATGTATTTGTCATATAATATTAAATGAATACAACACATCGAGCCTAAACACAATGTATTAAATTAATACATCGAGCCTAAACACAATGTATTAAATGAATACAACACATTGCGTTATTGACCCACAATGTATTAAATGAATACATCGCGTTATTGACCCACAATGTATCAAGTGAATACACGTTTGTGTGATATGTATCGTTCCATACAATTCGGTTGTCGCTTGCATATTTGTTTTAGATGATTGTAGGCATTAAATCGTGGCTTGAAACATTCCAGATACTCGGCGTACTTTAGTTTGAGCCCCGTTGTATAGAAAATGACGGCTATGATCATTTCATCAGGCAGGCATACTGGAAGAGATCTCATGCCTTCGGAAATCGCACGCACGTATTGGGCGACAGGAGTGGTAATGTGTGGAATGCCGTCGTTCTTGAACCCAATAGTACGAGTAAGTGTCCATGGTTTACCATTAGAGCTCGTTATTGTGTAGTCTTCATTTATGGAAGTTCCAAACCCGGAAACACTCCAAGATGTGCGATTATCCCCGGACATATCCTCTATATTGCTTAGAATTGCAGACTGGGTTGAATCAATAATACTGCTCCGATCGCGATATATTCCCATGATCAAACCAGAGTTGATTATGTTTCTATTCCCAGAGGGCGAATAATACATTGGAAACACGACATCTCGTATGGCATTGGTAACAGGATGGTCTAAACTTAACAAGGGATAGAATGATACCACATGCGCTCGGTTCATCTTCATTGTAAATTGGTATTTGTATGCATCCAGATGGGTGGTGAATTCCGAGAATGACACGCACAGGTTGTCACATGATGTCAAGGTGGTGCACAGTTGGACCAACAGGGAATCGTTGCTGGGTGGTGGGACACATCCACGTCCTAAGAAGGTATATCCGTATCGAAGACAGAATTCAATAATGTGCCAATGTGTGGGTTTATAGATTCTATTGTGCCGATGGCATGTACACACGGGCTTGATAAAGCCATAAGGTCCTCTCCGGGCTTGTGCAACACCACATAGTATTTGATGATCCTGTGTTAGTGTGAACAGTGGACGTCTGCCGTGCGCGATACGTTTTAATAGCACATCTTTATGGGAGACACTGCACGTCTCTACCTCAAGCGTGTTCATATGAATTTTAATATATTTAAAGTGTCTTCACATGAGAGAGGTATATGTGTGTTATATACAGAATATGGATATATCTATTCGGTGATGACCCCAGCTGTACCACTTGCTGCTTCGGTACGACACCTGTTGTAGAAGATCATGTGCGCACAGCCGTAGAAAGAACCACCGGCCGATCCGTCGTCTTCTTGTGCGTTGAGTGCAAAATCACGACAGGTGCATGCAATGGCAGACAGGGCCGCAATGTCTCCTTCGGTTGAAATGCCAGTCTTAATGTCGCTCATTCTTGGCCCGGTTGCTTGAAGATGACTGGGTATAACCGATAAATCACTCCCGGCTTGAAGGTACATGTATCGCCGGTTACGGTTGTGGCCTTGGTACGTTAACCTAACAAAAATGGAACCAAAATGTAAATATATATACACACCTCTAATGGTATATGAACAGGGTATACACACCGGGCATCCGCATCAGGTGGCGTGACATCCACACGGATTCGACGCCGCTTTATTCTGGGCATCCACACGGCCGCGATCCTACGGGGATCTACCAATGAGAAGGAATGGATCACTTCTAGAGCGGGGCCGATATCGTTTCCGTCTTCCATCTCTTGTGCTGCACCCCAGCCATCCCACCGGTTGTCGGATTTAATCTTTCGTCGGCTGTATCCGTGTGTGTGGGGAACAACAATGGGAAGTGGGTGAACACCCAACAGAAGATATTGGACACGCTCAATGTTAGGACCATTGAATTTACTCAAATCGTCGTTCTTTTTGGGTGCACGTCGGTCGACATGCTTTCGGTTCCCGATCGAGTAATTCTGCGTCAAGGGCCGGTGGCCGGACCGAGGAACAGACACACCCGCAGCAATGGAAACGGGATTGGCATAGTCAAGATGGTCGAATGCATCAATCACGACAATCTGGGCATTCATCTTTATAGGATGGAACAACTCTACATATATAACCTATATTGGTCTTTGTATGCGAAACGGGGTTGTATTTAATACACATATAATAATGAATGCCATGCATTCGGCCATCTTGGGTATTCTCTCAAATCTGTAGCCCGTCTTCTTCGTCGGTCGAAATGTCGTTCTCAGTCAATGCAATGGGGTTGATCGGGGTGGGCGGAAGATCGCCAAACAACGCAGCGGTTTGCGCGGGACAGTACCCGTACGGGAACGATGGGGTTGTGTTCACATATTCTTCATAAAACAGTACGCGCGGGTGCTCCAGTGTGGAATCGTACACTGCTTCTTCAAACGTGGTTGCACCAGGGAACAAATTAATCGAGTAGTCGGGCGGGGGTGGGCCAGCAGTATGGCGCTGCGAGTCAAAGCCGTATGAATACTGGATAATCCACAGTATATCATGCACTTCTTTGTTGAATTCGGCCAGATCTAGAATTGGCTTCTTCTTGAATGGGACATGACGCAGCCACAGTAGGTAGTCTTCGGGGTAGAACCACAGGCCCTTTCGATACGGATCGTCCCTCCACCACACAGACTGGATAAACTTGGGTGTGCTCGAAATGTACGGAAGAAGCTTGACCAATGGTCCCTCGGTGTACCCGAAGCGGTTGGTCCCTTCACAATAATCACACCCGGAGAACCCAAGAATCGCCATCATCCACATCATCCGCCGATCAAACGATGGCATGGATGCCCGGAATTTGGCCGTATCAATCAATTCAAACGCTGGCGTAATGGGCGCAGGTAGCTTTTTCTCTGCACCCGCACGTGTCAATTCCACACGGTCAAAATCAAACCAAAACGGTTCCTCACCATCGTCGTACTTGGAAAGAAATACCTATAAACATATAACTAATAAGTATATACATACACACGGACCAATGCGAATGTCCACTCTTATTCACATTGCATAAATAAAATACAAACCAATGTGAATGTTAATTCATACCCGGCTGATGAGAATGTCCACACACGCATCATATGGCATCGTGGTAATCGGAAGATCCCAATCAATGGTCGCCAACAACGTACGCTCGCCGTCACGCGCATGATGCATCGTCCACATGATTGCTTTGAGATCCCCTTCACCATAGAACAAAGGCTGCATCGTGGATTCATATCCTCCGGGAATGGCTGGATATGTTAATATGTCGCCGTCCATGTTGTGGATAATGTATTGCGTGTCGGGGCAGGTGCCCTTCTGGTTCTTAATGCGCTCAATCATCATATCAGACAAAAGGCGGTACACTTTCTTCTTGGCGTCGACATTATTCCACATGTGCGCCCATGTGGTCGGCATGTGGGACGGCGTGATCTTGGATATGTCGGCATCGGACATGGGCGTCTCTTTCTCATGATACACTTTGTTTCGGACGGGGTCGTACACATACCTGCATAGAATACATGTATTATAAATAATATGAATATCATAATGTATAGAATACATGTATTATAAATAAAATGAATATCATAATGTATAGAATACATGTATAAAATACATTATGCTATTCATTTTAGTTATAATACATGTATTCTATACATTATAAATAATATGAATAAATATACATATTATAAAATACATACAAGTTGGCCAACTTACTCGGACTTTCCTTTCATGGCCATGGACTTCTTTGCTTCGCGGTCGTAGTACCTGTGCCGCATCTCATTGTTTCGCTCATAGTCATCGAAACATATCGTCACACTCTTTATGCCGGGGTCGTGGTCTTTCAGAATCGAATTCCAACACATCGCCAGCGCAAGAATCGGTGTTGTTTGGTCGTCAAATGAGAACGAGCGGAACCATGCGAAGAAATCAATCACAATGTGCTTGTACCTGCCAATGAGCTGTATAAATATAAGATTCCGAATCTCGACACTCTGAATATGAAATACACACACTTACCCACGGTGACTTACGCCCGTTGGGCACAACAAACGACGCTCCGTTCATTACATGACGCTTGATGGTCTTGTTGGCCTTGTACCCCATCTCGGAAATGGACTCGTTTAATTGTCTATCGTATATTATTGTAGTCTGTTATACAGCTGGGATCAAAATCCAAATTGTTTAGGGCGTCTGCTTGATCTACCACTACGTGTTACGGTGACGTCGGGGTCTTGTTCTTGCAGTCTAGGAGACTGCCGGAGGGGGGATGCAGCGGGGTTTTGTTCTGGCAGTCTCCTAGACTGCCGGTCTTGTCTGATTGAAACTTCGTCGTCTGGGCTGAATAGAGATTCGACATGTTGCGTACCCAATATGCTGGCAAGTCTAGGTGTTAACATGGGCAGTGGTTTAGATTGCTGTAGGGTAGATGCATCTATGTTGGGTCGACGATAATCTGGTGAATGTCCGGTAACCGTTGTAAACTTGGAATCACTATCTATGCCAGTCTGGTTCTGGAATTGTGCCACACGAGATCCAAATGTAACTTCGTTGTCTGGACTATCAACACGTCTGGTATAACCTGGTGAATGTCCGGTAACCCCTTTAAAATTGTGAGAATATGATATATCACGGCTCTTCGACATGCGGGACCGATTGACGCCCATGTCCGATGCCGACGGAGATATCAAGTAGGCATCATCCGGATTCACACCAGGCTCTACAAAATCAAAGTCTCCATAGTTTGTATATGGTCTTACATTCCCGTCGGGTTGTCGGTGTGTTACATTCATGGAATTTAGGTTGAATTCCCCTTCGTCGTCCGTACCATCGTCAACGTGAGCGGGATGTGATGCTGCATTCGTGTCACTTGGCGCATTCCACATGAAGGGTCCGGCCATGGAAGACGTTTCACTTTGGGGATATCGTGTCATTATGGACACAGTATCTGGATTCGCTTCAGATGAAGATTCGTCCAATGATCCCATGGGGGGCATAGGTCTACGTAGACCTATGTAAACAACATCACTCATTAATTATATATGCTTACACATAAATACATCAAACTATATTACATTACCTGAAGACGGGGTCTCCGGTGTCTTGGCAGTAAGACCAGTGCCTTTGACACTCTTTACACCCCATGCTTCCGTGGAAGTTTGTTGATCGGTGTTTTTTTGAATAGTGACAACATCATGTGGACCGAAAATATTGTCTGGTTGTATTCTCCGGGAACGCGATTGTGGTGTACTTAGTTTCCTTTTTATTAACGTTGCCGCATTCTGGACAAACCCAGGCTTGGGGGTTGTTGCACTTTTTTTCTTATGCTTGGGGGTTTGTGCACCGCGTTGTCTGCTGGCAGTGGTAGTCTCCACCATATCAAACTGATTGTACGATCTGTTATCGTCCGAACTATTTGGATCGGATGCTGATACCAACGGTATGGTTACAAGGTCGGCAGGGTCATGTACAGCCTCTTGGGGGCCGTATACGATTTTTCGTTGTCGTTCAAGTGGGGTGTAAATGATTGGCTCATTCTCATCGTGCCGTGATTTGGAATTGGAAGTGTCTTGTTGCTCCACATTGTCCAACTCAAGATTCTCTATTGGGATTGTATCGGACAGACCTGCATCACCAGTGTTGTATGTTGCAAGTGCATTTGCAAGGTCATTGACAGAAGCCATATCAAATGGACTCATCGGCGCATCCAGTGTATTGCTGACGTGCATTGAAAGTATATCGTCAGGTGGAGCGCCTTCGTTAAACTCGTGGTCTTCTTCGTCGGTATACAACGAAACATCCCATGCCGTTGGGTTGTCTGCGGCGGAATATGGACTGAACGATAGCTTTGTCTGTGGGGCTACACACAAAATGCCGCGTGTATCATTGATTGTGGGGATATACACATCCTCGGCATATTGAACGGCAGATTCTAATGGTCCGATCGTTCCCGACTCATTCGGCGCAGGAATGGCTATGCCGATAATTCTCATAGTCTCCCTTACTCCTATTACACCATATGTCGATACTATACCGGTGCGTGTACTTCGCCGCATGCACATGTAAGTAATATCATCTTTCATCACGCCATTGGTCACACGTCCAAATGGGTCAAGATTCGTAAACATGTGGGTTGATATACCAAACATGACTTGAATGGCTGTGACATCCTCTATCAGCAAATCATAACACGTGTCATGGTATATCAATTTCAACGCAGGTGGAAGACCGGGATCGACGGCCAAGCTCATGTCGACATGTGAGTTGGCATCGAACCCCGCTATCACATCAAACGTCATTGATTGACTATTCACAGATAGAGGGGTTATTGGAAGTGATATAACGACGGTTGAACGTAATGTTCCTGGGTTTTCTGAATCCATGATTAACGTGAATAATGCACAGTTGGTTTTTTTGGTACCTCCACATTCCAGATCGCCCATTCGTACACTCACCATTGTGGGCTGTGATTCATGTCCATTCCGGTATTTAGCGATACTCACTTTGATTGAGATTGTGTCATTTTCACAATACAGGCATACTTCAAGAACCACGTCCTCGCCCTCGTGTTGAAATCCGCCCAACAATGCAACGTATTTGGGTGTAACTGTTGTAAACCGGTCGGTAGATATAACATCTTTTATCGAATCCCAGGCATACATGTTCGCCGCGGCATGCCGGAAGTTATCAGGGTCTTCAAGTGGTAATGTCAACTCGTTTGGTGTATTTGAATGTGTTTTGATGCGGGTATGAATGTAATGTAGGCACAACCCTCCGTATGAATCAATCCCCATCCCGGTTATAATAAACCCAGTGGGCCCATACTCAGTATTACGGATGCCCGCGTCAATGTACCGGAACATGAAATCGCCATGCGGAAATTTGAACATGGGCGTATCGATATCATAAAATGGAAGGTATCGCATAATCCACATTGTCATAGGTAGCTTATTCCTTATGAATTCTGCGTACTCTGCTGTGAACATATTGTTTTCATCACGCTCAGTCTCGGGCGCATGGACAGCCACTAGTGTTTTGTTGGCATATAGCTGTGGCAACAAACACTCATTGTGGATGTTTTGTATTGATAGCTGTATAAATACTGTTCTGACCCAGTTTTGATCACCTTCATGTGGTGTACTGATGGTGCCACATTCATGAAATGGCGTCGGCGTCGGCGCGTGCCATTCAGACACATCAATATCAAATTCGGATTCATCGTCAGTATCTGTCCAATCCGAGTCGGTCGTATGTTTGTTTGTATCTGATCCAACCCCATACGTGTCATTTGCATCACCATAATCAACAGGTCTTGGTCCAGAGAATACGGTAGTGTGAAACGGGTCCTCATCCGAGTCGGAGCCAGCTCTTGGTTCCTCGCCTTCAAATGAAGAGGCATTCTTCACATCAAGCATCCGACGTCGCATACTACCCGGCGATGCATACCTGTCAGAATCCCAATGTACCTGGGCACCGTCGACAATGGGACCTGGCTTCCAATGTATAGGCTTGCAACTCTCTTTGGGGGTTGGAAACTCATACTCGTTATACGACATGATGTGGTCTGTTGACCAACCTATTATAATCTGTTCGGAACACATATAGACACCATGACATACTACACGTTTATTACATACAATCGAAAATGTCGAGATCGTTGATTATGTGCGGTTCAAGATGGACAACAGGTACAGGCGGGCCGCTGTAGTCGAGGGTTGATTCTAAGCATGCTAGTCGGTCCTCAAGCATACGTAGGCGTTGCTCCGTTGTCTGTGATGGCATTTTGATGTCATACCGGAAAAACATATCTTTCATTTCATTCGATGGTGTGGTCCATACGCTCTTGGATGTAAGTGTACTCTCGGGGTTGGATATAATGTCTTGTTCGGATGCTTCTACATTGTCCGTATCCAGATTCACATCGTCGGATGATGTTTCTGTTGCAGGCAATGGTACACACTCTGGTACACTTGGACTGTTGACTAACGATACAGGCGAGGGGGTGGTTACACGGGATTCTATAGTTTCACACGGCACACCAATCGAAGGCGGATCTGAAAACAGCGTTTCCATCATAGACTCGGTATCAGTGGAGGTTATCTCCGTCGTGTCGGATTCGAACACAAGGTCAGACACTGAATCAAACACACTGTTCATAATGGATTCGTTGTCTTTGGATCGTGCTTCAAATCCATCTTCAATCAATTGCTTGGTATCGGACTCCTCTTCCGTGTCTGAATGTATCAAATCAGACAACTGGTCTAGAAGAGACTTGGGCGTGGCAACCGCCATGGCTTGTGTTGTTACATTAATACTCTCATATACGTATCTTTATTGGATTGTATTAAATATGGTTATGCTACAATGGCTTTTGTCGTATCACGCGTTATCTTGCCTTCGTACATGGTCATGGAAATAATAAACGCAAAAGCTGCAAGGTTAAGAAGAGCTAGGAATCCAACTAGTAACCATTTGGATGATACAAACGATGGGGATCGGTTTGTTGCGTAATTAATCTGGCCTGTTCCGAATGCGTTTATGCGTGCAGTCACATTCACCAATTGAAGGTTTGTTTCAATGTCGAAATCCGTCGGTCCATATGGCATAATCAACACACGGTTTGTAATCGCACGCCCGGTACAGCCGGTGGGTGTCGCTACTACCACTTGGCCGGCACGATACCCATACCTGGAAACATATCCATAATGAAAGATTGGCGCACATAATGAATGCATATTTTAAATTGGGTATATGTATATTATGCATATTATACATTGGGTATATGCATATTTTACATATACCCAATTTATAATATGTATATTATAAATATATCCAATTTATATATATTATATACATTTCCTTACCCGTGGGATGTAATGGTTGTGGATGTGATTGATACGGCCACAAGCGCACCAAGGCCATGGCCATCGAGTCCAGTGATGGTTAATATGGCCGGACAGGCAGTCGTGCTGCATACACACGCGGCGTCGTCCCATTCAACGGTTCGAAGAGGGCCCCCACGGTTGCGAGTTGAAAGCGTTTGAAACACACCATACAACGGGCCGCTCAAATCGTTTAGGGTCGTCGCCAGAATACACTGCGGTAACCATACCGGAAGACTGCCATTATAACCGAAACATGATCCATCAGATGGATTAATCATCATCCCTAGCGTACATTCAGATACCCCAGTGCCAACATTGAGTAACCATATCATGTCGGATGGGATGGTTACAGACAATCCATTCTCTATTCCGGTTGCATTGATCACTTCGGACGTATCCGACACACACACTGTCAGAATACTAGATGTGTCAATGTCGGATACGTCAAAGGCACTGGCTTGCACATAGGCTTCGCCTCCAGTATCACACGTCCGGCACGGAAGAAGCTCGAGCTCGGAGTAGTCGGTCCTATTAAAACATGGCATACTGATTCAATGTCCATATTCAACATAATATCCACATTATATTCAATATGATGTCTATATTCTATGCCCATACCATATTCATATACTTACTCAGAAGTCGTTACTTGTAAGGGATCGAACGCGGTTGGGCACAGCAGTGGGTTTCCGGCAGGATGCACAAGTGTTGTTATCGGGTCCACATACCACCGCTGGGCAGATGTTAAACATGGCTCGATTATTAACTTGGACTCGGATACACCCACGCACCATTGAATTTGGGTGATTTCGCGCGCCACGGCACTGGAAAATGCATTGAATGCGGTACTCCCGACAAGACGGTCGAAATCAAACACAAGCTGCACGGAACTGGAATATATCCAGTCGGTCGATGTCTCGGTCAACTGGTCGGATGGTACAACACTCACCACACGAAGAGGATCTCCCATGGTTGCCGTGATGCTTGAAAAATTGCGGACCACAAGCGTGGCATTGGTCAGGTTCGTCATGGTTGTTGGGTCGCCAGAAAGCGTCCATATCGCATTATTAAACCCAATGCCACGGGATGTCGTGGTCCCAGGACCGAAAAACGTGCTGTCATAGGCAGTGTTGGTCGTATACCACACACCATTCCCGAAGAATTGCCAGCTCTGGTACACTCGGATCGCTGTGCTTCCGTTTACATATTGATATAACGTCGATGGCGAACACACTGGAACATCATACAGGATGGTTGTGCATTCATCGAGCGCATCACAGTTACATCCTGCCGTATTGCAGAGTAATTGGTCGTTTGGGCTTGGGTTGTACGCACAATAATATCCCACACTACAGTCTGTGCTGGGCATAATAATCGCCTCGGGTGAACAACATGTCGCCGCAGTCGCAGACAGACACTGTCCGAGAAGTGTACAAACGCCACTGGATCCTATTATGTCAGTGTCTGTTAACTCATGCACACAATTGGAGAGCAGACTCCACCCTGTGTCAAGATCTTGCCCGTTGCATGCTTCCACAATAGGTACACCAATGGTTTTGGCGCTTGCCATTACAATATACCTACATGTATCACATCGTTAGACACAAGTATAGAATAGAATAGAATACATGTATAAAATAGAATAGAATACATATAATTTATGTATAAAATAGAATACATGTATAAAATAGAATAGAATACATATAATTTATGTATAAAATAGAATAGAATACATATAATTTATGTATAAAATAGAATACATGTATAAAATAGAATAGAATACATATAATTTATGTATAAAATAGAATACATGTATAAAATAGAATAAAAAGGCTCTATTTGTTTACCTGTTCATAATCGGAAGGTTGGTGTACTCGGTATATTCGAACCGAACGTCGTGAATGACCATTCCGTTGGCCGAAATAAGTGGCTGGAATGTGTACACAATCGAGTCGCCGCCAAGGACCGCTACAGCGACAGAGGCGTCACGCACAGTTATGTTGTACACACGTGCATTCATTGCAAAGGCTCCGGAGAATAGAATGGGCGTCTGGCCAGTCACCGTGGTTAAATTACACAACGATTGGTCAAACAATATTCCATGTATTCGTATCCCTACACCGTCTGCTTGGAACCGCGTACAAGTCGGTATCTGGTTGATCGTCGTCTCGGGATCATTTCCTACAGTCACGGTAACCCCGGGAATCGCACTTGTGATGGTTGTATCATTGTACTCCAGTTTGGTTGAGGCTTCATTGAAAATCGACCACACGGCAGAGGCCGCATACCTGGAACACAATATATACAAATACATCTCATGGATACATTTCATGGATACATTTCATGGATACATCTCATGGATACATTTCATGGATACAATATATACAAATACATTTCATGGATACAAATACATTTCATGAATACAAATACATTTCATGGATACAAATACATTTCATAATACGTACACTTTCGTTGCAAGCTCGACCGTCTGTGTCCGCTCAAAAGACGCAAATGAGAACGTGCCATCCGATCCTTCAGACAGCTTCACAATATCATACACTATCGCAAGCGTGGAAATTGTAATTGGGTACCCGGAATGACACAGTCGGTCAAGTGTATCACGCTTCGATAGGTCATCGCCGATTACAGTGGCTAGTTTGCTGTACAATAACACGGCAGCAGGGCCAAAGGTTCGGAAGTTGGCCGTTGTCATTCGCTCGAATGTCGATCCGTCTGCATGGTTGGATATCAACGTGTCGGATACACTTGCAAACGCTAGAACATTGCTTAAAATTCGAAATGTAAAGGGCACATAATAAAACGTCTTGCCGTTCCACTCGGTCCCGGACGGGAGGCGGTTCGAAAGAAGACTTTGGACAGTAGAGAATCGGGGGTGGTCGGAAAACACAAGACAATACGGATACGCCTCGCGGTTGGGTATTCGTTGGTCCAGAAAGGGACACAGATCTTCAAGGCTCAGACTCGTCAACACAAGGCCTGCATACACATACTGTGGTAGATAGGTCTTACAGAATGCATGCCGTTGTTCAACATCTGCAACATACAGGAACACGAAGAACATATACATGAATCTGAAAAATATATACACATGAATCTGAAGACCATACACATGGATTTCAAATATATACACATGAATCTGAAGACCATACACATGGATTTCAAATATATACACATGAATTCGAAGGACATTAGTATGGTTCCAATAACATTATACAAAGCATCATTGGAAATACCTGGAAATCCGTCGTTGGCACAGTGCATATACCGACCCTCACTATAATCTGGTGTTCGATAGAATGCATTGCAGTAATGGATCATAAATGTATATTGGTTATACACGGAACCATTCCACCACGATGTTGTCGGCTCATTCAGCAGATCTACACCGGCATCTTCATCGTGGGGTTCGCCATTCTTTAGAAGCTGGGTGGGGTACAGGAATGTCCCGCTGTCAGAGGTGGGGTCGCTCGCGGAATACCGGGGGTATATAAATTGGGATACGGGTGACTGGCACGATGGCCAGATACTCCGGTCCACAACTATGCACGGCACAAACGACGTTCGGTCAATGGATGTCCCGCATGCTCCCGTGTTGGGCGTGTCCATACATGATGGTATCCCACCTACATCCCACAGGCCCCCGTCAGATTCAAATGTGTCTTGTAAATTGAACCCAAGTCCGTCATAATTGGGTGGCGAACTCGTATCGAAGAATACAAATCCGTCGTTTAGACCATTGTATTTACTCATTAGTCCATACCATCCACTGAAGAATCGTGCGTTCGTTGCTGTCGCTATCGATGTGTCCTCTTCATTCGTCAGGTATGTTAGCTGCGATCCGGATGCAAAATCACATATACCCCCGGGCTTAAACATCTTTGCAATCTCGGAGCGTGCCATCGTTTCGAAATTCGCACTCAACATCGCACAATCAACAGGTCGACGGCGGTATAAATAACTCTCGGCTATCGCGGATACATACGTGCTTTCTGTAACAGAGGTCTTGAGCGTAAGGGGAACACACGTCTGCATCAATGGGCTTATTTCACGGTTCGTCAACCGCGTCTTGTTAAGTAGAACCGTTGCAATGTACCTAATTACACGATTAACATTAGAATCGTGTTTACACTACATACATCGCAAGCCTTATCTTACCCGACAAGTGTCATGTTGGCTCCAGGGTCGATTATGCTCGCGCGCACACCAACGGAAACATTGTACAAATCGTGGATGGTCGTAAACACCCGCGACGTGTCTTCATACGGAAGTCCAATGGCGGTTACACCAGACTCATAATAAAGTGCGAATAAATCATCTTCTATCAACACCATCGTACGGTTCACAATAGTCGTGTACACAATCGAACCACTTGCATTCCAGTAGCCTATCCGCGCTGTGGATGATAGAATCGGGGCTCGGACAATAGACCGGAACATAAATCCAGTCACGTTGTACACACTGTAGTCTTGCGTATAAAATCCACCGCCAGACACACCGATTTGCGCAGGGACCAATGGAACATACAACGACGTCGACACACCGTCGCGTGAAAACATACTCGTGGCGCTCGAAAGATATGTCGAATAGGTCTCGAACGTAGACGTCAGAACACACCTACGCATGGACCATGCATCATAAACCAAATATTCATAAACCAAATATTCATGGACCACATATTCATGAACCACACCAAATATTCATGGATCACTCGGAATATTCATAAACCAAATATTCATGGATCACATATTCATGAACCACACCAAATATTCATGGATCACATATTCATGAACCACACCAAATATTCATGGATCACTCGGAATATTCATAAAACATACACCAAATATTCATGGACCACTCGGAATATTCATACACCATAACCCCAATATTCATAAAACATGCATCCCTTACCCGGTAAATCGGCGGCTCGATACACACTCGGATACCGCATCAATCCCTGGCACCCACAGAAAACAGGATGGGTATATCACAGGGTGTTTGTCCTTGCTGAAAAATGCCTTGCCGGCTGCATACTTTTTATAATCGGATTGCAACACCACTCGAAGTGTACACTTCTTAAGCGTGGTATCCCAATAACACAGACGTGATCGGCTCGGTACATCGGGGTTCCGGTAATTACAATCCGTTGGCTTGGTCGCTACAGCACACCACCACTCAAGCTCCGTTTGCGTAAGACCCATTGGTCGGTCGTCCAGTGCTTTGTTCGTTGGAACCGTTTCGCTTTGGGGTGTAATCATCCAGGGCTGTTCAAGCACACTGGAGGTTGATAATCCCCCAAAGGCCGATTTCACATTCACACAATGGACAGGGTCAATCCCGGTATACCCCGGCTGCACAACTTCTTGGATCGGGAAGGGCGAGCCGGGTATACTAAACACAAAGCCTCCGCCTCCTCCACTTTCATACATCACAAGACTTGATTCATACCTGATGGAATACACATCAACGTCACATTCGAATAATATATCATTCTAATAATATTATATATATATTTAAACCATTCTTACTTCAGATCAGAAATACTAATCGTTGTTGGATGCTTCTCAAGGTACACTGCTCGTGCAGGAATCCCCGCGGCATAGGTCGATAACGTCGGAGTGTCGTCACAGAACACATAGTTGGTGGGACACGCTAATGTGCTTATATCATACGAGGCACACTCTATGATCGTGCCGGTTCCGGAAAGACGCGCACATTGTCCGACTTGTTGGAATGGACAGTTGCCACACAGCTTGCGATACTTAATGCTTGTAATTCCAGATGGCGGATCAAGAACTGTTCCACAGCGGAAAAATGGAAGTGTGGGGGAACTGCCACACGCTGTACACTGGCCGTTAACCACGCACACATCCGTACCATATGTCGAGGTTCCGGACGCACACCCGCACAGCTTTAAAAGAGTGTTTTCCAAATCAAGAAGTGGCGGGCTCGGCGCGGCAGATATTGGCTCTGGTATGTAGGTATACCTGGACAAACAGAAAACATATCATAGAAACATAGTATAAACATAGAAACCATATCATAGTATAGAAACATATCATAGAAACATAGTATAAAACATATCATAGAAACATAGTATAAAACATATAAAACATAGTATAAACATAGAAACCATATCATAGTATAGAAACATATCATAGAAACATAGTATAAAACATATCATAGAAACATAGTATAAAACATATCATAGAAACATAGTATAAAACATAAAAAACATATCATAAACATATCATTCATATTCTCACCGGCTCGAGGTTATCATTGCCCGTGGGTACAATGACACATCTGTGGCAGCAAACACACAATACCGTGTTATACCATCTTCATAACATCGTGCCCCCGAATCAGTCGTCCCACCGGCAGTCCATTCAATCGTTCCTCTAGATGTCGTACTCTGTACACCACCGGGACGGCTATAATCCCCACACCCAACTGCCCGGACTGTTTTACTCTGCATCCCAGATTTGATCGTCGATTCGCGCCAATAACACAATCCGTCGGTCGATACACAAACTCCTCCGAGTGTTTCTTGCGTATCGCCAATGATACCACGGCTCGAATGCCAACAGAATTGAAGATCATTGCCAGACGTAAGATACGGTATCGCCGCCGTGGGAGGGCTCATCGCATCATACCTATACATACATTCGTATTAATATATATACATACGTCATAAAGGGAAAAGAATTCTTACCAGCTTGTCGAACTGTACAATCCACTCGATGTCCCATACGATACAACAAGAGCTTTGGCTTCTACAAGTATGCTCAGGCTTTGCTCAAGGCTGGGCGTGATACTGAACATGGTCGTCTCGGGATGCTTTAGAAGATACTCCGTGTCGGTGCCGCACCAATGTTTACTCATCCAGGACGGTACGGTCGGATCTTCACGGTATCCACTGCATAACTCACAGTACTCATCACCAAGGCATGCATCTAGTCCAGAGGAAAAGGACGCCATGGATGTTCCGTCCCATGACGCAAATCCGTTTGTCCCCACTGTATCACTTGTTACATCAGACACAAGGGCTCCTACAATCATTCCATAAATGTTCAGCATTCGGTCAACGGGCGTGTTGGTGCTCAGATTCACGGGATTAAATACAATGTCACTTGGTACCGGAAGGGCACCATACTGCCCAAGCATCACTCCATAATCGAACGCTGTACCCAATGAACATGTTACACCGTCGCTGTTGGCAGGGAGTCCAGCACAAAGACCCATGCCGGTAGGATACCTATAAAGAATCAAAATGGTTTCAGAATAAAAATATTTAGAATAAGTTGGTTTCAGAATAAAAATATTTAGAATAGGGATATTCAGAATAGAGTTGGTTTCAGAATAGGGATATTCAGAATAGTTTACATATTCAGAATAGAGATATTTAGAATAGGGTTATTCAGAATAGGTTGGATGGTTTCAGAATAGTTTAAATATTTAGAATAGGGTTATTCAGAATAAAAATATTTAGAATAGGGATATTCAGAATAGAGTTGGTTTCAGAATAGTTTACATATTCAGAATAGAGATATTTAGAATAGGGGTATTCAGAATAGGTTGGATATTCAGAATAGTTTAAATATTTAGAATAGGGTTATTCAGAATAGGTTGGATGGTTTCAGAATAGTTTAAATATTTAGAATAGGGTTGTAAAAAATAAGTTGGATGGTTTCAAATGAGTGTTCCTCACCCTACATCACGAACCGCAGAACCAAGAGGTGCTCGGTATTGCGCAAGGCCACTCAGAAGAGTACCGGCTGATAGATACAACCCCGTCCCGTAATACATCGTACATGTCGACCCGGAGAATTCCCAACACCCACAGTCCAGATGCTCATAGGGCGGGTACAAATGTGTCGTTACTTGACTCGCATAACACAAATCCATGCACTCGGATGATAACACAACCGTCGAAGTCGTATTGAAATACGTGTTTCGTACGCCTATCGTTCCTATCGAATTCAACTCTACGGGTTGCGGTGAAGAACATGTATAACATGTCGTCCCGTCAAAAAAATATTGCGCACACGTCGTACACAATTCACAGCATGCGGCTGGGCTGACCGAGAGGGTCGCAGTACAGTCTGTTGTCTCACTAAGACCATAACCTTTGATTGCGGAACACGTGTCGGATGTATCCCGGTACGTACATTGCGTGGAACTCGTCATGGAACCAGAATACAATGAGGGATTATACATCCCATACAGGTACCGGCTAAAGAAACTCGGGTTTATACTGCTCTGTAATCCAAGTATCCCGCGAAGAAGATTAATCCCATCCGATGAATACCAGCCTAGCTCTTCAAACAATGTTCGGTTGTCGGCATCCGCTTGCATCACTTTAAGCACTTCCGTTGTCAATGCTTTGTAACAAACACCACCAAGACATTCGGTTTGCGTATACGTATTAATCCACGGCTCGTGGATTCGCTCAACGTCATCATATGTTAGATCGCTCGAAAATCGTTCATATGTCATCCGTAATGTCGGGAATTCCCCGCCAATGTCCCCAAGGAACGGAAAAATAGATTTCAGGCGGCTCTGGAACTCGGGCTTGAATACCTTGTACGCTGGCGTCCCAAACAAATACGGGGTTGTCCCGTCAAAGGCCGTCGGAATCGATACACTATACCAACTCGTTACCGTGCTCTGGAATGTGGATGTCCCAAACGCTGAAAACACATCGCCAAGTCGGCTCGTGTCCGTAAAGAAGGATGTCTGAAAACAATTCAATCATACATATAAGTTCCAAAAAAATATATATACTTCATATAAGTTCCAAATAATATACTTCATACATATAAGGTCCAAAAAAATATATATACTTCATATAAGTTCCAAATAATATACTTCATACATATAAGTTCCAAAAATATATATATATACTTCATATAAGTTCCAAACAAAATATATATACTTCATATAAGTTCCAAAACAATATATATACTTCATACATGTCACATTACCTTGATGGGCTGCGCATAATACGCCGGACAAAGACCTACATCGGCTCCCGCATTGTATGCAAAATTGCGAAAGGCCGTGTAATCACAATTCGTCACATCTGTTTCATTGATGCCCATGGGCACAGTCGGCCCGGTCGAATGACGATACACAAATGGAAATCCATCGCACTCTCCATCTGTGGTTCCGTCGCATATGTAATCACACACGCCTGTCGCAGCAGCGGGCGTCCCACTACAACAGTTTCCGCCAGATGGAACACATTCTCCTGCATAATAACACGTCAGGCATCGCGTCGCCCATCCAGCAGTGGGGTCCACTCCGGTGGAAAGGCCCGCTTGTCGCGTCGTTGGAAGTCCACCTCGGAAGAATGTAAACCCGGATATACGAATTCCTCTGCCTTGGTCAGTATTCCCGCCTTCAGGAACTACCACTCGCCACTCGCTCATTATATCCGAAAGAGAGCATCCTTGCCCAAGCACATGGCCAACAGGTAACACTGCGCTGCTGGGCCAATTCGTTATCCAGCTCTCAAATGAACTCGTGGTTGTCGTGTACGCCGTATACCTGGATAACAGGTTGATACCGGATAAACAGTCGTTTCTAGAGGAATGAATTGATGGGCGTCACAACAAATTGATGGGTCTATACTTACCGGATAAACAGTGCCAGCGTTTCTACAAGAACATTATAATAGAATGTGTCCGATAGCGCAACAGCTTCATTCAATATCCCAAATGTTCCAGTACTGTCACATATGAAATAACTGCCTTGTGTCGAAGCATCGCAACTCTGTTTGAATATAGCCAGATCCGCATAGGATGTAAATCCGCGCAGACTCGATACGCGGAACACATCATCAAGCGTCGAGGTATTCCCGAAATGCGATGTCAATACAGTTTCTAGTTTACTTGGTATGAACGTATCACTGAATCCTTTTCCTCGTTGATCCGGATTCGGCGTATCACTCGATCGACGGGTCGTTGCATACGACAGTCCATAGTTGGCATAATCTGTCGCTGCCCACGCGGCCGCTAAACAAAACAAACATTCTCATAAATAAATGCTTTCTTGAATAGAAATCAATTGTTTCATTAATATACAATTCCTATTCTAAATTATATTGTACATGTTGTATTTTAAATTATATTGTACATGTTGTATTCTAAATTATATTATACAATTTCGATTTTAAATTATATTGTACAATTTCTAAATTAGAATACATATCATACCTTTAAAGGCTGTCCACGAGGCAGTGAGCGTCGTTGAACAAGAACCTGTACAGTCGTATCCGGATACCGTGTGTCCGGATGCATGCAGAACCATAAGAAGCATATGGTACACTACATAATCTTGACGGCACGCAAACCCGCGCGGGGCTGCGGTTCGGAACGACCATTCTTTCCATCCGTACAGCGTGTTGGTCAACTCACTCTTGGCGGTTCCGCTTGGTACCCCTCCGAAAAATCCACTGTTATCTAGAAAATACACTCCGCTGTACTCAAACAGGCTGCCGATTATCCCAAGTCGGCACGTACACACGGCGTCAATCGGTCCCGCATGTCGAAGGTAGAATCCGCGAAGATACGACGTCGTCTCGGATTCTCCGTAACCTAAATTGCAATACCTAACACATATGGAATTAGGTTAAATGGAAAATAGATACTCATTTCAAATAGGTATCCATGGAAAATAGATATCCATAGAAAATAGGTATCCATGGAAAATAGATATCCATGGAAAATAGGTATCCATGGAAAATAGATATCCATGGAAAATAGATACCCATACTCATGGAAAATAGATATCCATGGAAAATAGATACCCATACTCATGGAAAATAGATATCCATGGAAAATAGATACCCATACTCATGGAAAATAGGTATCCATGGAAAATAGATACCCATACTCATGGAAAATAGATACCCGTACTCATGGAAAATAGATATCCATGGAAAATAGATATCCATGGAAAATAGATACCCATGAAAATGGATATAAATTACCCTGATGATGGTATTGCCGATGGAAGAAGCTTAATTCGGGCTCCACTCCCTCCATCGCCACTCAGAAGACCTTGAAGTGCGTCTTGGAACAATGTCCCACACGGTTCGCCGTTTACACTGTCTCCTCGGTTCAATTGAACGGGACTGAGTGAACTCCCCGTAAGGCCTACAGACACAAAATCGCCAGGTGGAATCGTCAACACTATCGGGTCGGCTCCAAGCCCTCCGCCGTCACTCCAGCCGTACCTACCCCATATTTCTTTCAGGGTTACACAACTGTTCATAATTAAACATACATTAAAAGGGGTGGGTTGAAGTCTGTGTTTACCCTAGTTGGATGTAATCACACCGCCCTCCATCATCCCACGTCGTCGTGCCAGTCAGCGAGGTTATGAAACTCTGCCCTTCCGGACTCGACACGGGTAAATCTAACTTCAGCCACGAAATCGTTCGCGAACCACAATCACACGGCCCTTCTCCATAACCCCCGCCTATGCTTGATTGGAATAGGTTTGCATTGGATGAATAGAACGTCGAACTCCCATTGGTTGTATTACTGCCTCCATGGATCGACGTTATCTTCCCAAACGCATCCACTACAACTACATCCCCGTTTGTAGAGTAATCCATTTCTAACTGAAACGACGTCGAGGGCGTCCCGCCACAAAAATACCCTTTCTCTGTACAATCGGATCCCCACCCGACACTCATCAGACACATAATCATCATCATGATTACTCGTATACTCGATTGTTTATTTCATTCGTTTATATACACAACATATGCTATGAAGCAGACGCGGATGTAGTCGATGCGTTTAAACTGATTTCAGTTGAACTAGATCTGATGGGAAACAATCGGATGCGCACACGTGCGTCTCTGATTGTCATTGGTGATCGAATGCGTGAATACACTAGATCCGATCTTGGGTTGGGCTCACTTGCATATATCTCAATCTCGGATATCCTTGTACTCGGTTATTATGCGCCCATAGAACCGCTGGATTACTTCATACTCTACATCGCATCCCATGATCCACCTTTTATCTTGCGTCACGTAGGCCGCCGCTTGCACATGATCAATGCAATACAACGCTGCATCCATCTCTTGGGCAACCCCGCCATCGGGGGTTATTTCAAATCTAGAGGATGGCGCTGAAGATGGCACCGATTATGAACCAAGTTTCAAATTCAAATTCAAATTCAAATTCAAATTCAAATTCAAATTCACCAGCTGGCAATTCAACCAGTTATATTAATTCTATTCACATCTCTTAATTTAATATGAAAATCTTTCAAATCAACACATGTCCCGGCGCTAGAATGATATCATACGCCCCTAGGTCCGCACACAACTCTCGGGGGATCGTCCCTGCAAACACCGTCGTCTTCCCAAACTTGGACAGAATGTCCGCTGTTTCTGTTTCTGAAAACGTCTTGTACGTATGAAGGGCATACGTCTTGTCCTCCGTGTACTGCTCCCATGCCGACGAGGGCGTCCCTTCACTCGCATGGATCTGAACATCTGCAAGCTTGGTCTGCGTGTGCTCCACTTGCGAAAGCGTTCCTTCATACGGTGACCGCGGCGAGGGAGCGGCCGTCACAATCGTTGGCTCTACATACTTGATGCTGACTTGGACCGTTGCGTCTCGAACCATGTTCCAGGATGCGTTACATGTCGTGTACTCCATCGTGGGACTTGAATTTAGCACAATACGCAGCTTCAGAATCACATTCGGGATTCGATCATACTCGGACTCGATCTTCTCGCAAAACCGTTTGACACGCGCAAGTTGACACGTCCCGAGATGATAGTCAAGTTCTAGACCGAGTGAACCGTCCGACGCATACTGCGCCGCACTCTGGATTTCTGCCGACGTGTACTTTAGCCACGAAACAGTGGGCGTCTCCCCGGCGTCGGCTAGTTTGAAATACATGCTCTGGAAATGCGAATCGTACACTGTCTACATCACTTTAACCTCATATATTATACAACTGGGATGGAATCGGCATACATCTAGTACTATTTTATCATACATCTGGTATACATTCTTTATTACATGGTCATATATTATACAACTGGAATGGAATCGGCATACATCTAGTACTATTTTATCATACATCTGGTATACATTATTTATTACATGGTCATATTATTCATACAACTGGGACCATTTTATTTATGTTATATGTTTACTATCATGTCACGCCGTGTGAATTTCAACCCCTCCCCCCAATCAGAGAACACGTTCCTCCCCCGGCACACCTCGAAATCATGATTTAGTCCCCCTCTACACTCCTCCATACTAAACTTTTT
>Ga0233439_10000582_pt1 | contig 53209 bp, 39 predicted proteins | sample SI_123_September_6_FD_182713 | JGI IMG/M metagenome (GOLD analysis project Ga0233439, IMG submission 182713) | Seawater microbial communities from Saanich Inlet, British Columbia, Canada - SI_123_September2016_100_MG | ecosystem: Environmental > Aquatic > Marine > Inlet | place: Canada: British... | reverse complement strand
TGGGGCGCAGATGAAAACTCACGTCGCGGAAAATAATCTTTGAACCAAACTGCTTATTCAGTTTTTCAACAAATATCACGAGGTACCCTCGGTACAATAGGTCTGCACATTCTTGAGCTATTTATAATCATTGCGCCTCTAGAAATAATTTTCAGCGATACAACAAATATCACGGAGGAGTGCCTCCTCAGGCAATGAGGACTTTACGTTTATATGAAAACCGTCACAAATTAGCTTATAGAAAAAGCTTTTCACCTTCTTTTTAAACAAAAACCCTCTTTCACGCATTAAAAACAGAAAAACAAATTTCGATTTCGGAGTTTAGCGCAAATAGCTATTTAGGCCACAAAATATTGCCAGAATCCCTTTATTTGGCTTATAATTTAAGCATAAATACCGATAATATAATGAATAGTTATTTTTTATCACGTTGAGTGTGAGTCAGTTCCTATGTTTTCATTTTACAAAAGAATAAATGGTTTGATTTTTTCATTGGTTCTCCTTTGCGGATTCCAATTTTTCTTTCTTCCATTTATCCACTATCACCGAGGCGACACACACTCACACCACGCAGAGCTAACCCCTCATCATCATCCGGGGCATTTTCATTCGCACGAACTGGAAACACTAACCCATTTCATACAGCATGAAAATAATGGACATTCTGACCATGAAGGGCATCACTCTTCTGAATCAAGCGAAGAGCACCATCACTCGGAACCTTTTGATGATACCGATTTTGACAATATCAATCTCCACAAACCAAAATTAGTAAAAAGTACATCCATTGTAAAAAATGGAAATACAAATAGTTTTTCCATTCTCAGCAATTCTGATTCATCTGCTGTTATTTATCCAAATTCCCCACCTAAGCATTCCTCTGGCATACCAAAAAGTAATAATTCGCGTTCTCCCCCAGTCATTCTCATTTAATTTCATTTCAATATTCGCCTACAAAAGCTGAATGAATTCTGGAACTTTGCCTTAGGCCATTTTTCCATCTATTCCTTTTCAGGTTTTTTGGCTCGTTTTCCAAATTGATTGAGGAAGCTGTAATGAAGATTTTTTTCATCCGGCTCGTCATAATTGTCTGGGTATTTATTCCCTGCACCAGTTTTGCCGAACCTGAGACACACATAAAAAAAGAACCCAAAGAACCTATCACCCTTAAAAGTGCCGTGGCTTTGGCGCTAATGCATAACCCACACCTTGAAGCCTTTTCTTTTGAAAAACGGGCAAAGGAAGCTCGGGCATTGCAATCGGGGTTTTCGCCTAATCCAAAACTGGATATTTCTGTTGAAGATGCTGGCGGCTCAGGAGGTTTTAGCGGATTCGACCAATCCCAAACCACTATTCAACTAAGCCAACTGATCGAACTGGGTGGAAAAAGAGCGGCAAGATTACGATCCAGCAATCTCTCAAAGAAACTTGCCGACTGGGATTATGAAACAAAACGCATGGATGTCTTAACTCAAGTAGCCAAATCTTATGCCTTGGTTTTAAAAGCACAACAACAGGTCATGCTCACCGAAGACCTTGTAAAGCTTAGCGAACAATTTTTAGTTGTCGTGGATGAAAGGATTAAGGCAGGAAAGGTGGCTGCCCTTGAAAAGATTAAATCTGAAATAAACCTTTCGTCGCTCAAAATTGAATTTGAAAAAGTAAAACGTGAATTGAAAGTAGCAAGGAGAAATTTATCGATAACCTGGGGAGCCATCACACCACAATTTGAAACTGCACTGGGAGATCTCAACCAAATTTCAAATATACCCTCTTTGGAAATATTAAAAACCCGCTTGAGCAAAAACCCTGATCTTGCACGTTGGTCTACCGAACTGGAACAACGCCAGGCAGCACTCGAAAGCGAAATCTCTAAAAGTATTCCTGACATAGAAATTCAAGGAGGTTTTAGACGTTTAGAAACTACAGATGACAATGCATTAGTTTTTGGAATATCCATCCCTTTGCAATTCTTCAATCGCAATCAGGGAGCCATAGAAGAAGCTCGACATAAACTTGGAAAGGCCGAAGCCCAAAAACGCGCAAAAAAGGCATCCACAGAAAAAAAATTACTAGAGACATATAGCGCTTTGGATTTTTACCGAACACAGGTTTCATCTATCAAAAATCAAATCCTCCCTGGGGCTAAAAAAGCATTTAATGGGATTCAAGAAGGCTACCGTTTTGGGAAATTTAATTTAATTGACGTACTCGACAGCCAAAAAACATTTTTCCATACCAAGAAAACTTTTCTGGATTCCCTTGCTCAATATCACAACTCAGTAGCAGACCTGGAAAGACTTATTGGTGAACCACTAGCATCGTTAAACCCTGCACTCTCTCAATTGAAAGGAGAAGGATCATGAAAATAAAATTCCTTCTTTCCATTGTTATTCTTTTGGCCGCTGGAGTTTATACGGGAAACATTATTCTAAACACACCCCCGAAAAACGTTCAAAGCGCCAAGCATGAAGCTCATGACCACGAGCCTCATAGCCATGAATCAGAGCACGCTGATTCAATCCCCAGAGGGCCGCATGGTGGCTGGCTGTTTACGGAAAAGGATTTACAAGTAGAAGTTAAGATTTTTGAAACGGGTATTCCTCCGGAGTTCAGAGTTTTCATAACGGATTCCATGAGCACTCCTGTCCCACTAAATGAAGTGAACCTGACCATAAAATTGGCGAGACTTGGCCGAGTCGATACTATTAAATTTAAGCCCATGGGGAAATACCTCCTGGGAGATAAAACTGTTGTCGAACCTCATTCCTTTAATGTAGTTATTCACGCCAAATGGAAAGGCGAAAAATATGAATGGAAATTCTCACAAATTGAAGCAAGGGCAGAACTAACCGAGGCAGCAATAAAAAATGCGAACATTACCTTAACCAAAGCAGGCCCTGCCCGCATTAAAAACCAAATCAACCTACCGGGTGAAATTGTTTTAAATGAAGAAAAGGTTGTTCACATTGTCCCCAGACTGGATGGAGTAGTTAAGAAAACGTTTAAAGATTTAGGTGACTCTGTAGCTCCCGGAGATATTCTAGCCACTCTTGAAAGCCGCGAACTTGCTGATGCAAAAATTAATTATCTGGCCGCAGTTCAACAGGGCGCTCTAACTAAATCCGACTTTGAAAGAGAGACTCTCCTTTTTCACAACACAAACCAAATGTTGGATCTTTTGCAAAAAGAAATGGATTTGGAGGATGTTTACCAGAAACTAAAAGATATACAAATTGGAAAAAGCCGCGAATTACTTATCCCCGCATACGCAAAAATGAATTTGGCAAAATCCGTTTATCTGCGTGAAGAAAAATTATTTAACAAGGGAATCTCTTCCGAATCGGAATACCTGTTGGCAGAAGAAAACTCCAAAAGTTCGGAAGCTAAGTACATGGCCTTGCGTGAAAAGATAAATTATGACGGTCAATGGGCCGTGCGCAAGAAAAAAAGAAATTTTGAAATAGAAATATTTAATCTTCAAACCGCCCGACAAAAACTTTTCGCATTGGGATTATCAAATGAAGAGATTGAAGGTTTGGCTCACCAAAACGAGCAAGACTTCAGCAAATACGAATTACGGTCTCCTTTAGGGGGAATAATCATCCAGAAACATTTGACCACTGGAGAAGCCGTAAAAAGTGATGATGATGTTTTTCTTCTCGCAGATTTATCTGAGGTCTGGGTAAACATAGCCATCCCCGTTAAAGACCTCAATTTCGTCAAATTGGGGCAAAGCGTTACCGTACAGAAAAACAATCCTGGGCTGAAGGCCAGAGGAAAATTAACATTTCTCGATTCCATAATTGATGGTACCAGCCGCACCGTTACAGGGCGGGTCGTAATACAGAATCCAAAATCTGAATGGCGACCCGGAACATTCGTAACCCTGGAGTTAACCTTGGAGCAACGAAGGGTTCCACTGGCTGTACCGACAAAAGCTATTCAAACCATCCGTGACTGGTCGGTGGTTTTTGTGAAATATGGAAATTTCTTTGAAGCCCGGCCCTTGGAGTTGGGGGAAAGTGACGGAACCTGGACGGAGGTATTGCAAGGTCTTAAAAAAGGCGAAAGTTTTACAAATCAAAATAGCTTCATATTAAAAGCGGAAATAGAAAAATCTTCCGCCACTCACGACCATTAAGTAAAGGACTTTTTCATGCTGGAAGGAATTTTAAGATTCTCCATTAAGCAAAGAGCATTTGTAATGCTGGGGGTCCTCACAATGGCCGTTTTGGGAGCTTATAATTTTAAAGTTCTTCCCATTGACGCTGTCCCGGATATCACAAATATCCAAGTACAAATAAATACCGAAGCTCCTAGCTACACTCCGCTTGAAGTTGAGAAAAGAATTACTTTTCCCATTGAGACTGCCCTTGCAGGAATCCCAAAATTATCATACACCCGGTCTATCTCTCGATACGGTTTGTCACAGGTCACCGTTGTTTTTGAAGACGGCACAGATATTTATTTTGCTCGACAGTTAATCAATATTCGCCTTCAGGAAATGAAAAGCACTCTCCCCGCGGGACTGGAACCCAAAATGGGCCCCGTAGCTACCGGTCTGGGAGAAATTTTCATGTGGACGGTGGATCAGGACAAAACCTTTAAAACTTCAAAATCGTTTTCTCCTGCTGAATTGAGAACCGTACAGGACTGGATCATTCGTCCACAATTAAGAAATGTCCCAGGAGTAGCAGAAGTAAATAGTCTGGGAGGTTACACGAAACAATATCAAGTAGCTCCTATCCCTGAAAGATTAATGGCTTATGGAATAACTTTTGAAGGCATCATGGAAGCCTTGATGAAAAATAATTCCAACATGGGAGCCGGCTATATTGAGCGCAACGGCGAGCAATATCTGATCAGAACTCCAGGCCAGGTAACTGGACTGGGTGATATTGAAAATATTGTTATCGGTTCTCATCTTGGAGTTCCCATTTACATCAAGGATGTAGCTGAAGTCAGCCTGGGAAAAGAATTGCGTACAGGAGCAGCCACCCAAGATGGCACAGAGGTAGTCTTGGGAACGGTTTTCATGCTTAAAGGAGAAAACAGCCGTACTGTTTCTTTAAGAGTTTCTGAAAAGTTAAAGGAGATCAACCGCACCCTACCCGAGGGGATGATAGCAAAAACCGTTTATGATCGTACCGATCTGGTTAACGCTACCTTAGACACTGTAAGAAAAAATCTACTCGAAGGAGCGCTGTTGGTCATCGTGGTCCTTTTTCTTCTTCTTGGAAATATTCGTGCCGCTATCATCACTGCCTTTGTCATTCCTCTTTCAATGCTGTTTGCCGTCACCGGCATGGTTGGCAATCGCGTTAGTGGCAACCTTCTCAGCCTTGGAGCCATCGATTTCGGGATCATCGTAGATGGTGCCGTCATTATCGTTGAAAACTGCATGCGAAGGCTGGCGGAGGAGCAAAAAGCTTCAGGTGAGGTTCTTTCCCGTTCGAAACGTTTCGAGATTGTTCAAAATGCAACGAAAGAGGTCTCTCGGCCAAGCATCTTCGGAGTTCTCATTATTATGATCGTCTACCTTCCAATCCTAACGCTAACGGGTATTGAAGGAAAAATGTTTCAACCCATGGCATTCACCATATTGGCGGCATTAACAGGGGCGATGATTTTATCCATAACATTCATTCCAGCTATGGTCGCCCAATTCGCATCTGGAAAAATCTCAGAGGAAGAAAATTTCATTCTAAAAGGGACCAAAAAAATATATGAACCTTTATTGAATATCTCACTTAAAAATAGACCGGCGGTTTTATTATTTGCAACAATCCTGGTTATTCTAAGCCTTTTATTAGTAAATCGAATTGGAAGTGAATTTATCCCTACATTGGATGAAGGAGATATCGCTCTTCATGCCCTGCGTGTCCCAGGAACAAGTCTCACCCAAGCCGTATCCATGCAAGACACGCTTGAGAAAAAAATTAAAGAGATTCCTGAAGTTAAATATGTTTTTTCAAAAATTGGCACAGCGGACATCGCCACTGACCCCATGCCACCCAGCGTCGCCGATGTATTTGTAATGATGAAACCGCGCTCCGAATGGCCCAATCCTAATCGATCAAAATCGGCTCTCATTAAAGAGTTAGAACAAAAACTAGGTCAGGTTCCTGGCAATAAATACGAAATAATCCAACCCATTGAGATGCGATTCAATGAGTTGATCGCTGGGGTTCGCAGTGACATGGCCGTAAAAATATTTGGAAATGATTTAGAAACTCTAGTTGCAGAAGGCAAAGAAGTGGAAAAAGTTCTTTCAAAAATCCCAGGCGCTTCTGATGTAGCCGTTGAACAGATATCTGGCCTCCCCGTTTTAAATCTCGAATTAGACAGAAGTCTAATGGGTCGACTGGGAATCAATGTTGCCGATGTCCAGAATGTAATTGCAATTGCTATCGGTGGAAAAACTGCCGGCAAGGTTTTTGAACAAGACCGGAACTTTGAAATACTGGTGAGACTATCTGATGATATAAGAAATGATATTGAACGCCTGAAAAGAATCCCTATCGCTCTTCCTACGAGCTCTTTGAAAATAGAAGCAACTCTTTCGACAACAAACCTTAAAAAACATGAAAACCACAGGGATTATCTTCCGCTTTCTGCATTGGTGAAGTTTTCAATTATAAAAGGCCCGAACCAAATTAGCAGAGAAAACGGAAAACGCCGAATTGTTGTCACAGCCAATATCAGAAATCGTGATCTGGGTTCTTTTATGAAGGAAGCTCAAAAAACCATAAAAGAAAAGGTTTCTTTGGAGCCGGGTTATTGGATTGAATGGGGAGGTCAATTTGAACATTTGATATCAGCAGCGCAGCGGTTACAAATTGTAGTGCCTCTCGCACTTTTACTAATATTTCTTCTTCTATTCGCCGCATTGGAAAGCGTTAAAAACTCGCTTCTGGTTTTTTCTGGAATTCCATTGGCTTTAACGGGAGGATTATTTTCTTTGTGGGCGCGGGGTATTCCCTTGTCGATTTCTGCAGCGATCGGCTTTATCGCTCTTTCAGGAATTGCCGTATTGAACGGGTTGGTTATGATTTCCTTTATTGGGGAACTACGAGAAAAAGGAATGAGTTTAGAAAACGCAATTCGTTTGGGGTCGCTCACTCGCTTGCGGCCTGTTCTAATGACAGCCTTGGTTGCCTCACTGGGTTTCATTCCAATGGCTTTAGCAACTGGTACCGGAGCCGAAGTCCAGCGGCCTTTAGCAACGGTTGTGATAGGAGGAATTTTTTCATCAACGATTCTTACATTACTTGTACTGCCTGCTCTTTATAGAACGTTTCATCATGATGAGCCTCAGCACAACACAAATGCTGATCGAATTTAATTCGTTGATTGGAGTTTAGGATTAAACGCTTCGCGCAATCCTTCACCGCATAAATTGAATGCCAGCACAACCAGAAGAATTGTAAAGCCTGGAATGAATGTAAGCCAGGGCGCGTCAAACAAAAAGTTTTTCCCATCTGAAAGAATATTCCCCCAGGTCGCATCGGGAGGTTGAACACCAAATCCTAGAAAGCTTAGAGCCGATTCAGTAAGAATAGCCGAGGCCACACCCAAAGTTGCCGATACCAATACGGGAGCGATGGCGTTGGGAACCATGTGAATAAAAATAATACGCCATTCGGGAATGGCCTGACTGCGTGCTGCAGAAACAAAATCCTGATCGCGAAGAGATAAAAACTCAGCACGCACAAAACGAGCGGTGCCCATCCAACTGGTCAAACCAATTACGATCATGATGTTGTAAATGCTGGGTGGCAACAATGCTACGACGGTTAGGATTAAAAAGAATGTAGGGAAACAAAGCATGATGTCGACAAACCGCATGATGATTGTATCAACCGTGATGAACCCCAGCTTTACTCGACCATAATAACCGGCAATACCCCCAAAGAATATTCCTACCGTTAACATAATTCCGACCGCAACAAAACCGACACTCAACGATACCGAAGTTCCTTCCAGCATACGCGCGAAAACATCTCGGCCCAACTCATCGGTACCAAAAAGGTAAACACCAAATGTGGGAGCGTCTTCCCTGGGAGTTATGATGCTTGTGAACGAAGTTAACGGGGGTAAAAATTTTTCTGATAATCGAACTATTTTAGGATCGAAAACTACAATGTACCGGGTAAAAACTTTCCCCAAAAAAGCCAATGCCAATAAAAACATGAGAAACCAAAAACTACCGTAGGCCATTCGGTTTCGCTTGAGAATATCCCAGCGTTCCTGAAAAAGCCCTTTCGAGGGAGGTAGATAATCTGTTTCCAATGTTGCTATTGATTCATTCATTCCATTGATCTCTAAAATTTAATCCGTGGGTCCACCACAGCATAAAGAATGTCGGACACCAGAGTACCCACCAAAACCAAAACAGCTGTCATAAAGTTCAGTGTCAAAATTATCGGGAAATCCCTGGCCAATATAGCCTCATAACCCAGTCTTCCCATTCCCGGCCAGGAAAAAATCTGCTCAAATATGACAGAACCCCCAATGAGACCTGGAATGGTTAAACCAAACATCGTAATAAATGGCAATAAGGCATTTCGTAATCCATGGCGGTAAATCACCTGGTCTTCAGGTAGCCCTTTTGCGCGAGCGGTGCGCATATAATCTTGATGAATGACCTCCAACATTTGCGAACGAACATACCGCGATAAAACAGCGGTTCCCGCTATCGCAGACATCAGCGCGGGAACAGTCAAATGCCATATTCGATCCATCGACTGGAATAAAAACGACGCACCCTCCAACCCAAATGTTCTCATCCCCAACACTGGCACGTTAAAAGTGTTCACCATAAAAATAATGACCAGATAAGAAAGGAAAAATCCCGGAATAGAAATCAGAGCAAAGGAAATGAAAGTGCTGGTTCTGTCAAAACTAGAATCCCGATGAACTGCGGCATGAATGCCCACTGGAAACGCCAGACACCAGGTAATTAAGGTTGCGATGATAAATAGGGGAAGCGAGTTGAGAAACTTTTCCCAAATTTTCCCCATGACCGGCTGATTATCTTTGAACGATTTCAACTCACCCGTAAAAAGATCTTTCACCCAATAGACGTACTGAATATGCAAAGGTTCATCCAGATGAAAAGCCGCCCGAATTCGCTGAATATCTTCCGGTTTCATGCGAGGATTGGAAGGGTCGACCAATGCGGGCTCACCAGGCGCCAGATGGACGATCGCATGCGAAATTATAGAAATGAAAACCAGCAGGATGATTCGCTGCCATATATTTCGTAAAATAAAATTGACCACTATTGCCTCGACCATCCGTAAAAAGTTATACTTCCAAGCATGGACATTCTACAACTCAGCCACTACCTCGACAACCTTCTGGAAATAAATTCCATTCGCGATTCGCCACAGGCTCTAAATGGTCTGCAAATTCAAAACCGTGGTGAAATAAAAAAAATAGGGCTGGCCGTCGATTTTTGTCAGGCCACCATTGATCTTGCCATAGAAAAGCAATGCCAAATGATGTTTGTTCATCATGGCGCGTTTTGGTCCGGCCTGCAACCGATTCGTGATCAACATTTTGAAAAACTGTCCGCTATGATGCAAGCCAATCTAGGGCTATACTCGGCACATATCCCTCTCGATTTGCAGCCCGTCTACGGAAATAACCGTGCACTGGCCGATTTGATCGGCCTCGAAAACCTCGAACCTTTCGGGGAATACGATGGCGTAAAAATCGGATTCAAAGGTTCCATCAACGCAACATCGGCAGAAAACCTGGGAAATATTCTTGAAGAAAAACTGGGTTCACCCGTAAAAGTAATCGGACAAGGTGAAGTGAAAACAGTCGGGTTGGTGACGGGAGGTGCGGCAGATATAGTCAAACAGGCAAGCAAAGAGGGACTCGACTGTTACATCACAGGCGAGGGAGCCAATCATCATTACCACGAAGCCATCGAAGGAAATTGCATACTAATTTTTGCCGGACACTATGCCACCGAGACAGGCGGGGTAAAATCAGTTGGCAAACACCTTAAAGAAAAATTCGATTTGGACAGCGAGTTTTTGCATTACCCCACCGGCCTTTAACTCGCTCCCGTGAGAGGGAATGATAGCGAAACCTGAGGCAAAAGGCGCAACAATACCTTCTGACCTAATGAGTATCGACGCGTTGCCCGGGCTCACATCATCTTTAAAATAGCATCCAACCCACTTCTAAGATCGGGATACTTGAGCTTTACTCCCAACTCCTCTTTAATTTTCTTGTTACCCACCCGTTTACAGGTCGTATAAAACCCACGAGCCAACTCTGATAATTCTGCAGATTCAAAAGGGATTAGGGGAGGTGGGTCCACGTGCAAAAGCTGGCAGGCATATTCAACTGCTTCGGAGGGAGGCGAGGGATGATCATCGCTTACATTATAAATTTCTCCGGGATTGGGGTTTTTAATAGATGCTTCTAAAGTTTGCGCTAAATCCTCTACATGAACACGAGAAAAAACCAAACCCGGTTTATCAATACGACGAGCCTTGCCTTTTCTAACAGAAAGTAAAAGGTTTCTGCCAGGACCATAAATAGCCACACTACGAAACACCATAACCGGGCGATCCTTTTTAACCATATTTAACCATCCATTTTCCGATTCAACACGCCGCATATTAAGCTCTGTTAACGGCTTGAGCGGTGAAGATTCGTCAACCCATTCTCCCTGAGTGTCTCCATAAACACCCGTCGAGGAAATATATCCGATCCACTGCAGGTTTTCACTACCTTCAATTTGCGAACCAAAGTTTTGCAATACGACATCACCTGAAGATTGAGGAGGGATAGACACCAATAAATGGGTGGCCTTGGAAAGAAATTCTCGAATTTCTTCGGTAGCCTTACTTCCATCGAACGGAACCGTTAATAGTTTTTTCGAGGATATTTTTTTATCCTTTTCACGACAGGTTCCCGAAACACTCCAACTTTGAGCGGGCAATTTTTGCGCCAAGGCCTGGGCAGTAAACCCCAGACCAAAACAAAACAACCGGTTTTTTTTCGGATTTTCTGACATGTACTATCCCAAAATTATAAAGGAAAAACTATTTGAAGAGAAAAGATCAGGATTCTTGCTTAACTGGAAGGGTTATCTGGAAAATTGAACCATCATTTTCCGAACTGATAGCTTTTATTTTGCCATGGTGGCGATCAACAATTTTTTTACAAATCGCAAGACCAATCCCACTGCCTTCATATTGGTTTCGCCCATGCAATCGAAAAAACGGCTGAAAAATACTACTACTGTGTTTAGAATCGAAACCAATGCCATTGTCCTTAACAAGAATATCCCACTTATCCTTTTTAATCGGCTTGGCAATTAATTCAATCTTGGGAGACTCTTCCTTCTTTGTAAATTTAATAGCGTTGCTGATCAAGTTCTGGAACAACTGCCGCATTTGCGCAGGGTCGGCCTCCACCGTAGGCAATGATTCTGTTTGCACCATTCCATTGGATTTTCCAAGAGAAACTTCAAGATCTTCCAAGACCTCTTTCACAACTTTATTTAGATCGATAGAACGAAAAGGTTCCCCTTTTGCAGAAACAAGGGAATACTGCAAAAGTTCCTGAATCATGTTTTGCATCCTTGTTGCGGACTCTTGCATTTTTGAAGCATAAATGCTTACATCTGGATCTAAGTTTTCAGCCTTACTTTTTAGCCGCTCACCGAACCCAATAATTTTTCGCAGAGGTTCATTCAAATCATGCGAAGCAACAAAAGCAAAACTGCTAAGCTCTTCATTGCTTCTTTCCAACTCAGCAAGATACTTTTTTAGCCTATCCTCAACATTTTTTCTATTAACCACTTTTTGAATCGTAGATGGGAGCAGACTAAGATAATTTTGATTATGATCTTTAATCAAAAAATCATAGGCCCCTTCCTTCATGGCTTCAACTATTATGAGTTCGGTGCTGGTTTCCGAGATAAATATGACAGGAGTATCATTAATTTTGGATAATAGTTCAAGCCCCGTACCATCACCCAAACTTTGATCTAGTAATACGATATCGTATGAATTCTTATTTAAAAACTCCAACGCTTGTTGGAATGAGCCCGCAATATATAAATCATGATCCCATTCCTGACTTTTGAAAAACCTTTTTACTGCGATCTGATCAGTTGGGTTGTTTTCAACAAGGAGAAATTTTAAAGGCTTCACAAACCTTTCCTTAACTAGTTTAAAGTTGGCAGGAAATTTAAAGTCCAATATTGGTCAAGAATTTTAATTATTTCTGAATACTCTTCAGGATCCAGAGGTTTTTCGATATATCCGGCAACACAATTCTTGTAACTATCATTCATATCCACTTTAGAAGTGGAACTAGTTAAAACAATAACGGGAATGCAACGAAACCGGTTATCGGCTTTTATCACCTCAAGAAATTCAAAGCCATTCATAATAGGCATATTCAAATCCAAAAGAATTAGGTTCGGAATGCGAACACCCGGAACAACACTTTCAGCAGTCTCACCTCTAAGGTAGGCAAGTGCCTCTTCGCCATTAGCAGCAGTAACAATAGGTTTGCTGACTCCATTTTTTTCAAACGCCCGCTTTATACACATGACATCGGTTTCATTATCTTCGACAATCATTAACGGGCTTCCGTTACGCATCATCTGCCCCTCCTGTTTGAATTATTTTTGGAACTGTGAATTTAAAGCAGGTGAATTCATTGACTTCCGATTCTACCCACACCCTACCTCCGCTTTGCTCAACGATCTTTTTAACCAGAGTCAACCCAATGCCCGTAGACTCTGGGGCATTATTTCTATCCAAACTTTGGAACATCTCAAATATCCGGCTAAAGTGCTTACTTTCAATACCTTTACCATTATCCCAGACCTGAAAACACCAAGACCCATTCTGATCCACGCAGGATACCACAATTTCTCCTTCCGTTTTTCCCAAATGTCGGATTGCATTTCCAATTAAGTTTTGAAAAATTTGCTCTAGCTTAAGATTATGGTAAGCCAATTCTGGCATTGGTTTTATAATTTTTATTTCTATCCCTGGGGGCTTTGTTAAATATTTTATTACTGTTTCTACAACTTTGCCCGAATCTAAAACTATCCGCCTTGAATCCGTTTCTCCCAATTCGGCAAACTCTAAAATTCCATTTATTAAATTATGCATCCTTTGGGTATTTTGGGTTAACAAACTAATTAGTTTCACCCCTTCTTCACCCAGTTTCCCACCAAAATCTTCTTCCAACCATTTTGCGTTGTAGGAAATTCCCCGCAAAGGCTCCTTTAAGTCGTGGGACACAATATGAGCGAAACCTTTCAATTCGGCATTCATTCTCTGAAGGTCGATGAACAATAAATCTTTTTCTTCGGTGAGGCGTTTTTGCTGGCTGATGTCTTTGAAAGTTATAACAGCACCCATCACTTCTCCCCCTTCAATAACCGGAGAACTCAAGTATTCAACTGGAAAAGAAGAACCGTCTTTTTTCCAAAAAACATCTTCTGAAATTCTATAACTTGCTCCATACTTTAAAGTATTGTAGATGGGGCAATGATCAATATCGTATTCACTTCCATCTGGGTGAGAATGATGAATCAACTTATGCTGGTTTTTCCCAAACTGCTCTTCCGGGGAAAACCCTATCATTGCTGCTCCTGAGGGGTTACAAAATGTGACGCGCCCCTCTCTGTCCAATCCAAATATCCCTACCCCAACCGTTTCCAAAAGCGCTGAATGCTTAGCGTAAAGTCCTTCCTGCCTTTCCTTGGCCTTTATGTTTTCTTGAATTTCTCTCTTTAGATAATCATTGGTCGATTTTAACTGATGAGTTCTTTTTTCAACCTGCTCTTCTAACTTTTCATTGATTTGTTGCAATGCTGTTTCATTTTTTTTGAATAAATAACCAATGAAGGCAGTCACCCATATAGAAAAAACGGCAAGAAACCGGTTTGCTAAAATCTTCCAGGGTTCTCCACCAATTGGGGAAAGCAAATACCCTATAATAGTCAAAATAGTTCCTAAAGCTGCAGCGATCCAAATCAAACGTTTCTTTTTAGACCAAAGTGCAACCAGCACAAGACAGATGTAGGGCACTCCCGCTGCAACCCCAAGTTCTATCTTCAAGTCGATGGTAAATATGGCAATCGCAAAGATTCCTTGAACCAATAGGAGGATTATATTTTCAGAAATCCAATGCTTTTTATTTTCGACACCAATTGACATGGCAATTCCTAAAAAACCTTCCACCGCCTGTAAAGTCTGGCCAAATGCCAAATAAAAAACCCTAAAAATACGGGGTCACGCTGGAAAATAAATTTAACTTTAATTAAGGTTCAATAATAATATCTCTATTCGCCCAAAAAGTCACCGGATGAGAATTAAAGAAATTCCATCTACCCATAATAAAACATGAAAAAACAATCATTATCGCCATCCCAATAAACTTAAAGGGGGAAAACATTAGGCATTAAAGGGCTTTTTGACTATTCTAGATACTAATAATCAAGAGATAAATCTATTAAGTTTGGAAGACAGAAATGCCTGAGGAAACGCTAAATAGCCATTCCCTATCCCATGAGAAAGCGGAAGGGTGTTTTGAAGCTGTCATTAATGCCACTGTAGAGGGAATAGTCGTTATTAACGACAAAGGCATTATCCAGACCTTCAATCCAGCAGCCGAATCTCTTTTCGGTTATCAGGCCCATGAGGTAGTGGGGAAAAATATTTCCTTGTTAATGCCCGAACCTTATAAGAGTGAACATGACAATTATATTCAGAAATATTTACGCACCGGGAAATCTGACCTCATAGGGGTTTGGAGAGAATTAACAGCTTTGCGGAAAGATGGTTCTATATTTTCTATAGAACTTGCGGCTAATCCTATAGATTTAGACAACCATAAATTTTTTGTAGGGACTATACGGGACATCAGCGAAAGAAGAGAAGCCGATGCCCGGAGAGATTTACTGCATAATTTGACATCCATTCTTGCAAAATCCGACGACCTGAAAAACGTTTGCCCAAAAGTATTGCAGACCATCTGCGAATTCATGAATTGGGATTTAATATTTTACTGGGTACTCGATCAGGAAAACCAAATCCTGCGTTGTTATCACTCCTGGCATTCCCCGAAAAATATTGAACGGTTCACAGAGTTTGTTGAGAAGTCTTATGAGATGGTATTTGAAAAGGGAAAAGGCCTTCCAGGTCGAGTATGGGAAGATTGCAAGCCTCACTGGATTCATAAAGTAACCCAGGACAATAATTTCCCGAGATCGCCATTTGCATTAAAATCAGGGTTGCAATCAGGCTTAGGTTTTCCCATAGTCACATCTAATAACATGGTCGGTTTGATCGAGGTTTTCTCCAAAAAAGCCATTGAACCCAACGAAGGCATAACCCAACTGATTAGCAGCCTCGGTAATCAAATTGGTCAGTTCATTGAAAGAAATGAATTAAAGCAGCGCTTGTTAAAAGACCAACAAAACTTTTTCAATATGCTTGAAAACCTGCCAGTTTGTTTTCATTTACAAGCTCCAGATCATTCGGTTCCATTCGCTAATAAAATATTTCGTGAACGATTTGGAAACCCCAAAGAAGGGGGAAAGTGTTACCAACTTATGCATCAAAGGTCATTACCTTGCGAAATATGCAAAACTTTTAAAGTGTTCGAAACCAATGAGACTACCGATTCTATTTGGACCGCTCTGGATGGTCGAACCTACCTGACCGTAAAAACCCCGTTCCAGGACATTGATGGCTCAAATCTGGTCATGGAAATGGCAGTTGACATTACAAATGAAAAAGAAGCTGAAAAAGAAAACGAACTCTTCCATCAAAGGCTGCGCAGCATGGTAGAAGGTTGCGCAACCGCCTATAACGATGAGTCTTTCTTTAAACTGCTGGTTAAAAATTTAGCCTCCGCCTTACAAGTCCGCAATGCATTCATTGGCGAATTTATTGAAAATGATTTAGTGCAAACACATGCAAATTGGTGTGAAAACGATTTTATTGACAATACGATCTATAAACTTCCCGGCACTCCCTGCGAGCAAGCTGTGAATTTAGGAACCTTTTACTGCTCTCAAAAAATTCAGGAAATTTTTCCAGAAGATCAAATTCTGACCGATATGCAAGTTGATAGTTATATGGGTGTTACTTTTTTTGATGCTTCGGGGAAACTGCTGGGCATTCTTTCCGTAATGCACTCCGACCCCATTGTAGACCCGGAAATGGCGAAAATGATCCTGGAAATCTTTGCGAAATATGCCGGGTCGGCTCTGGAGAGAAAAAAGATATCGGACCGTCTCAGAACTTCTCACCAAAATCTTGAGACCATCAACGAAGAATTAAGAGACTTTGTCCATATTGCCTCACACGATTTACAAGAACCCCTACGAAAAATTATTTCCTTTGGTGACCTCATAAAGTTACATTCCAAAGCTATCGATGAAAAAGACATCTATTACTTACAAAAAATAGAAAACTCTTCAAGGCGTCTAAAAAACCTCATTGACGACCTGGTCAGTTTTTCTACTTTAGATTCATATCAAATAAGAAAAATGGAGCCCGTAGATTTAAAAGATGTTGTTTCACAAGTCCTTCTCGATTTAGAGGCTTCGATAGAAAAGTCTGGTGCAAAGGTAAAGCTATTTGATTTACCGGTTTTAGAAGGAAATCAATTTCAACTGTTCCATTTATTTCAAAACATTATCAGTAACTCAATAAAATATTGCAAAAAGGATGAGCCCCCTTCTATTGCAATAAAAGGGCAAGCAATTGATTTACCGGAGAGGGGTTATAAAATCACCATCATAGATCATGGAATCGGTTTTGATGAAAAATATCTTGATCGAATTTTCAAACCCTTTCAACGCCTGCATCATGCAGATGAATTTGAAGGCACTGGGATGGGCCTGGCGATTTGTAAAAAAATCGTGGACCAACACGGAGGAATGATTTCTGCAAATAGTAAATTGCAGGAGGGGGCCACTTTCATTATCGAATTACCCAAAAAGCAGGAACAAATGAGTGACTGAACATAAGAACAAGCACGTCATTCTTATAGTAGAAGATGATGAAGACGACTACTTTTTGATCACAAATTCCATGCAAAATAGCGAATTTGATTGTGATGTTCGCTGGGTAAAAGATGGTGAAGAAGCGATGAATTATCTTCTGCGCCAAAATGAGTGGCAGGACCCATTAAAATCCCCCATACCCTCCTTGATCCTTTTGGATATAAATATGCCAAAAAAAAATGGTTTGGAAGTTTTACAGGAAATGAAAAAAAATCCCGCACTGAAAAACCTGTTTACTGTCATCTTCACATCTTCAAAGAATAAAGACAATATTCTTTCAGCCTATAGCCTTGGGGCAAACTCCTATATACAAAAACCTTCCCAAATAGAGAAGTTCAAAACCGGGATACAAATGATTTTGGAGTACTGGTTTCGGTGGGTCGAATACCCATATAACACTGTGTAAGATTGGCAGAAGAAATAAAATAATATTTCCTTCTAATTTCCCCAAGGGGATTAGGGCAGGCTAGGGAGGGATTTCGATTAAAAAGTAAACCGGTATTTTTCGAACAAATCCATCGTCACAACTTCTTTATCTTCTTTAGCTACTTCTTGTTCAATGCGTTTGACTGCCATATTACGAATAAAAGGAATTGGGATTTTAGATACTTTTTCCAGCGCATCGTCTTCCCATTTCATAGAGACCTGAACGGGCTCGTCCTTTTGCTTGTCAATTTGCTCATCCTGCTTAAGGTCTTCCTCCGTCACTTCCATGCCCATCGCTTCTTTTGCGGAGGATGGCATAATGTTGGTGAAAACTTCATCGATAATATCGGGGGTGATCATTTTGTCGCCTCTTTCCCGAGCCCGCCCTTCAATCGTTTGCTTGGCCATACCGAGTACAAAAGGAGGCACCTTTTCCATTTTCTCCTTGGCTTCTTTGCTCCAGGGAACCCCTGAGGTAGGAGTGACTTCCATGTAGTTTTTGAATTTTTCAACAATATCGTCTTTTTTTTCTGTTCGCATTGAAAGAAAATCTTCGATTTCTTCTATCACTTCCACCTTGCGCGGACTTTCCCGCATTTTTTCTTTAGCGACATCGAAGGCATCCATCGTCAACTCTTCAAACCCAAAGCCCTTTACCCGCTTCGACACCAACATCATCGACTCATTGCGGATTTCCGTTAAAAAATCAGATGTAACAATTTTATAACCACGTTTCACGCAACGCTGCACCATAAGCTTACGGATTCCAGGACGAACAAATTCTGGCGCATGTTTCACACGTTCCCAAGCCTCCTCCGCCCACTCTACCCCATTTTCTTTTGCGTAAGGATGGTCTGCATCTGCGATTTTTATTCCTTGCGTTCCCATTTAGAAAGACCTTTATTGTAATTGCGAAACCCACATTGGGGCTTTTTTTACCATGCATTTTAATAGGATTCTGATTAATTAAGTGGTTCCAAACATTAAAACGCAGGTATTTATAAAAATTACTTGAAGCCTGGATCAATGTCAATTAATTTAAAGGTTTGCCGGTGATGCAAACCAGCAAAAGATGCATTAAAAAAAGAATCGGGCTGATTTCGATTTTTCGCGTAATATCTTGTTCAACCTTTAATTAAGACCTGTCAAAAAGTATGCAGCGTTCTCCCATAGTATATTTTCTGTTTTTCGCTTCGGGCATTACAGCCCTGATTTATGAAATCGTATGGACCAGAATGCTCACTCTGGTTTTTGGGCACACCGTTTTTTCGGTATCTGTGGTGCTCGCTGCATTCATGGCAGGGTTAGGCCTTGGCAGCTACCTCTTTGGTTTTGCAGCAGATAGATTATCCCTTAATAACCCAGACTCTTCTGCCGAAGCACTTAAAGTATACGGCTGGATAGAAGTATTGATATTTGTCAGCGCCGCTCTACTTTCTCTATTGTTTGCTAATTTTGCAGAGGTATATTCCCTATTCCACCGTTTCATCCCTGAAACTTCTCTTCTACAAAACTTTTTGAAGGTACTTTTTTCTTTCACATTAATTTTGGTTCCAACCACATTTATGGGGGCCACCCTTCCCCTAATCAGCAAATATTGCGTTACTGATGACAAGCGTATAGGAAAACAAGTGAGCCTGCTATACGCACTCAACACTTTGGGAGCCGCCTTTGGCTGCCTGGTAACTGGGTTCTTTTTAATGGGAACATTCGGTGTGTTGCAAACCGTATTGATTGCTGCAGCTGGGAACCTATTTATCGGCATCAGCGCATTGAGCATTTATAAGGAATATGGTGACTCTTTAAAATTCAAATTCCCGGAAATCAAAATTCCAAAGGCTGTCTGGAGCCCAGAACAAAAGTTTTGGATGGGAATCAGTTTCATTTGCGGATTCACGGCTCTCGCCTATGAGGTTTTGTGGACGCGATTGCTTGTCTTCAGCATCGCCAGCACAGTTTACTCATTTAGCATGATGCTCACTGTATTTTTACTCGGAATATTTCTGGGAAGTCTTTTACTCATTCCCCTGCTTTCAAAGATCAAAAACTTACGGACGATTCTCATCGCCTTGCAAGGCGGAGTAGGAATTTATGTGATCGGTTCCATTTACGGTTTGGATTCCATTTTATCCCCACCCTGGAATGCATACAATCTGGGAAATCCTTTTGCAACTTTCTGGAAGTATTTTAAAGATTCAGCGGCTCTAATGTTGGTCCCTACTTTGCTCCTTGGAATGTGTTTTCCAATACTTATTCAACTGATATCTAAAAAGCATGAAAATGTAGGTCAGGCCACCGGACAGGTTTATGCAGCCAACACCATGGGTGCCATATTTGGCTCTCTTTTTGCTGGATTCCTTTTCCTGCCCAATTTTGGCAGTCAGGTTAGCCTCACGCTTCTAGCGACAATCAATCTTTTGACAATGGTTCTTTTGTTTCGTACCGGGGACTATTTAGCGCCAGCGGTTAGAAAAGGACTGACCGTGATTTTTGCTTCTCTGATTTTGTTTGTCAATATGGCCATCCCCAATGATCTATTGAATTCTTTTTTCATGCGAGATAGCGCGGGAAAACGAAATATCAATAAGCTGATGTATTTTGAAGAAGGTTTATCCGATACCGTCGCAGTTTTTGAAGACGAATACGGAATGCTTGATCCATACGCGAAACGATTGATCACCAACGGCATATCCATGTCGGCCTCGAACATGATCGCTTCTCGTTATATGAAACTACTGGCCCATATTCCGATCTTGCTGGTAGATAAACCGGACGATGTTCTCGTCGTCTGCTTTGGAACCGGTCAGACCACAGGGGCAGCAGGAATACATCCTCGAGTCAAAACCGTTGACAGCCTCGAGCTTTCCTCCAGCGTCATTAATGCAGGAAGAATGTTCGCAGATGAAAATCACAATGTCCTAGTAAACCCTAAAGTCAACTTTGTCATTCAAGATGGACGTAACCATTTATTAACAACCCATAAACTTTACGATGTTATTACCTCAGAACCACCACCCCCTCGTACAGCATTTACCGTCAACCTGTATACCCAGGAATATTACGAACTACAGAAAAACAAATTGAAGCCTGGCGGCATAGCTGTCCAATGGATTCCCTTGCATAGCCAGGGGGAAAAAGAAGTTGCCATGCACTTCAAAACATTTCATTCAGTTTTTCCTTATACGATGGGTTGGCTATCAGTCGCTAACGAAATCCTGATCATCGGTTCCGATGAACCCATTAATATCGATTTCAATAAACTGAACGAACGCTTGCAAGAACCAGAAATAAAAAAAGCGTTAGCAGATATTGAAATCCCTGACATCTTTTCTTTTTTAAGTAATATCTGGCTGCTAAACAAACAGGTACATGCACTGGGGGAAGGTTTTCCTATAATCACTGACAACCGCCCGGCCATTGAGTTTTATCTCGACCTTGGGAATGTGATTGGAGTGCCCGGACAAGAAAGGTATGTGTTCAATCGCGCAAGGTTTGATGATGTCGTAAATCAAATTTCAAATTTTTCGGAAGAAAATCGGCAAAATTTCAAACCTCACTTTGAAGCGATGGACCTTTACCAACGTGGAGTGATGTACGGAAATCGCGGTCAACTTTTGAAAGCCATGACGTTGGTAGATGATGATGATTTATTCCGTTACCATCTTCAAGCTGGCCGTAAACAAATGCAGCGCCTGACAAAACTAATTGAAGAAAACCCCGAAAACCTGGAATACATGCTTAATCTAGCTCACAGTTTTTATCAGATCGGGAATTACGAACAAAGCATTGAAATTTTAAAGTTGGTGCTTGAAAAAAGTCCTAACCTGGGTTTTGCCAACCTTTATATGGGATACAACCTTTTGGAAATGGGGGAAAAAGAAGGTGCCTTGGATTTTTTTCAAAAAACCGCAAAAAACAATCCCCAGCAAATGGGCACCCTTATGCGAGAGATTGGATTAGTGAGTTTACTCAAAGAGGTGGAAAAGAATCCACAAGACCCTGTTCTCCTAAGATCTCTTGCAGAGTATTATAATTTAAAGAAAGAATACTTAAAATCGCTGGAATACTCACTGCCATTACTGCAAAAAGATCAGATGAATTTGAAAATTTTGCAAAGCATTGTTTTCAGTTATCGTGGATTGGGTGAAGCGAAAGAAGTATTGATGTATGGTGGCCGCTACAGCTTAATCGAACCTGATGAAATGCACTTGCAATTTATAATGGCTGAAATTTTTACCCTGCTAAATAAATGTGAGAAAGCACTGCCGCTTCTGGAAAAAGTAATAAAAAAAGATGACACTTACCGCAACGCCTGGGAAATGAAAGAATCCTGCGAAAAAATGCACCCCTCTGAAAAAGCCAACCCTTTTAAAATGGAGAATTAACTCACTTTTAATTCAAAAAAGTGATTTTCTCCCGAAAAAATCACAATTCCTACACTGCTAAAACCTCTATAAAAACAATCAGCTTAAAAGTATTTTAAGCCTGCCTATTTTTTACCTTGAAATTTGATGTAAATATATTTATCTTATCAATAGGGGAGAACTAAACATTTATATCGACTAATGACCAACAACTTTTCAAGAAACGGAAAAAGCTCTACCATTTTATCGGGCTTCGAATACCTGCCCGTTATAATTGGTGTAATGGTTATTTTTATTGCTCTCGGTGGATATGGCGTTTACTCGGTAAAACAAGAAATTAAAAAGAATTTAGCCGACCAGTTGAGATTGACACTGGCGACAAATGTTGAATCGTTACGTTTGTTTTTTGAAGACAAAAAACTGGACGCAAGTGTTCTGGCAGATCAGCCAGAAATCCATCACAATATTATTTCCCTGATTAAACTTTCTGAGCAAAAAGACCTGCCTGCAACAAATTTTCTACAATCATCTCCCCTGAAATGGTTAAGGGAACATCTTGGAACATCCTGCAAAAAATACGGCTTTATAGGATTTGTGGTCTTCGATGCAACCGGGCTCCAAGTTGGGGCTTTGCTTGATGAGCCGATTGGCAGACGCCAACTTATAGAAAGTTCGGTATTTTTCTACCGATCCATGCAGGGAGAAACTGTGGTTTCCAATCCTTTTGAGGGTGAAGTTGGCCTTCCTGATGAAAAAGGGCAGTTTATTGAAAATCAAACGACTCAGTTTGTATCCACCCCAATCAAAGACCAAGACGGAAACATTTTAGGAGTTTTAGCTTTTCGGCTTCGCCCACAAAAAGAATTTGGAAGAATTTTAGCGATCAGTCGTTTTGGGAAAACAGGTGAAACCTATGCCTTCAATGATAGTGCGTTATTAGTTTCTAACAGTCGGTTCGATTCACAACTTGCAAAAATGGGGTTGATCTCTGGCGATGAATCTTCAATATTTAATATTTCTATTCGTAATCCCGGCAGGGATTTACGAAGAAAACCTCTTTTCCCTGGTGAATCTTCCGAAAACTGGCCCTTAACAGAAATGGCAAAAAACGCCTTGAAGAAAAACTCCGGTTTAAATCTGGAAGGATATAAAGATTACCGTGGAGTTCCAGTTGTCGGTGTATGGATCTGGATGGAGGAGCAGATGCTGGGTATTACCACAGAAATCGATGCCGAAGAAGCGTTTGCCCCCTTAAACATCTTACTATTCTGGTATATGGTTTTATTCGGATTACTTGTCATTTCAACGGCAGCGGGCTTGTACTTAAGATACCGAATATTAAAAACCCGCAAACAAACTCTGGAAAACCAAGATCGTTTGAGTTCTCTAACAAACATAATTGTTGATTCTGTAGTTGCTATTAACCAAAGAGGGATTATTCAGGCCGTCAACCCTGCTGTAGAAAAAGTTTTTGGTTATTGCCCAAAAGAATTGATCGGTAAAAATGTCAAAATATTGATGCCAGAACCCTATTTCAGCGAACACGATGGTTACTTGCAAAACTATCTTAGAACCGGAGAGAAGAAAATAATTAACCTGGTGAGAGAGGTGACCGGTTTGCATAAAAATGGCTCTCTATTTTCCATGGAATTAAGCGTTTCTGAATCCTTTACTGATGATGAGAGGGTATTCGTAGGTGTTCTTCGAAATATTTCAGAACGTAAGGCTACCGAAAAAGCTATTGAGTCGGCCAACCGAGAACGCAACCTGATTCTAAACTCCGCAGGGGAAGGAATCTATGGGCTGGATATAAAAGGCATGACTACCTTTGTTAATCCCGCAGCCTGTAAAATCCTGGGATATACAGAGGAAGAGCTTTTAGGAACAGGGCAGCATATCACCATTCACCATTCTTACCCAGATGGCACTCACTATCCCAAAGATAAATGCCCTATCTATGCCGCTTTTAGAGATGGAAAAATGCATGCAGAATCCGAAGAAGTCTTCTGGCATAAAAATGGCTCCCCTATTCCCGTAGAATATTTGAGCACCCCTATTTACGATGAGGAAAAAATTGTGGGTGCCGTAGTTACTTTTACCGACATCACCGCTCGCAAGGCCAGCGAAAAGGAATTACAACAAGCCTACAATAAGCTGGAAACGCGCATTGAGGAACGAACCCAACAACTGAATCAGGCAAAGGAATTAGCAGAACACCATAACCAGGCCAAGTCCGAGTTCCTTTCCCGAATGAGCCACGAGTTGCGCACCCCCATGAACGCTATATTGGGATTCGCGCAAATTATGGAAGAAAGCCGTAAAGACCCTCTCCCCGATTCTCATAAATCGCGAACCCATCAAATATTGAAAGCGGGAAACCATTTACTGGAACTTATAAACGAAATCTTGGATCTTTCCAGGATTGAAGCCGGAAAAATCTCCGTCTCTCTGGAACCGATCAACATCGCTGAATTGTCGACAGACGTTATAAACGTAATTCGCCCTTTGGCTGAAAAATATCAAATCCAGCTAATCGATAAAATTTCTATGCATGACAACATCTACATTCAGGCTGATAAAACCCGTTTGAAACAGGTTTTACTCAACTTGCTTTCCAACGGTATCAAATACAATCGTAAAGAAGGCAGTGTGACCTTATGCTTGGAAAAACCGCTTAACGGCAATATAAAAGTCCAAATAACCGATACCGGAATGGGAATCGCCCCTGAAAATTTGGTGAGAATTTTTGAACCCTTTGACAGATTGGGTGCTGAAAATAGTGAGATCGAAGGCACAGGAATAGGTATGGCAATTTCCAAAAAGCTGATTGAGCTGATGAACGGAAATATTGAAGTCGACAGCACTCTTGGAAAAGGATCACAATTTTCAGTGTCCCTACCCTATTGCCATACCGTTGGGATTAATAATGGAAAGAACTCCCAAAATTTGGAAAACTCTTCTTTAGAATTCTCTAAGAAGGACTTTACTATTTTATATATTGAAGATAATCAGGCCAACATGTTACTGGTACAGGATATTCTTTCCGAATTCCAAGACATCAAACTACTCACAGCACCTCAAGCCGTAATAGGACTCGATCTGGCTAATGCATATCAACCCAATCTCATCCTTCTGGACATCAATCTTCCCGACATAGACGGATTTGAAGCGTTTAAACGATTGCAAAACATGGAAGAAACTCACGATATACCTGTAATAGCCATAAGCGCCAACGCCATGCAAAAGGACATAGATCGGGCTTTGGCTTTTGGATTTAGAAATTACCTAACAAAACCTATAAACATTTCACAATTTAAAAGTACCGTAAAAAAATTTTTGGTGTGATTGAACAAATATTACCACGACAAATATAAAGAAACCTCTACCGAGTTTAAATTTGACGTTATGAATATAAACTTCTTAAAATCAAAGATCCTAATCGTAGATGATGAACCCGCAAACGTAGAATTGCTGGAAGACATCCTGGAAGAAGAAGGCTACACCTATTTTCGGAGCACCACTGATTCGCGTAAAACGATAGATATGTATGAAGAAATACGCCCGGACTTAGTTTTGCTCGATTTGAATATGCCCTATCTTGATGGCTTCCAGGTTATGGAACAACTTAAAAAATTGGAGCAGGATTCTTACGCACCTATTCTGGTTTTGACTGCGCAATCAGACCGCAACACGCGCCTTCGTGCCCTGGCAGCAGGAGCCCGCGATTTCATCGGCAAACCTTTCGATATAACTGAAGTGACTCAGAGAATTTCTAATATGCTGGAAATTCGTTTGCTGCACAACCAGATAAAAGATCAAAACCGCATCCTCGAACTTAAAGTACAAGATAGAACTTATGAATTGGAAGAAACAAGGCGTGAGGCTATTTTACGTTTAGGCCGAGCGGCGGAATACCGCGATAACGAAACCGGCATGCATGTCATTCGCATGAGCAGACTATCTGCTCGATTGGCAAGGGAAATTGGTCTGGACGAACGGGAATGCCAACTCATACTTCAAGCCAGCCCCATGCATGATGTTGGGAAAATTGGCATTCCAGATAATATCCTTCTCAAACCCGGGCAGCTAGACGACCAGGAGTGGCAAACTATGAAATTGCACCCAGAGATAGGCGCAAAAATTCTTTCTGGCAGCCGATCAGAACTCATGCAAATGGCAGAATCTATAGCACTAACTCATCAGGAAAGATGGGACGGATCGGGTTATCCCTATAAGCTGAAGGGAGAGGAAATACCTCTGGCAGGTAGGATTGTTGCTGTCGCCGATGTATTTGATGCTTTGACAAGTAAGAGATATTACAAAGATGCTTTTTCCGTAGAAGAATCCATGAAAATCATAGAAGAAAATAGCGGTAAAGACTTCGAACCACGATTGGTGAAAGCCTTTAAAAATGCTCTTCCAGAAATGATAAAAATTGTAAATGAACTTACTGACACTGAACCTGCTCACATACTTAAAGTCTACCGAGATTCTTCTATCCCCGATCCAGCAACATAACCTTTCAATTGCCTGGTAAAAACTTTTTACAAAACCTATACACGATTGCTGCCTTATCGATCAGCTTACCTTTCAACCAGGCCTTCCGGTCAAACAGTCTTTTATGAGTATCGAATAGCAGCTTAGGTATCTCCAACTTCTCCGGGCATCGGGGGAGACAATCTCCGCACTCAGTACACTTCGACGCAAAATTTCCAGGAAACCAGTGACCTTCACCTTCGAACATGTTGTATCGAAACTTTCCATAATCTTCCATCTCATAAGCTTCTAGCAGATTTCGAAACCGCAATACTTCTGGAATATTTATCTCTTCAGGGCAAGGCAAGCACTCGTGGCAAAGAGTGCAAAGGTCTGCCGCTTCCTTCAATCGGCTGTCCATCTGAAACTGAATCTTTCGTTCTTTTTCAGTAGAGGACTCTTCATCCTTTAAAATAGAAAGGTTCTGTGGAAAATGCGCGGGCTCATGCATTCCCATGCTCAGCGTTGTGATTTCTGGATATTGTAAACAAAAACGACCATTGAATTGAATCGCTGTCATCGGTTCACAGGTCTCACGGACAATGTCTGAAGGCTTCCACAACATGCCGCCTTTTTCATTGGGGGAAATTATGAAAACCCCTATATCTTTTTCACCAGCTAATTTAACGGCCTCAAAATTTCTTTGAAAAAAGTAATAATAATGCAGGTTCACAAAACTGAACAAATCCGTATTAAGGGCTTGCAAAATAACATCCAAAGAACCGTGAGTGGAAAACCCTATATGACGAATCAATCCTTCTTCTTTCAGTCGATGTAAAACTTCAACCGGGCCTCCTGGCTTTACTGCCGCCTGCAAAAGTTCTTCGTTATTTATGCCATGCCAGCCATAAAAATCTAAGTAATCCAACTTCAAGCTGAGTAACTGCTCTTCAACCAGCGCCCGGGTTTCATCACCTGTCATCGGCGCCCCTTTTGTCATCATCTTGAATTGATCGCGTGGAGTTCCCAGTTCTTTTAGGGCCACTCCATAAAGGTGTTCACTCTTCCTGTAGCCATAAGCTGTTTCTATATGGTTGATTCCCACATCGAACGCCTGCTTTGTGGTTTCAATACAATTTTGAATAGATTCGGCAGGCAAATGGTTTCGCGGCGGATTCCAACCATGCTTGAACCGCATCCCCCCGAGGGTAATTACAGAAATTTGTTCATTAGTTTTGCCAAAACGACGGTATTCCATATAGAAATTATGGGCGACCCCTCTAGTGTAAGCAAGAAAATCATTGAGATCGCCAAGAAAACACCCTATACTGTTTAAGAACAATAACTTACATCGCCCAACGGATACTAAGCAATGGCAGAGTTTCGCTTTATTCATTGTTCCGACTTACATATAGACAGTCCCTTTAAAGGTCTAACCACCCAAGCTCCGTCTCTTGCCAATGACTTACGAGAGTCAACTTTCAAAGCGTTTCAAAATATTGCCCGATTTGCTTTGCAGGAAAAAGTAGATGCCATTCTAATTGCAGGAGATGTATTTGATGGGGCCGATCGTAGCCTGCAAGCGCAATTGAAATTTCGCCGCATACTTAAGGAGCTATCTGATCAAAATATTAAATCTTTCATAGTTCACGGCAATCACGATCCATTGAATAGTTGGGCACACACCTTGGAGTGGCCCGAGCATGTAACTATTTTCCCCGGAAATAAAGTCCATCATGTCCCGGTTAAAAAAGATGGAAAAAACGTAGCCTGGATTTATGGCATTAGTTATCCAGAAAAAGAAGTCACAGAAAACCTGGCATTAAAATTTAAAAAAAATGAAGAAGAAGGTTTTTCAATAGGACTTCTTCATACCAATGTGGGTCAACAACCCGGACACGACAATTACGCTCCCTGCTCCATAAACGATCTAGTTTCAAGAAACTTTGATTATTGGGCTTTGGGACATATCCACGAATTTAAAGTCCTACGGGAAAATGATCCGGCAATCGTCTACTCAGGTAATACGCAGGCAAGACATTTAAACGAGACCGGACAAAAAGGTTGCTGTCTGGTCACCTTAAATAAAGATTGCCCCCCTGAAATAAGGTTTATAGCTACCGATGTAGTTAGCTACCGCTCTGCCACTGTTGATCTGCAAAATGCAGAAAACATTAATGACGTATTAAGAAACATTCAGGTTCAATGCGAGGAAATTGCTAAAGAATCCATACCTCGCGAAGGTGTTGTTGCACGCCTAACCTTAACAGGAAGAACATCCGTCCATAAAGAATTACAATCGTTAGGGGTTATGAATGCACTGACCGAAGAAATCCAAACCTTTTTTGAAGGCCACTCCCCCTGGTTGTCGGTTGAACTAAACACCCAAACGGCGGGAATTTTTGACATCGAAAATCTGAAAGAAGGAAAAGATTTCATTGCCGATCTGGTAAACCTTTGCGACGAAACAGAAAAAAAAGAACTAAATAATAAAATTCGGGACTCAATCAAACCCGTTTTTGAAACCTGGGTCGGAAGAAAATATCTTGAAAATTTTTCACCAGAAGAAATGGACACACTCATTAAAAAATCCCGCAATCTGGCTCTTGATCAGTTGGTGGACCAGGACAACACTTAACAAAATTTAAAATGCAACTCCGAGAAATACATATCGACGGTTTTGGTATCTTCTGTAATAAACGAATCACCGGATTAAAACCTGGCCTCAACATAATTTACGGGGAAAACGAATTCGGCAAAACCACAATGCTGGAATTCATTCGCAGGATACTTTTCGGCTTCCCCACCAAAAAAGATAAAACCAACCTTTATCACCCAGTGAATGGGGGGTCTATGGGTGGAAGCCTGAAAATCGAATTACAAAATGGTGAGGGATTGGTCATTTCACGAACTCCGGGAACTCATGGTGGGGATGTGAGAATATCTACTCCACAAGAAGTTTTGCGAGGACAAGACATACTCAACCATGTACTAGGTAATGCTTCAAAAGATATTTATAAAAACATCTATGCCTTTACCCTTGACGAACTTCACGACTTCAACAGTTTAAGTGGAGACGAAGTAAAAAACCGTATTTACGGGGCCGGATTAGGGCTCGGCAACTTGTCACTTAAAAGCATAGAAAAAGAATTGGAAAGTTTATGCACTCAAATTTTTCGTCCGCGTGGTTCCTGTCAGCTCAATGACCTACTCGAAAAAATAAAAACCAATGAACAGGTAATCCTTTCAATTCAAAAAAACCTAGCTCTTTATGATGACCTGCAAAGCCAATATAAAAAAATGCAGGAGACCAAAACAGCAGTGCAAAACTCCCTTCAAGATATGGAATCCGAAAAAAGAATTCTCGAGAGCCAAATCCATCTCTACGAAGATGCTATTCAGTACATGGAATCAAGGCACAAACTTAAATCGATGGAGGACCTGTCACAATTCCCTGAAAATGGCCTTAACACCTTTAAGTCTCTACAGAACCAAAAAGAAAACCTGGAGCATCGCCTGATCGAAGAACAGGGATCCCTCAACACATTGAAAGACTCACTAAAAGATTTAAAAGTAAACCATGACCTTCTAAAACATGAAGAAAACGTCCAACGACTTCAACAATCCACCCATTCAATTCATTCTGCATTGCAGGATTTAGGAAAAGTCCAGATCGAAAGGGAAGATCTGGAAATGCAAATTACCGAAGAAATAAAATCCATCGATCGGAACTGGGATGAAGAAACATTATTGAACTTTGATTTAACTGAAGCCGAAAAAGACCAGATCGATCATTATTCCGAAGAATTTGAAACCTTGAGGAAGGAACAAGACCTTTACCTAGACCGTCTGGAAAGCCACCGCAGACTTAAAGCCGAAGAGCAATCCAAGGGCTGGAATATTCCTGAATGGCTAAAACATTTTCACTATGGTTTTGCGGGAACAGGTGTTGTCGGCATTATTTTGGGTGGATACCTTTTTAATATTCCTCTTTTGACAGCAAGCATATTAATGATAGGTGGCGGAATTTTTCTTTTCAAAAAAATTCTTGAAGAGAAAAACAGCTTCTCTAAAGAAGATATGGCGGAAAAAAATCTGGCCCACCAATACGAAAAAAAGAAAGAGGAACTGGATGGAAAATTCGATGACTGGAGGCAATGGCTGAAGGAACGCAAACTGGACCCTGGCATAGCCCCCATAACAACAAAAAATATCGGAAAAACCGCACGTCAGATTAAAGCTCTGATCGCACAACGCGGTAGACTGGATGAAAGAATAGATCAAATGCATGAAACCATGAAGGAAGCGCTCGATTTCATTTCTTCTCTGGCCTCTTCAGTAGACACCGTTTCTCTAAAAAATGAAATCCCAGTAAATATTGAAATTATTTGTAACGCATTTGATGAAAGTAAGGCCAACCGGGATCGTAGCTTATTATTGGAGAATCAGCACAAAGAGCAGAATGATAAGATCTCTCGACTTGAGGAACAGTTAAAAAGCAATTCCGATGAAATTGAAAAATTCTTTCGTTCTGTGGGAGCGAGTGACATTGAAAACTTTCACACCAAACAATCTGCTTATGAAATATACCAAGCACTTGAAAAAACTGTGGAACAAAAACGTGGAATCATTCATTCCAATGTTGGTTTAGGGCAACATTTTGAGCAGTTCCTTGAAGATATCCAATCCACTCCCCTGGAAGAGATAAAACAGAAACTTGGGAAGGGGCTCACAGAATATGCAGAACTGCAGGATACCAATGAACAATTGCTGCAGGATATGGGTGAAACCCGCAATGAGTTGGAGAAACTATCATCCAACAACGACCTCGTTGCCCGGCAAAATGAATTGGAATCCCAAAAACAAGAAATAAGGACAGTCGCAAAAACCTGGGCTTCCTATCGCAGTGCCCTGGTATTGATAGAAGAAGCTAAATGCAGATATGAAAAAACTCGTCAACCTGGAGTTATTCGCGCTGCGGAAAATCTATTTTCCGAGATTACAGGCGGAACCTATGGCCACATTATTAAACCTGTGGACAGCGACGACATTCTCATTGAAAACGATCGGCATAAACGAAAAGGTGTGCAGGAAATGAGCCGAGGTACTCTAGAACAACTTTATCTCTCCATGCGCTTTGGCTTGATCGAAGAATATGAAAGCAGATCCGAACCTTTACCCGCTGTTTTGGATGACGTGTTCGTTAATTTTGATGACGAGCGAGATAAAAGGTTGATAGAAGTACTCAATCAGTTTGGCCAACAACGCCAAGTCATCGTCCTCACCTGTCACCAACGCTCCCTCGAAGCCTACCAAAACATCGGCGCCCACCAAGTCACCTTTTAATCAAAAAGAGGAAAGTATCAACTTGACAGGGAAAGTCCTTTCTGCGAATATAAATGAATATTTAATAATTTATTCATTATTTACAAATGAAGCTAGCCCAGGAAACGACAGAAGCAACCAAGCACGATATCCTCGACAAGGCGTTTGCGCGGTTCGGTCACTACGGATTCGGTAAAACCACCATGGCTGAAATCGCCAAAGATTGCGATATGTCAGCGGGCAACCTTTACCGCTACTTCGAAAACAAAAAGGAAATCGGCGCCGGTTGCGCCCGACGCTGTATGCAACAAAAACTAGAGTTAGTGCGGGAAATTGTTCGGAACAAAAAACTGAACCCCTCCAAAAAACTGCAGCGGTTCACCCTGGACATCCTCGACTATATGCACCAGCAGTTTGCTGATCAGCCTGCTTTAATGGAACTGGTAGATTTCATTTCCCGCGAGCGTTGGGACATCGTACAACAATACATGGATCAGGAAAGATCATTGCTTTCAGAAATCCTTTCAGAGGGAAACCGCTCCGGCGATTTCAATATCCCGGATGTTTTGGAAACCGCAAAATGGATTCAGGCCTCCTTAATCAAATTTATCGCTCCAAGATATATGGATGCATTCCCACTGAAAGAATTAAGAAAAGAAGCAAGCGGTGTAACGGCTTTACTGATCGAAGGACTCAAAGCTTAATATTTTTTATAAACAAAATGAATAATTTTAAAAATAATTACTACAAATATGAACAATAACCCTAACAATGGCTTTGGCGGATGGGTACTCCAATTTCGCTGGTGGATCATTCTCGCCACATTATTGCTCGTCTTATCAGCGGCATCAGGAGCACGTTTTCTAAGTTTTTCCACCGACTACCGGGTATTTTTCAGTAAAGACAATCCGCAATTAGTGGCTTTCGAAACTTTGCAAAATACCTACACAAAAAACGACAACGTGATGTTCGCAGTGGAACCTAAAGACGGAAAAGTCTTCACACGTGAAACTCTCGCGATCATCGAAGAGATCACTCAAGCGTCATGGAAAATCCCCTACTCTTTACGCGTCGATTCCATTACAAACTTTCAATACACCTGGGCTGATGCCGATGACCTTATAGTCCAGGACCTCGTTGAAAATGCCGCATCGTTCACCAATGAACAATTAAAAAAAGTTCAGGCAGTGGCTCTCGCCGAACCCCTACTGCTAAATCGACTGATCACTAAAAAAACAGATTTAACCGGGGTCAACGTTACAATCAATCTCCCCCATAAATCTATTACCGAGACTCCAGAGGTTGCGGCGTTTGTCCGTAATATGCAAGACAAGTTTGAGGAAAAATATCCTTCCATAAAAATTTATCTCACCGGTGTGGTTTTCATGGACAACGCTTTTAATGAGGCGGGGGAAGGAGACATGAAATCCCTTGTGCCTATTATGTATGGCATTGTTCTTATCATAATGGCACTCACTCTTCGTACCTTTTGGGGAACTTTCACTACAATTTTGATTATGGCATTTTCGATTTTGACAGGAATGGGTCTTGCCGGTTGGTCAGGAATTCTTTTAACCCCCATTTCCGCAAATGCTCCAACGATTATTCTCACGCTTGCAGTTGCAGACAGCATTCATATCCTGGTCACCTTATTTTATGAAATGCGTCATGGCAAAACCAAATACGAAGCCATCAAGGAATCGCTACGAGTAAATCACCAGCCTGTTTTCATAACAAGCATCACCACAGCTATTGGTTTTTTAAGCTTGAATTTTAGTGACTCCCCGCCCTTTCGTGATCTGGGGAATATCGTTGCGATGGGTGTGATGGCAGCCTATGTCTATTCTGTATTTTTTCTTCCAGCAATAATCTCCCTCTTGCCTTTACGCGTAAAAACAGGGTCTACATCTCATAATGGGTGGATCGATTCTCTCGGAGACTGGGTTATCAGCAATCGCAGGCCCCTTTTTTGGGGAATGATGACCTTGATCATCGCTCTTTCTGCTCAGATACCTCGAATTGAAATAGATGAAAAATTTAATGAATATTTTGATACCCGTTACCAGTTTCGCGTCGACAACGATTATGTAGAAGAGCACCTGACTGGATTCGAGTCTATCGAATATTCACTCAAAGCCGGAGAATCGGGCGGCATCAGCAATCCTGAATATCTTAAAAAAGTAGCGGAATTTGCGGACTGGTATCGGCAACAGCCCGGCGTCATGTATGTCAGCACGCTCACCGACACCATGAAACGGCTGAATAAAAATATGCATGGTGATGACGAGGCTTATTATCGTTTACCCAATGAACGCGACCTTTCCGCACAATATCTGTTGTTATACGAACTGTCGCTGCCGTTTGGGTTAGATCTGAACAACCAGATAAACATCGACAAATCTTCGACACGATTCACGGCCATACTTGAAAGTGTTTCAACACAAACCGCCTTGGACCTCGAAAATTCTGCTCAAGAATGGCTGAAGAAAAACGCCCCACCAGAAATGGCTTCACACGGGGCCAGCCCACTCATCATGTTTTCGCATATCGCCATGCGCAATATCGACAGCATGATGTCTGGAACCTTTCTCGCCCTACTTTTAATTTCGGCAATTTTGGTAGGGGTTTTAAAAAGTTTTAAACTCGGACTCATCAGCACCATCCCCAACCTCGTTCCCGTTTTCATGACTTTTGGAATATGGGCGGTTTTCGTGGGTCATATTGGCATGGCAGTTTCTGTCGTCGCGCCTGTCGCCCTGGGGATTATTGTGGATGACACCGTACATTTTCTTAGTAAATACAGAAGAGCCCGCTACGAGTTGGGGAAAAGCGAGGAGGAAGCCGTTCGATATTCATTCCACACCGTTGGAACCGCATTGTTTCTGACATCTATCATTCTAGTATGTGGATTCTTTGTGCTCACTTTTTCAGGGTTTCGTATGAATGTGCATTTAGGGTTTATGACCACCATTGCCATTTTATGTGCGCTGGTTGCAGACTTTCTGTTCCTACCCACTCTACTGATGGGGAAGCCAAACCGTGCAGAGCAAGCGCAGAAACAAGTTAAAATCACAAGCTAGGTATTTAGGAGACGTTACTATGAAACATTTTTATATATTCCTGACATTTACATTACTATGGGTCGCGCCCGTATTTGCGGAGACCCCTGAAGAAAAGGGACTCTCCATAGCGAAAGAAGACGATAAAAGAGATAACGGCTTTAAAGATTTTACCGCCAATATGGTAATGCTATTAAAAAACAAACAAGGCGAGGAAAGCAGTCGGCACATTCGAAATAAGACTTTAGAAGTCGAAGGCGACGGCGACAAATCGATTTCAATTTTCGATCGCCCCCGAGATGTAAAAGGCACCGCCTTACTCAACTTTACCCACAAAGTTGGCACCGACGATCAGTGGCTTTATTTACCCGCCCTTAAACGTGTTAAGCGAATCAGCTCTTCCAATAAATCGGGATCTTTTATGGGAAGCGAATTTGCCTATGAAGATGTCACCAGTCAAGAGGTAGAAAAATACAACTATAAATGGATCCGCGATGAAGAACATAAAGGCGAATTAAGTTTTGTTTTTGAACGCTATCCGGTTTATAAAAATTCAGGCTACACACGGCAAGTCGTTTGGCTAGACAAAAAAGATTACAAAATATTGAAAATAGAATTTTTTGATCGAAAAAATTCACCACTAAAAACATTAACGCAATCTGATTTCAAACAATATCTCGACAAGTTTTGGTATCCCGGAAAAATGTTTATGGAAAATCATCAGACAGGAAAAAGCACCCTGCTTACCTGGACGGATTATAAATTTCACAACGGTCTTTCAGACAAAGACTTCAACAGAAATAGTCTTAAGCGCGCTCGCTGATCATGCTCAAATCTTATTCAACAAGGTGTGCCATTTTATTTATTTTGGTCCTCGGTTTATTTCTTAATTCTTCGCCTAAAGTTTTTGCGCACGAAATTTCAGGCTATGCAGAAGGGGAACTTCGACTGTTTCCCAATGAAGCTTTGTATCCAGGCCAGAACGAACAGTCAGCCTCCTTTGCCTTCCAGCCAGAGTATTACCATGAATTTAAGAGTGGTAGCAGTTTCACCTTTGTTCCTTTTGTGCGAGTCGACAGTGGTGACCAAGAACGCACTCACTTTGACATACGTGAGTTTACCTTTCTCTGGCTCGAAGAAGATTTTGAATTAAGAGTCGGAGTAAGAAAAGTTTTTTGGGGTACGACCGAAGTCCTCCATCTGGTAGACATCATCAACCAAACCGACTTAGTGGAAAACACCGACACAGAAGACAAGCTAGGCCAACCTATGGCCAACCTGTCCTTTTCCCGCGACTGGGGAACGGTAGATTTATTCTGGTTGCCTTTTTTCCGCGAACGAAGTTTCGCAGGGACGGGTGGCAGGCTGCGCGGGGCTACTATCGTTGACGAAAACCGCGTTCAATATGAAAGTGCCGCCGAAGAATGGCATAGCGATTGGGCATTCCGCTACTCCCATACATTGGGCGATATCGATCTCGGCATCTCCCAGTTCATAGGGACCAATCGCGATCCAACTTTGCTAGATGGAACCGATTCCAACGGCAATGCCATAAAAATTCCAAGATACGAACAAATCAAACAAACCAGTCTCGATGTTTCCTATGTTGTGGGTGACTGGCTGTGGAAACTCGAATCCTTATACCGGACCGGTCAGGGCAACGACGACTATTTTGCCTGGACGGGTGGATTCGAATACACCTTCGTAGGTGTTCTAGAATCAGGTATGGACCTGGGTCTGATAGGGGAATGGATGTTTGATACCCGGGAAGAAGAAGCCACAACCGCATTTGAAAACGATATCGCAACCGGAATCCGCCTCGCAGTCAACGATGCTTCCAGCACCGAAGCGCTCTTGGGATGGGTGCAAGATCTGGACACATCCGCTCGCTTTCTTTTTCTGGAAGCCAGCCGAAGGTTTGGCGACAACTGGCTCCTGACCGCCGAGTTACGCACCTTCCTCAACCAACCCATAGAAGACTTTCTGTTTGAACAACGTGATGACGAAATTCTGCAAATAGAACTCGCCTACTACTTCTAGTGGCGAGCCGCCACTGACCATTTGTCAAAACCCATCAAGCGAAACCTTCACGCAAAAGCTGCTAGAAATGGCTTTCAATACTTTCCCCCGATAAGAGGGAAGTAAAAAAGGCAAACCGAAAACCAATCCATTTGGTTATAGTTTTATTAATAATATTTAATTTTGTCCCGCTTCCCAAGAAGTAAGGGTCTGGTATAATGGCCATATGCCAACTTCAAAAAATATCAGAGTCTTTCTTTTATGTATTGCCGGGGTGTTAATACTCCCTTCCCTTCTGTTTGCAAATTCATTCAACCAACTGGTTAAAGAAAAGCAGATCCTGGAAAAACAGTTTGGAGTTAAAACACTGGAGTGCTTTCCTTTCAAAAAGGAAATCGGCTTCACCGAAGACCAGATCCCTTTGATAGAGCAATGCCTGCAGGGGGCAACCTCACTAAAAGAAGCCTTTTCCCAGATAAATCACAAAGAATATAAGGAGGTTGGAATCAGCAACCGCTTTTTGCGAACCGCAGGGTTTCACACAGTACTGATAAACTGGCAGGCCTCACCTGTTGAAATGGCAGAATTTTTAAACCAGCGTCTCAGCCATCAAGAACAGATTGAGTTTATTGATAAAATTCGCGCATTAAAAAAAGAAATCCGCAATAAAGGTTTTATAAAAGAATTTTATTGTTCGAAAGAAATTTCAAATTCCAATTGCCTAAAGGGATATGAAAACCTTTCGGCCGTAAACCTCCCACAAAGACGCCAGAAAAAGAGTTGGCATGAGATAATGATTACCCATTCCGCCTCTTTGTCAGACACTCCCTACAAACTTGTTTTAGGATTCAATGAGTCCCCTTCCGAAATGAAAAATCGGATAATGAAAGACCCTTATGAAACCTGGAAGCCACAAAGAAAGATGTACGAAGCTATTCAGGAGAAATATGGCAAAATTTTCAAAGACAAACTTCAGCTTGAAAACTTTATCTGCGCCGCCGAAATCACCTTGGAAGAATGTGAACAGGGAGCTAAAACTTTAATAGAAGCCAGTCAGTCGACCGATTTTCGTATGCGTTACTGGGGGAAAGTAATTCTCAATCGTCACAACACTTTCATAGAAGATGATTTTCATGCTCAGATTCGTTTCGATCTTCCAGTTGAAAAAATTCTTGAGCACTTTTCCAAAAAAGCAATCAAAACCAAAGCTGCACAAAATACAACCTTGGCAGTGAAGCTCGAAGGCCGCACCAAAAATAACCCATCCAAACTTCGAGCCGTTTGCGATCTTCAAGGGCTGACTGGCGCACTTTGTGCCCAGGCCTTTAAAACCTTCATCAAGTTTGTTAAGAACAATCGCGATTACCAGGTCGCTTTGCCCTGGGACACCCTAATGTTTATTGATGGAGCGCAGCTAGCTCGAGTCAACTTCGCGCTCAACTCTAACGCCAGAACCACCTACCTCTACATTGATGCCCGGAGCAATGAGAAACAGTTTTCAAAGTTCCTGGAAGATTTCAAGGCTACGCCTTGAGGGAAATTTGGAATTAACCCCACGACTAAATCTAGAAGCTGTAAGTTTGCTATAAACGGATAGGTCTGTTGCCACCCACGTGTTATATCGCTACCTTGAAATTGATACTCAGAAGGAGAACTAGTGGGCTGGCTAGTGAACAGATGCGGGGGCGTTGCGCATTTCCTCTGGCAAGAGATAATGGCGAGTATCGTAGTCCATATTGGTGAGCACAAATTGCTTTGCAACACCCTTTTCTTTATTGATCACCAGAGGGGCGATGAGGTTGGCTGTCATTTCGGAATAGTTTTCCGGTATGGTCACAATAGCCCGTGTTAAAAAAGAGTCATCCTCTTCCAACTGAACAATTTTTCTATCTTCCGGCGAAAGTTTCAGTTTGTAGTCTGGTAAGTATAAAAAAGGATCGGTGACCACAAATGCCAGATGCGATGATTTCAGCGACTGCATCCATTCCATCGGGCTTTCCACATTGGGGTTGAAAGGAAGCAAGATAAAATCTGTTTCCTTTTCAAATCCGTATAAACCTTCCGGAAATTTGATGATTTCGTTTTCTGAAATTTCGAGAGTGCCGAAGCGGCTGGTTTCAACCTTCATTTTTTTAATTTGTCCTTCATCAATTGAGAGACTTTTCCAAGATCAAATTGTTGAGAAGAAGCTGCCGATTTATTTTCCTCTTTAATCCGGAGGAAAACCTCTTCCCGGTAAATTTTAGTTGTACGGGGTGCTTCTATTCCCAGGCGAATGTTCTTGCCCTTTACATCTATAACGGTTATTTTGACATCTTCATTAATTTTGATGCTTTCGCCGATTTTTCGGGTAAGAACCAGCATAGGGTGGAATCCATTCCTGATAAGCTTGAGGCAAGGTTCAAAAGACTAAAACCAGACCATTATAGCAAAAAAGTTCTGAAAAAATAATAATTTATGCCCCCAATCGAAATTGACAGAGGTTGGGGACTATGATAGATTTCGCTCTTTTATCAGTGAATTTAGTGCTGGGACGGTAGCTCAGTCGGTAGAGCAGAGGACTGAAAATCCTCGTGTCGGCGGTTCGATTCCGTCCCGTCCCACCACTCTTCGCCAGAGGGGCAAATTAGCTTAACCTTTGCCTCGTGATAAAACTCCCAGAGCGAATTTCAGGCAGCTAGATTCCGTCCCACCCCTCTTCGCCAAAACACTATATGAGTGTTCCTTTCAGCGACTTCCATAAAGATACCACTTTTTCAGCCTTCCACCAGACAATGAAATAACCCCAAAAATCGTTAAAAATCAATACAAAACTGGAACGTGATTGTGACATGAATAGCTATTTATTTACTCTAAAATAAAGCTGGAAAAATTTGGGAAACCCTGTGTTTTTTTCATGTGCTATAATTCGGTTTTCCCTTAAAAAAATTTCACCAAAGAGACTCACATTGACGGATAACGAAGACAAACAATCCGGTTCACGCTCGGAAGAAGATTACAAAAAGCGAATTGCTGAGCTTGAAAAGGCCAACAAAGAACTTGAAGATGCCAATCGAGCGAAATCTGCGTTTTTGGCAAACATGAGCCACGAACTTCGTACGCCCTTAAATGCCATTCTTGGCTATAGCGAACTCCTTGAAGAAGTAGCCGACGAACTGGAAATTGAAGAAGAAATTGGCCCGGATATAAATAAAATCCACTCTTCGGGCAAACATTTACTGGCAATCATTAATGATATCCTTGACCTGTCTAAAATCGAAGCAGGAAAAATGGAGTTTTTCAGCCAAAATTGCAACTTGAAAACTTTGGCAAATGAAGTCAGCGAAACGGTACAGCCTGTTATCAATAAAAACTCTAATAAGCTCAAAGTTGTTCTCGATGAAGACTTGGGCTCAATATCCGTTGATATAACACGATTGCGGCAGGTACTTTTTAATCTGCTAAGCAATGCCTGCAAATTTACTGAGAATGGTGAAATCACATTCACCATAATGCGTAAAACCGTCAACCAGGCAGACTGGATCAATTTCACCATTTCCGACACAGGAATTGGAATGAACACGGATCAGGTTGAAAAACTATTCAAAAGTTTTTCACAGGTTCACTCTTCCAATATCCAGAAGTATGGCGGAACTGGACTGGGTTTAGCCATCACCAAACGCATTTGCGAGATGATGGGAGGAGATATTTTTGTTGAAAGCAAGCCCGGTGAAGGCTCAACTTTTTCAGCCCATTTACCCGCTCTAATGCCTGTACAAGCAACACCAGAAAAAATTCTTCAGAGTATTGGAAAACCTCAAAGAACTGCTGATGAATCCAGCTCTACTCCTAAAGAAAAAATTATTCTCGTGATTGATGATGATCCCATGATTCATAGTCAGATGAAGCGGGCTTTCGAAAAAGAAGATTACAAAATTGTTTGTGCCTCCGATGGCGAAGAAGGGTTAACACTTGCTAGAAAACTACATCCCACATTAATCACTCTCGATGTATTGATGCCAGGAATGGACGGTTGGACCGTGCTGACAAAATTAAAAGCCGACCCCAATGTTGCAAATATTCCGGTTTTTGTTATCTCTATGGTTGACGAGGAAAATAAGGGGTTTACGCTGGGGGCATCTGAATATATCACCAAACCCATAGACCGTACTCGATTGCATATTCTAATGAAAAAATACCGTTGGGATTCAGGTTCAGCGCTGGTGGTCGAAGATGATGAGGGAACTCGCAAACTGCTCTGCTCAATGCTAAAAGAATATGGCCTCAATATTCAGGAAGCTGAAAACGGAAAAGTAGCTCTTGAAAAAGTAGAGGAAAAATCGCCGGGAGTGATTTTTCTCGACCTGATGATGCCAGAAATGGATGGATTCGAATTCATTGAAGAATTAAAGAAAAACCCCGAACACAGACCCATCCCAATTGTAGTTGTCACCTCAAAAGATCTCACACAAGCAGATCGTATGCGCTTAAATGGCGGAATAGAAAAACTAATAGAAAAAAAATCCTTCATCCATGATGACCTTCTTAAAGAAATCCGCCATACTTTAGATACCCATACCTCCTGATTTTTTTCCATCCCGCATTTTTCAATACAACTTTTTTCATAAAATTGAATCTAACTTATTGACGAGCAGGACAATCTGCCTGTCGAGCTTTCTATTAACCCATACTCATTCAGAATTCAGCCATGAACAAACACGAAGAAATTGATGCAATCGTCCAGGAGATCACAGAGGAAGCCGCAAACTTCAAAAATGCGGCAGACCCTAACGAAGAAGTTGAAGCCTTAAAAGATATGTTGGATGCCCTAATGCGGGGAACTAAGCAGGTGGTAGAGAAGGTCGACCAATACAATGACCGACGCTATCGACAATAATTTAAGCGCAACTCTGGCAATCCGGTTTTGACTCCCGGCAGTTCACGGCCTATTATTTCACAAAGACCGCTCGCAGCCACAGCCAATTTTTAGCGGTTCCCTTGAAGTCGATTTACTAAAACATTTCCAATCGCCTTAAACTTGGCAGGCTTTGTTTTTTTGCAAGGTCATCGGCCCCTTGTCCGGGGTTGATCTCATTTCTAACCAGTATAAGCGATTCCAGACTTTTTAAAGTTTTGGAATTAAGCAGCGCTTCCATGCCCTTTTCTGTAATTTGGTTATGATAGAGATCCAAAGATTTTAAGTTGGCAAGGTGAGGTGAATTTGCAATTGCAATGGCACCTTTATCACCAATCTGATTTCCACTCAAATCCATTGAAGTTAAATTTTTCGAATTTTCTGAACCGACAATGGCGATTACTCCTTCATTACCTACTTTATTGCGGGTTAATTTTAGTTCTTTAAGGTTTTTAAAGTTCGGAGAGTCTGCAATCATTTTCGCACCCTTCTCCGAAACGTCATTGCCCCACAATGAAAGCATCTCCACATTCTGAAAAGTACCTGACCCGCTTAGTATTCGCACACCTTCATCTCCGAGATTATTTTTCTGCAATGCCAGAGAAGTAACATTTTTCACCTCAGGGGTATTTGAAAGAATTTCTATTCCCTTAATTCCAATCTGCGAACCATTGAGGTTTATTTTGGTACCATCAGGGTCTAACTTTTCCTTAATATGCGCAGGAATATCTTTTGGCGGTCCCTTACGACGACCATAACTATGACCGCCATGTTTTCCTTTGCCACCATGGCCTCCTTTATACCCCCCCCCGTGTTTGCCACCTGCAGCAGCATCGTGTTTACCGGGGTGCCCACCAGAATGTTCCCCATGCTCACCTCCAGCAAAAACCGGAAGAGACCAGACCAACCAACCTAAAATTAAAATAACCTGAACTATATTTTTTCTAATCGACACAATAAAATCCTCCAGAATTAGTTCGTCGCAACGCAACGAAATCCGATATAACTTTTCTTCTGGTCCGGCAGTGCTTTTCCACGCACCGGGCCTCTCGCCAAGTCCAGGTTTGAGTTCCACGACCCACCTTTCATAACCTTGAACTGTTTTCCATATAAATCATTTTCAAATTGATTACCCGGATGAGGCAAATACCAGCTTTCTGTCCACTCCCAAACATTGCCGGCCAAATCCATTACCCCATAAGGGCTCGCATTTTCCGGTATTACCCCTACCTTATTACTGTATCTATAAATATCCCCTTTACCTCTTATATTAGCATTGAGAGCATCCGCTTCATTGCCCCAGGGATAGTATCTTGCATCTGTGCCCCTTGCAGCTTTTTCCCATTCCGCTTCTGTAGGCAAACGTTTTTTTGCCCAGTGGCAATAGTCTCGAGCGCCTTGCCAGGGTAACCCCACCACCGGCTGTAGAGGGTGATTGAACTGCGCATTGGCATGCTCTCTTGGAGGAGGCTTTCCTGCGTCTTGACGGTATTTTTCATAATCCCTCACCGTCACCGGAAACTTATCAATTTTAAAAGCAGGTAAAGTCACTTCATGAATCGGAGTTTCGTCACGATACCAATCCAGAGATTCCGAATGGAAATGCTTGGCGGCCCACATGATATCCTTTTCAGAACTTCCCATAAAAAATGGTCCGGCAGGGATGAGTACCATATCCCCTTCCGAGGCGGCTGCATTTGATTTATCGCCCGCACAGAAAAAAAATAAAGCCGCAACTATAAAAATGGGTTTAATAAATACGCGCGTCCAGCTAGAACCCATTTAATTCTCCTTGTTATGAAGGTTTCAATTTAACATTAACAAAAAAACCGAGATCCTTCGACATGCCCCTTCGGGGCATGAAAACAGCCGTAAAATACCACAAGCTCAGGATGACAAATTTGACGGTTTCTCGAAACGTCATCCTGAGTTTATCGAAAGCTCTCGGGGTTGTGCAAAGGTCTTCTTAGGAAGAAGCAATCATTCCAGTTTTTCGGGCATATTCAAAAATATTACCAGCCTCAATAATCTCTATAACTTCACCCAAAGATTTAAGGTCATATGTTTTACCTTGGGTTTTATTGGTGAGAGTATTTGCATTCAAATCTATTTTCAAATCGTCGCCGGTTTTGATTTCCTCCACCAGGAGGGTATCGCATTCAAATGGAATGAAAAAACCTCCATCCACAGAATTTCTATAAAAAATTCGAGCATAGGAAAGTGCGACCACTGCCTTTACACCTGCAATTTCCATACAGGCAGGAGCATGCTCGCGCGATGAGCCACAGCCAAAGTTTTTTCCGCCTACAATAATCGAATACTTCGATTCAAAATCATCGCCTTCGGTAAAAGATACGTTGCCATCTGGCAATCCCGCCTGATCCCCTGGAACTCCGGAAAGCGCAAATTTGCCATAATTCTTCCTTTCTTCCGGATCACTGAGGCTGTACACCAGATGCTCCGCAGGAATTATTTGATCCGTATCAACATCGTTGCCCAACACATAGGCAAGGCCTTCTATTATTTTTTTCATTAGTTATTAACAAATTCAGCAGGGTTTGTAATATGCCCGGTCAAAGCCGATGCAGCCGCAGTATAAGGAGATGCCAGATAAACATGAGACTGTTTCGAGCCCATCCGCCCAGGAAAATTTCGATTGGTGGTCGAGATTACTACTTGATTGTCCCCGGCCCGCCCGAAAGTATCTTTCGGTCCACCCAGACATGCGGCGCAAGAGGGGTCTCCCAAATAGGCTCCTGCATTTTTAAAAATATCTACCAGTGTTTCACCACCAATTTTTTCTTTGTGAAGATCCTCTTCAACTTCACGCGTTGCAGGAACAATAAAGGTGTCTATCAACACTTTTTTACCTTTAAGAAGCTTTGCCGCTGCCATAAAATCTGTCAACTTTCCACCCGTGCAAGAACCAATATAAGCGCGGTCCAACTTCACATCTTCACACTCCGAGACTTTGGCTTTGTTATCCGGAGAATGTGGCTTGGCAACTATGGATTCCATTTCATTCGCATTGTAGGTTTTTTTGAAGAAATATTTTGCATCTTCATCGGAATGATAAATTTTGTAAGGTGCGTCAGTGCGTCCCCGCACATAATCTGTGGTGACTTCATCTGCTTCAATGATGCCATTTTTTCCGCCCGCCTCAATCGCCATGTTACATAGCGTCATGCGCTCTTCCATCGAAAGGCTCATCACCGCATCCCCACGCCATTCCATCGCTCGATAAGTTGCGCCATCGACACCAATATCACCGATCACATTCAGGATGACATCTTTAGCCATAATATGAGGGGGGAACGTTCCTGTGAATTCGAAACACATGGACTCAGGAACTTTGACCCACAGTTTTCCTGTCCCCAAAATAAACGCGGCATCGGTATTACCGATTCCTGTTGAAAACATTCCAAAAGCGCCGGATGTGGAAGTGTGCGAATCCGTCCCGAATAAAACTTCACCAGGTCGATTGAATCCTTCCTGTGCAAGAGCCAGATGGCAAACACCTTTATAATTATCCGTACCGACATCATAGTAATGCGGCAGGTCCTGTTCTTTTACGAATTGCCGCAGGATGTCTATATTCCTGTTGGCGTGGGTGTCTTCGGTAAAAATAAAATGATCGGGAATGATAACCACTTTATCTCTATCCCAAACTTTCGCATTTTCACCGAACTGTTTTTTAAAAATCGCAAAGGTACCCGGCCCGCAAACATCGTGAGTCATCAAAACATCTACATCAACCCAAACATTGTCCCCTGGAGAGACAGAGTCTTTTCCTGCGTGGGCGGCAAGTATTTTTTCTGTAATCGTCATACCCATTGAGTGAAACCTTTCAAAATTAATTGGGGCTCGTTTAATCTACGAGTTTTCCCCATATTTCATTGTATTTTATAAGCTCGAAACACCCCAAATAATATCCATAGAATGCTTGAGTTTTCTTTTGTAAATTCCGAAAAGAGTATAGTAATCAAAGATACCATTGAAAACGCAGAATCCCCAAAAAAAATTGTATCGCATTGATTTTTATGAGGTAAAATATTATTAATCGGCAATTTATCAGCCTTAAAACCCAACAATATTATGAATAATCCAATCCCGCTGATCAAAGAGACAATAAACCGTTTACGCTACAAGATTCCTCATAACCCCAAGCAAGTCCAGATTGAAATCACTAATCGTTGCAATATGGATTGCCCCATGTGCCAACGAGAAGATTTGGGGATTGAGCTTGAGCATATGGAGTGGTCAAAATTCACCGCCGTGGTGGATAAACTGGAGAACAGAGAGAACATTACCCTCACCGGTTGGGGAGAACCATTCATTCACCCTCAAGTGTTCGATATGATTGCCTATTGTAAAGAGCGCGGACACCGAGTGATGATCACCTCCAATGGTCTGTTCACCAAACCCAGCATGATTGACGATATTCTTAATTCCGATTTAGACAGCGTCACCTTTTCTATCGATAGCGTCAATGGCAACGAAACAGTTGTGGAAGGACATACCAGCGCCAAGGTATACGAAAGCATTGAAGCCGTTGTACGAGGACGCAAAAATGGAATGCCAAGTGTTCGATTGCAGGCAACCATCCATTCCGGTTGTGAAAATGATCTTTATGACGTCATCCGTTATGGCGCACGCATTGGTTGCGATGTGGTGAACGTGGGCCGACTCGATCGTCAGTTCCGTCCCAATCTGAAAAGACCCGATGCCAAAGAAGAAAGATTGATCTTCCTGAAGGCCGATGAAGTTGCTCATGCCGCAGGCATTCAATTGGACTGGTTGCAATTTAGCGTATCCCATGGAATCACCCGGTTTTTCTATAAGCTCTTGCGTAAAAAACTCCACAAGTCAGGAAGTTATTGTTTGAAGACCTTCGATTACGCCTACGTCACGCGTGAAGGAGATGTTACACCCTGCTGCCTTTTGCCCAATTCAAAAATGGGGAATCTACTAAACAATGACCTAAAAGGTATCTGGCGAAACGGCAAGTTCGATTATTTCCGTAAAAACTATCGAGACACCTGTGGCGATTGCGATTTATGGACCATTGATCAGGTAGACACCCCACAAACCAACACCTGCTCCCCTCAAGAGCAGTTGGTAAAGGTTCATTAAGCTTCGCCTACAATGCCAAGCCCGTTCTTTATCTGCAAAATTGTTATAGCCCTTTAGGGTATCCCCGGGTTATCATCTCAGGTCGATCCAATTTCCATAAATTTAATTGTTTACCAACATGGCCGAATCACAACCTAAACAGATATTTGTCGACCGCCGTCCGCTTTGGATAATCCTGTTCGATCGCCTGCGTCGCTATCTGCTTTTAGCTTCTTTCTTCGGGATATTTTTCGCACTCCTGTTGGTTCAGGAAGGCCCGAGTGACCTTTCAGCAGAAGGCTACAAAGTCCTATGCCTTTTTGTGCTTTGCGTGTTGTTATGGTCGACCAACCTCATTCCATTATCCATAACCAGTCTTTTGGCTATGGCAGCCGTTCCCCTGCTAGGGGTAATGGATGCATCTCAGGCCTACTCATATTTTGGCAACAAGGCGGTATTTTTCATTCTCGGTGTCTTCATCCTTTCCGCGTCGATGATCGCGTGTGGACTCAGCACAAGGATATCCATCTGGGTGATGAAACATTGGAGCAATACACCCTCACAATTGATCACCTCAATTTATTGTTTTGCGGGAATCAGTTCCTGTTTTATGTCGGAACATGCAGTCGCGGTGATTCTGTTTCCGATTATTCATGAGATCGCACAATCGCTGAACTTGAAAAGAGAAAATTCGGTTTTCGCAAAAGCAATGTATTTCGCCATGGCCTGGGGATGCATCATTGGCGGAGCCATGACTGTTCTAGGTGGCGGAAGAGTTCCACTGGCTGTCGAAATGCTCGAAAAATCCACAGCGGGACGTGAGACCATAGGAATCCTGCAATACACCCAATTGAGTTTTCCATTGGTGTTGATGATGTTCGCTGGCGGCTGGGTGGCATTGAAATTTTTATTCCCCCCCGACATTGAAGATATTGAAGCGGCAAGAAAAACTCTAAAACAAAAATCGCATGTCATGGGCAAGTTGACCTTTCAGGAAAAAGGCATCGCCCTGGTAATGTTGATGACCCTTTTCTCCTGGTTTGTTTTTGGAGATCAATTGGGAATCGCCAACATAGCGATCATCTCAATAGTTCTATTATTTGTGCTGAACCTCATCACCTGGAAAATGGTAGAAGCACATATCAACTGGGCCATCGTTCTAATGTATGGCGGAGCCATCTGCCTGGGTGAAGTCATGGCAGAAACAGGGGCTGCATTGTGGCTTGCAGAAATATTGTTTTCAGGAGTGGTCGAATCACCAATCGTATTTCTTTTGGTCATCGCCCTGCTGTCGACCTTGTTCACCACCTTCATGAGTAACTCGGCTGTTATCGCTATTCTTCTACCAACGGCAATCAGCATGAGCCCGGCGTATGGAATTCATCCCGCGATGGCAACCATGACCGTGATACTTCCAAGCAACTTCGCGTTCATATTACCCATTGCAACCCCGGCTTCGGCGTTGGCTTTCTCTTCAAGGTTTCTGACCTTGAAAGAGATGGTTTTCTCCGGCTCAATTCTCAGTCTTTTTGGATTGGGCTTGTTTCTTCTGATGCTGGTTTTTTACTGGCCGATGATCGGCTTCCAATAGCCCATGATGGGCTTCCAAGAGCCGGTAACCGGCAAAAACTTATGAGTTCCGTCAAGCAATTGCAGCCTATTGAGCTAAAGAAAAAGTTGGATGCCGGAGAAGACATCCTTTTACTTGATGTGCGCGAACCCTGGGAATTTTCCCTCGCCTCGATAGAGGGATCAGAAAACTTCCCGCTGGCTGAAGTGGTTGACCGGCAACAGGAATTTGTTTTTGAGGAAGAGATCGTGGTGATCTGCCACTATGGCGAACGTTCGCAACGGGCAGCGCAAGAACTGGTCGAATGCGGGTTCAACGTTCACAACCTGATCGGCGGCATCGATGCCTGGTCACAAGTGGTCGACCCCAATGTCCCGCGTTACAGTCCCAACGGTTAACCCCCCTCTTGGCACCCCTGCGGGGCATGAAGGCTAAGGAGGTATATAGTTTATACTGACCACACGTCCGCTATCGACCCAAAGCGGACATTTGCAGTAATAACGACAACTAGCGATAAGGAGAGGAAAACTATCCAATAAATTTACTCCACCTATGATTTATATTTTTCTAGCATAAGTACTGGACACTTGTTTTGAATTTTGAAAGGGAAGAAGTATGAGACTTGTATACACATTTTTGGTAATGGTTACGATCCTAAGTCTGAGCTCACAAGCAAAGGCTGCTAATTTTTGTAATGGCTATGGGCCACAAACACCAAGAGACATCAGTAGTAATTTAGGGTCTAACGCTCGCTCATTCAGTATGGCTCCATCATCTGAAAACATGAACCTCTGCAACATTCATTTTCATACCAATGCAGAACATAAGGGGCCGGGTTTCTCTGTTTCTGCAGGTGGCGGGAAACATGGTGGATTCAAATGTAATGCGACCTCAAAACTGACGGAGATTGAACTCAAAGATCCGACCAATGGTCATGGAGCCTGTCACGGGGTTAAGCCTGGAGATTCCATTGAGGTGCATTGGGTTCACACCTCCTGCGATGTTAAGCCAGGCGAGGGTCTTAGTTCTTGCCTTTCTGAGCAGTGCGCAAATCCTCAACTGAGAGTTGAAACGCAAGTTTTCCTCGTCGTCAATGATCCAAATGCTGCAGACTTTGGTGCATTTGCTTATGGCGGCAATATATCTAAGGGTTTGCACCAAGCTAAATCCATGCCTACAGAAACAGGGGAACCTATCGTCTTTGCCGGTTCCACAACAGGGCCAAGTTACACTGAGGAAAAATGTTCTCCGATGCAGGTAACTTGGAGTGTACGTCCTTCATGTATGAAGATAAATATTGCTTCCCTAAATACTTGGTGTAAGGGCAATGCTTTTAATGAAAATCATGCCCATGGTGTTCGTCAGCTTGTAACCACTCCGGAACTGCTTTCGCCGATCAAGTAAAAAAGCAACCCAACTTTGGTTCACATTCGTTTGACGACATACACTTAACTCGTAAAATAAAAATAACTGCAGTTGGAAACGCCGCCATTCCTATTTCGGATATCTCAGCCCGGTAGATTTTGAAAAAAAGAATGCGGCTTAACTAATTGTCCACTAATATGGGGCAGGGTCACAAGCTTGGTACTCTGAAGTAAAAATACTTACTAAGGTAGATAAATCACATGTATTCCGCGAATATTAACATCAAAGGTGCGTTGGAAGACTTCTCTTTTAAGAACACCACATTCCCCTATCACGATTTTGTACCTCGGCTGTATAACTTCTGTCGATCGCTGGATTTTGAACCGGGGAAAATTTTACCCTCGCGCGCTTTTTGTTCCGATGAAAACCAGGGGTACCCCAACCTGCTGATTGCCAAAAATTTTGGAGCTTTTCCCTTTAATCATGGAACGGTCGGCGGCGTTGTGGACACGGGCCGTCATGGCCCTCATTCGGAGCATGGAAAGGATATGGTCATCATCCATGCCAGCCATGTTGGTTATGATCCGGAAAACGGTTCTTTCGGAAACTACCATCGCAGGCATACCGAGCATTTCGAGACCACGGCTTCCTGTGGGAAGATCGAAATTGTGCTTGAGTGGTACCTGGCTCAGTACATATTTGCAAAAGAAAATATTTTTCTACATCGTCATGATAATGAGCTTCTGGTTACCATTGACAACCAGATTCTGAACGAGAACAAGAGCGAGGGCTTGTTCCTTCACCTTGACAAAATTCTCGAAGCAGATAACCAGGGAGGCTTCCGTCCACAGAGGGCCTACAGTACTTCAAAGTGTTACGCAGCATCCTCAGAATTTCTTCAACTTTTGGGAGAAACCGCGTGGCCGGAAAATGGGCGGCAACCAATTGGTGAGAAGCTTCTGCCTGAACTCTTTGGTTTCAAACGGCACATTTCAGGGGACCCTGAAACGCATGGGCTTCTTGAGGAGAATCTTGTTCCCCCGATGCCCTGGATCGTTTCCTCAAAATTCCCTCTGCTGGCTGCCGCACAAACCAACACACAGGCCGAATTTGACCGCACTTACCGAACATTGCTGAATTCCAAAGGATATATTGGGAAGCGGGTCGTGTTTATCTCCGGCCTGAATATTGATATTTCTCCTCATAAAAACCAATCATTCCCTCCAACAACCTTTGTACCCTGGGCGGCCTTTGTTCAAAAAATAAACGGTCATAAATCCGTTCTGGAACAGAAAGAAATTGTGAACCGCCTCTTGGAACAAAATGAAAATAACCCTGATGAATTTAATCTTGAAAACACTATTCAGCAAAGGAAGGACACTCCGGAAATCAGTATCAAGTTCCCGGCTTAACAGAAATTATTATTTCCTACCATTGATCAAGTTAAGGTTCATTTCGCAATTCCTTAAACAAGGCAAAGCACATCCCTATCATTATTAATGCGAAAGGAAGTCCAGAAGCTATGGCGGCAGTCTGTAAGGCTTGTAAACCACCGGCCAATAGCAATACTGATGCAATCGCACCTTCGGTCACTGCCCAGAAAACTCTCTGGTTTCTAGGTGGGTCCTGATCGCCTCCAGCAGTCAATATGTCGATCACCAAACTACCTGAATCTGACGAAGTCACAAAAAAAGTTACGATGACCAATGTCGACAAGGCCGCGGTGATTTTTTCCATTGGAAGGTAGGCCAAAGTTTCAAACAGGGCGGTGCTGACATTTGCAGAAACGGCTTGGGCAATAGGGGCGCCTTCAAATATTTCCAAATAGAGGGCGGTGCCACCGAAAACGCTCAACCAAATAAATGTCGCCAACACTGGAGCAAAGAATCCTCCTATTATAAATTCGCGGAGGGTCCGTCCTTTGGAAATACGTGCGATGAACATTCCCACAAAAGGTGCCCAGGCTATCCACCAGCCCCAGTAGAAAATAGTCCAGTTGGCCTGCCAACTCGGTTTTGCGACCCATTCGCTCCAATAACTGAAATAAAAGATATTGCTGACATAATCTTTCATTCCATTTCCAAAAGTTTGCAAGATAAACTTTGTTGGACCCAGGGAAAATATAAAGACAACCAGAATTAAGCTCAAGCAAATATTGAAATAACTGAGTCGACTTATACCTTTCTCAAGTCCCAGCACCACTGACGCAGTGGCGCATGCGGTGATGATGGCAATCAATACGACCTGCGTCATTTTGGTTTCGGGGCAGTCCCCCAGAAAATTGAGACCGGAATTGACTTGCATGGCTCCCAACCCCAGAGAGGTGGCTACGCCAAACATGGTTCCCACTACGGCGAATATATCGATAGCATGTCCCCATGGCCCATAAATTTTATTTCCCAGTAAAGGATAGAAACAAGATCGAATGGTTAAAGGCAGGCCTTTTCTATAAGAAAAGTAGGCTAGGGAAAGTCCAACGACAATGAAAACGGCCCAGGCGTGCAGTCCCCAGTGAAAATAAGTGATTCCCATAGCTAGATTGGCAGGAGATAGCGGTGAATCGGCGATAGGCGGATTGGCAAAATGCTTGATAGGCTCGGCGATACTCCAAAATACGAGTCCGATCCCCATTCCCGCGCTGAACATCATGGAAAACCAGGTTGTATAGCCGAATTCAGGTTTGTCATCGGGTTGCCCCAAACGGATGCGGCCAAACCGGCTGAAGAGAAGAAAAAATATAAAAAGAAGGAACAGAATTGTGGAAATTGTGAACACCCAACTGAAGTCTTTCACAATTGCGGATTGAACCCTATCAAAAATCTTTTTGGATGATTCGGTAAACCAGGTTGCCATTAAAATAAAACCCAGCATAATGACAGCCGATATAATAAAAACGGGCGGGTTGGTTCTTTTAAAAAATAGAACCGGTTGGATTTTTATTTTAGATTCCACGGACTAAATTCATGTTAAGGACAGAGCTGATAAAGAGGTTTTTTATAAATAGTAAATAAAATATTAGAAAAATAAATTTTTATTATCTTTTAACCGTATCACTTAAGCATCTAAAAATTAAACGGGTACGCTGATTTTTTTATGCAAAGCATGTTAGTTTTATTTTCTTTAAATCAGACACCTTGCTAATCCCGCTATTTTACTGTACATTACGACCCTACACTGAAATTCAACAAGGGTCATTCCTTTTTACATAAATCTAATATAGTTTATTTGGGCGTTTGTTATTGTTTCTTAAACAGGAGGAATGATTGCCGTCTGAATGCTATTCCTAAAATTAACTTTAATTGAGGAGGCATTCATGAGTATTGCTACAGAAAAAACTGCTGTTGATAAGGCTGAGGAATATTACAATAGCACTCCCGCCGATGAATTCTATTTTAAAATTTGGGGCGGTACCCACATCCATGTAGGAATTTACAATCACTCCAAAGAGCCCATCAAAGATGCCAGTCCAAGAATTGTGCAAATGATGGCATCAAAATTAAAATTAGACAGCAATACCAAATTGCT
>Ga0233439_10000580_pt1 | contig 53294 bp, 97 predicted proteins | sample SI_123_September_6_FD_182713 | JGI IMG/M metagenome (GOLD analysis project Ga0233439, IMG submission 182713) | Seawater microbial communities from Saanich Inlet, British Columbia, Canada - SI_123_September2016_100_MG | ecosystem: Environmental > Aquatic > Marine > Inlet | place: Canada: British... | reverse complement strand
TTTTGGAGAATTTTCTGATTTCCCTGATTTGGGATTTGGCGACCTCAAGTCTTCTGGTTTCAGATACAGTTCTGGGGACCATGTTGCTCATTGTTTCTTGAAGAGCCTGTATATATGAAAAAAGAGAAGGAGGAGAAAAACTTTCACCTAATATAAATTTCTTTGTTATTTTATTTAAATCCATAAATTTATCCTCTTGTTACAACATACGGGGTATTTCTACCTCGCAATGATATTGGTGCGGGGCAGCTTCTAAAAAAAAGGCATTTGTTCAGTTTCACCAGCAACTAAATCTTCTTCATTTGGTGTTAAGAACTCAATATTATCAATTGTGTAATCACTTTTAAGTTTTGAAGTTCTTATGTTACTGTAGTTTATTGTTTTCATCTGCTTGCTTCGTATCCAAGTGTATTTCGGAGATTGTTATTTAATGTCATCACCTTCTCTGATACTTGGTTGACTATCTTTGCCGCGTGTTCTTTGCCTTTCTCTGTTAGTAATTTAACAACTTCTTGCAATGCAACTTCGATGAAAGCAAGACTCCTATATCCTTCCGGGCCTTCTTCAGTACTTTTCACTTCTGGGGTGTAGTAATTAATTGCCCCAATCTCAGGATATTTTTCTTCAGCCTTCGTTAATCCTTGTAAAAGTTGATTATACTCAAAATATGTATCCTCTATATCTTGGCTTCTAGTCTGTATATTGCGAATATTATCCTCATCTCCCCACACCGCTGGCTCATTCGCTGAAGCAAGATCAAATCCTTTTTGAATAGCTCTTGCTCCAGGTGTATTATTGAGATTGAACGTCAATTTCCCCCCTAGCGAATTTCTCTGCTCTCCTGTGGGCCTAACCACATCGTCTGCCCATCTTCCTTCACTAACCGGCTGCTTATAGCCCCATCTCTCCATCAAAGTTTTGTTAAGTTTTATATTTCTTATATCAAAGTGTTCCATAATATTTGTTCCTTCCTCTCCCTTATATTGTGCTCCAGCACTTGGGTAAACATTTCTGGGAACCGTAATTGGCTCCCATCCTTTAAAAAATTCTCCCTTGGTGTGATCAACCTCGGATCCTAATTCTGGGTTCATTTCTTTACAGGAATCTTCCCAGTCTCGCAACACCATATTTCCTAGGGCATATGCTTCTTCTTCTAACTCTCTTAACTTTGAGTTCTTTTGAGCATATCCAACACCACCTGCTCCAGCTTGATCGAACCTCCCACGGCAGTTCTGCATATGGTGAACTAACTCGTGAGCTATTGAGCGAAGCACATCTTTTGGATGTCTGTTGTGTGTATACACACTTATACAACTATTATTTGGTTCGTAAAAAGCAGTCTTGCCTAATGGCTTCATGGCATTCTTGATGCTTTTGAGTAACTTTATCTTAACAGGCTTATCAAAGCCCAATCGCTTAGCAGCGAAAGGATAGAAATCTTGTAACATCTGTTTTATTACTATTACTTTATGCATTTGCTTTTATTATCTTTATTTTGTAAGAAACTGGTTTATTATTTTCAACAATTGTTTTTATATAATTGTTCTTAAATTCTAACAAATGTTCTTGAAGTTTGCTTAGCTTTATTAACTCATCTTTGTCGAGAATCTTATTTAAGCTTTTCTCCAAATTGTTTAAAACATGTTTACCAACAGATGTTATATTGCGTGTATCTTCCTCTTTTGCTTTTTTGGACACCCTGTGGGATTCTATATCTTTGAGGGTTTTTTCCATTGCACTTTTTACTTTAAGCATGGCTATGTTTTTAATTTCTTTTCCAAACTTTTCAATATCGAATTTCCCAGTATTTCTTAATTGATTTAACACAACAGCTAATTCATTTTTACTGATTGATAAGACTCCCTCTTCTGGTGTTTTTTTCGGCTCTTCTTCGGGCTCCTTAAACGACTCTCCTGTTTGTGGGGCGCTTGTTGGCTCCTCACCAGCTGGGTCTTCAGCCCCTGGTTCTGCGGGAACATCTAGCAGCTGCCTGTAATCTAACTTCCCTTGGTTAATTGCCACTGCCAATTTGGATGCTACATAATCTGTCACAAACTGTAATTCAGATTTGAACTTTTCGTCGATATAAGCATTTCCACCCAGTTCTTCAGTCACGGTGGGGCTTCGCCACGGCTCAACATATTCTATGTCTGTTTGTCCTGATTTATTTAAATTCTGAATTCTCTTAGAGAGAGCATACGCTTTTTCTCTCATGGTGCTTACCAAGGTATCTGTTAGCCATCTATATACTTTGTGCAACCCCTTGTTTCCGGGGTCAGCTTGCTGTAGCATCTGCAAAACAGAACCAGCTGGTTTCGGCTTTTCTTTTCTATTTCCTTTTCCATCGTCACTTTCGTCGTCTTCTCTTCTATCTTCTGGTCCTTCGTTCAGAGAAGCAGAAAGGGTGTCTACAAGCTTCTCAATGGCAGTATCTGCTGGTGGGTTTTTGAAGGGGTTGTGGTTTTTTAAATTTCCTATTCTTGGAACTCTTACACCAGTAACTTTCGGGATAGCAATTGTCGTAAGCCAGTAGTCTAATTTATTTAACTTTTGTCCTGGGTTGAGAGGGTGGGGGAAAGTATCTGGCCCCTCATCTGGTGTGGCTTGTTGCTGAATGTCTGGAGAGTCTAATTTATAAAATTCTTTAAAATTATTTAATTCTTTTTTTAAATCTTCTTTTTCTTTTCTTTCTTTGTCCCCGTCAGATCCCACTAGTCGCATCCAGATATCTTGTAGGACACTAATGTGTTCGTCTTCAAATTTTTCAGGCTCTTTCTGATGAAGAGCTAAAATTTGATTAAGTTCTTTTTCGAGATTTGCTTTTTCGTAATCAACAGCTTCAGACATCTCTTTGCTCTTATTTTCAACTATTCTAATTTTAAACATAAAAATGTACCACCACTTTGTTAGCTAAACTTTCTTTTTTTATTTTCAAGTATAATTAGTCCTAGTGTGTTCATTTTCCACATCTTTGGTAAAATGCCACTAAAAGCAATGAAGCACTCGCTAAGAGAGGACAAAAATTATGACTAGCCCCAAACAAAGAAAAAAGAAAGCAAGACTGGCTGCAGCCAAAGAAGCTTCAGAAGCCACGAGAGCCCCGAAGCCAACACCTGCCCCAGTAGTAGAGGAAGCACCTGCTCCCGCAGCTGAGAAGGCACCTGAGCCTGCTGAGGAGTCGGAAGAGGGGACTGCCTCGAACAGGAAAACAAAAAAGAAAGTCAGCAGTAAGAAATTTTCTGACTGATATTACAGGTCTTCTACTAGGATTTCGAATTGGTCGATGTAGCAAGTCTTCCCATCCGCTTGCCCAAAGGAATAGAACCCCATCTGAAGATTGGAATCTGTTGGGTCAACATAATAAGCATCAGTTGAGTTTATCCACTGGCTGGCAACCAGCTCCCATGTCTCTTGCCCACTAGGCACATCGCCGGCAGAACTGGTATACACATTTATGGTATCGCCCGAACTTCCTATTGGAATAACATCCATCCTAACTCGATGCCATGTGTCCAAATCATATTCGAAATTTGTGGAACCCGAACATTGGATCGAATTGATGCCGTCGTTAGACGGGTCGCTCGTGCCTCTGACTTGTAGCCAGAGCGATGCTCTGCCGCTGCTAGCATCTTGACCATATGCTGCTCTCTTTGACATTTGAAGTGTGTATCCGCCTGGTATGATATTAAAAACTTCAGCGGAATTGGCTATACTGTTCGTTGTCCCATCGAATACATTTCTGGCGAACAATCCGATTCCAGAATCTGTAACACCTCCACTGTCGTCTTCTTTTCTCAGCCACGCTCTCATTGAGTATGCTTTTGATGTAGAGTAGGGTCCGGTATATAGCCCAGAATCGACAGAGCCAGATACTCCCCAAAATCCGTATGGTCTATTACTGTTGTTATGAATAAAGGAGCGGCAAAACCCCCCGGCATTAGTCAGCGGCGAACTGAGGGTAGAGTTGACCTGTGAGCTACCTGTCACACCTCCGACAAAGTGAGAACTGTCGTTGTTTGCTGTGTTCCAAGGAGCATCTGCTAGTGACCCTGTTATGAAATCCGAACTTGATAAAATTAAACCTAATGCCATAATAATACTTCCTTATCTATAAATAGTGCTATCACCCAGCAGGAGGGGCACTTTTGCTTCTTTTCATTGGGACTTTGATTTTGTACGGGCTCCCACCCGCACTAGTCTTGCCCTTGCCAAGCCCAATCAACCTTTTTTTGTGTTTGGGGTGAATCTTTCTTAAATGTTTTTGAAAAGGTTCGTTGCTGACTGTCGCATCTTCTTCTAGCCCAGAACACTTCTTTTTCTTTTTTACTATTACGAGCTTAATCATTCTTCATTCCTTTTCGGCAACACTTTCAAAATACCCTTGAGTTTGGGGAATTTACTATTATTAAATAGTCCTATCTGGAACATAAGACCACATATTGGTTCAGCACCAAATGTTTTACCCGAGTTACACATCCAGTCTTCTATATTCTTTATTTCTTTTGGGTATTTATAATCGAAATAAAAATATCTATCTGAAAAATCTTGATATGCACAAACGGAATGGCCCATCAGTTTGCCATCTCTTTCCATGTGGTATATACACAACCATGCCTTTTTCGCCAATCTAGAGTCGATTATAGAAGAACACCAATATAGAGAGTGGTTATCACAGTCCCCAATAAAATTATTTTTTTCAATATTATATTGAATGTGCCTTGGATGAGACAAAAGGAGATATTTGGTATCTTTATACATGCTATTGTTTCTTGACACAACCATGTAAAGATCTTTTATGCTACTATATGCTGGTAATTCCCTTTTTCCTTTAAAATATGTTATTATTAAGGACAAAACATACCAAAAAAGCATGAATACTGTCAATTTTGTGTATACAAAGGCAATATACTTATTCTTTATTTTGCTTGACATATGTTTTCGTGTATGTTATAGTGGGAACATAAAAACCCAAGGAAAGAAAATTATTGTTATAAGTAGTTTTGCAAGATAATAGGCATGAGATATCGATAAAAAACAAGGAGTAGAGGTGAACTTTGGATGAAGAGAAGACGATAAAACACATCAAAAAATATGATTTATATTATGATTTCTTAACAGATGTCCAAAAACACCTTTATCGCAGGAAGGGCATGAGACTCTCATACAATAGAATATACAAAATTTTAAAAAGCTGGAGCATGGCAACAAGGGTGAGCTTGATATATAACAACAAACATGTTCATTGTGCCAATCATATATATAATAGTTGGTACCAGAAGCACGTAAACAACGAGATGCTTTATTCACAAAAACTTTTTTCGAAGAAAGCACTTGACAAGGTATAAAAAGTGTGCTATATATATATTTGCGGCACAAAAGAAAACATCTGTCCCGGTATAAGATGCCAAGTGATTTCTACAAAAAGATTACTTGGCATTTTTTTTATTTTTATATAAATATAAAAAGGAGATGAACGAGAATGGCAACCTTCAAAGTAAAAGACTGGGTAGAAGTATCGAAACAGGTAAACAAGAGAACCGTCTTCTGGCAAGACGGAAACGAGATATTTTGTGGAAAAGTCTGTGAAATTACTGGTATGAGCGAAGATCCAGACTCTGGCTCATTATTTTTGCAGCTTTCTTATAAGGGGAAACTTGCTTGGTTCAACAGCGACTCGGTTATCAAATCTACAAAATACGATGAGGAAAGACAGGAGTGGTGGGAACAAAAGGCGAAAGAATTACAAGACTGGGAAGAAAAGAAAAAGAAATCAACTGATGACATGTTGAAAAAAACATTTGGGATCAAGGAAGAGCATCCAGACACTGAAGACTTTTTCAAGGATTCATCAAACTATCTAGATGGTTATGAATATGACTTAGACGCACCAGAGGACTCAACAAATAACTGGGAAGATCCAACAGACCCTTGTTTGTCGGTTGCCACCCCCGACCCAAAAGCGGCCCTTAGCCCAAGAACGGCAAATAATATAAAATGGACACTGGACGATATGTCAGACGAGGAGCTAGAGGACTTATTAGCATCTATAGGCGGGTTGCTGCCAGAGGAACAAGATTAATATATTATGGTAATAATGATTAAAGACAAGTATGACATATTGGAACTTCTATCGGATATGCTAGGGGCAGACACACTGGCAGAAGAGTTGGTCGAAACCCTCCCAAGCAAGGATTCAGTTGCGGCAATGAAAGAAATAGCTGATAAATATGACATTGATTTAAATGGTGTTGACGATTTTCTATACATTGACGATGAAGAATGAAGAAAAATGAAAGTAAGTGAGCTGATAGAGCTATTAGAGAAATTAGATAAAGACTCATTAGTCGTTAAAAGGGCTACTGGGTATTCTTGGGAGTGTTATGAGCCACTGAGAGGCAGGACAAAAGAGGCGGAATTATTCGCAAACGGTTCAATTTATGAAGAAAGCAAAGACACGGAAGGTGAATCAACGAAAAAAGTCAAAGTTATAATAATCTCTTAAAATGGTATTGACATTTGCCATTATATGTGGTATGGTGGGAAAGAACGAGAAAGCCGATATTAAAGCCGATATTGAAAAAGAACAGAAACAAAATCAGGAGCTTCGATGCCTGCCGGTCAAAAAAAAGCCCTTCAAAATTTAAAGAAGATGTTCTCTTGGTTGGAAAACAAGGGATATGAGATTATTTTCCACAACGACTCAGATTCAGTTGTCTTTTCTGACAAGAAGATGTTTATAGACAAGAGATCTAGTTTGGAAAATCAGCTATACAGTGCCCTGCATGAATGCGGTCATATTCTGCAACATCAAAACAAACCAATGTACAATAAAAGTTTCAAATATCAACACGTTGCCGAAAATGATAAGAGAAAAGAAAGGTCATATGCATATAGAATTTCAGTTTTGGAAGAAGAACTCGATGCTTGGAAGAGAGGGAAAAAGCTAGCCAAAAAAATAGGCATAGAGATAGATGAAATAAAATTCGAAAAATACAAAGCCAAATATTCAATGTCGTATGTCGATTGGGCAGCGAGCAAAGAATGGGATTGGCCGGCTTAACAGGACGATGAAGAGCGAAAATTCTCACTTTCAAGAAGGGATGATGGTGTCGATATTCCTCAACTATGAGCGACTCTATACAGGCACAGGCCACCCTGGTTTAATTATAGAAATATTTCCACTTTTGCAAATTGCCAATATCTTGTTAACAGACGGAACAATAAAAAAAAGAGTTCCTTTTACAAACATAAAGATACTTAACGAAGATGGCATTTAAAATATTTATAAACCTTTTTAAAAAGAAAAAAAGTTCGTCACATGTCTTCCTGATACGAGAAGATAGGAAAGTTCTCTTACTGCAAAGATCTTCTACTGACACATGGATGCCGAATAAGTGGGGGTTGCCTGGGGGGGTCATAGAGAAGGGAGAAACCCCCCGAGAAGCTGCCATACGCGAAACGAAAGAGGAAACAAATCTAGATATAAAAAATATTTCCTTTCATATTGTGCAAGAAGGAAACAGGTTCTTGTTTATTGCAAGAGAGTTCTGCGGTGATATAAAATTAGATCACGAGAGCCAAAATTATGCATGGGTTAATTTTACTGACATCAGCGAGCGAAAAAAATATGATTTGATACCCCGGCTGAGAACACAACTTAAAAAAACTTTTATTTTAAACCTTTAGTCATCAAGGGCTATTGCATATATATACCGCTGTCTAGCACTCTATTCAGTATGCTATTATCTAGACATTCGCTATATTCTAATTTTGTGTTGTAACTTTTAGCATATACCCAGGTCACATAAGCATCGACATAATCTTGCAATGTGACACCTATTTCTTTTAAAGAATTATTTTCTGAAAAGATGTCATATTCCATTGTTTTATAACTCTAGGGCTTTTCTTGTATCATTCGGGATCCAAGCCCATGATCTTATCTGCTACTCGCATTTGAGGCCCTGAAATATTTTTTTTGTCTCTTATTATATGATTTGTTACAACATCATCTAAAAACTTATCATATGTTACATCTCTTAGATATGCCTCAATTCGCTCTTTATATTTTTCCGTATTGGCGTTCAAGCCACTGCCAACTTTGATTGGGGTGGGACTTTTTTTATAAGGCTTTCTGTGTTTTCGTCGCTCTCGCTCGGCATCAATATATGACATTCCGCTTCTTGGGTCATAATCATCTTCTGTCTTATCGCGGTAATCTCCGTAGCCAGTGAACCCAGGTTCCCTGAATCCTCGGGATCCGTAGCCTTCATTAAGAACATTTTCCACTTCTTCATTAATTATAGCGATTAAGTCCGATTTGGTTATCTTCATAGTGATGTCTCTCCTGGTTTATAACTAGTCTGCTTTATCCCTTTTGGTAACTACACGAACAGCATTTTTGATTCTATCTGTATAACGAGTTGGTTCCCTGGGAAAACTTATCTCAGCTCTCATATCGATGAACTGTAGCATGGCATCCATAAAAGGGTATCGCTTCCCAAGACCCTCTGACAAGGTTTCCATTGCTAACACTTGTTTCTTTCTTCCAAGCTCAAATACTTTTCTTGGGCTTATACCAAGAGTGACGAAATCACTCTTTAGAGAACGAAGCATTTCAAATTGTTTCATGTATCCAACGAATTGCCACATTATCAAATCGGCTTTTTGAACAACGGACATATCTTTTAGTAATTTTGGGAGATAGATTGTCCCTAAAGCAACATGCCTGGCTTCATCCTTCTCGAACATAACAAGAAGATCAGATAACACAGGATCAATATTATTCTTTCTCACTACTTTAAATAAAGTTAGTGCCATTGGTTCGACCATCATTTGCATACCAAGCAGCATCTTTGCTACACTATTAGAGTTTGCTATGGTCTCTAGGAAGTCCACAGCTTGTTCGTTCGTCTCTTCTGGAACCTCTCCCAACAACTCTAGGTAATCGTGCATTACATAGAAATGTCTTGCTTCATCGTGAGATTGAGAAGTGGCTGCCATTCTAGCATCATTATCTTCTAAGTTGACAGCAAGCGCAGCTGATATTTTCCAGGCTGCTAATTCTCCATATAAGATGACACTGAAAACGTTTCTAATAGCTTCTGCATTCTCGCTTGTTACCTTGACACCTCCGTGTTTTTCTACACACTCTTGGAGATAATCTTTGCCATCCCATATATTTTTTTGGCCTTTGTGGTACAATTCTGCCAAGTTATGTGAATCATACATAATTTTGTAACCTTTCGTTTTATTTGGGTTTATTTCAGACTAGCACACTTGATATCGTCTGTCAATCATATTCGCATTCTATGCTTCCAGCATCAGATCCACAATAGAATATGATATCTGCTGGATTTGTTGCACCGCAATGTCCTGGGTGCTCTACGGTGGACACTATTATTCCAGAAAGAATAAACACCATTATTACTGGTAATAATATTAATATTACTCTTTTATTCATTTATCCTCGCTCGGCTGCGATTTATGGCTTTCACTGTTTCTTCTTGGATAATCTCTTCTATTCTTTCTTTAGTTAAACCTTCGTGAGTATTATCTTCACCTTTAACACTCATGACACATTTTTCATATTTATCTTTGTCTTCCCTACCAACACTAGCAGTACAGATAGCCCAAGGGTTGTTTTCTTTTTTCTTCTCGCCAAGTTTAATTCTCATTATACTTTCCCATACTGGCCGGCGATTGCTTGCCGTAGACCATCCAGATTCAAATCTGCGGCTTCACCTGCTTTATTGTCTCCGTCCATAATAAAAATACTTATGTTATCTGTTAACTTGCCGAGCTGATCAAACATATCAGAAATGTCCCCTCTTAGAATATCTACGAACTTTTCAGCCAATTGTTTCATATATTCAGGGCTCATATTAATCGAAGTTAGTTTTTCTCCTAACAGACCTTTTGGAATTTTAAAAGCACCCAAGGAACCTTGTTCTGCCGCCTTGTCAAATTTCGGTGAGAAGAATTCCAAATCTTTTCTCGAACCATATGTTTCCCACAACTTTTCTGCCACCTCTTTATTTAATATTAATTTATAAAAGTCTGCTGTTCCGCCATTCTTCAGTACATAATAATATGTTACAGGTTTACCTTCGTTCATTTGAAAGGTTCTTTTCAGATTTCGAAAGCTCCCACCATGTCCAAAGTTCTTGACAAATTTTATACTATATGTTTCTCCATCTTTACCCCTAACATCCGTTACCCCTTCTTCACCTTCTACTTTGATTTGTTTGCCACCAAGCAAAGCAGCAACGAGTGCTTCCATCAAAAAACCGCCACCAGAAGCACTATATTGCTCTGCAATAGAGGCTAGCACATTTAGGACAGTCAAGTTGGCTATAATAGAAGAGGGGTCTGACGGGCACGTCCCTCCTTCACAGGAAGCTATAAAATCATTGATATTTTGTATTTTACCTTCTAAGGTGTCGCCTTCGATCTTTCTAATATATCTTTCTATTTCTTTTCTGCTATTGGAATCAGGCTTTCCGAAATCTTCCGATATGGAAAGTTTTGGAAGTGTGAGCGATTCTCTTTTTCCACCACCGGAAACATTAACTGTTTTTTCAGTTTCTTCGGCAATAATTTGAATCAGTGTTGACTTAGATATTTTCATATGCTATAAATAGTTCCTAGTCTCTTCTTTCTTCAACTCTCTTTTCTTCCGCAAGTTTGTATCAATAACAACATAAATAGAAAAGATACAACCACCAATAAAAGCATTTACTCCTGTTATAAACAGCAAGCCCATTCCCATATCTGCGATTTGTTCAAACGACATATTTAGTACTCCTCCTCTTCTTCTTCTTCAAATTCGGGATACTCTGTAGAACCATAGCCAAAATCATTCTTTGTATCAACATATATCTTTGCTTCTTCTGGTGTCATTTCTGTATATTCGTCGCGAGAGGCATAATTTGTGTCTATCCCGGTCTCTTCTGGGTTCATTAATATATAATAACCTGTTATAAACTTTGATGGAACTCTTCCGCTATAGCCATATATACCAAACTCTTTTGATAAGGAGAAACTTTCGCCTTCCATCTTTGAAAACAAACTTTGTTTGTTCCTAAGCATTTGGCAGATATAATCATAACACCCAGTATCACCAGAGCCAACATCTATATCGTAATCTGGTATTAAGAGGTTTTTGTTTGGAGCATTTAATTCTAAAATAACAGGATCCCCACCAACCTTACTAACTGTGTGTGAAGCGTGAGTTTGGGCTTCATCAAAACGAGAAGAAAAGAACACAGCATCAGGATGCTCTATACCATCATAATTTGTCTTACTCTCGCCTGGCTTTAATCCTAGTTTGAAAATATTCTCTAAATAAGCCGTGCTTGTCCCATGATAGAAGGTGCTTGGTATTTCACCTTCGATTGCCCACTTGGAAGTGCTCTCTGTATCATCACCATCGCCAGCTCCTGATTGTTGTGTTACACTTTCAATTCCAAGTTGCTTAACAACTTTTTTCACGAGGATAGAAGATTGTGGATCCAGCTTGAAGCTTCCAATGGTATATAAATTTAAATCGTTTTTTTCTTTCTCTCCGAATAGAACATCAGATCTCATATCATCATCTAGCAGTTGTTTGAGATCCCACACTTCTTCCCACTCACCTTCAATCTCAAGTGCTTTGTTTATTTCAGCAGCGATTTCTTCATCTGGATAATCATCGATAAGCCACACATTGGAGCCTTTTGCAATGACATAATCACCATCACCTTTAACGAACAGTTCGTTTAATTGGGCTTCTTTGACGAACTTTCTCCAATTTTCCATTAAGAGTTTCATTATTTCTTTCTCTCGATAATAATTTTTATTTGTTTCTTTTTATTTTCATCCACTTTTGTACCAAAGATTATAGGTCCAATCTCCTTTATAAATTTTTCTGGCATTTGATCCACAAGCTTCATTACTTCGTAAGTTGCTTTGGCATCTGCGTCTGTTTGATTTGTATTTGTGTTTCTGATTGTCAATTTCGCACCACCCTTGGTGGATATAACAAGTACTTCGACATTATCTGGAACACTATCTGGAATAGCATACATTTTCTTCTCAGCAGCACCCTCAAAGCCTGGCAACTCTAGTTGTTTCAATTTCTGTTTTTGAACTTGTGCTGCCTTTGAATTAATTGAATTTACAATTTCTCTATTCATAAGGCGATTTCTCACCTTCGGTACCTCTCCGGGGCCTTTTGCGATATCAATATCGTAATCCAAATCTCCACCAACATATGTAACATCAACATTATCCCACAAATAAACACCTTCTTCTCCATCAATCTGTTCTTTCACTTTATCAATAAAGGATGGTGGTGTGATTCCATCTTCAATAAACTTCTGCCTTATTTCTTCCGCAATTTCTTTGTTGCTGTTGTCTAGTTCGCTTTGAATATTGTTGGCAAACTCTTCAAATTCTTCTATGCTGTATATCCCCTGTTCTGGGGATATATCAACGGCTATTTTCATAGTTCTTTCGTCGTTTTTCCAGCCGTATGACACATTGTCTCCTTCTGTGTTAATGTTTATATAGAGATTATCCCTTAAAACATCCATTACCACCCCGGCCACGGCGTGTTCTTTTCTCGTAAACTCTTCTGTACCAAAGTTTCCGTTGACCAGGAAGCGAGCAACAGCATGCGAATAAATACTATCTTCGTCACCCAGTTCAGCATAGAGTGTCGTACTGTCCATTCTTTCGTTTATATCATCTACTATTTCATCGATCTTCTCTTCCCATCCCAGATCTGGAGGGTTATCAGCTAAATGCTGATCCATTGTTTTTTCAATTTTGTAGGTTTCCTCTTCAGTAGAGGTTTCCAGCATTTGCCCCCTTGCTGTCTGATAAGATATGTTATCGTCTTCGGCGTCGTAATGATCTTCAAACCCACTTCGCTCCCCAACCCAGGCAACTTTTTTAAATGGGTCATCATTACTTCTTGTTTTGTCCATAACGAAATAGAAGACTTTACCTTCTTTGGTATACGAATCAAAGTAGTTTCTTGAATCCGTTGCTGAAATGCACCATTTCGTTCCCATTCCATAATAACAAGAAGCATGTGCAGAGAGGGGGCGAATGACCATGAATTGTTCATCATCATATACAACATCAGATTCTTCTTTTGCTTGGGCTGACATTTGTTTCTTTAGCTCTTTTTCCCTTTTGATTTTCATCGCCTCTGCTTTGGCACTTTGTATGTCTGCCGCCAAAGCTTCAAGGCTTTCCCAGGAGTTTATATCTTTTGATCGCGGCCTACCGTAAGAATCTTTCCAAGCACGAGCTTTTTTGGAAAGATCGTGAAAACTATATATTGCATCGGCCACACTTAACACTTTACGAGAAAGAAGCCTATAAGCAGGCTCTGGGTCTATTAAATCTGGATCGCCTAGGTGGTTTTCGTCATAAGACTTCTTTACTTGCTTCATCATCCAAGCTATATACTTGTGGTTACCAGAGGGGTCTCTGTCCTCTAATGCATCAACCGCTTTTGATAAGAGAGGATTATCCTTGTATTTGGCTTTGATCGCTTTGAGATCAGCCATCGACTCTTCTATGTTATCTGTATAAGACCGCCAGCTCTCGAATATAATTTTCACTGTTGTAGTCTCCTTCTTAGTTACTAAAGCTTGATCCGCACCCACAAGTTCGTTTAGCACCAGGATTAATGAATTTAAACCCAGATGCCATTAGGTTAGAACTGTGGTCTAGAGTTGCACCAGCTAATATCTTAGCACTGTGCCCGTCTATAACGATGGTCAGACCGTCTACCTCAGTGACATAATCCCCGTCATCGCTCTCTTCGTCAAATGATAACTTGTATTGAAACCCGGAGCATCCGCCACCTTGCAGTGCAATCCTCAGATATGATTTATCACCATCAAGTGCTTCTTTTGCTTTCTCTACGGCAACATCTGTTATTTCCATTGGGAAGTCTCCTATGGCAACATTCACTTCTTCTTCCTCTCAATGATAATTTTTATTCTTCGCGATTCTTGTAATTTTTTTGGTGTTGGGAATTCTGCTGGGAACTTCTCGATGTACTTCGTAAAGCTATCGAACAGTGCTTTCTTATATGCTTCGATGTTCTTATCTATTACACCGAAACTTGTTACAACTTGATCTATTTCAGACTCATCGAGATCATTGATATTGAGAACAAAGTCGAAGTGGGTGGCTTCGTGCCCAACCATCAGCTTTATCTCTATTCGAGGACTCCTTTTAACAATGTTAGAGAGTCTATCAATTGCATCTTGCTGTACACCGCCGCCCTCAACACCAGGAAGCTCTAGTTGTTTGTCCAACACATCAATAACTCTTTTATTCGCTGCATATAATATTAGTTCTTTGTTCTTTGGTTTCCTTCCTATGAGAGATCCAGTTCGCAATACTTTTGGTGTTGGGAAGTTAAGAGAGAAATTAATAGTCCCTTCTTCTTCATCAATGCTGATGGTGATGTTCTCAAGAGATAGTTCGAACTCCTCTTTCAGGTCTTCTCTGTCTGTCTCTATCTCTTTGCCCTCTTCGTCTGTTTTGTATATTTCAAAAAACATTTTATCGTATTTTGTTGCGGGAAGAACATGTTCGCTTATCAAAAATTGTCTAAGCATGTTTCTCACGGCATCATAGTGGTTTTCTAGATCGTTGACTGCATCATGAAAGAAACTATCAAGTCCTTCTAACCCGTAGGCTCCATGGCCACGGAAGTGTCCAGACATAGACACTTTTAGTAGTCCTCCGCCAAAATCAAAATAAATGTTTTCAGTCGAATCTCCATAACTGTCCTCTTGATCGCCCAGCGTAAGACCGTGATTCATTATCTTGTTGAATGCCTCTTCTATCATGCTATACGATTCTGATTCCAAGTCGGTCACTCCGTCGTAGTCTGACGGCAGAGAAAACAGATACGTTGCATCGAAAGAGCCCTCAATTATTGGCTCTTCACCATAATCATCGTGGACCTGACCATCAATACTAATCCTGTTATCGTCTATTCTTTGTCTATTTTGTTCTACTATCTCTTTTACTTTTTCATCATAGTCAATATCTTCGTATTCGAAAACAACACTAAACCTATCTTCCAAGTCTTTCTCCGCCAGAGCTTCTTTGAGCACATCATGAAGGGTCGTGAAATCTTCTCCCGTCATCTTATTATCATCTACATCCATAAACTCTTTTTCGCCAAACGCAAACTGGTATCTGTTCCCGTGAGGATCCATAAGAAAAAAAAGAGGATCGTCTTCCCCACCATAATATGTATCAAAATAATTTAGCCCAGGTGCTGCTGTACACCATCTAGTTTTCTTGCCTAACAAGCAAGCGGCACCTTTATTATGTGCAGCAGCAATAACCCACCCGCCTTCTGACTGGAATTCTGGAAGACCTTCTTCGTCTCTTGCCACACTTCCATCTTCAGCAAACTTGAAATTGCCTTTAAAGAACTCTGCTCCTTTTGGAGCATCAGCAGAAAGTTTCTTATCTTTATCTGCTTCTATTGCTTCCTTGGCACCAGCGACGACGTTGGTAAGTGAATCGGCATCCTTGAGTTTATTGATGTCTGTAGGGTTCATAAATCTTTGAAACTGAAAAAATGTTTCTAAGTTGTTTCTTATATTTCCGAATTCAGCATTGTATTCGTGACCGATAATAATTCTCGGCTCAACAACCGTTTTCATAATAATTTCTTTAAGTTTTGGATCCTTGAGAAGACGAAGAACCCAAAGAAGAGAAGTTCCTTGTTGGTTATCTTCTATGTCTGAGGGGATCAGAGAAAGTATTCTATTTTCCAGTCCAGTGCTTAGACTACCCAAGTTCTTTTTTGGATCAAGCCCTTGTTCATAATTGTATGACTTAACAAACTTTACAACTCTATTTTTAAGAGTTTCTTGGGCATCCTTATATGTGACTTCTTGAAGGAGTTCTTCTTCTAGGAACTCGCGCCAATTTTCAAGAATAAGCTTCATAGAATTATTCCCCTGTTACAACATCCACATGTCCAGTTGCAATATCGTCTTCAGTATAAGTAGTAAAGTTTAGCCTCTTTACTTCTGGGTGCTCTGTGGCTTCCACCTCAACTCGAACAACATTGCTTATATCATCATAATCCCAATTGCCTGGTGCTCCTTCTCCGGAACATACAATTGATTCAACTGATAAGCCATTTCTGTTTGAAGTGTCTGGAACGAACTGATGTACAGAACCAGGAACCAAATCTTCATGATCGATACCACCAAATATAGAAAGGAGAGCCATAGCGGAACCTTTTCTATTTGTCATAATGACTTCCAAAGAAGTATACTCATCATCATGGTACCCACTAATCGTAGCTGGGCTATCAATATCTGTAATTAAACCAATGTCTCCTGATAAGCTACCATCAACAACATCGATGTTCTTATCAGAATTGTTCGAGAAAGAACCATAGTAGCCAATCAACTCATACTCAGCACCCCCTGGGGTGCTCTCATATGGCCTCTGAGCCACACAAGCAGACATCGCCAGTAAGACAATGGATAATACCAATCTATCAATTCTGTAGGGTCTCGTTTTCATTTTATGTGCTCCTTTTCTTTTTGTTAATCTAATCCGTTCATCATAACAATTGCTACCAATCCAGGAAGTTTTTCTTTTATGTAGATTCCAGAAAATAATGTTTCCGATCTTCCGCCAACATAAGAAATGGCAGCATCCAAATGTTTGCTAATTTCCGGATCGTCAGCCATTTCTGGTGTGACCACAAGTAAAATAGAGCCTGTTTTCGGTTTGCCCTTCGGTGCCGGACATGGGGATCGGTTAAGACAATTTTGGAAAATAGTTGCACCCAAGTTGCTGTCGTTAGGATTCGCTATTATCGTTGAGCCGATAAACGCCCTCTGAGGCGACCTGAGAGACCTCTCCAGGTCTTTACTGTCGTATGCCTGTATAGGAGACGACTGAGAGGCCAAATTAAGAATTTGCAGCAAAAGCTTTGCAAATGTTTGATTTGCTACAGGGAACAGGCTAAGCATTCCAACTTTTCCTCGTAACAGCTTACCTTGCTTTTCGTTATCCAGTACAATATGAGGATAATCCTTCACTTCTTCCATTAAATTGTCGCTGTTTTCCTTGATCGTCTGGTTCAACATTTCTTGAGAGGTTGGAGAGGTAACACAGAAGACAAGAGTTCCTTCCGCCTGTACAGACTTCAGATATCTCTCAAAAACAGGAGCTAGTGCTACACAGGAGCTACCAGTTCCTCCACCACCGCCTGCAAACACGAACAGCCAATCAACTTTACCAAGTCTTGTTCTCAACGCATCTTCAACCACAGCACCATTATCTTTGAATACTTTTTTCCCAAGGGTAGCATCCTTTGCAACCCCGTCAGCACCAGGGACAATTATCAAATGTTTATCCGGGACTCCTTTTGGTTGATCCTTTGGGGTAGTATTTACCAACAATGTTTTATTGACACCTAGTTCCAAGAACGATTTTGCAATCTTCCCGCCTCCTCCACCGATGCCAATGACACCAAAATTGATTGCCGAGCTTATTTCATTATCATCAAGCTGTTCCTCATGATTAATTTCGACTTCGGAGCCATAGTGATCAATGAAATCGAAGTCACTAGAATCAGGCAGCTCCCACAATTCTGATTCTTTCTCCGAATCAGAGCTTTTTGCCTCTTCGCCAGCTTCTTCTGTGGCCTCTTCTGTGTCTTGTTGGGTGTCTGTCATAATATGTTTTCTCCTCTTTATTTAAAAAAAATATTTAACCTTTCCTTTTACTTAACAAGCTTCTTCTTATTTTCTCCATTTTTTTGTGTAAAACAACAAAAACAATATATACGAATATAAAAATAGAAAGCTTTACCTTAAATAACATAAATAAATAGTTCTTGCAAGAGATAAGAGACATAAAAGAAAAGGCTCCAATAAAGGAGCCTCACTCATCTCAATGATGATTTAGTGTTTATAATTCTGTTTGAAGTTTTCTCCGAAGATTTTTTAGGACCGTCTTAACGGCAGGAAGTTCCAGGTTCATTATATGACCAATGACAACTTCTACAGCTGGAGCAATCTCATTATTTGAGTCTATCCTGGTCAAAGCTTTTTTGAGAATTTCGATATCAGCAGCTCCTTTCTTTTCTGGTGCTGCTTCTGGCTCTACTGGAGCATTGCCCGGTGGATCCTCCTCAGTTATACTGTGCTTGGCCAACTCTTCTTCGATTAATTTGATTAAAGATTTTTTTGTTATTTTCATTTTAATATCCATGCTCCTTGACTCTAGAGTCCTTTTGAAAGTCAGGAAGCTCCAACAGATCAAGAAAATCTGGGTGACTTCCTTGGGTGGCATTCATCAAGACCCCCTTAAGATCTATGCCGCGAGCCAAGGCGTCTTCCATTTTGCCCGTTTTTTGCATGGCGGCAATTTGCGATGTCGTGAGAGCCCAATCTGTATCAGGGCCTGATGAGGTGAAACTTCCTTGTTCACTAAGTGTTTTCGTGATTTCCTCTTCGATTAATTTGATTAAAGATTTTTTTGTTATTTTCATTGTATGTTCCTCTGTTATAATATAAAGCTAACGTGGGTTGTTGGGAGCACCGGCCTCTGACCACTTTGTGTCACTTTGTTTGAGATAATTCATTAGAGCATCATCAGCAAAGCTAGAAGGGTTGACATTTAATTCAGGATTATCTTTGAGGTAGGAAACCAACAGGCCAGCGAAATTTTTTAGATAAGCATCGTCAACTACCAGCTCAATGCGATCATCGATATTAAATATTTTAGCTAATTGGTTGTTGCCGACCTGACTGTCATCAAAATCAGCAACATATTCACCAGCAGCAATCTTAAGAACTTCGTTTGTTGCTTCTGCCACCTCTTTACTGGCTAACACCAGTTCAGCAGTTGCTTTACCTGTTTTCCATATACCAGATAGCCCAGCAATAACATTCCCAACACCAGGTATTGTTTTTGCAAACTCCATTCCAACCTCGGCAGCTGCCTCACCAAATATACCAACAAACTGCTTCAATGCTTCTTTGCCAGCCGCTTTAGCGGCCATATAATTTAGTTTTATCTTAATATCTCTTAAGAGGTCTTTTGCCTGAACCATTTCTTCTTCGTGAAGATACTGCCTCCAGTTTTCCATTATGAGTTTCATTTTACGAAGGCCCCTTATCCGCCTGTAATTCTTTTTAAGTTCTTAAGAACCAGCTTTACAGTTTCATTGTCATCAGCACCGAGCCCCATTGTCTTTTTAATAAAAGCCTCTGCATCCGTCTCCTCTTCTGGCGCAGCCTCTGTTGATTCGTCAACACCAACTCCACCTTCAGCATGCTGGGATAACAACATATCTATTTTAGATTCCAAATCGGCAATCTTTTCAAAAGCTTTATTAAGGTCCAGAGCCTCATCACCGAGGCCCAATTCGGAATGCGGTTTAATATCATTATCTTTCTTTTTAAATTTAAACCTATCGAGAAATGCTTCTTCGATCTCTTCCTGGATAAGCTTCTCCAACATCTCTTGTGTGACTTTCATTTTTGTTCCCTCCAAGCTTGCATCATCAACATCCCCTGTTAGCAGCCAATCTTTTGCAAATTCCCATAAAGCATCTTTTCTAACTAGTCCCTTCTCTTGATATGCTTTGTATCCTTTTTGTGCTGCATCATGAAAAGGCTGTGATCTGTTGCCCTCTCGTCCATATACAGAGATATTAGCCAATGTCATGCGATCTAAACCATCTTTATCTCCACTAACCAAAGATCGCCTTACCCATACTTTCTCTCTAAAGTCTCCAAACCAGTGCTCGTAACTATCATCTTCTAATTTGGGTTTGGGTTTTCTTCTAGCAAACCTAGGCATCTCATCAAGTGTTTCTTTGTTGGTTGTCATAATAATTCACATATTGAAGGGAGACCAAAACGAGAAATGCTTCTCCAACATCTCTTGTATAGTTTTCATAGTTGTTCTTCCTCAGCTGGTTTTTCAGTTTCTGATACCATATCACTCTCAGGCTCAGACAAATCATCGTTGAACCACCTGTCCAACATTTCCACAACCTGCTCATTAGACACATAAGATATAAGCTTCTCAAGAACATTGCCAAGTTGAGGGCCATCTGGAATCCTTTCAATATGACTGAATAGCCTACCCCTATTAGAATTTGCAATTGAATCTTCGACAGTGCCTTCTTGGACTTCCTCTTTGGCAGGGGGAAAAGCGTTGCCCACTTCTTCTTGCACAATTTGAATTAACTTTTGTTTTGATATCTTCATTGGGATATACCCTCCTTAACATTTCATATAATTAGTATTGATAGAATAGTTCGCCAAATTTTTTTACCCTACATCAGGGTCGTTTAACCGCAGATTCAAGCTACCATGGTTGTCATCAAACATTTTCTTTGCCTCTTCAAGGCTGGCAGCTGGGTTTGCAGTCACATGGAACCCCAGGCTCATGAAAGCACCAAGGGAAGCTACGGAACTTGCCTGTGCTGATATCTCCTCATTAGGGTAGCTATCGATTACAACCTGTATAAGAGCTTTACCGAGCCCCTCACCGCGTCGATCTTCGTCAACGAAGAATCCATATACCGAGTGGGCTCCGTGGGCATACGGGCTATTCTCCATAACCGTTATATAACCGCCATCAATTTGGTAAGTTACTTTCCCGTCTTCTTCGGTTTTGGATATATCGTTTTGCTCATCGATGAACTTGCGAAAGCTTTCTATTATAAGTTTCATTATCGAGCCACCTCTCTTTTATTGGTTAACGGGATCTTAGGGATTTCCAAACCTGATAATTTTTTTCATTAAACTTTATTATACTTCCCGGAAAGCTCCGGGAAGGTGCCATATAAGTTTCCGTCCATTCCCTGGCATCAAATAGCTCTTGCTGTTGTTCTGCTAGTGCTTGATTGTGCCCAAAGCGCAACTCCTTGTCGATATCGGCGATCTCTTTGTTGATTTCAGCCAAAATTAGCTCGGAATTGCAAGTGTGAAAATTATACATGTTACCTCTACTCCTTTTCGATAAATGATTCGCCAGTAAGCTCTTCAAGCTTGCGAATCATTTTTTCCATTTTAATCCTGACAACCTTGCCAGTTTTCGAATTCTTAGAATAATACTGCCATTCTCCATCTTTGCTGTGGGGGGATATCTGTGTTTCATTCCCGCTTCCATCTTTCACGAACATCTCGCCACTAATGGTATATAGCGATGCTGCATCCGCGACTGTCTGCGGTGTAGGGCCAGCATTGGAAATTTCCAATGTCCCTGATAGCTTTAAAGTATTCCTGGACAGTTTTGCCAGCTCTGATTTGTGTGGTGTTGCAATTCGGAAGCTCTTTTGCGGGATATTGAAACTCTTTATGTCACCGTCATGATAATCCGTCCAATATACTTTACCACTTTCAGGTACCACTTCTAAACCAGTTGCCCCTGTGTCATTTAAGATGTTTGCAAAGCCGGTGCCATCATAGTTCATATAATATACCCCACGTGTTGCGGTGGTACCTGCCTCGGAGACATATATTTTTTCGGAAGAGGGGTCCAGGGCTATTCTCCATGGACCGTTGTAAGGATAAGAGTCATATACCTCTGTTGCTGCCTCTGAGCCAGTGCCTGCCATTGGAGCACTCATTATAGTATCCGAAGTGCCACCCTCCACCCAATACATTTTCCCAGCATCGATATCCAGTGCCAGACCGATTGGTGAATCCGAAGTTGTGACCAGGTGTTCTAAGAACGAAGCTGTACCATCCATTGACGCACGATAAATTTTATTACTATCGTTTTCGGTATAATACATCCTATTGGCAGAAATGTCAAGTGCTATAGTGTATGGATCATCGCCAGCATTATAAAGAATTTCTTCGTTTCCTCCGTCAGACATATCTGCTCGGCAGATCCATGATTCGGTGCCGGCATTCCTTTTTATATAATATATTTTCCCAGCTGCTATATCCAAGGCCAGCGACATACAATCATGATCAAGCACCACCAATGCTGTTGCTGTCCCCCCTGCTATATCACAAGTAGAAATTGTAGCATTATTCCCCGCGAAATATAATTTTTCTGCAGCTGTGTCAGTAACTACATCGTTAGGCTGGCTGCCGTTTGAGCACACAGTAAAGTGCTCCAGGTCGTCTGTGGCCACGGTGGAGTAAGGAGACTGCAGTTTAAGAGTGTTAGCTCCGACGGTATCTAGCGTGCCCGTAATTTGGATAATATCGTCAGATGTGTTGCCCAAAGTGATGGCACCATCCTCTGTCAACTCGAAGCCGTAGCTACCTGTACCTCCGTCTTTATATCCTAAGCCTCTTTTTCTTCTTGCTATCATATTCAGTCTACCTCCTAAAAAATAAATATTGTCAACATAACACTTCGCGAGTTTTTTATATCAATCATCAAAATCAACCATCTTTACCGAAACCACCTCAATAGGACTCACAACACTGGCATCCCTAAACACTGTTGACTCCGCATCCCACATACCATCATATCCAAAATCGTAAGCATTGGAATATTTTCCAGCTGGGTCTCCAAAGTGAATCGCATCATACTTTTGCAATGCAGCTTCGAAGTCAACAACTTTCGTGGCATGACTCCACTCTGCGGGCTTTTCTGCTGGAAATTCTTTATACAGCTGCTCAGCGTCTTCTTTCGTATTGACATGAAATATATTACTTGTCTTTGGCTTAAGCAATATTCCTTGTGGGCTCATCCAGTGAGGCATTTCATGTACCATCCAGCTGTTCCAGTCTGATGTCCACTTATCACCATCCTTAACGGCTGTAGATGTCCACAGTCCACCAAATGGTTTATTAAATCCTGGACGATTCTCAACAGGGGTAGTTTTCTTAAATTCCTCAACACTGCATGCACCGTCTTTACACCCCTTGGGTATGAATAGCTGGTACTCAGCTGTAAACGAGCCTTTCTTTTCTTGTACGAAATTTCTCCAGTTTTCCATAATGATTTTCATATCATTAAATAGTCTATTAATCTCAATATTTTTTTTGAGCATATTTTTAGCTTGGGTTATATTGGGGAATTGGTTAGCTTTTTGAAAAAGGTTAAATCTTGTGAAATTTTCCAGGCATTGCTTGCTTGTACTTAGACACCCCCAAAACCCCAGTGATTACGGGGACTTAGAACCCGGACCTAGGGGAGGGGGGGAGGTATGGTGTGTAAGTGTATGATATTACTAAGCTTTGTTATTCTTTTATATAAGATAGATTGCACTAATGCTTCTTATACTATATAAAAGAACAGCCTACCTTATAGGCGATAACACATATAAAAAAAGCCCCCATCAAGGGGGCTCTCAATATATTATTTTGTTACAGTATTAGGGGGTTATATTACTGAAGGGTAATCACGATCTTACCATTCTCAAAAGATACGTTTACATTATCACCTTTAGCGGCGTTCAAAGTATTGAGCGGGATATTCACTTTTGGTGCACCATCGCGTGGTTGGCCAACCTTATAAGTACGGGTCTCACCATTTTGGGGAGCAGTCCGGGGCGCGCCTGGATCGGAAGAATAATGCGTTTCCATAAAAGCAACAAGCGGAGCAACCTCTTGACCAAGGCTTTCAAGTGAGTCAATAGCCGCTTGAAAGGTAAGCTTAGCAGGCACATTATCAGCGGTCATAGCTTGGACCCCAGCGACACCATTGACGAGATAAGCAACCTGAAGATCCTTATTGGTGATACGAGTTTTAGAGGTAGTCATAGTGTTTTATCTTTCGTTTGGGTGGCTTACTTGCCATAGGCTATTATAACAGATCACTATCAATAAGTAAAGCCTATTGTCAAGGTACTGTGATGTAGCTCACAAGTGCTGTCTAAGTCATTAATAAACTTTATTTTTGTTTGATCTCGAAGACCTTTTATATGGCAGACAAGGCTCTCACGTTCCTTTTATATAATGAAAAGTGTATTTTCTCCCCCCAAGACATATAGATTATCAAGCTTGGTAAGGGGCAGTTCATTGTATAAAGTGTATTTTCTCCCCCCAAGACATATAGATTATACTATGTTATTGGTTTCCTCCTGGCTTCTATTATATAATGATACAGCGGATTAGTCTGGTTATTATGCCATGGCATCGTGTGATCTGCCTGCATTCCAACCTTACCATAGTTGGGGGCATTTGTCAATAGGGAACTATGTAAATAAAGGGGTTGCTTTGATGGTGTGAATGTGCTAGATCCGTCGCAGTCAAAGCAGGCAATACCATACACAATATAGAGCAGCCTGTTATACCCATAGCACTATATAAGCCATCTATTAGTATAATCCCACTTACCACCACTGTAATCCACTAGTCTCCCCCAATACCCCACTAAATCCCCTCTAGTACACATCGATTTTATATAAAAAAAAGGCAGCCTATCGAGGGCTGCCATAAAACAATACTTTGTTTTTCTCTTAGTAGAGATACCTAAACTATAAAGAAAGGCAAGAAGTAGAACGGGTGACCTTTACATAAGGGGAAAGGAAGAAACCTTATGAGACACTGATTCTATTCTATAGTTATCTCCTATTCAATATAGTCTTTTGTTCTCTACTTTGTAGTGACTATGTTATACTCTTATACTCTCTACTCTAATGATAATACTTTTATACTTTATTTTTTCTTTTCTTTTGTTTTCGCGAAGTATTGAAAGCATCACAACCTGTATCACCTTTTTCTTTTTCTTCCTCAGTAGAAGAGCATGCTCCTTTACAGTAATAGCATATTACTACTGTGTCTTCTTTATTGTCTTCTTCTGATGCATCTATTATTGTTTCTAATAAGCTTACCAGGCCCATTAGTACTTTTATTTCTTTCTTCTTTTTTGCTTTCTTTAGCAGCTCCACTATAGACAGTATTAAGCCTTTTTGTGCGCTCAATAACTCTCTATCGACCCTGGGTATTGTTGTGTTCATTGTTCTGTATTTTATCCTTTTGTTTGTGTTTTATTTTGTTTTGTCACTCTCCTTTTTGTTCTTTGTCGGCTCTCATATAAATAGTTCTTTCTTGTTGGCACATTCTTTTTCTTTTCTTTTTTCTTTACTCTTTTTCTTTTCTTACTTCTCTGTTTTGTTGTATTGGTTCTGGGTATCCTTCTGCTATATCTAACATGCCATCCAACAAGTTTACTAGCCCTATTAGTAGATCCTTTTCTTCTTCTTTCTTCTCGTGCTCTACTACAAAAGCATACCTTTCTATTGTGGTTAGCACTAGGTTTCTTTGTTCTCTTAGCAGGTCTACATCAATGCCTGGTACTGTTATGTTCGCTGTCATTTTTTTTTACTCTCTTTCTTTTTATTTACTTTCTTACTTCTGCTTTACCACTGAAGAATGCTTTTAGCTTTTGGATGCTTTCCCACTGTTTCTTATAGCTCTCTTCTAGGTCTTCTATCTGGTTTAGAATCTTTTCTTTTTGTTCTTTCGACATATTTCTATATCGTTCTGCATCTTCTTTTTTGATGTAATACTTCATTGTTTGACCACCTTGACCACCTCATACTCTTCTTTTGTTAGCAAGTAACCTTCAACGAAAACCAAGCCACGCTCTTTATATTTTGGCTGGTTAGTTGCTAGTGTCGCTTTATACACCTTCTCGCTGTCTAGCTTTGCTTGCCCTGCCCAATAGTAGTTCTGCAATGGTCTAACAATATATGTTTTATACATCTCTTAGCTCTCTTTCTTTTATAGGTTGCTTAGAGCAACAATTCCTGCCAATACTACAACTATTATCATCATTACGAAGCCAACATTCATTACTATTTCCACCATGGTATTGCTTCCCTCTTTAGTTAGGTGTTCATGCGTTGGCTAAGATATTCTCTAGCTCTTCTTGATCAACATGAACCATTTCCCATTGATGTGGTATGTCTTTCATGTATAAATTTATATGGCGTGAAGTTGTTTTAGTTCTAATCTGCTTTCCGGCTTCGTTCGCTCCGTTAGTAATAAACACTACCGGGCGGCCTTCAATGGAATAATGAGTGTGTAGCAAAACTGGGGTATCATAAGAAAATAAAACAGTATGCTTGTTTGTTTTGATCTCGGTTTGGTTTGAGCCGATTACTTTAAGTTTGAGTACCATGGTGTATATTCTTTCTGCTTGTTTCTGCTTGTTATATAAAAAAATTTCCCGCAATGCTTTTCCGCTATAGCCTAAAATACGACAAGTGCGGCTTTGCTCTCTACTGTACTATATCCTTCATCCTTTTCGTTTCCGCACCACCATACTTTTACATCTTCATCTGGAGAACATTCTATTACAACACCAATAGTGTGAGTTGCCATACTGTTTGGACTTCTGTTACGAAGATAAACAATCTCGTGTTCTTTTACTTCCTTCTTTTTTATAGCCATCCTAATAACTCCCCTCTTTCATCGTGTACTCTAATGCTTGCTAGTGGTCGAAAGAATGTTTCTGCATGTTCTCTTTCTACAACATATGCCCAATCTGGATCATCTTTGTTGTTTGCTTCTGCTACTCTTTCTGCTTTCTCATAAGACATTACTGTCTTTTTGTCACCTAGCTTCATCGTAATAACCTTTCTTTTATATGCTCTGTTGCCCAGCAACATGTTCAGTGTGTAATCGTCACAGGGCGCACTAGCCGGCGAGAATAAATATCCGTTGTGCCGTCCTCAAATGTCACTTGTACATATAAGTTCTCTTTACAGTCAGGGAGCCAATCTTTGCTTGCTTTACCAACCCAAGAGAAACGATCAGAAACAGAGTCTAGTATTAATACACTGGTGCCCTTCTCTATGGGTGCTAAAGTATAGATGCCATTAATAGTGGAGTGGTTTTTCATCATTGCCTCTTCTTCTTTCTCTATATGTCCTTCATAGACTTTTGTGGGACCAGCCCCTATGCTCTGCCCAAGCTTGATCTTCTTCTGTTTGTTTGTAGTGTTCTTCTTCCTTCTTCTTTGCCCAATCAATAACAATCAGTTCATCTAGTTGGGCAATAAGGGATGACACTGAAGCTAGTTCGTTATTTTTCATTTTGTTTCCTCTTCTTCCTCTTGTTCTTCGGTTGTTGTATAATCAGGGCCAGGATACATTGCATATGCATTTTCAAATGTAAGAATGCCATTTAGAAAGTCATTCAATACACTGTGGGGCATCTTTGTAACATCAACGGTTTTTGTTTTCATATTGTCCTTCTTTTGTTTGTTTGTTTTTTGACACTTATAAGTGCATACTCAAAAGAGTATGCTATATGAGTAGCAAATTTAGAATACCTTATCTTCTTCTAGATAGTCATTGATCTCTTCTTGTTCAACATCTTTATGTTTCCACCCGTCCTTCTCCCATCGGTTGATAGTATCAATAAAAGAGTTGATATGCTTTGAGGTTGTACTGCTATATTTCTTGGTAGTAACAACAACCTGTTCATTGTTATAGTCGCACACAACAACGGGAGTATCATAACTAAAGTAAATCTTATTACCGTTACAATACAATGCTGTTTTGTTTGAGCCTAGGTTTTCAATATACTGTGTCATGTTTGTCTTGCCTTTTCTCTAAGTGTTTTGTTTTAGATATGCTTCTTGAAAGCGTTTACTTTGTTTTTAGCATCATTCTTAGCGAAGATATCTTCTACCATATTCCACATCTTATCTGCCGATTCCTTATCAGTCTTTAGAGAATGTTTGTAGAGTTCGGAGTATGTGGTAACTCTCACTTGGTCCTCTTCTGGAAAAGATGAAATAGCCTTTTTTGTTTCCTCTTCTTTCTTTGCCTTGTTGGCAATAAACTCTTCGATATTTTGTGTCCTAACTGACGGGTTATCAAAAGAAACATTATATGATTTTGCTACCCTCTTGTTTATTTCTCTTGTGATCTGGTTTCTTAGATCGGAAAGGGCTACATCACTTAGTTTCGCAATATCTTCTTTTTTCAGTGTCATCTTTTTGCTCCGTTCCTATAAAATAAAGGTGTATGTGATCTCTGTTTTCGCTTTGTTTTCAGGCCCTTGGCCTTTTCTCTTTCTTTCTTTGAGATTCATCGTAACACACCAAAAAGACAAAGTCAAGAACTGTTGCGATTCATTTAGTATGTAATGAAGCATCCTTGCTAGGTGGCTTTACACACATAGGGTATTAGTGTCTTATCAACCACCAATGGCCTACTATCACCACACACCCAAAAAGACTCATTGATAACTTCTGAATCAAGAACTGGCTTCTCTCCAAGATATAGTGCATGCCTGTCATTCAAGTCACAGCCAGGATACACATAACCAAACTTCACCATATCGCCTACATTAATATCTTTGTTCATTGTGCTTACTTTCTTTTTAGGTTTAGAAACAACATAACAATCTTGCTCTATATAATTTCTATTATGCCACTCAGTCTCTCCAGTCTTGAAAACATATATTAAATAATCGTCTTTTCCGCATTTTGATATAATGCCTGCATTTGGGTATTCGACTGATACTGAAGCGGGCAGGTTATGTGGGCTTAGTACATCATCATCTGATATTACTGTACCAACCTCTAGTCTTTTATTAATTTTCATCTTAGCACTACTTTCTTTTTTTCGTATTCCTGCTGTTGGCTGGATATATCCTACAAAAGATATCTAAACAAACATAAGAAAGGCAAAATACTATAATAGTTTCAAAAATCACCTTTTCTCTCCGCTAAGAGGTTCACCTAATCTGTCACACCCTAAACGGCGCGCATAGTTGCCCAATGTTTTTAGAGCATCTTCAGCAGAAGACAGTTTGTCTACCAAGCCAACGATCTCCTCAACAATAGTTGTATGATCGGCAACTGCTACTGGTTCAGTCATATACATATCCAATGTTACCCTAAGTCTAGCAATTTCTGCCTCATAGTGCTTTGACAAAGCCTCAAACATATCTTTTGTTCTATATTTGGTAATAACCATTCTATACCTCTCTTGTTGTTGTTTTAGTAATAGCACTCTGTGCTGTAATAGTGCCACTCACAATAATAGTAATCATAGCACCAAGTCTCGTAACAATCATACCCAGTGTACCACTCGCAACACTCCTCATCTGAGTATACATCACAATACTCTGGTGGATATGTATATGGCTCTTCTTCGCAGCCATCGTCACTATAATAATATCTTTCTTCTTGTGTTCGTGTTCCGTTGGTGTCTTCCTCTAGGACTACCACGCAACCATTGCACAATATCATAAGAATAAGTGATATGCTTTTCATGTGTTTCTCTTTTCTGTTCTTGTTGTTTATCTATGCCCGTTCAAGCCGAACAAAATACACAACCCAATTGTAGTAAAAGAAAAGATAAGATATAAGCTGATAAGCAACTCCATCTTATTTTGTCTCTTTGTACATAAGATTCTGATACAACCTTCCCCATTCGTCGCAGAGATCAAGCTTTGCCATTTGTCCATAGCTTTGAGCCATTAGTACCCAAAGCATTGCTCTAGCTTCGTCGCTTTTTATATCTTCTGTATTCCCGTTCATAACAAGCTCGCTAATACCATTGGCAAATGGAACAGGGTTTACTGGAAATGACGAGTTGAACATCGCAGTTATGAGGTTTTTTAGTCTATTGTTATCCATTTGTTTCTCCACTTTCTTCTGTACGGTTGTAATCATCTTCAAGCCTAACTATATCATCTTCTTCTAGGTATTGTCCCACTTGTACTTCTATAAAAGTCAGAGGAACACTTGATTTTTCTGAACATCCTGCTCGGTGCTTTGTTTTTCTTGGGATAAAGAAAACCTTTCCTTTTGGCTTTGTTTCAAACTTGTGCCCATCAGCCACCACTGTACCTTCACCGTCAAGTATAACCCAAGTCTCTTGCCTTTCGTTGTGGTATTGATACGAGAACCTGTGGCCTGGCTCAACTGTAATCTTCTTTACCTTGTACCCTTCTCCTTCAGCTAATACTTCATAACATCCCCATGGTTTTTTATGGCTATACATTATATCGCTCTCCCTTCTAATCTACTGTTAGGACTCTTTCATGGGTGTTGAAACATCCAGCAGCCCAATAAGAGTTAGTGATCCAAAGTCTAGTGCATTTACTATTCTTTGGCTTGGGCGCGCCCATATCAGTCAATACAATATGCCCATCAAACTTGTGTTTGTTCACATAGTCAGTTGGAGCATTGAAACAAGTGCCCCCACAGAATACACGCTTGAACTTGTTCTTTTCTCCTTTCTTCCACACAAAAACCTTATCAGTGTCAACTTTTGTATCAAATGGAATAACAGTAAACTCAGCCAAAGATGCCAATTTTTCCAACTCACTAAAGAACTTCTTTAGCAACTCTGTTCCGACAGAGCCACTTTGATCGATGCTAACTGCAATCCTTGCTGCTCTACTTGTTTTCTTACCAGGGTGAACATAGGGATACCTTCTATTCACTTTCTTTACAGAAGAAGACTTGTTAGCTTTTTGACTAGCATTGACAAAAAACTTCAGCACTGCTCGCCAATCTAACTTTGGGGTTACTCTTTCTTTGATCTCACTTATGACCGAACGAGAAACAGAACCATATCCTTCTGCTTTTTGCTGGCACTCTTCCATAGAATCTTTCATTATCTTCTTTGCTCTCTCCTTCGCAATTTGTTCTGCTGTACTGCTTACTTTGCCGCCGTTGCCCCACTGCTCATGTTCATCAAAACTATCGTTTTGTTCCATTTGTTCTTTGAACTCTTTATCTTTTTCAGACTTCTTCTTTAGTTCGTTATAGTACCACTCTGAAGATCTGCCCAACGGGAACACTTCAAACCCTTCGCCACCGGGAATACAAAGAGGTACTTTTTCCTTAGAGCCTGGAACCTTTATCTTCTTTGGTAACTCATCCTTCAAATGACTGTTAATAGCTAGATCAGTAGCTACATTCCAAAGCTTGCTCATGCCATCCTCTGGAAGCCTTCCCGTTACATGTTCAAATATCAAGTGATAGTATTCGTGCTTTATGACCGCTGCTCTTTGCTTGTCTGTCCTAAGTTTAGCAAAAAACTCAGGGTTATATAACATCTCAAAGTTACCTGTCTCAGTGACCATAACACCGGCAGTCGGAATATCCTTAGTGGCAGTCTTTACTATCCTCAAAGAGATCTTAGCAAAGAACGGCTCATCTTGAAGAAGCCTTGCTATGTGTTTGTTCAAATCATACATCTTACTTGCCACCTTTCAGAAGGCTAGAAATAAAAGACCCAACTGTACAGCCGTCTACTTCCATTGAGTGAATTTTTAGTGAGTTCTGGCCGTTAGAATATTCTCCCAAGTAACCCCACATAAGAGAAACAACTTCCGATGGAATCACAAACATATAACGAGCCAAGTTCGCCAATCTATTATCTGTAATCTCGCACTTGAACACATCTCTAGCCTCCATCTTTTGAAGCAAAGCAGTGTGATCGTTGATGTCAAACGACTCAACAAGTTCAAGCATTCCGTTATCCAAAATGTCTTCAATCGCTACTTGCTTTTCATAGTTTCTTACAAAGTCCATAACAAAGTTAGCAGCAATCTCTTGCCCAACAAAGCCTTCTGAAATGTGCATCATAAGTTGCAAATCATCAAACGCTCTAGTGTCAAGCAACTGAGCAGGAATAGCATTTGAGAGTCTATGCCAAGACCTACGGCTAGGGTACATTTTGTTTGGCTGAAACTCTCCTTGGTGCTCCAAAGCATCATGGTTAGTGTTGATATAGTCCCAAACAATGGGATGTACTTTACCCTTGGCCCAAGAAAGCCAATCTTCTACAGTTGGCTTTACATCCCAAGTCGTAAATCTATCAAGTTCTGCCGGGTCCATTTCTCCTACTTGATATTGTGAACCATCTTCTCCACCGTTGATAGCAGCAAAGATTAGAGTATCAGGGTGGAGATTATGACCATTCAATTTACGAGAGTCAGTTAGCTCAAAAATACCTTGTCGAACTTCAATAATAGCTCGATCAAGTTCATCAAAAAACAGTACAACCGGCTTTTGACATGCTTCTTTGAACCAGTCAGGCGGATTGAATGTAGTAGAGTTTCCATCAATAGAAGGAAGCCCTAAAAGATCACCCTCGGTCATCTGACTAGTTCGCCTTTCAACTACTGGCAAATCCATCTCTTCTGCTATTTGATATACCAGTTGAGATTTCCCAATACCGTGGCGCCCACGCAATAGTACGGGGTACCTTGCTTCTACGGGGTACTTGTAAACCTTGGAGAATGTTGCGAAGTCAATAGACATTTTGTTACCTCTTTCTTATCTTTTCTTTTTGTTTGTTGTGTTCTTGCTTCTACTAATTAGTTCTAACCGTCTAGTCCTTCTACTCCTAATTCCCAATTATTAGGAATGATGCTTTCATCATAAGGAGTAGGAGACAATACTACAAAATCTAAGAAGTGTCTCCCTAACACTAACCCTTCTAGTCTGTTTTCCCTATCTACATAAGGACTAGGATTATACTCGTTATTACGAGCCCATGAATGAGCAGCCAAACGAAAGGGGAACCTTAGTGACATCTTCTCTGTAAGCTTAGCACCAAGCCTTATTACTTCAATAGCATCCCACCCAGCAGCCGCGTCTGTTATAGCTTTGAAGTCAAAGCCAGTAACAATATAACACTCTTTCCTTTCTTCCACTGTGAAAGACATAGCATGCACCTTGGAAGGTTCATAAACAAAACCACCTGCTGGGTCTTTTGAGTATGAATTGTTTACTGGAGCATATATCAAGCTACCAATGTTTAAGCCTGCTTTCCTGAATAGCTCTTCTTTGACATAGTATCGAAACCTAACATTGTTTTTGATTCTTTCAGCATTGTCCTTTTTATATTGTTGGCAAGTCTTCTTAGTGTGCCCTTGCTCTTTACAATGAGAGCATGTCCTAACAGATTTTCCTTTATTATCAAAGTATTTTCCATAATGACGATGGTAATGCCCCTCAATCCCTTGTTCTTTCTCTTTTGCAAGATATCGTTTTACATCAGAGCACCCTCTGATATTATGCCCGGTGATACCGCAGAATGTACATGATCTTCTCGCCATTTTCTTTCTACCTTCTTTCTTTCAGTGTATTGTGATCTCTGTTTTCGCTTTGTTTTCGTCGGCTTGTCTCTATTTCGCTCTGTTTCGTCTACCCATCATACAGATCGGATCCGCCCCTGTCAAGGCAGATCCGCGCCGGGGGACACAAACTATCAACCCCTGCCACCATTTGATACATTATATAGTTTGCTAGTCGTTCGTCTTTTGTATGTAAATATGAGAGTTGCTTTCTAGCAAGGCATCATTATATTCGTTCTTCTCAAAGTTCACCTTAACAATGTCCCCTTTGTCCATCATAGATATGTTCAATAACAACTGCTGGCGGAACAGTTCAGAATGCATATTCACCAATGGGCTTCTCAACAGAGAGACCAGTGTTGTGTGAAACAACGGTGTTCTTGACTTATTTAGTATTAGAAATTCGTGTTCTCTTTCCATTATAAAATCGCTCCTATATTATTCCCTTTCGTAGTTATAGTTTCTTGTGGTTAGAATGGTAGTTCATCATTGAAGTATATGTCTAGCCTGAGAGTCTGATAATCTTTTTTCCACATATACATCTCTATGTGGGTATTCTCGTCTTCGCTTGTAAACTTCTTGTAGTGGCAAGACAAACCTTCTAGGAATCTGGTGACATCATTCCTGTCTCCTTTATTATTAGCTTTGAAGCCTGCTTCTATCAAATGCTTTAGAACAGCAGGAAAAGCCTCATGTCCGCATTGTGTATAATAGTCCTGCCTATGGCGGTCGTTAGCTCCTTTATATATTTCACGAACCAAGTTGCTAAAATTTACATTAGGCCCTTCCCAAAAACCCCTGTCTTGCGCCTGTATGTCGGCTCTTTCTTGTAGGTTCATTTTCTTACCCTTTCTTATCACTTGCATGTGTTGGACAATTCAAACCCAACACACACAAGCACCAACATTATACCAATCATCTTATTAGCGAGTTTCATCTTTGTGCTTTTAGCATCCTTTGCGTTCCAAAAAAAGCAACCACTGCCAAACACAAACTAACTAGAACAGGAGAAAACACCAATAGCCAGCTAGGCTCAGGAACAATTGTAGCATCAAAATAAGTTATTCCTTTCATCACAAGCAATACAACAAATGCCAACAAAAGAACCTTTTCAAGGACTACTGCTGCTTGCATAAGTAAAAGAACTGCCGAAACACCAATAATTTTAAGTTTTTTCATCTTTTATCCTTCTTTGCAATGTTTTCTAGAATACTATCTTCGATATGTTTTTCACTGTTATGGTAAGGTTCTGACAGAAAATCTGAATCTTCTTCTTCGCAATCTTCTTCCTTCTTTAATGTTTTTATCATGTAAAAGTCACATCCCAGTGGCGGCTCTCCTATAACCCAATCTTCTGGTATAGCTTCCCAACCATATGTTCCTCTAAACTGTTTTTCTGCTTCGTCTTGGTTCCAGCTCATATGTTTACTCCTTTCGTTGTTCGTCAAGATAAGTTATATTTTCTGTCTAAGATTGATACTCCCAAAAGCAATGATAGAAAAAATATTAGCACGGCTGCATCTTCTACTGTAAGTTGGATCACTTTACTTTACCTTTCTTCTTTGCTTTTGTTTGGTGGGCTCGCCAAGGCCCCCAAATACCATATTTTTCTAAAAACATTTCCCATTTTCCTCTGTTTTTTAATTGATTTGGAAACTTTTTTGCCAGATATATATCCAATTGAGCTTGAAAGACCCAGTTAAGTGATGCTCTTACATTTTTTTCTAGTTCTTCCGTTGAGGATCTTAATCCTTGCTCGCTCTTTATTTTCCATGTTACATTTCTCGTAATTTTCTTCTTCTCGCTTTCGGTTAAAAACTTAACATTGTTATGGCCGGCAGCCTTACAAGTAAATGCTATTTCTTTTGCTGACAAATCAAGAGCTTTATAGCCCCAAGAAACTTCTTTTCCTCTATTGTTTTTTTGATATTTTCTCTTTTTCATTTTTTTACCCTTTCATTTATTTGTTCTAGTCCCTTTGCATCATCTTCTGTTAGCATATATTTTCTTCCTCTCTCATCTTTCACCAAGTAAACACTAGGAAGTGTGCTTGTGTTTACAGCAACAACTTCCACTTCTTCTTCTTGAAGTTCATCATATATTGTTTGACCAATTTCAAATATCACTTTACTTTACCTTTCTTCTTTTATGGGTATTTCCACTCTACTCTTGTGTATCCGTTTACAAGGTAGCCAAAAACATCTGACAAGTGATCACAGATTGCCTCATTTATCTGCTCTTCATCTTCCAATGAGTAAGCATCAAGTTCTGCTATATCAATTGTTACATTCTCTGGTAACTCAACTTCTTCGCCATCTGTTTCCCAATCAACCTCACATACTTTAATCGTGTCTTCCATCTTTCTCCCCTTATCCTAAATCTAAAACCTTGAAGTAACCCGAAAAGATGTCTTTTTCAACAACCCCATTGATGTGGGAATTACTATCTAAAAACGTGTAACACTCTTCTTCAAAAAGACTTTTGAAAACTTCCTTCATCTTGTCCTACCTTTCGTTTATCGCCCCTTGCGATCTGATCTGCCACCATCATATCGGGAAAATGCCTGCGTGTCAAGGGCTAGAGCAAAAAAGCTCAAATACCTAGTTTTGCTTTTTATAACAGGCTGTTGACGATATGTACAACCAGATCTTCTCCGTATTCCTCTACCAACTGATCGATCTTCTCTTTACATTCACCATACACTATAGCAGTTTGCTCTTGCATCTCTTCTCCAGTCCAGTTTTCCCATCTTTCTTTTTCTTTTTCTTCCATCTTATTTTTTCCTAAGCTTGTTTATGTAATATGGCAAAAACGGCAAGACTCCAAGCATAGCCATTATTTCAATTGGACATATGTGCATATCATTTACCTACTTTCTTTTTTTGTTATTTTTCAAACGAGAGGCGCTTCAAGGGCTTACAAAAACAGGCTGTGTGTGTCTTTAGATTGCTCTAAAAGACACAACACAACCCCTATAAGAAGCCCTTAGCGGCTACAATCTTTGTTTCTGCTCGGTGCCAATAAGTTACTCTTTTAAAGCCAACTCTTTATTTTTGTTTTATAAGAAAACTCTTCGTAATATTGTTCTCTTTCTTGTTGTAAACCTACAAATATTATTACTTTTGCATCTTTACTTTCTTCTTCTTTGCTTTCTTTTTTATTACCGTTTATCTTCTCCTGTTTTTCTTGCTTCATATTCTTCTTTTTTCCTCCTTTTATCTTCCATAATCTCACCTAAGTTAGAGGATGTTGTAAACATCCCCCACATACTAAACACAAATATTGTGTTGAATGAAACCATGCAAAGAAGTAGTTTTGCCAGGTGAGCTTCGGACTTGAATATCACAGTATGGCCGTAGAAGCTCGCTGTATACAACATAATGCACCCCAACAAAAGGCACACTTGAGTCACAATTGGATAATGCACTGTGGCATATCTTATTCTTTTTCCCATCATTTTATCAACTCCAAATCGTGTACTGTACACCAGAATGAATCGTTTACTTCTCCGTCATAGGCACCAAAAGACACGTATATTCTAGTGCCAGCGATACAAGACTCACTAACACGAGTAACAACACCTATTGCGTTGATTTCTTCGCTTCTAACAATGTCTCCAACATCAAACATAAGGTAACTCCTCATAAGATCTAACTCTAAAGAAATCCGGCTTTCCTCCAGCCGGAAGAGATGTATAAAACTTAAGAACCCCGTACCTACCTTTCTTTATTGCCAATATAGTTTCTACTATGCCAAAGTTTCTAACAATCTTGTCACCCACTTCAAAATCTTTGGCAAATTTTACTGGATAGTATCCACTATATCTAATGTGTTTCATCTCTATCATGGTCTGCTTTTCCTCTAAAGGATGAAATGAGAAGCCACAAACTCTCTCTGCCCAAACAGGTCGGCCCTTTCTTCCCAGAGGTTTCTAAATTCTTCGCTCTCAAAGTCTTTCATAGACATAATCTTATTATCAATATCTATTATGTCTTCCACTATTTCTTTCATAATAGTTTTGGCATTCACAGTAGGGAGAAACAAAAAACATCCGCCGTTTATTCTTGTTGTCAAGCCTTTCCCCAAAAGTCAGCATTCTTTTCTCTATCTACTGACACCTCGTCCTCTCTTTCTAAGCCAAAGCGACTCAAGATCGGCCCAAGGGCCATTATTTTTATAGAGTGTTCATCCGTCAACCCGAAGATATTATCACTATCATATTCGTAATCTACCATAATATCATATTCTTCCCTATCATATTTGGAGAAGTATTCCATAATAGAGGTTCTATCTTCTCTTGCAATTGCCACTTCTTTTACAATTACTGGCATACTAGATGGAGTTTCCATTCTTTCAAACACAACTAGACGTATCATTTTGTTTTTCCTTTTCTTATTTTCTTGAGGTACCTTTCCTCAGTAATAAAGGTTTTTGTTCCGCCAACAGGCAAACAAAGATATTGTTTTGATCCTTTCGCTGCTGTGACTGCTGTACCCAAAGACTCAATTATGAGAGCTGTGGATGCCTTGAGCCACTTCGGGTTTGCACCAGTGAAATCTGAACCAACCTTTCTACCTCTGATAGCAACCATCTCACCTTCAGCAAATATTGGTGTCTTGTTTAGCTCACCTATAACTTTTTTAGCATACTTGTTCTCGCACATTTTGTAATAAGTTTTCTTTGTTGGAACATAACCCTTTTCGTCAGCACGATAGGCAGCAATCACTTGTCCGAAATATGGTTTGTTGTTTTCATAGTACTCTACACAAACTTTGAACACCCTTCTCTTCTCGGCATCAGTGCGATATTCGTCAACCCAAGCTTGCTGGCAAGCTACTCGTTGATTCATTTTATCTTCATCGTATTTATCTACTAGCTTATCCAACCAAGGCAATTGTGCTGGTGTTAGTCTTCCTCTCTTGTTGAATCCCTCTTGAAGACTGCTGGCGAACTCTAAATCACCCCTTGACAACTCTTCTTTTCTCGTTTCAAGTAGATACTTTAGCTTGTCTTCAATGAGTGAAGTAGTGGCAGGTGATGTGGCACTATCAATCATCATATGCTCCTGTTGGGTAAGATGGATCAGCTTTTACTTGGTTCAGCAAAGTCTTTACCGCATCAAGTGCTGTCTTGTTTTTTGATAGTAACTCGCGGAAGGCCCAATTGTGTTCTACTGCTCCCGCTAACTCTTCTTGAAGTTCATATACTCGATTGTCAATATCTCGTTCTTCCACGGTGCTCGATCTCCTTATGATCTCTGTTTCGCCTTCAAAATCAGAGGCTTGCTTTTTTCGGGCTCGCGCCGTGATCCCATCCTAACACAGAAAGGAACACAATGCAAGCCATATATCAAACTTTTATTTATAATTTCATCTTCTTAATGGAGTCGTTAGCACGTTGGATAAACAAAGTGTGTTTGCTTGTCCACCCCTCATGTTTTTCTCCTTCGTGATCGGCATCGCCATGGCCATTTAGGGCAGATAAAGAGGCATGCACCAACTCATGAACAAAAGCAGTGTTAGATATGGAATAAGGTCGTTTTTCGTTTGGCTTCGTACACACCCATATATGATTTTTTTTGTATGTCAAGCCATTCGCAACACCGTTCCTGACAAGCTTGCCGCCAACAGTAAAAGCATTCACAAAAGTCCTTTTTTCTTCTGTCCATTCTATAAACATGTGATTTAGGTTATCAGCTACAATGCTTCCCGGATCTCCAAAAGTAGCATACCACTCTATGTAAAAAATGTCCATTGCCAAAGCCACATTTACTGGGGGGTAAAGAGCCCTCTCTTCTTGTGTCTGCATTGCACTATCAAACCCCGGAATACCAGTGATTACTCCATCGTTAAATATTGTCCTAGGGGCATCTTCGACCTTAAAAGTGATCTTATAACACCCTACAAAACAAATTATCAATATCTGCAAAAAAACAAATAAACTAATCGGTCTGAGGTAAGTCCTTAGTGATCTCCTCGTTATGACAGGCATACAGTATCCTCCTCACCATATTGGCAACTTTTATATCAATGTTTTTTTCTATCTCTCCATACGCCTCTAAAGCTTCTTCGATTGTCAATGCACCAAGGCTGTATTGTTCTAATATTCTATATGCCTGGATATTGCTCTTGTCCTGCATCATGGCTTCTTCCTAAAAGTTAGAGATGGGCATAAACAAAAGTGTTACAAGCCCAACAAAAAACACCATCAAGAAGATGAAATCAATCACCTTTTCGTTATAATACCAAACAAATGCTTTTAATGCAACCATCATCGCCAAGCTAACCTGAAAAAGTATCATCTTTCCTGAAAGCGAGCTACAAACAACTGCTAGTGCTGTCAATAAGTGTAGTAATGACGACTGCCCTTCGCTTAGTGGGCACGGTTTAGTTTCTTCTTTGTTTTCATTATTCATCTTTTTCTTTCTCCTCTGCTACCAGATATTGAAGGTGTTCAATGGCAAACTCGCTGTTCTTGAAAGATGTATATAGTTCTTCTATTTCGCCAGCATCTTCTTTCCCCAGCTCAGCCCTCTTTTCATTAAAATATTTTAGTACGCCTTTTGCAATTGTTTTCTTGAGAGCGGCTTCTCCTTGTGTTTCTTTGAACTTTGTGAGAAAATCATTATAACTTATCATTTTTGCATCTTGTGGTGGTGATCCTTCTGGCTCTAAGTCCATCTTCTTGTGTACAGTTGGGTCAAGTGCTATTTTGGAAGGATCCATTTTTCTCGGATCTTCTTCAGGCTTACGACCCCATTGTGTGTCTTCTGGCCCCTCACCAACAACAAACTCAATGTTCTTCTTCAACTCTTCCGATATGAGCTTCTTTAGTTCGTCATTATCCATTTTATCTTTTGCTCCTTATAGATGCGATCTTTTTTTTATCTTCGTAGTGTGTCCAGTGCCATGGCTCGTCCGAAACGTCGTTATAAAAACCATACTTAGGTGCATTTCTTTTTAGCCACCAATATAAAATAGTTCTATAGTGTTTTCCTTCTATCTTTCTTCTTGTCCCTGTTAGGTCAACTGACCTACCCATTTGATGTGTGCTCCAGCCAGCTTTTGCTGCTAGCTTTCCTTTTCTTCTTTTCAGAACCCTTTGTTGACTGTGTGTTCTATACGAATGGTTTATTCCTATATAATATCCTTCTTTTGCCGCATCAGATACCATATCTTTGAATCTATCAGCGGCAGCTTTTTCCAAGATTACCTTTTCCCCTGTAGCTACTTCCCTCATCGGGAGTTCGATAGCAGAAAAATAAAAAGGCTTCCCCTGACAATACCCTCTCTCAAAGTAACTAGTGGTATCCATGTTCCCACCAGCAAGAAACAACAAAAAAATAGTATTTTTTATTAACATTTACCCTCCTTATGCTTTACTCACAACTCTCACATCCGACATTGGTATCCAAAAATTTACTGAATTGTTCTCGAAGGCTCCGGCAATACTCTTTTGCTTTGAAGAGGACCATAAAACCAACACCATGGGCTCAGGAATACCAACTTGTTCCCTCCAATCTATTTCGTATACCTCGCCGGACATCTCTGCTTGGGATATTATGTCTAAAATATCTTCTGATTGTCTTTCTCTCTCGTCCTTTCGCAAAACAAGACCTATGCCAGAAGACCTCTCTGGATCGTCCTTAAGGGCTACCAAGTCCCCAACATCTATTATTTGCCTTGACATCGTATTAATAAGTAGAAAGCCGGACACCAATGCCGCAAATAAGATTATTAGTTTTTAATTTACTCCTGGTATGCAGATGTTTGTAAAAATATCCTGTAGCATAACCGTGTACCTGTTACCGTCTGCTGGGTCAATGGCATAAAACCTATTCAATTCTCCATAAAGAACATTGTCCCATCCCCATAGATACCCTGGCTTTGAAATAACAAATACCTCTATTTTATCACCAGGAATACACTCCCCCAATGCACAGTTACTAGTATGGGGCGCGATGTGTGTCTGATCTAAATTACCCCAAGACTGAGCAGGTTCGTCTGTAATCATAATTATATATGGATAAGCATCGTGTCTCCACCCTATACCAGCTGGATCATTAGGAAGAACAAGATCGTACATCGTATCATAACCTGGCTCTATTCCTCCGCCATCACAGTCTAGGCTTGCAAGTTGAAACAAGAAAGAGGTTACATTAACAAGGGGAGGGATTGTCATCACTTTGTATCTAGGCTGGTATTGTCCCACTGGTGCGCCTTGGCCTGGCGGTGGGAATACAACTAAACTAAATTTATGTTCCGTATCAGCAAAGTCAGCGACATATGCTATTATACCTTGGGCAAGAGCTTCTATATAACCACACATTGAACCGGAAATGTCAATGGCGAAGACCATATCAACTTTTTCATGGGGGTTTAAATCTTCGTCTATCTCACCATCGCAGTCATTATCTAGTCCATCACATATCTCTTCTGTGGGGGCTATCTCACCTTCACATGTTCCCCACTCTCCTTCTATACATGTTGCGATGCCAAGTTTGCATTCCGCTACTCCGACTGTGATACTATCCTGATTCCCACAAGAAGACTGCATCATATCAATTATATCGTCACAGTCGTCATCCCAATTGTTACATATTTCTTCCGCTGGACCTACCCACAAACAGTCACCCCACATCCCCACGAGATCACAAATTTGTATACCTTGTCCGCAACTCATTACCTCACCAGTAGATTGATTTAGCATGCCTTCCTCAACACAAATCCGTGTGTCCCCTTCTATGCACAAGCACCCTTCGTCTACCTCGCCGTCACAATCGTTGTCTATGTTATCACAAAGTTCAAAACTTGGTGTGGGTGCTGAGCAGTTTACCCAACTACCATCAGAACATTCTTCTATACCGTATCCACACTCTGTCTCGCAAAGCCTTTCCAAACTTTCGTCAATAAATCCATTGCAATCGTTATCAACTGCATCACATGCTTCGTTCTGTGGGTACATCGCATCAATACAATACATCTCGCCCGTAATACACACACTGTATCCGTAGGAACATTGACCTATGCTGCTCTCTGGCCCGCAAGCATCTCCTTCGCCCCATGGTGAGTCATCAACCTCTCCGTTGCAATCATTATCTATTAAATCACATTGTTCTGGAACTGGAAACACTTGGCCTAGGCATCCTGACCATGTGCCATCTACACACTCAACAACTCCAGTTCTACAGGGAGAGTTTTCATTGAATACCGCGCTTTCTCCGCCGGTCCAGCATTCAAATGGTCCGATGTTATCTATTTCGCCATCGCAATCATTGTCTACACCATCGCAAACTTCATCGTTACCTGGAAATACTGTTGGATCGTTATCGTCGCAGTCTGTTTTTGGGCCAAGGCAAGACTCTGAAGTGTTATATGAATCGTTGTCGTTGTCTGTGAACAGGCCATCATCTATTAGCCCATCACAATCATTGTCTAATCCGTCACATGTTTCTTCTATTGGTTTTATCTGTCCGACACAAATATCTCTATTGTTTTCGTCGCACTCAGTATGTCCTAAACGGCACTCGCCTTTTGTTCTAGGGACAAAATCATCTTCTAATACTTCTATCCCACCATCAACAAGGTTTAAGCATGGTTTTGGATCTGGGCAGGTATATGTCAAAACTTCATCACACGAACAACCAACAAAGTTCGTCATCAGCACTAAACAAAGTAAAGACAATTGTCTCATATCACCACCTTTGGTCTATAAAGACTACACTCCTCTATGTAAGTAAATATGGTTACAAATTCTTTTTTATACTTCTTCATCTTCTGAAGAATAATACATACCTTTTGATGCCGCTATCATCTCTCTTACTTGGTTTATAGCAGATGTGGATGCAACTTCTATGTCTGATGCGGAGCAGCCCATCTTTCTTAGGCTCTCTTCATATACTTCCAACATCATTACTGATGCCAAGTATTTATACACCAAGGTCTCGCCGGATTCAAAAGAGCCGTCTAACATAGCTTCTTTAAGCATATTGGTGTAAGCTTCCATGGTCTTTTTGTTTTTTTTGTCAATCACTTGTCCATTCTTCTTGTAAGCATTTTAATATACCCTCTTTAGACTCCACCGGCAGGCCAGAAAGCCACTTAATTATTGTTTTTTCTGAAGCTTCTATAAAGTGCATGCCTTGCTCATCGCAATACACACAAAAAAGCCCTTTTTTTCCACGGCATATACTACAAGCCGCCTTGACATACAATTTGCCATCACTTGGCATCTTTCACCGGCACCAGGTCTTCTATAAATGCGAAGTTCCTAACACCCTCTATTTTCGTATTGACTGTCAGCTCAACATGTTTCTTTATCTTTTTGGTAGAATACAACCCAAGCAAAGAATCGTCAATTTTTATGCCAATATGCGATATATCTAAAGGGCCTGAGCGTCTGTGGCGGAGTCCTTCTTTGGAGACAATTGTCACACCAGTGATCGAACGAATGTCCGAAAGAACAGCATCCTTTCCCCTAACAGTTAAATCTATTGTTAGGGTGGCAGTCCCTTGGTAGATGTCATCCCCCTCTGGGGCGAATGCTTCTTTCAAGAACTCCCTTCTTGGCGAAGAATTGATATACTTTCTCCACCCGTTCATTATCTTGGCTAAGTTGTTCATTGTTGGCCCTTCCTCATCGCTTCTTTTTCTGCCTTAGCAGCCCTCTTTGTTACAATAACAGATAGACTTTTTACATCCGTCCCAAATGGTGGATGCACAAACGGAAATACCGCATGCACAAATTGAAACACCGAAGAAAACAGAAATAGGGCCCCCATCTTCAGAGCGACTAGTAAGTGCTCAAAGTATGTTTCATTAACAGAGTTTGGATGTCTTGTAAAGATACTCATATAAAATAACTAGTTTACAAATCCTTATTCGGGAAAATGTTTCTGCTTTCAGGTAGAAATACCTTGGCCCCAAAAATTCTTATTTTTTCTTTCGTCAGTCACGACAACAACCTCTATATATGGTGCGCCATCGTTTTTAAACTTGTAGTCATATAGAGTAAGGCTCCCGTACAATGGCTTCACTTTCTTCTTTTGGTATTTCTTTCTATCCGGTGGCCTATTAAGATATTCAATACATCTACGAGCAACTTCTTCCTTGGATACCCCTTCCCTAAGATATGGCTCATAATCAATTTCCAGATATCCACAAACTACCCATCTCTTTGAGCCAAAGTCCTTTACTTGCGAGAACACAGAACCATGGTATCTTGCCTTCCTATTTGGCTGCCCTTTCCTTGAATATAAGAATTCAGGTATTTCTCTCCACTTGCAGGGAATAAGATATTCTCTATTCATCAAAAGACTCCTCTAGTTCAGTGTAGCCACCGATAAACTCATCTTCAGCATCTTCTTTCGTATTAGACAACAAGACAATTGGAACAGTACCATGAGAAAAGGCACTCTTGATATACTCTTCTAGTGTCGCTGAATGGTCTAAGGTAGTTATCGCAAATTCTTTTTCCTTTTGTATAAGTAAGTCAATCGCTTTCTTGCAGAACCCGCAATCTGTTTTGATATATAGGTGGTAATAAGACATACACTTACCCCTTCAAAAGCTTGCGCGAGTTGTTTACCTTCCCGTGAACTTCGGAGACTGTTCCCATCACTGTCATCTCTACCCCCATACTTCCTTTGTTAATCACGATCTTGGTGAATGAAGATTCAACATGTAAGCCCTTCGTCCTTTCTTCGCTGCGATTTTTAATCCTCCCGAACTCTTCCTTCGTGTCGTTATCTTCTCTCAAGAATACAACATGCTCTGGGTTGACAACAATCTCTCTAAGGTAAAACCCTTCTTCTAAGGAAAAATGTTTCTTACACACTTCAACAAGTTTAATCATTTTTGTTCTCCGGTTTCGTGTTGTTTGGGTTTTGCTTCCTCAAGAAGCTTGTCTTTCTGCTCTGAAATGTCCTTATAACCCTTCAGGATTGATAGGTTATCTCTTGAGGTACTGGAAATTGCTTCGGCCTTATCCGCTAAAGAAGACAAGGCAGCACAGGCAAGCTCAAACTCGCAATTTTCCATAGAATTGTGGAACAAATCCAGCAACTCTTTGAACTCGGAAGGGCAAAGAGTTATTTTGCCAACATTCTCACTTATCTTGTTTGGTATGTCTGCCAATTCTATCGAGTAACTTATATTAACCCTTGTTTCTGACATTTTTTTTTATTCCTTTCCGTTAAAGATAATAGCTCATCGGAATGGCACCAGCCAGTCCCGCCTTTGTTCCAGCAAACCCTGTGTCTGTCACCGCTACTCTCTATCACAATACCGACAACGGATCTATCCGAAAGAACCATAGAGCCCGAACAGACAACAAAGTGACCTAACATATTAACAGCCTCCAAGAGTACATTACCACAAGTGCAGTTCAATGTCAAGCACTAAATTATCTTGAAAACAAAACATTTTGTATGATGTAAGAGGCGATGCCGACTATGGAAGTTATCAACATCCAAATAACTTTAGAAGCAGATGATTTCCATGATTCCAGCTCCCTCAACCTAGCATACAGCCCTTGGTCAGGATGGAAGATGGCTTCTTTTACTTTAGAGATGTCTTCTGCCATCTCGTGCTGTGTGTCTTTAAGCTCATCAAGCTTGAGGCCAACTAAATCCAGTTTTCTTATTATTGTTACTTGGTCGTTTGTGTCTACCATCTTACTAGCCCTCTTGCCGTGTGCAGTTCAAAAACAGTGAAGCACCGTCGATATAAGTAGTTATCAGACTGATACAATCGCATAATTGGTCGTAATTAATGTAGAAGAAACCGAACTAGCATTTTGTAATGCTACCCTTGTGACTTTGGCAGGATCTAATATCCCGGCATCAAACATGTTCACCACTTCGCCAGTGGCCACATTGTATCCCAAAGGACCATCGCCTTCTATTTGCTTCAATATGACCTCTGGAGAATCTCCTTCGGCATTAAGCACCATTTGACGGAATGGTTCGTACACAGAATTCAAAATGATAGACACTCCAGCTCTTTCTCCTTCTGTAATATCGCCCATCTCCTTAAGGAGACCCCCTGCTGCTTTCAGGAGGGCAATGCCGCCGCCTGGTACAACACCTTCTTGTTGAGCTGATTTTACTGCCTCCAGGGCATCTTCGATACGATGCTTCTTTTCAATCATTTCTATTTCAGTAGGGGCTCCCACGTTGACAATTGCGATTCCACTTGCCAATCGTGTTATTCTTTCCTGGATACTCTTGCAACTTTGGATATCTTCGTTTCCAGATATCTCTTGTTTTAATATATCTATCCTTTCCTCTACCTCTTCTGCGTCACCAAAACCACCAACTATTGTGGTGCCTACCTTTGATGATTCTATTGTCTTTGCCTGGCCCAAGTGTTCAAGCTTGGCATCTTTTAGGGCCAGTCCAGTTTCGCGAGAAAAGAAAGTAGCCCCCACACTAATAGAGAGATCCTTTAATATGCTTCTTCTCTCTTCTCCGTACTGAGGGGCTTTAATAGCAGCAACTTTCATTGTCCCCCTTACAGAATTCATTATCATGGCTGCCAAGGCTTGCCCTTCAATGTCCTCCACAACAAAAACAACTGGCCTTCCTTCCCTCGCTACCACCTCCAACACGGGCAGTATATCTTCTATGTTTTCTACTTTATAATCAGTAACCAAGATAAAGGGATTGTCGTATCTCATTACTCCCTTTCTCTCATCAGTGATGAAGGAGTTGGAGGTGAACCCAGAGTTGAACCTAAACCCCTCAACAACGTCCAGCGAAGTCTCAATCGATCTTCCCTCTTGGATGGTTATAGAGCCGTTCTTCCCAACGCAGTCAACAGCCATAGCAATAAGATTTCCGATGGCCTCATCGCCATTGGCTGATATAGTTGCAACATGTCTTATGTCTTCTTCACTAGATATTGGTTTGGCAATTCCTTTAAGGTTTTCAACAATCTTAGCAACCGCCTTGTCCATCCCCTTCTTTAATTCCACAGGAGAATGGCCAGCCACAAGATGTTTTTGCGACTCTTGTAGTATCGCTCTGGCCAACACAGTTGCCGTTGTCGTGCCATCGCCAGCAACAATATTTGTTTGTTCAGAAGCCTGTTTGACGATCTGTGCCCCTAGGTTTTCAAAAGGGTCTTCTAATTCTATAAATTTGGCTACCGTCACCCCATCTTTTGTGATAATGGGGTTCCCATTGTCTTTTAGCACGACACTCTTTCCTCTTGGACCAAGGGTTGAGGCCACATTGTCTGCCAACACATTCACCCCTTTTAGTATCTTGTCTTTTAGTGATGGGCCATTATCGTATTTTCTCATCAAATCCTCCAGTGATTATTCTTTAATATCTTCTTTTATTTCTTGCAGCATTTTTAAAATATCCAACCCCGCTGGGTCTGTCTTACTATAAGACACATGATAGTGCCCTATTACACCAGAAAACCTATTCCTAGTGACATCACAGGACACTGTATTCACCATCTTTCCGTTGTCAAGGGGGCATTCCAAAGGAATGTCATATGCTTGGTGCAATGCCTTTGTTAGTGCCTTTAGTGCGGCAACCTGCACAGGATAAAAGCCCATAAATGGCTTAAGCTTCCTCTTATGTATTACGGCGCCGGTCACGATTGGCCTGGGTGGATCATAGTGCGACTTATATTTCAAGTTACAAGCATTGCTTATCTCGACACCAATGCTTCGCGAATTAACCCCTTTCGCATGCCATGCAATGTGCTGAGTATCTAATAATTGGTATATCGTTCCATCGTTGTCTATACAAAAGTGGACGGACAACCCTCTGTTCTCCAAGATCTCGACACAAGACTTGGTATCCAGGCAAGCATCCCAATGTACAGTAAGCAGCTTTGGTTTCCTTCTTTTTTGGGGGTTAACTGCTTTGTAGTTGAGTTCGGGAGTGATAAAACCCCCCTCGTCGTCAAAGGTGTGTACTTTGTCCCACTCTATAGGGTAATGCTCATGGTTGCAAATTATGTTCTTGGTTATTGTTGTAGAGGTGGTAAAGACGGCTTCCCTCTCTCCCTCAAGGTCTGGCAACATTTGCCCCTTCCTCTTGAAAGAATCGAAAAGTGCCACAAACAACTTAAACAATTTTGTCAGCAATTCCATATTCTACTGCCTCTTCTGCTGATAGATAGACATTAGTCTTTCGCTTCAACATAGAATTTAATTCTCTTTTCGACATGTCTGTTTCTTCAACCAGGCACTTGATACACCTTTCTTGTATCCACCTCATCTCCTCAATTTCGTTTTCAACATTGTGTATGGACCCCTGGCTTCCTCCCAGGACACTGTGGATCATAATCCGACAGTTCTTTCCTATTCTTCTATATCCCTTTTCTCCAGAGGCGAGCAGCAGCACACCCGCCGACATAACCTTGCCTATCCCAACTGTGTACACAGGGGAATCGATCATTCTAATTGTATCATAGATGGAAAACATGTCGCTTGCGGAGCCGCCATAAGTTGATATAAAGAACTCAATGGGCTGGCAATATGCTTTTTCTACTACCTTCCCTTCTTCTTCCATTGTAAAAGTTCTTGTCCCAATGGCATCCAAAGAGAGCATTCCATCAACAACCTCCTGGGAGCGCTCTTCTTCTATATCTCCATATAGTGTTATTATTCTGGGCTCGGTAGGCTGATTGCACTCTATCGACACTTCTTCGCCCTCTGCAACCTTTGCAACCTTTGCAACCTTTTCCTTTTCTTTGTCTGTCATCGTGATAGCCTCTCTGGACAAGTTTGTTTGTTGTGGCCGCGTGAGATGCAAAGAGAGCACACTCTCCCTTTCGCTTTTACGGCAGGCAGTGTTTTTACTTTCTTATTGCTTTTGTATCTCTTAATTTTTTCTACCTTTCCGTTCTCCTTTTCCTCAAAGAGGTCATAAGGAAAACTTCTAGCCCATTTTACCCAGTCACACCTAGACTCAAAGCTTTTCCTAAAAATGAGGATAGCTTGGCCCTTTGAATTGTGGCCATCTGCATACTTATGCCACCCCGACATGACTTCTAAGAATGCCTTAGCTTGTCTCCTGGCCACACCATCTAGTTGAATGTTGTATGTTATTAAGTTTGAATTCTTTTCTGACTTGACTTTCCAACAAGTGCTACTAAGCATGTTACCGCCTTTTTTTCGAAAAACAATCTTCTCCAGAACACCCTAACACATTTCCTCCCCTTTGTCAAGGGGTATGCCAAAAAGAAAACAAGTCGCCAATGGCGACTTGTTTTTCTTAAAACATATAGAATATATTTTATTTCTCCAAGAGGATTCTTGCTGCTACTCGTTTAGCAATTTCAGAAACAAGCTCATCAGTAGACTTGTTCTCTTCGATGTCTTTTTCTTCGTCTAGATCTTTCTCTTCTTCGATATCTTTGCTTTCTAATGCCATGACATCTTCTTCTTCTCCACTAAGATCATCGGCGGGGGGAGCCATCTCTTCGTCGCCAATCTCATCCTCTACTTCAGCTTCTGCTTCTTCGGCTCCAGCACCTGCGGCTCGTAGCTTATCTGCTAAATCAATTAACACTTGTGCATCTTCATCAGATAGCATTACTTCGTCACCGGCAGCCTCCTCTTCGGGCTCAGCTTCCACTTCAACATCAGCTTCTAGGCTGGCTTCTTCTGGTGCGGCTGGGTCCATGTCAGCTTCCATGTCATCTTCATACACGGGTGCTTCTTCCAGCTTCTCTTCTTCAATCTCGTTCTCTTCTTCTAACTCTTCTTTGGAATCAAAAAAATTTTCGCTAAGCGGTTCAATCTCTGCTAGCTTCATAAATCTTCTAATGGTTCCTTCTTCTAACAATCCTTTCTTCTTTTCTTTTAAGCCTCTCAGGGTCTTCTTTTGTTTTCTCTTTTGCGTCATTTGCAAATCCTCCTAAAAATTAATTCGATCTCTCTTCTGAAAGATGTATTAAGTAGTACACTGCTTAAACAAAAGCATCTCAAAAATCAGGGCTTTCTTGCTCTAAAATGTCAAATATATCTTCTATTTCGTCATCGGAGAGAGAAAACTTGTCACTAATCTTCTTTTCAAGGTTCTTTTCTTTTTGTATTATCTTTCTCAACCTATTAGATTGAGACTTGTGTTTGTCCTTGTACTTCTGAACAAAGTTGTATATGTTCTCCTCTTCATCGAGATATGCCCTGACCATCTCTCTAAAGAAACTATTCCTAGTTATGCCATCATATTTTAGTTTTATTAGGAATTTTGCATATATCTGATCGTCATCAGCAAAAACAACATTTTTCTTCATCTTGAGCCTTTTCTAGGGTATGAGTTCATCTACCAGCCCATACTCCAAGCAAGTGTCAGCATCAAACCACAAATCGTGCTTAAGAATTTCATTAAGCCTCTTCTTCGGTATCGTTGTGTGCTTTGTGTAGATTGCTCTTATTGTGTCCATCAAGGCTTCACAGTTTTTCATATCGTCTTTCAGTTCTTCAAACTTGCCCCACATCCCTGAAGACAACTGGTGTATCAACATGAATGAGTTCTTTCTCATGTATCTTTTCTCAGCAACAACACTCATTATCGTGGCAGCGGATGCGGCACACCCCTCAACAATAGTGTGGATTGGCACCCTTGAGGAAGCGATATAGTCCACGGAAGACAACCCAGCAAAAACACTTCCGCCATATGAATTAATATGAAGATTGATCGGTGGTGGAGCAATGCCATAATTATTGGCTGTGTTCGTCATGCTGTCAGCAAGAGCCTGAAGGCTCTTATTCAGTGCCAAACAATCTGGCCTTGTCACCTCCGAATAAAAGTATACTCTATTGTTTGAGATGTGGACCTGGTTCTCGTTGTTATCGCTGCCATCTAACATTGGTGTATCCGTTGTATTCCCCCAATACCTATCTTGTTTAATAATTGTTTTCATTTTATTCCCTTCGCTGTATTTAAACGTGTATGCTGCTCTCTGCTTGACCAGCAACGGTTTGTACTATAAATTCTGCCTTGTCTCTTAAGTCACATAGATTACGAGCACCACTATAAGAGAAGCCGCTCCTAATGCCTGTTTCAATTTCTCTTAAAACATCTTTAACACTCCCTCGTGCAGGGACTAAGGCTGATACCCCTTCTAGAGAAGATGCTTCCCCTTTCCAATCTATTTGGGCTTCCTTAGATGCCATACCACGATATCTTTTAAATTTTTCTCCACCCTCAGAAGTAATTATCTTTCCTGGTGTCTCTTTGGTTCCCGACAACAAAGAGCCACACATTACAAAGTCTGCCCCAGCGGCAAGAAGCTTCACAATATCACCACTATTCTTAACACCGCCATCGGCAATTAGCTTTGTATCGCAGGTTGATTTAGCACACTCCATCACAGCATGCAAATTTGGAACACCGTGCCCTGTCTGTATTCTTGTGCTACAAATAGAGCCGCCGCCAATGCCAACCCTCACACTATCTGCTCCCCAGTTAGATAAATCCTCGAACCCTTGGAATGTCGCAACATTACCTGCCATAATATGTGTGTTGTTCTTCACACCTGCCTTTATCAGGTTGTTTAGTGCTTCCTTCACCAAGCTATGATGACCGTGAGCAACATCCAAACATATCAAATCAACCAAGCCACATAGCTCCATAGCTCTTTCCAGGTAATCGCCGGTCACCCCAACAGCAGCGCCAACAAATGTACTCTTTCTCTTCGATTTATCTTTCCACTTTATACTTTCAGCTATCTTAACCTGTTCTTCTATCTTATTGTATCTGTGTAAGATTCCAAAGCCACCACATTGGTCCATCGCAACAAGCATTTCCTTTTCCGTTACTGTGTCCATTGGAGAAGAGATGAGCGGCAAATCAAAAGTGTGAGCACCAGATAATCGACTCGTGATATCAATATCTTTTCTGCTCTCTATCTCGCTATATTTCGGCACCAAGAGAGTGTCTTTTGTGGCAAGTGCCTCAACTATTTTGTTGCTTTTTTTCATTAGCTAATCCTTCTTGCAGATCCTTAATAAAACTCTGTGCCCTCTCCCAGCAGTCTGGACAATATAGATTAACTTTCTTTTCTTCTTCCCTCACCGCAACAAACCAACTTTGAACTTGCTTCTTATCTTTCTTGTCAAAGTCTTTATCGCATATCATGCAATTCTCTGGTATCATGTCAAACAAGCCTAGCTTCTCGTCAATGTCTTGTTCTGATTCTTTTTTCTTATCTTTAAAAGTTTTCTTGTTCTTGATAGCTTTTGCCATATTATCTCTCCATAGTAAAGCAGTGGCAGGTACCACTGTTGCTGTTTCCCTTGTCGAATATTACAACGGCAGAAGGGAAAGGAGCACCAGCCTTAGCACCCCCAAACTTAAGCCTACCTCTAATAAAATGTATCTTGTCTGCTTTCATACAGTACTCGTGCCAATATGATGTATCAGTTCTTGCCGGTATAAGCATTACAACTTTAGTATATGGCTTCTTGCTCTCCAGATAAGACTTCTTGATCCAGTGCTTAATAGATGTTCCATATGGTGGGTTAACAAAAGCAGAAACTGGGCTATCAGCAGTGGCACCTTCTGACCAGTCCTTCTCTAACCCATTGTCAGATTCTGTATAATAATTGTTACACTTAGCAGTGTCTACAGATGCACAAGGATCCAAGTTAAATTTATGTATACCATTTAGTTTATCAAAAAATGCTTGAGGAGTTTCCCAATCCATCTTATCGCTACTAAACAATACTTCCATGTCACTCTTGCGCATCTGTAAACCCCTTTCTAAATGTCTTTAGTTTTTTTGTAGAGATCAATAAAATCCTGAAGTTGCTCCAAGTCAACCTCGCTCTTCATTAATCGCAGTGCCTTAACAGCAATGCTGATCTCTTCCTTGTCTAACCAGCCATTCTCAACATAGTTGGCCTTCATGTCTCTCTTCTGCTCCTTGTACGGCTCCATGGCATCTTCCAGTGCCACTAAAGACTTTATATAGTCTGTGATTCGTTCTTCTTTTGTCTTGCCACCTTCGTCTGTCGGTGGTGCAACTACTTTTAAATTATTCATAGCTTATCTCCTTCTATCTTTCACCTTCGTGGTCAAAGTACATGTCTGCATACTTTAAACTTAATTGGCGAGGGTTTTTCTTATCAGTGCTACCTAAAGCTCCATCCTTTCTATCGCTCATGGCAATAGGATAATAGCCGTACAGATCATCTTCATTCTTTTCGAACGCCTTAAAGTGAACAACTGGATACATTACCACTTGTGCAATTTTGTCGCCCGAATGCAACACCTGTGTTTCT
>Ga0233439_10000574_pt1 | contig 53734 bp, 50 predicted proteins | sample SI_123_September_6_FD_182713 | JGI IMG/M metagenome (GOLD analysis project Ga0233439, IMG submission 182713) | Seawater microbial communities from Saanich Inlet, British Columbia, Canada - SI_123_September2016_100_MG | ecosystem: Environmental > Aquatic > Marine > Inlet | place: Canada: British... | reverse complement strand
TAAATATTCCTAAATATTCATAAAACAATCTCAAATGAAGGATTCTGGACGTTTTCAATTCTGGTTCTCGAATCTTCCAAAATATTTCCTGTATAGAAATTAATATTTTTCGCGTTTTTAGTTTTGAGGGGTATTTTTTTAGAAGTTTTCATTTTTACATATTTGAGAACCATTCTTTTGTATTTTCATAAATATTCCTAAATATTCATAAAACAATCTCAAATGAAGGATTCTGGACGTTTTCAATTCTGGTTCTCGAATCTTCCAAAATATTTCCTGTATAGAAATTAATATTTTTCGCGTTTTTAGTTTTGAAGGGTATTTTTTTAGAAGTTTCATTTTTACATATTTGAGAACCATTCTTTTGTATTTTCATAAATATTCTTGAATATTGCGAGAAATATAAAAAATTGATTAAAAATAAATAGAAACAACTTATCAATATATCTCTATATACTATACTATACTATGTCGTCCTTGTCAAGCAGTTATATTTTGGAAGTCTACAATTCGAGAAACACAATATTGGAATTGCTCACACACGAAAATTATGATGTGTCTGAGTATACCCATTTTAGTATCAATGAGATAAATACGATGTTTTCCAACAATCAGTTGGATATGTTGGTCGAGCGCGAGAGTGACGGTTCTAAAGTCTATGTCAAGCATATGCTCAACAATAACAATAAACAGATCCGCAAGGAAAATTTAGATGAATTGGTAGAAGACCTCTTTGCCATCGAAAATGTTCTCACAAACAAAGAAAAAGATACCATCATAGTGATAGCCGAAGACGAGCCCAATGATACAATTACAACGAAGATGAAGTATTTGTATGATCACGACGGGGTCTTTGTAATTATCCACAACATTAAACGACTACAATTCAACGTGTTGAACCATAAATTAGTGCCCGAGATTTCGGTATTGAGCGGCGCCGAACTCGAGGATTTGAAAATCCAAAAGAATTTCAATAGCCTAAGCTGTTTACCAGAGATTTCACGGTTCGACCCACAAGCATTAGCAGTAGGTTTGCGCCCTAAGCAAGTGTGTAAGCTTACACGAACGAGTGTAACCGCAGTAGACGCTACATATTATCGTGTGTGTGTGTAAAAATAAAATGAAACACTATAGTATAGATTTCAATTGAATAAAAATGGCAGATATAACTGTTGGATATAACGAAAACGATTTTTTATATTCGAAATTCCGCGATGATAACACAAATATAATAACAGATAGTAATGGAAAGGTTTCGAAAGAAAAATGTAGCAGAATTTTAGAACCAACCAACAAACAAGATTTCCTTGACGATATTTCCCAGAATCTTCAAATCTATTTACAGAACATTAATTTAGATGAAGGAAATAATCAATATGAAGATGTATTGTACAATTTCGACAAAAACGGTAATATGATATTAAAGGATAAAACGAACGGCTATAATTTCGAAACAGAGAAGGGCGGAATTGTTTCCATATCACAGAATAAATTTGGAAAGATTGGAAACAAAGTCAGCCTGAATTTCAACTTCCCAACGGTGAAAAATGTTTCCGTGAGCCCGTTCGGAGACGGTATTCCTGGAGAAAACGGAGGGTCAACCGGCACACAAGGCGCCGAAGGCGCCACCGAGGACCAATCAACCAGTTTTTTCACAACCAATGAGAAGCAACCCAGGTGTTTTGTTACCAATAAGTGCACGAAACTACACTACCATTATCAAGCGTATTATTACGATGATACTGGCGAAAATGGTTGCACGTGCACACCTATTGGGAACCAAGTGTATGACAACAATCCCCATTCACATTGTGAAATAGTCGATACAAGTGATTTAGACGAATCGCAGATGGCGAGTGTGAAGAAAAACGTATTGTCTGGTGTGGATAATTTGAACTCTGTTGAAATTAATTTGGAATCAGACCCGGCCAATAATTCCGCCGAGTCTTTGGGCGAGTTGAATGTAGGAGTAGACACAAGTAGTATTGTGGAGGAAATATACAAATACTACCGTTCTGTGTGTGAGAACAAGAATAAGGCAACCGATATACGCAAGAAGACCAATATGGAACTGGCGAGTGGACAGATGTATGATGACGCGAACACCGCATACAAAGGCGCATATTTGAAGGTATTAAATACATCGGCGGGAATATTGGTAGGACTCGCCTCTATCTATTTATTGTCAACTACGAATGCTAAAAATATAGCAAAGTCTATTAGTGTTTGAAAACATCCTTGAAAATTTCTATATATAGATATATAATTGTATATCTATATGGCAACAAAACACCCTTTGAACAAACATAATATATACATTCACGAGTCCAAACTATCACCGGATTGCTCAAATATAAATCCATCTTACGCCGACAAAACTGAAACCGCTGACAATGAACAGTTCACCACAAAAGGACCGTATAACGTGTTTGATGCCGAGAATTATATACTAAGTGAAGTAAACCACTTCATAAAAATGGCCCAAATCGCAGGACAGTGCACACTCTACAAAAAGATTCCGCGAAATCCTAAAGTCCCGACCATTTCAGAAACCGAATGCGACAGTATTTTCAGCAATTTAGGCTCCAAATATGACTATGGATTCCCGTCTTATTCGGAAGCCGTGTCCGAAATGAACCCCAACATTCTCCCAGATAAAAAACAGCTTTGTCAAAGATTACAGGATTTGAATAACTTGTTAGCATCTTTTCAAACGAATATTCTCAGTGGTTTAATTTCGAAAACCGACGAACCCGAGTTCCAAAACCAATACGATGAAATTATGAAGATCCAACAGGAAAACGAAAAACTCCGCGCGTCGTTGGATAAAGACATCGATGAACTGTATAACAACGATAATTTTTCTAACGTCAAGAGACAATTGGACTATACTATATATACGACATCGCTTTGGTGTGTACTGGCAACCACAATACTCTTCTTCATATTTATGAAGATGTAAATCCCACAAAAAATATATAGATATGTAATATAGAGACACTATGACAACACCACCGAGTTCAATCACTGAAACCCCGACTTATGAACCACCTACTTTCAAAAATATGGCGGCAAATATGGATGACCTGAAAGCCGAATATGCGACTGTTGGAAACGAAATAATGAAAACCCGAGATAAAATCTTACAAGAAAGACAATCGTGGGAAAACAAAAACGCGTATTTATTGAAACACAACCAAAAATATGATGACCACTGGGTTCTTCAGAAAGACAAGAAAATCAATACATACATCCATAAAAATGAAGATACTTTAGATGTTATAGAAGATGATATAAATGAAATGTTGATACAGGAAAATACGATGTACATTTCGGGGACGATTGCGTGTGCTACTCTCTTAGTCGCGGCGCTTTTTGTTTCTTCGTCAAAATGAAAATACAACAACTATCCGCATAAAATATATATAGTTGTTATATAGTTGATAAAAAATATGTCTATGAATAATTTACATGGGATAGAAAATGTTCAAGCAAGACAGTTGGCAGATATTACCAATATTCTATACAACGAAGAAAATCCGCCGTCCTTGTCTGATATGCAGACAAACCTCCTGGAAATCAATAATTCGATGGGAGTCTTGAATGATGGAATGAAGAATGTTTTGTCTGATCAATCCAACGTTCAAAACCTCGTTCAAGGGGAAAAACGCCGTTTGGAAAATAAACAAGAGCACATCGATGAAGCGCGCGAGAGTCAAACACGCGCATTAAACCTGAATGATAGTTACAGGAAAAAATACGCGGCTTATTTGAAAATCGTCATGGTATTGACAATAAGTTTAGTGGCTGTATGGCTCTTGCGAATATTACCTGACTATCTGTCATTTATTCCAAGTGTGGTATTTGAAGTTGCAATCACTGTTGTCGTCTTTTTTGGATTGGTAATCATGTATTTTCAATATAAAGAAATTCAGACACATAATCCTTTGAACTACGATGAACTGAACTATTCGGGACCCGAATTCAAGTTGATAGGCCTTCCAGAAACAACTCCTACACCAACTCCCGGGTCTGGATTCGGTCCGTTTGGATGTGTTGGACCCCAATGTTGTGGACCGAATACGCAATGGGACGAAGAGAATGCGGTTTGTAGAGATGTGTTAGAACCAGACGCATCTTCCTCTAACACGAATGATGCTTCAGAAAGTGACGGAATGTCCCCAGAAGATGTCCCTACCGAACCCGTCCCCGAATATTCCACTCTTCCCTTTCCAGTTGAACCCTCAGAAGGGTTCAAAACACGCTCAAATTATATGTATGAGTACGACGATTATGCAAGATATAGATAAGCTTGTGCATAAATATATGTAGACATTATATAAAATATATACATATAGGGATGGCCAATACTGAAAGTGTCAACATTGTTAATGAATCATACAAAGAATTCATGGAGAAAATCCGTGATGTTACTGTAAATGGATATCAAAAACTAACGAAACAAGTGACCGACCAAAATGACACCATTGACAAACAAATCCAAAGATTGTCGGAAGAATCTTCGCCTGCTTTTCAACGGTCCACCTACGAATTCGAAGCAGTTCAAAATTTACTCGGAGTGAACACATACATGATATATGTTTTTTTTACTGTTTTAGTCGGTCTAATATTGGCACTCTACTATAACGAAGATTATGGGCGCTATATGAAGTTTGGACTATTTTTAGCAGTCGCACTGTTCCCCATTTATATCTATTTCATTGAACTGATTCTGTATAAGTCTTGGGCATACTTGTACGCTTTGGCCACTTCTAAAGTTTATTCAGACGTATATATGAACGGATACTAATCATATACACACATATCAATACAGATTTAGAGTTTTATGATCCATATATCCGCATCCTAATGAAATACTACACATAATATATATAACCAGGTATATCTCTCATATGTCGAATACTCACCGCAAACAAAGAAAGTCGAAACAGAAAACTCGCAACAAACCCAAGTCGCAACAGAAAACACGTAAGAAATGGAGCAACAAATACAAAACCAGAATAGATTGTAAGAACCCAAAAGGGTTTTCTCAAAAACAATATTGTAAATACGGACGGCGGAAGTAAAAGTCGCAAAAAAATATTGATAAGATACCAATATTTTTATATGTATGAATCTATCTATCTATGAGTCCTGTTCTACCTGATTCCCCGTTCCTTATACCCGTTCCGTTTCCCGTTCCGTTTACCCGTTCCGTTTACCCGTTCCTTATACCCGTTCATTATACCATTTATAGATCATTCTCAGGGATTTCTCCTTCGTCTATATCTGAACCATCATCATCATCAGCACACGCCATATCTATCTTGATGGCCGCGTTCATCCAGCCCTTCGATGTAGGTTTTCCGAATTTCTTATCCAGATAATTGTGTAAATCTTTGGGACTCGGGCATTTTCCACCATAAGTATTGTTGTGCCAGTTGGTGAATTCGTGGTTGGTAGTGGTCTTTGTAAGAATTCTACCCTCAGCCTCCACTGTTTTCTCGTCGACGAATTCCTGTAATACATCTTGTCTCTTCTTGTAAGCATTACTCGAAGCCATCACCATAGGACAATCATTCACAATACCGTCCGTTTCCAAAACCTTTTCCACCATCATTGCCATAAACACAATTTTCCAAGTTTCGAATTTATTCACCAGATTTTCATCGAGCAGATACTGATATGGCTTCTCCGGGTCGTCATCAACGGGATTCTTTGTGAAGAGAGACAAGAAATCCACCACGCGAATACGACGCCAAGTACCGTGGTCCATCGACTTGATTTCCAACAGATAATTCGCGCAGACCACCAACTTGAACTGTGGAATAAACTGAATGGCGGCCGGCATATACGGTGCTCGCGCTTGAATCGGGTCTAATCCACTCGTCAGTTGTTTCATAATACCTTCATTCAACCGGTCGTGTTTAGAAGGTTCATTCATAACAGCATACCGCAGGCCTTTTAAAGCGACGATTTCCGGTGCCAATCCACCAATCTTCGTGCGACCTTGTGTCATTAGTGTAAGAGGCACATCGCCTTTGTATTCCCCCAAGGTTTTCTCCATCAAAGATACCAACACCGATTTTCCGTTTTGTCCAAAACCAATATAATTATTGAATGTTTGATTCTGCGATGTGCCCATCAAAGTGGATGACAAATGCTCCCACATATATGTTCGCAGTTCTTCTATTGGAAACAGTTTCGCCATAAAATCGTTGATTTCCTCCAATATTTGCGCATCGCGCTGTTTATCGACTGGAACGTAGTCGATTTTTGTGGATTTCGTAATGTAATCTTCCGGTTTACCATCCCGAAAAACCTTTTCCTTGAAATCCCACACACCATTCCTGAAACAAAGTAAATACGGATTCGTGTCGGTCATTTCGATGAACTGTCGATCATAAAACAACTCCTTGGCCTCTACCATAATGTTCTTCTTATCGGTCGTCCGTCCCAATTTAGCGACAATTTCCAGAGCCCGCTGTGCCTTCTTTTGTAGATTGATTGTCCGCTCATCGCCTTCGGGATAATTCGCCTGGGCTTCCATCAACTTGGCAGCCTTGATATTATACAAATTACGAATTCTCTCTGAAATACATCGCCGTAAAGACGTTCCCGAGTCGTTTTCGACCCAACGGTGGTTCTTGTATTGATACCATATCCCCGACTTCACACTTGCACACACAAACTCGTCTTTACAACTCTGATATAACACCATCGCCAAATCGAAATCGCCACACCCGCAAGGTCGCTTGTCATTGGAAGACGCATCACCCAATTTCGATTCCAATGTCAGCTCGATGGTGTAATCTATCGAAGATTCGTGAACCAGTTTGAACTTTTCCGGTGCGTCTTGTTTTGCCCAGTGGATAATAGACCGTTTGGTTAATCCGTGTGGATTCGACATATCCAGTCGCAACCATTTATCGAACAAGTCTCTTATCTCATCATATCTAAATGTTGAAGACTGTGCGCTAAACGCTACCCAGACTATAAACAGCGAATTGTCTATGTTTCTTAACGCGCAACCTACGCGAAACCATTTATCGTAAGAACCTTCTCCATAATAAGACGCGGGCAAACACATAGTATACTCGTAGGATTCCCGAATGTCATAGTCATTCGAAGAAAGGTTTTCCAGGAAAATCTCCACGGCTTGGTCCAAATCGGATTTGTTCTTTATATTTAATATGGTCTCCAAGTCGAATTTTCGGGGAATCTGAAGACTACTCAAAGAAGAAGACGGCGAAATCTTCCCACCACCATTTGCGGACTTTCCCGTGAAAGCCGCGTTGATTTTTTCGCTATATTCTCTACGAATGAATGGTTCATAATGGTCGCTACATCGGGCAGACAGTTTATATATGTTGGATTTTATGTCGAAGTCTTTCACGGGGACTTTGTTCTGCATAAACGAATCATCGGAGGTATCGAAGGTGATATCATACACATCCACTATTTGATAGGCTGCGTGGTCCGGTTTACACGACCCGTGCAATTGCCAATTTGTATGACCTTTGCTGATACCTTCGTCGAAAACATCTTCCCAAGTATTAATGATGGGTAAATCTTCCCAGAGTTCTTCGGTCTTTCCTACAATTTGCTTGCGAATATACATCTGGGTAGCCCGGTCAGCGTTGATTCCGAAGATAATATGAAGACCATCCTTGGTTATGTTTTTATCGGCGATGAAATTCACAGTCTTTTTTTGATACACATACACCGGGAAATGAGTGTCTTCGTCCAAATGGTATATGTCTTTGATAACATCCAAATAACTATCCACTAAATCTATCACGTGGTCTTCGCTTAACAGACGTTCTTGGACAGAACCGTCGAAACGGAGATCAACATCAACCAGTATTGGACCTTTTTCCAACTGTTTTTCTGTGAAATGCTCTTTCCCACCTTGTGCTAAAACTTCGTTGTAATATATATCTAAAAACTGATTGTATTCGTTTTGAGGTATGTGATATGAACCCCCCAAAATACCGTGTTTTTGATTTCCTATTTTTGTATTTGTGATTTCTCGGGGGTCGTCTTTCTTTCGACAATGATTTATTTGAAATTGCGTGAATTCTTTAGATGATTTTTTGGCTACGGTCTTTCGTTTGGTTGGCTCTTTTGATTTGATTGTAGCCATACTTATTAATTAATATAGTATGATATATTTATACATTTTTAAAGATTTCAATTTATTCAATCAATTTTTTGAAATTCTGTTTATGTTGAAAAATACCATTAGGAGAGATTTAGAGGTAACTTTTATGTATATATGTATATAGTTTGTATATAGTTGACGATGACAACAGAAGCAAATGATATGGTTGTTCATACAAATGCCAATACAGTTTGTCTGAAAAACGGGTCGAGCAGCTCTACATTATTCAAATTATCTAACACCGTCACTTCGGTAGGTCAGGGATCATATTCGACGGGACTGAATGCGATTTCTATCGGGAGTAATGGTGAAACCGTCGACTCAATACCAGTCGAACAAAATATAGGAGAAATCGATGGCAAACTGACCATTCACGCTATTCGTCGGTCCGGAACTGGAGGGGTCGCGCCAGCTTCTAATTACGTTATGATGTATAATCCTGACACAGTTCCCAAAGAAGCAACATATAGCACTGATATCACGGACCAATTAAGCCAATTGAATGCCGACCTGGTTGCCGAAAAGGCCAAGGTGGTTACTTTAGAGTCCCAAGTCGCGGATTTGTTATCCAGAGTTGCCGTTTTAGAAGGGACGCCGTGAATTTGAAAACAAAACGATAATTTTAGACAGAATAAATAATCTTATATAATATAGTTTGTAATATATAAAATGTCGGATGCAAACGATGTAGTCATCAATACGAATGCCAACGCGGTTACTTTGAAAAAAGGCACTGGCGATAATACACTCTTGAAATTATCCAACACATCGACTTCTTTAGGTAATGGGGCGTTTTCTGTGGGATTGAATACTATTTCCATTGGGTGCAATGCCGACACAGCCGACGCAGTACCTTTTGAGCAAGATATGGAAATCACGGATGGAAAACTTACAATAAATACCATTCGGCAGTCAGGTGTAGGGGATTACTGTCTTATGTATGACCCCACTTCAGTGCCAAAAGAACTCACTTATAGTAGATATATTCCGGACCATTTTGACCAAATCGATGTTAGTATGAATATACACGATGTGAGTTTGAATGTGCACGATGTGAGTTTGAATATACACGATGTTAGTTTGAATGGGTTGGATATCAGTGTGAATATTATCGATGTGAGTTTGAATATACACGATGTGAGTTTGAATGGGTTGGATATCAGTGTGAATATTATCGATGTGAGTTTAAATATACACGATGTTAGTTTGAATGGGTTGGATATCAGTGTGAATATTATTGATGTCAGTCTGAATATACACGATGTTAGCCTGAATGTTTTAGATGTTAGTTTGAATATATTGGATACAAGTGTGAATATTATCGATGTTAGTTTGAACGATCACAACAACAGATTGAATAATAATAACATCAGTTTGAATGTATTGGATACAAGTGTGAATATTATCGATGTTAGTCTGAATGAATTAATAGATCAAGGTGGAGTTTCTTATGGTGCTACATTTGCTATTGGTGCCGGTTCATCTGCTACTGGAACAAATAGTTTTGCGATAGGTAATAACGCTACAATACCGGACCACGATAACGCGGTAGCAATTGGTAATGGTTCGACTGTTGGAGCCAGCAATGTGATTTCTTTAGGGGATGGAACACAGAAAGTTGGTATCGGGACAACGACTCCCGAAAGTGCTTTGGATATGGATGGAAATTTGATGGTTCGAAATGGCTTAATTGGATTAGGTGTAGTACCAAGTGCAAGTGATATGAATACTCCTGCTAATTACGTTCATCGTGAAGGAAGTATCTTTTTGGGAAACCACAATACTCCGGCATATCCAAATAAACAATATGTGGGGAAATATGATAAAGATTGGAACAGCATTTTAGCCGGAATGGAAATTGAAAATTTGAATACAGGTGCTCAGAAATTACATTTTTGGACTCACACACCAGGTACTTACCTTTGGAAAGGATTGACAATAGCCGAAAACGGCAACGTAGGTATCGGGACATCGAGTCCAGGACAAAAACTTAGCATTCAGGATGGTAACTTAGGAGTATTTAACTCTACAAATGATATTATGGCTTTATTTGCCGGTTCATATGGCGGTTATTTACATATAGGATGTTGGAATCAAGCCGGTACCACTTCAAAAAATATCGTATTAAATCAATACGGTGGCAGAGTAGGTATCGGGACAACGAGTCCTTCATTTCCATTAGATATCGTGGGTAGTGTAGGGGCAAATGTGACCGGTAGGTTTTTTAACGCAAACGCTAATTTAACATATGGAACAAACACAGGGCACGGCATAGGTATAAGAACAACAGGTGGGGTATACACATCAACAGGTTCTATCATATCATCGGATAGAAGAATCAAAACAAATATTACAGAAATAAATGATGCTTCATCATTAGATAAAATACGATTATTAAAACCATGTTATTACAACTATATTGATACTACAGACAGAACATCTTCTGTTGTAGAAGGATTTATAGCTAATGAAGTAAAAGAAGTGTTACCATATGCGGTTTCATTACAGACTTCATATATACCCAATATATTCAAGGTAGGGTCTTATAATTCACTTGACAATATAATAACAATCGATGATTATGATACAAATACATTAGAATATGATGCTTCTAATAATGTATTCAAAAAAATAAAATTATATGATATTTCAGACAATAAATATGAATGTGAAATAAACGAGATAATTGCATCGAACCAAATAAAGATACAACCATCAGAAGACATACCAACAGATATATTTGTATATGGTCAAGAAGTTGATAACTTTAATGTGTTGAAAAAAGATTCCATTTTCACAGTTGCCACTGCGGCTCTTCAAGAAGTGGATCGTCAATTACAAGCCGAAAAGACAAAAGTCGCTGAGTTGGAAACAAAAAACGCCGCATTAGAAACACAAATGGCATCTGTATTAGCACGTCTTGACACCTTGGAAAATCCTTAGAAACAAAATCACAAAAACAAAAAATTGATTCTAAAATTTCAAACAATATAGAATAATATCAACTACTATTCTATATTTAGTAAAATGAAGTTTTGTAATGAGTGTGATAATATGCTTTACATTGGAATCAACGCCGAAAATACAAATGAGTTAACCTACTTTTGTCGTCAATGTGGAACGAATGAAACGATCACCGACCCCGAAGGTCAAGTTATTCTGGAAAGTCATTATAAAACGGAGGAACAACAGTTCAATCACATAATCAACAAATACACCAAATTCGATCCTACACTCCCCCGCATACAGAACGTGAAATGTCCAAATAAGGAATGCGCCACCAACGATAAAACCGATACAAAGGCGGAAATCATCTATCTGAGATATGACGACGCCAATATGAAATACGTGTACTTGTGCGCAGAGTGCGACACTTTCTGGAAAACCAGCGACAAACAATAAAAAATATGTATAACTCAAACACCACAAACAAACCAAACAAACCAAACAAACCAAACAAGCAAACAACTCAAAACAACAAACACAACAAACAAACCAAATACAATATTTTTTAAGCCAGACACTCCAAATCCTTCAAACGCCAATACTCGCAAGCTCCATTCGGTAGAGGTCTTTGTATGATGAACGGAATTTTTTTCATTTCGAATTCTTTCAAAGCGATAAGATAACCATCCATAATAGTCGGGTCTAAATCTTCGATAAACGAGTTAGCACCGGCATCCAATTGTTTGGCCCGTTCTCCCAAGACTCGCGCCTTTTCATATTTCGAAATGAACGGAATGGTTTTGTGTAACGGGTCCACGATATTTCCTTTAGCATTTTTAACGATAGTGCACAATGCCTCGATTTCCTCATAATTCTGAGCACGCAACTCAGGGTGATGTTCTTGAATAATATTTTGTTGGAGATTTTCGTCGAATTTTTTCAGATAATCTTCTTCTTCATCCTCATCATCATCATCCTCGTCAATACCATCGTCTAAATCATCATTAAACTCATTTTGTTGGTCTAAATCGTCGATGGCGTTATCGACAGACACATCGTCCTTTTCCTCATCGTTATCGAAATCAGACAAAGAAAGGTCATCATCTTCTTCATCTTTTTCTTCATAATCTTCGTCATCTTCATCAACTTTCTTCACCTTGTCTTCTATTTTAAATCCATTTGTTTTTGTTTCTTGTTCATCGTCGGACATTACTGATCCAACTTCAGAATCAACATCGCTCAACGTTTCATCCACAAAATCAGCCATTATCAATATATTCTATTGTGATATATTGATATTTCTATTTCGTTTTTATTTCAATCAATTTTTTCATCTTAAGACCTCCAATTCTTACCACAATCCAAACAAGTGACAAATATAGTAGATGGTTCATCCGCACTTCGCGTCTGCATTTCATAGTAGGTACATTTTTTGGATTTACATTTCCTACACGTAAACATATCTGTTGATGCCACGGCTTTATTATCGTATCGAGATTCGTTGCGCTTGATTTTCATATCAATCAATTTCGACCATCTCTGGGCATTCATTTCTTGGTGTGTCATCGATTCTAATGTTTTGGGAGTCACATCTTCGTTATTCAATTGGACCAAGAAATCCGGGTTTTTCATATTCATATAAATAGTTCTCAGTCTATCTAAATATATGTGAACAAACATCGGGTTTTCCCACTTTATGATGATGTCTTTACTGCGGGCTTCGACAACGGCATAGTTGTAAATACACGTTTCTATGTTGCGCATTAGTTTTTTGTATTTCTCGTGTTCTTGTATTTCTCCTTGTTGAAATTTATCAGACAATTTAGTTACCACATTCGCGCGAAATTGTTGTGGGTTTTCGATGATGGTCATTGTATTACTTGCTTAACAAATATATGACAGTAGTATTTATGTATTTTTTATAATCAATTTTTTATGGGAGGATTTCATAATGTCGCATTAGGGATTCATACATATTCTTCTTCGGTGAGTTCTCCATCGTTGGTATTGTCTTTTTCGACCGATGTATCGATCGTTTCAAACACCGATTTTGTCTTCAGGTTGCAAACCGCCATTCTGGAGGAGGGTTTCTTTTTACTCGTTTTTACGGGAGTGCTAAACTTGTCCTCCTCCTCCGCATCATCATCATCTTCTTCGTCATCGAAATCCGTTTCATCGTCGTCTTCGTCGTCAACAATAAATCCATCTTTAGCATAGCCTGATTTGGTTTTTGGCAATTCTTCATCCTCATCTTCTTGTTCCGAGTTCTCTTCTTCACTTGAACCGATATCTTCGAATCCACCATACAAAGCTTCGTAGATTTTTTCCCATTTCGTAGCATCAAGCGATACAGCCTCATCCTCTGGATTCATACCAACCAACACCAATGAACCGAAGAATAGTGTATTATCAATCGGTGGAGGCATTTCATATTTATTTTCTTGTCCGGCACGCCCCGCGGTTTTGCCGTAAATACTGATGGACATTTTCTCGCCTTTTAGTTCTACATCCCATTGATGGTGTCGCTGGAATCCATCGTCGTTCTTGAAACCGGCCTTTTTGAATAATTCGGTTTCTTCGAATTGCTTTACATTTAACTCTTTAACACTTCCTAATTTGTTGATGATTAGAATAGTCGGCATCTTGAATAGTAATTTATACTATTACTTATTTTTTATATTATTTTCCGAAGTTGTTTGAACTCGTAAAATCAAACAAGTGGAATATATTTGTTATTATATAGCGGAATGTGGTATAAGTTATTTTTGAATATAATGATATCGATTTTTTTAATTTATTCCTTTCATCAGTTGTGGGATTATTTAAAAACGGCATATTCAAAACAGACGACGAAAGACCTTATCCAGTTTCAAACAGAAAAATATAAGAAAATCATAGAACAAATCCAAACAGTCGAGCCCTCACACACAAATCCCGAGAAAGACCCTATGAAAGACGAATTAGAGGATTTTGTGAACAACCTCCAACAAAACGTTCAAAGTGTCTAAACGATGAAAGTGTCTAAACGATGAAAGTGTCTAAACGATGAAAGTGTCTAAACGATGAAAGCCACTAAACCAAATCTGATTATAATATTCGAGAACCAAACAATATAAACATATTGTGTTTTACATTATATTCATACACTATGCACGGGTGGTTTTCTGAAAAGCAAAAAAAGGCGCGTATAGACCTTCGCGAAAGACAGTCGTCGGATGCTAAGCCAATCATATACTTGAATGAAAAAAACGAAGAAATAGAAGTTACGGAAGTGACCAGAACCAAGGAGTATTCCTCCAAGTTCGATGATGTTATTTATTTAGGTATCTTGAAAGAACAGGTATGTACGAAATAATCATATCATAAACATATTTAGGCGTTGACCTCTGGTGGCTTACAGTGGTTATAATTGGAGATACCATCCCACGCAATATTGTGTATGTTTGCCCATTTTTGTTTCTCGCACGCCCCTGACCCGTAAATATCCCAGTCGATGTGGTTGAAGTCGACGACATTTTTATGTGGATTTGTTTCATCGTATCCATAAGGGAAATCCGTGGTATAGTATCCTAAATTTTCGTTGTAAGGTATTCCGTCTTCTTCGATTCCTTTGATTGTGTTGTACATTTTAGACAATCGTGAATATGTGGTTTTCTGATTGATCATTTCATATTTATATATTTGATGCCCGGCGATATTTCCCATATTACTGTTGTCTTTGGGGATCATACACTTACCGTTCGCATCAAGAGACCAGTAGTCCGGACAATTGGCGGCTATAGGTGGAAACAGAGGGCTCTTGGAACCGAACATCGCATACATAAGAATTGTTGTTGCGATTAATATGGCGACTGCCACCACAATTATTATGATATGAAAGAGTTTCATGTTTTTTGTATATAGTATTGATATACAAAAAACGGCTATGCCGACGAATCGTGAGTATAATTTTCCGAGTATTGATTGATGGTTGAAGCACACGCAGTAGAATTCGATACACCATCCCATAGGACGTTGTTCAAACTAGCCCAAGCAGTTAAACCGCAGTTGTTATTTACATCCTCTGGAAGGAGGTCGTTTGTCCATAAAGGGTTTTTGAAATCGATGGCTTTTTGTCCGTTATGGGTGATGTATTCAAACCCGATTGGATTCGCATAAGGTTGTCTTCCGGCATTCAGAGACATTTCATCGACGGGAACAATACACAACGACGCGTCGGTTTGCCAGTAGTCAGGGCATTCTAATGAGTGTGGTGGAAACTTTCCAGTCTGATCGCTATAATTAGCCAAAAGACCAATCGAGGTTAACGCAACGATTAAAATGATTATTGCGATTATTGAAACCGTGAAATAGAAATCCATATAGTATATTTGGTGATTTTATTTCCATCATTTGACTAAATTATCCATTTCATTCATCAAAATAGATGAAACTTCTCCTACAGATGGTTTTTTGGTGTAGCAATCAGTGTACCAAGATACAGCCGCTAAAAAAAGGAATATCATAATAATAATCTTATAAAAAGTGTCCATTGTGACAGTCGATATATTTTAGGTGTTTATTTTATTTCCCGTGATTTACTTTGTATGTTGTATGAACCTGTAATTATTTCTATATACAAAGTATATCATCGATAAAATGCAGAAAGATAGTCAAACCGCATTTGAAAAAGAATATTCCCAAAAAATACTCACACAAGATTATTACAACGGTCGTGTCAATATTATGGAACAACAAGACCCCGATGCCGTTTTCAAAATGCAAGAGCGCATTGGTCTCAAAAACAAAACGACGGGATACATCTCGGCACTGTCCGGAAATGATTGGGAAGAGAATATTTTGTCCAAGGTGTTTTTTTCTCAGGATAATGTTCAGATTTTGCAAAATGGGTTACGTGCCGGGGTCTACGAAATGTCCAACAAAGATATCGTCATTCCACCTCAAAACTTGGACCAGTTGAAAATCGTTATGCGAAGTACTTATTTACAATACGCAGAACACAAACCTACACAAATCAAAGAGCAAGTTGAGCGATTGAATAAATTGGTGTGGGATTATGTAGTGCCAAGTGTGTATAAAGAAGCTATTGGATACTTGAAATATATGAAAGACCAAAGCACTTTAGTCACTCCGATGGACCATCCGCAGCACCATGATAGACAATACAAACAGTTGGAGCTCAAACCTTTTTTCTAATAAGTATCAATAAAAAAATATTTATACTTATCTTCGTTTACCTTTTTACAGATGGCTTTTTCGTGTTTCTCTTAGTCTTTTATTCTATGTTTCTCAATTTCCATATCGGTCTTTGTGTATGTTTACTTTTTCACCTTGGGTGTTTTCTTTGCTCCCGAAGTTTTTGAACCACCGCCTTGAGGTTTTTGCGACTTTTCCTTTTGTAGTTCTTCGCGTCTTTTCTTATAAATACCATATTGTTTCTCCAACATATCCAATTCGCGCAACCAAATCGTTTCAACCGTCGTTTTGGATAGTTCATCTAAATCTTTCGTCATATTTTCCTTGTCTTCCATTATTTTCACGACGTTTTCTTCTGAAACGGAATCCATCGGCATTTTAATCAAATACTTGTAATCGCCATCCAGTTTCACAAACTCCATCTTTTCCAATAGTTCGGTAATTTGTTGGGCCGACTTTCGTCTCAAGTCGATCGCACCAGACAGATTATGTTTGATGTATTTCGCCTTGTTGGACAATCTCACCAATTTTTGTCGCATATCTGATAATTGTGCCGCCTTTCGCTTCTCATACTTGTCCAAACGAACTTTAACAAACCCTTCAATGATTTCCTCTACACTACTATATTTGTGTAACTTCGAATCTTCATCAAACATATGCATATTCGTCGTGCTTACTGTAGTTGCCAATTTCAAAGCCTTTTCAAGACCATTCACACCATTCGCGTCGAGGGCCTTCGCTTCAAGTTCTTGTAGTTTTCCACGCGTGAATGTAACGGTGAAATCGACATTGACTTCTGTGGAAAATGACACCATATCCCTTATAATCGGTGTGATTTTCTTGCCCGATTTATCCGTTGCACCGTCCATAAGTTGTTCCAACATATTTGTGTATGGCATCGTCCAAGTTCCGACGGGGAGTTCAGTAATCCGGATTTTGTCTTCACCGATTTTCTCATACACTCCTTTGATTACGAACTTGGATTCGCCTTCGATTTTTGAAACGGTTCCTTTGAACCCTTCGTAATAAGGGACAAACTCGACCGTTTCATTGGAACGGCTGTTTAGCTTATTTTTCAAATATTCGATGATGGTCGCAGGATTGAACGAAGGGATCGAACACGAAAATCCGGTTCCAATACCCGAAATGCCGTTCATAAGGGAAAACGGAATGATCGGAATATAATGTTCAGGCTCGACAATCGTTCCATCATCATCCACATAATTCAAAATGGCATCGTCCGCTTCTGGAAAGATATATCGTGTAAGAGGATTCAACAAAGTGAAGATGTATCTTTCCGACGCACTATCATCGCCACCTTGAAGACGCGAACCAAACTGACCGTTGGGCTCCAACAGATTAATATTGTTTGAACCCACATACGTTTGTGCCATATTGACTATCGCGCCATTCAAAGAAGCTTCACCGTGATGATACGATGAGTGCTCCGACACATATCCCGAGAATTGAGCCACTTTGATTTCCGATGTAAGTTTCCTTTTGAATGCCGCATACAAGATTTTGCGTAAAGATATTTTGAGTCCATCTATTGCATTAGGAATCGAGCGAGCACAATCGTAAGAGCTGAAATGAATCATTTCTTGGTCGATGAACTCTTCATATGGCACTTGCGGACGGTTGGTGTCCAAATAAGATAGTTTGTTGTAGTTTTCCAACCACACCTTACGGTCATCTGGTCGTTTTTTGTTGAAGATTTTATCGATTGAATCATCGCTAATTGTTCCGCTATGAACAAAGTCTACGATTTTCTTGTTGGCGAAATATTCCTTGAATTCTTTAGCAGTAGAAGTTCCTAAACCCTTGAAATACTTGATAGTCCATCTGGAGAGTTCGCTGGGGTCCATTTGCTGTTTCCACGCCCAATATTCTCCGTCGTTGTAGAACAATAGTGTTTGAGAGCCCTTTTTCGCTCGCAAAATGGGAGTGTTCATGAAACTGATGAATCCGGGGATTTTCATAAGCCCTTCCCATTCACTGTGGAACAGGTTAATACAGAGACCTTTGATATGACTTCCATCTAAATCTTGGTCGGTCATTACCATTATTTTTCCGTATCTCAAACACGAATGAATGGTTTCTAATGAATCGTAGACTTTTCCGGTTTCCAATCCGAGGATTTTCTTGATATCCCCGATTTCCTTGTTTTCCGCGATTTTCTTGGCGACCTCTCCGCGAACATTTAGAAGTTTCCCTTTTAAAGGATATATGCCAATATTGTCGCGGTCATCACTCGATAAACCAGATACAATACCGGACATAGCACTTAATCCCTCACACAAAATCAATATACAGTCTTTTGAATTGGCCGTGCCACTTTTATTGGCATCGATGAAATTGGCGATTCCGCGGACAGATTTCGTTTTGGAGCCGTCGGTTTTCTTGGCGAGTTTGTTGTCCTTGGCTTCGGTCAAACTACACGCGACATCCATCACGCCCATTTTTGCGACCTTTTCGATGAAACCGTCGGATACACTACACAACGAGCCGAATTTACTGGAAGGCGTATTCATATAATCTTTTGTTTGACTATCGAAAGAAGGATTTTCGATATCACATCTCAAAAACAACACCAATTGTTCCTTGATAGAACTGGCATTGACCTTCACCTTCTTCTTTTTCTCGATGTAATCACACAATTTACGGGTGATTTGACCCATAATGAAATCCACGTGTTTTCCACCTTTGAATGTGCAAATACCGTTGACAAAGGACACTTGGATGAATTCGTGTGTAGGAGATAACGCGACACCGTATTCCCAACGTTCACTCGAAGACTCATACACACGCTTCCCTCCATCTTTGTCTTTGGTTCCCACATACAAATCAATATACTGTTGGAAATTCTTCACGGGAACGGTTTCGCCGTTAAACGAAACCTTGATTTTTTTAGCGGAATGGTCGGTAACGGCCCCAATATCAAAGACACGCTTCTTTAGTAAACACACCATATCTGATGTTAGACCGTGGTCGAATTGGAGTCTTTGATAATCGGGTTTGAAAACGACTTTGGTGTAGGGTTTTCCGGAGGAACATTTTGTGATTGTTGGTGGACATATTTCATCCAAATTGTTTTTGAATTCTTGGCAATATTTTAATCCGCGGGTATGGTCAACGGTTTCGATGTAGCCATAAGTGGACCAAATGAGGACAAGTTTGAAACCGAAACCGTTTTTACCTCCGACGATTTTCTTTTCATCTTTATTGTAGTTGGTAGACGTGCGCAAATGTCCGAAAATCATTTCGGGGATCCAAAGATCATTTTCGGGGTGTTTCGCAATATCGATTCCATTGCCGTCGTTGACGATTGTAATGGTGCCGTCTTCGGCTATTTGTGTGTCGATTGAATTAACGAGTCTTTTATTTGAGGCCGTCGAGCGGATCATCCGGACAACATGGTCTCGGGCATTAACGATGCCTTCATCAAACAGTTTGTATAGCCCGGGATTGTATTCAACCGTTTTGAGGTTAATGGTATTGGATTCATCGTCAAAGACCCAGAGGTTTGCATCAACAATTTCAACGGAACCGATGTATGTATCAGGATTATCCAAGATGTGTTGCTTGTCGGTTTTTTGCTGGTATTGTTGAGCGAGATCTACTGACATAATTATAGATGGATAGATATGAATTATGTGATTATGTATTTAACCTTTTTTTGAATCAATTTTTTGTTGAAGTCATACAATATATCATCTATACTTATATACTCATATATCTCATATACTTATACCCATATGTCGGACCAATTTGTATTTCGTTTCAAAGAAATACCCCGAGAACAAACGCGAATTTACAAGTATTGTCTTGCCCAGAAAAATTCGGAAATTTGCGGATTTCCTATTTTGAAAACCAATAATTTAGGAACATCTACAAATGATTCCCGGATTTCCAACAGAATGCGTTATTCCCAGATAGTAAAAAATTCATCACCTATGGCCGATTCTACCTCGGCGGCGAAAGTTCAACCAAACTTGCCAGTATTTAGAATGAAATATTAGACAAATGAATTTTTTCTATATAATGTATATATAACTCGTATGACCAAGAGATACACTAAATCGTCTGACGGAAGCTACCACATTAATGGTAAAAAGTACAAGAACCTTACTGGTTCCCGTGAACAAGTAATGAACGGAACCGCATACAAGAGACCAGGAAAGACCAAGGATGGAAAGGAACTTACCAAGAAGGATTTTGTCAAGAACAAGTGGGGACGTATTGTCAGCTTGAAGAAGCACAAGACCGCCAAGAAGGAGAAGCGTTTGGAAAAGCACGGATACTTCGCCCAAAAGGGTAAATTCGGATATGTTAAGAAGGGAAAAAAGTCGAGAAGAAAGTCGATGAAGAAGGGAGGAAATTCTGAAGACCCAACAACTAAGCCACCTCTTATGGGCGGAGATAACCAAGCTGAAGAACGAGTCGCTGGCGAAGTTTTAAATCTATAAATTGTTTATAATACGTATCATTTAGGAGTTTGAAACAAATAATAAATATAGATTTATACATTTATTATTTTTAGAATAGGAAGTTTAGATACTAAAAATTAGTTTTGTAGCCATTCCATACATATCATATTATTATTAACAATATATTGGGAAAGGTTCTCATAAACATATTTCTCAAAACAGTTTTTACTTACAATCATATTTTGAGAAGCAAACTGAATCTTACAATATTTCTGATAAATTTCATAGATAGAAATAGAAGTCTTTAGATATATTTCTGGAGAACCTGAATGGTTCGAAGTCATTAATTCGCGAATGTTTTCAAGACAAATTTGTATATCCAAAGTTTTATCCCAGAGTTTACATCTAATTTTGTTTATGAATTTTTCGTTCTCAGTTTCTACTTCCGGGAAATAATACTGTAAGATATCAAAGACTTGTTTTTCAGTTATATTCACACATTGATTGTTTAGCCACTTTTTGTAGATCACCATAACTTCTTCAATCTCCAATTCCGTTTCGAACTCATCATACTCCATATTTTCGTTCCAGAATGTGATGAATTTCTGGATATTAGGCAACCATTTGCTCGATATATTTTTGAATGAGTCGCTGACCTCATCATAATTATCTTCCATATGTTCTATGACTTTCTGTTTGAGATTTTGTTGAAAAATTACAGAAGGCAATTTCAAATTATTTAGGAAATGTCGCCATAAGTATAACACGTTTTTCCACGGAATAGGTTCTCCAGGAGGGTCATCACACACACCTATTTGAATATATTCATTAATGAATTTCAAAATAAGTTCATCGGGGCTTGTGGTTTTCAAAAACAATATTTGGTGCTTTAGCGCATCGTTGTTCATCTTCTCCAAATAGTCGTCCGAAGATGTATACCGCGTGGAATAATGCGAGGCCACACATAAAATATTTAGGGACTGCTCCAGCCCTTGTTTCAAAAAGTTGGAACCGATTTCATTACACAGCAATATCCTACACGAACTATATTCGTGCTCGTGGTATTTGTATTTTATTGTTTGAGAACACTGGCCGGACACATATATATGAATATAATTATTCAGCTCACGTATAAATGATTTCAGTTTAGGGTCCACGAAATGGATTAAATTCGTATGTTTCTTTTGGATATTATCACCCAAAATTGTCAAAAAATACTTGGCCTCGTTTTTCGTTTGAAATACCGTAGGATAAAACAAGTCGATCACTCGCTGAATCGTATCTGAATTGGGAATCGTTTTCAATATATTATTCTCTTTGATCCGTTTCATAATAGATATTTTGGTTCGCTGTTTCCAAGCGGATATGGTACCAACCTCGGTGATGGTTCTCAAAATATGGTGCAATATATCATCTTCATTAATCAGTATGTAATTCTTTTGATCATAATAAAAAAACTTTTCAGTGGTTGCGCAATAATAGTAGTTTTTGAAGCGGTTGAAAAAATCCTCTATGAATATCTCTTGTTTGGTCATTAGTTCTTGATTGCGTAAGGCTCTCTGTTTATGATTATTATGAAAAGACTCCATAACTGTAGGTAATTGTCCTTTAATATACTGAGACAACCGTTGAACCATATACGTATCGTCTTTGTATTTTTCATAAAGGTTTTGTATGATCACAAACGATTCTTGCTGTTCCAAATTATCCATTCTACACTTATAGCGTAAACTATTTATATTGTTTGCGAGTTTTATAAAGACGGTTTGTCCTTTTCTTTCGTGTAGGTGTCTTTGTAGCCTTTTTTTTGTTTTTTCTCTTGCTTTTCTTCCGGTAACCACCCTTAGGACCCCTTCGGTTTCGCTCATCAATAATCACATCACGCGGAACTTTATCTTTATTACGTGTTATGCACACATCGCAACTATAATCAATTATTACAACAGTAGTGTATCCGAATTCACTTAACATTTGTAATAGGTCATTTGTGTTTGTTTCTGGATGGTCTTTGTTTAATAAGGGTTGTCCTATAGTTAATGCTTGTGTTAACTTCTTGTCTCTGCTTTCGGCAATAACATACAAATTATCTTCGAAAAAATAGTCGAATATGGATGTATTTGTATCTATTCTCCATCGTTTGAATGGAAGTGGTGCGTTATTTTCGCGATCGAATCCAATATGGGAATACACGTGTTGTGTAGATTTTTGAAATATGTATGTATCTGGTTTATCGATACTCGGCGTTTCTTTACTCATAATGTTACAATTATTTATATCATCGTTCCCCTGTAAATATTCAACAAGTTCTTTATCCATTTTTGTATTATAATCATCTTGATTAAGCAAAAAATGGTCTTTCTTCATCCGAGATGTCATCGTGCTTTCCATGTTACAACATCCGTGTGGTGCATAAGTTACTAAAGAAACTCGCTGAATTCTTTCCGGAACATTCGCATATACTGGTTTAAATCCTTCTCTCTTTTCTTCATATAAACATCCACCATTAGTCAAACACAATAAATAAATTGTATTATCTTCCATTTATATCCTGAATAAATACTGAAGTATATACTATTCAGGATATATTAGTGTCTAAGTAGAAAATTGATTGATTTTTTTGTGATTATATATATTATCATAATTCAATCAAACATCAATGATGACAAATGACCTAAGGAATATCGATATTTCCCAGTTGTTGAAAAACCCGAATATGAAGCCCAAGAAAAATCCTATTCATCCGAACTTCGCAGATAGTATACAACACGTTTTTGAAAAGTTCGGGTTTTCCAATGAAGACTATTATGGAAAAGGGGGGCACAATAAAATTTACCAAAACGACCGGTTCGTATTACGAATCACCAAACTGCGCTTAAATCCAGGTTCAGATGCCGAGTTTGATAAAAATATACATTTAGATGTCGAAGAGAAATACGACGACGAAAAAATGTTTTTACAAGCGGTTAAACGGGGATTGTGCCCTAACATCTACTTCTTGGGAAACATCGAAAACAATGGGCATATAAATCGATATATGGTTATGGAAAAATACGATTATACGTTGTGTAAGTTCCTGAATTCCAATCAAAGTGAAATGGTCTTAGAATCTTCCAAATATTATGAATCAAAGGATGCTATACAAAAAGATATATGTGACCAAATCATAGACATATTGGGGAAACTCACAAAAATGGGTATCGTATATTACGATTTAACGAGTCGAAATATAGTGTTGCGCCAGAATAAACACGGGCGGATAGAAGTAAAATTTGTTGATTGGGATTGTGACCTTTGTAGAGAGGAATCGTGGTTGGACCCCGATGAGAAAATTCTTCGTGAAAGCGTGGTCTACTTGTATTTGATGTTGCTGGACTTCTTTCTATTATCGTACATCAAACAAAGGATTTTCAAACAAGAAATGTTTTCTCGGATCACTACCGATATTCTCGATAAAGTTCGAGAACTTCTCTTGGATTATAATAAAAATGAATATGGGTTCTTGTTCATTCATTACTTTCATAATCTAATGTTTATTAGCAAAGATGATGCATTGAATTTTGATAAAAAAGATGGTGCATACAAAAATAAACTCATTACAAAATGCTATCACCAAGTTGTCGATAGATTATGGGAGTAGTTTGTTGGAATTTCGAACGAAATGAAATATATCATACACACAAAAATGTAAATTATAAAACAAATCGTTGTGGAATAGTTCATAGTGAACATAGCGATTATATTTTTCGAATGTTAGCATCATTTGCTCGATGACGGTATCGAATATGTGTTTGTATGTATCATCGTATTCATATATTTTTCGTAAAATATCTTCCGGTAGTTTGTATATCATACAGTTTTATGTTGTAATAATATTATCACATAAAACTTTATATTTTTTCGGGTTCAATAGGTGCTTTTGGTGTTTTTGGCGCTTTTGGTACCTTTGGCTCTTTTGGTGCTTTTGGCTCTTTTGGTGCTTTCGGAACCTTGGCCTTCGGCTCTTTTGGTGCTTTTGGTACCTTGGGCTCTTTTGGTGCCTTTGGCTCTTTCGGAACCTTGACCTTGGGCTCTTTTGGAGTTTTCGGTGTTCGAGGTTTCTTTTTGACAGTTTTGTTAAAATACTTATCTCTAAACTTTTGGACGCATTTAATACGAGCTTTTAGTTTTTGTGTAGTTATTTTATTAGTTTTAGGTGGCATACTATATGATATATCTACACAAAAAATGAATGTCTTACGATTTATTTATCTTACTTCTTCTTCATACTTTTGTTTTTTGCACTCTTTGCGATTTCCCAGAACTGTTTTCCAGCGTTGGCCTTGAGGCACTGCTTCTTCACATATCTTCTTGACTTGGCACCAGGCGGCTTGACAGAAAGTCCACCTTTCGAACCCACAACAATTGGTAAATTTTTCTTGGTACGAGTATTCACGTATCTTAATCTACGCTTTCCATTTTCTACGACAGTTTTACACTCAATAAAGCTTTTTCCCATAATGCTGGATATATATTATACAATAGAAAATTAATCAGTAAAATAGTGAAAATAATGCTAAATAATTTGAGTGTATAATATAGATAAAATGAGTGAATGTCAAAAACCGATATATTATTTTGAACGAAAGAAGGGAACCGGAAAAGATTGTTCATTACAAATCGATAAATTAAGAAACAAAACCGCGTACGAACAAATCTTAGGAACCACACAGTTAGGTCGTGAATACATGGCCAACGACGAAGCATTCCAGTATTTAGAAACACTGATGACAAAAGTGAGAACCAACATATCAACCGGTATCAAAGAATTGCGCAAATCATACATCTACATTATTAGCAAAAATATTGGAAAAGAGGTTTATTATAAGATGGGTCTGTCTGACAAATCGAATCTAAATCGTATTAGTGGAGCACAGACGTTTTTGATTCCTGGATTGAATGATGATATCGGGTTCAAAATACATATGATATACACGTTCCCATCGGAAACCATCGGGACCGGTGAAAACAAAATCAATTATTACATCGAAAAAATGACACACGCAGTTCTGCGTTTTTATTTTAAAGCTTCCAATATTAAATTCGGAAACGACGAACCGAGCGAATGGTATTTGATCCCGGCAAATTATGGAAACTATTTTTGTGGGTTCATTTTGGATATAATTGCTACATTTGCATACAGTAGCGAAGACGCAACAAAGAAACTGAAACCCCAAGAAATTTTCATATTCACACAAAATAAAAAACCCATCGAAGAAATAAAACTTCCCAATAAAGTTCAAGTGAAAAATCGTCTGACAAAAGATGACCGGTATAACCAACTAATGAATGTGTATGATAATTATGGTCTTCGCAACTTGAGAGTTTTCTCAAAGGTTTTAGTGGATGTGGAAATACAAGAATCCGATAAATCGAACGCAAAAGGATCAAAAGAGCGATTTGAGAAGGTATTGTTTAAACAAGGGGAAATATTGAAAAAGGATGACAAAATAGTCGGTCGCAAATTTCAGTTTAAAAATTCGGATTATTTATTATCACAAATTATCAAAAACACATACAAATATGGTATTGGACAACCACTACAGAGTGGTGAAATATACGGTATTATTTCAAAAGCCAATTCTGAAGAAGTATTAAAAAGGGATGTGTTTGAGAAATCGGGAATTTCTGTTATTCCGTATCGTTCCGACGATGTTTTGGGAGGGTATGTAGAATTCTGTGTTTCAATAGGCGATTTGTTAGAACTGTTAAAACCAGAAGATGTAGACAGTTGGGAATTAAAATCAAATTACGAATATTATAAAAATAGGAAAGAGTCTAAAACATCTAAAACCCTTGTTCTCAAAAACAATGATTTAGTCCCTAATTGGTATTTTCAGAAAGATATTCAAGAAAAATTCGCCAGAAAAATGATTTCGGAGTCCGCCAACAAATCCAAATGGGAACACCAAGATACCAGTATGATAAATCCATCGAAATCATACACTTGGAATTTGACTGGACAAACTATATTGAAAGAAGAATTTCACGAGGATTCGGATAAGAATAAAATCCGTAGTGCAATTTTTATATTACGACAACGCAAACAAGGCGAAAATTATGTAACAGAGGAAGTGCCTATAATACGATTAATGCGATTATTCAAAGTAAAAGAAGACGACATATCCAATGTAAATCGTAGCACGTATTCAAAGGATAAAATAGTAAATATTGGCGGCAATTTGAAACTTCAAACAAACGATCACATACGCATTCCTCGTGGGTTATTGGTGCGGTCGATAGAAGACGGTGAAGAAGAACCTGATGAGAATATAGTGTCTTTTTTAATACAAGAAATTTACAGTAAAACAATCGACCAAACTGACGAGGTATTTTTTCGAGGTATTATCAAATATCCATTTGAAGATGAAAAGCGAAGTGTTTACACTATTCACTTGAAAGATTTGGAGAAAGAACACACAAAAATAAAATTATTGGAAAAAGCCAAATATCCAATAGGTACAGTTATTAAAGCGATTCCGAATGAAGTTACAGAATTTGGTGAAACATGCACGGATGAGGATGATTTTCATTATGCTACAATCAAAAAAGTACAATTAGAAAAGGATTTTGTGTATGATATACAATACTTTCCTCCGTTCGATAAATTAGAACTATGGCCAATACCACAAGAAAACAAGGATGAAGTCAAAACAGGAAAACACACACACACAAAGAAGAATCATTACGAGTCTTGGGAACGCGAAAAAATTGAAAGTGGGGATTTTATCAAGGTGAATAAAAAAGATAAATCGTTTGCAATGTACAAGAAAAAACTTCTTCAGTTTAAATTACCGGTTTCTAAAGTGTTAGGACATATTCCGCTAAAGGCAAAAACAAACGACGACGCCACGCACTATACTGTTGTGTTTGATAATAGGTCTAAAGGAAAAATTACGAAAGATGAATTGCCCGAATCTTTGTTGGTTCCATATTGGGCGAAGAAGAGTTCAACCCGGAAGAAACGTGGAGGCTCAACCAAATGTCATACACGAAAACATCACTTATACCATTGAATAATTTATACCGTCGTATATGTATTGATATATGTATTGATATATGAATCGATATATATATGGTTTTATGAAATCATATATGTAAGAACAATTTTTAGATGGCTACCACATTTTGATGGGCTTTTCCGAGATGGTCCGGGGTCATTTCTTCGAGTGATTTTATCGTGGGTTTTACAGGAGATGGCTCCATCGCAATCTTCATATATTTGACGAGCACATTATTGACTTCTAAAACTTGTTTTTTGGAAAGTTGAGCAAACCATTCATATTTATGTCTTTTCAATATTTCGTCTTGGTCAATATAGATACCAAACATTTCCTGAGAAAACTCGATAATATTATCTTCAAAGAGTTCTTCGATCAAGACCGGACGATTTTTCACAGTCTTGACACCCACATATTTTCCATCCAACATATTGAAATTATTGTGGTTAATATTGGCGACGAAAAACTGGCTATTGTGTCCTTTGAATGTGGACTCTTCAGTAAAATGAGGGAGTTTAGACTGTGTTTTTAGGTATGCAATATAAGATTCGATTTGTGGGTCGTTTTTCATAGCTCCGATGAAGAAGTTGTCCGGAACAAACGACATTTTTCGCGATGAATCATCGTTGGAAGTTCGATTAATGGCCTCCAACACAAATGGCTTATTACCCACGATACCTGTTTGAAATAATGGGAAGAGGTTTTTCAAACATAGAAACGAATTTGGCACCACGACCCCTCCATAATAATACAGGAGTTGTGCCATAGCGATTTCACGATATTGGCTTCTAAATGGTTCAGCAACCGAGCAAAGTTGTATATCCCAGGAAGGTAGTAACTTTGAAAAGCTCTCATCCGAAATCAAACAAATGTGAAAATCATCACTACATTTTTGTATGATAGACTGGATACAAATATGGATATATTCTTGGTTCAAATCACAGGTATTTTTGGAATAAAAGTCGAGCCATTTACGAGCATTGATTTCGTATTTTGTATGAATCCACAATTTGGGTTTGTTATATCCGTATAAAGGCGAATCATTCAATAAGTAATTTTTTATCATTTCATACTCATCTTTATCTTTGGTGTCAAAGCTGGATTTCACTTTTGTTCCGAGATATCCAACGACCCCTAAAACACATATTATAGTCGCGTATTTGAATAATGTTTTGGAGTTCATGTCTATTTTCTATAATATGAATGTATATTATATTATAAAGAATATAATATGCTCTAAGTATCGAAATAAATATAAAATTCGATGTTATATTTCGACTCGTTATATTTGACTTTGGTGGTGAAATGATTATCATTACTCTTGCATATTTGTCGAACAATATTCGTAAATGAATTATACGATAATTTCCGATCCAAGTATCTATGTTTTGAAATATGATAATATTCTTTAAGTGTGATTATAAAATCGGTATGATATTCGTGAAACAAAACCTTTTTATATGTATCAATGTTGACCAAATAATACTTGTCTTGTTTAATATCGAGCTTGTCGAATAATTCATAAAGAAGAGACATTGGTACTTGTTGTTTAAATATTTGGTTTAACATTTGAAAAATAGTTGAATATTCCTAAATATTATTGATATATAATATACTTATAATTCCCCCCTGGTTTTCCCCCGATTATTTGAACAACGGGAGAATATCATTTGTGAAAAGCGCCAATTCAATTGCGTCTTCATGGATCTTGTTGGTTATTGTTATATACTCACACAGAAAGGGTATGATTTGATATTTTATCTTTTCATCCAAAGAAGTAGTTTGTTTGATGAATATGAAGAAAAAGTCGAGGATATCTATCACAGAGTAACCTTTGCAATAAACAGAATATAGTTTTTCAATACTTTGTTTGAGTTGATTCTTCTTCAAATGACGTATATACTCTTCGAAACTCCTGAAACAAACATTGGAAAACAATTTCATACACATATCTTTATTTATCGGTTCTCCTAAAATGTATATTTTCTCTAAACAATTTATCAAAACCCTGAAAGAACCATCACACATTCCCAATACGTATTCCTTTGATGCATCATCCATCTCCAAATTTTCGTTTTTGACAATAAGGTCCATCAACTCTTTGATTTGATGCTTCTCAGGTGGCGCCAATTTTAGTATATGGGTTCTCGATTGGATACTTTCATTAACCTTTTGGATATTATTACACACTGATATAAAATGAATGTTCCGTTTGTATTTATCAATGTAATTACGAAACACTTGTTGACTTTGCTCATTAATGGTGTCTATATCGTCAATGATGACTATCTTCTTCTTTCCGTGCACATTCGATTGCGACTGACAAAAGGTCTTCATTTCATTACGAAAATAATGGATGCCTTGCTCTTTCAAATTATTAATAAATAATATGTTAGAATGAGGTATTGAGCTTGTTTTGGAGAGGTTATAATATTCTCGAATGATGGCGTTTAATAGTGTCGTCTTCCCTGAACCACTGGCCCCGATGAATAATATATTCAGGTCGTCGAGTTCAAACAAAGTTTCGATGATTTTAGATGTGTGTTCTTCTAAATAAAACCCTTTCAACGTGTACGGTTTGTATTTGGATAATATCAAATCTCCTTCACTCATTTTTTAATATTTCTATGATAATGTTTCTATGATAATATTTCTATGTTAATATTTTTGTATATTATTAGAACATTATTAGAACATTATTAGAACATTTGCGAAAAAAATCATATATAAAAACCTACATAATGCATATATCTAAGTAAATGGAGAATTACTACGACATTTTGAAAGTTCCCCACAACGCAACTGAAGCAGATATTAAGAAGGCATACCGTTCCCTCAGTTTGAAATTTCATCCAGACCGAAATCCGATGGATACTCATCCTGAATATGACCCTTCCATATTTCCAAAAATCAACCAAGCATACGAGGTTTTATCCGATCCTTCTAAAAGACAACAATACGATATCCAATTGAAATTCGGTGTTGATTGTGGCAATGGCTCAATCGACGATGAACTGAATGAAATCAACAATATCATACAAATGATGTTTAGAGGCGCCGGAGGAGGCGCTATGCCACCTTGTCCCACGTTTGTGAACGAAAAACGACGAGAGAATCCATTGTCGTTTATGAATTTTTTCGGTGGAGGAAACAGCGAACCCAACAACAGCCCCAACATCCATATATTTCATGCAGATGGTTTTTCGCCATTTGGACAAAGACCAAGCGAAGACTCAACTCTAACTCCTGACCCCATTGAAGTTGTAGTGAATATAAATCTGTATGAGGCATACCACGGATGTGTCAAAGAAATCGAATACGAACGAACTACAAATGAAAGATTCAATAATTGTGTAGAGCTTTTGAAAACAGAAGTTACCATACCTCCAGGGGTAAATGATATGGAAGAAATTTTATTGAAGGCAAAGGGCGATAAATCAAGTGGCAATATAGTTGGTGATGTAATGGTCATTGTGGAAATCCAAAAAGACGCCGTCTATGAAAAACGGGGATTAGATATCGTGTATAAAAAAAGGATTTCACTCAAAGAATCACTGTGTGGGTTCTCATTCGACCTCAAACACTTAAACCATAGAGTTATCAAAATCAATAATCAAAATAATCACACAGTAATACCACCCAATCATTCAAAAACAATCCCTAAATTCGGGTTTATCCGCGATAATACTGCTGGGAACCTCGTTATCGAATTCTTGGTAGAGTTTCCCGAATCTCTAACAGAACAACAAATCGAAACCATCGGTTCGGTCTTGTAAAAAAATATACATTATTTAGTATAATACATATTTTGAAAATTCAGAGTTAAGCACTAATACGCTTTGTTGGGATTTCTACGTCCACAATGTAAATGGAGTTCTCTGTCATTACAATATACTCCTTGCCCACCTTGAAAATCTTCGCAATAGGACTCGTGTATTCGTCTTCGCTTTTCACCAAGAGTTTTTCTTTGGACTCTTTTACACCAATAATTACGCTTTTATCCAAAGAATTTGTCCAGTAATCCATCATTACCGGTTTGTCTTCCACTACAGACAATTTAATAGCGTGCTGTAGTGTTGTGTTTTCTGGGAGTCTATACCCATTGGGAGTGGAAAGATTGTTTTCCGTAGATTGCTTTTGTTCTGAAGAAACGACCGATGACATTATTATTATGTAATTATAAAAATATATTCGATTTACACTTTAAATACTTAAATTCATAATTAATATTTTTTGGGTGTTTTTGGATGTTTTCGGCTAATTTTCGATGTTTTTGAACTTACTTATCTTTTTACTAAACTATCTGGTTCTGATTATTCTTCGCTGTTGAACAGTTTCTTCATATTCGTCGCTTCTATACTCACCTCGTGTTGCGAGAATAGTTTATGGATATGCAGGTCATCGCGAAACCGAATCGTGTAGTTTTGTTGGATGTGTCCTCTACCGATTCTTCCTAAACATTGTAATGTTTTTTCCTTCGTCATAGATTCCAAGTCTTTTCCTAAATAACCGTGGCAGAAACTATAGTTCGTTCCGTATATGTAATCACTCGATGCAACAATCATAAACAAATCTTGCTGAGATGCCATCAGCTTCATTATTTCCAAATATTTTGGATGGACGTTTTCCATAAATAAGCCTATGCCCAACAACAGCAACACCTTCAAATAGTTATCGATGTCTAACGCCATAATCTCTTTGACAAACCGTTCTTCGATGGTCGGCACGAAAGCATCCGCATAATTGGCTTTCGAAGGATTCCACACATCTTGATGCGGGGATGTGTTGGGAATATACAAAGGATCTATACTTATATATTTGATCTGTTCTCTCAACTTGTCTATATCCTTGTACATCTTCTGAACTTCCGGGGATTTTTTATCAACATCGTCAGAGCCCTTCTTTTCATTCTTGTTTTCCAAATCTTCCAAACTTCTCTCTAAAGTATCAATCTTTTCCGACAGTTTACTATTCTTCAAAATCTTGTTCATCAAATCCTGGAATATTGTCGAAGGAATCGATGACTGTTGGATGTAAAACTTCCCGATTTTCGCAACATCTTCGCACAGAAATATTGTTGGACCATCCGTCAAGGTATGTGCGTCGCGAGTCGTTGCCAAAATCCCCGTTCTTGGACCATTTACCGCCTTCGCACAGCTCGCAACACTTTGTGTTCTTACCAGAGACCCACCTCCCAAACTTCCTACACTATTGCTCAAAACATCGACGCTATGGGATTTTGACAGATTGGAGAAATAGGGAAGGGTCAGTTTGGAAACTAACGGAAACAACTCGCCCCAGGACTCGCGTGAAATATTTTGTAGTAAATACAAATAATATTCCTTAATTGAAATCATCGTGATTTCTTCTATAGAACTCCAATAATTCTCGATACGGCTATTTTCGCACACATACTTGGAGCGGTTCATAAACAATATGAACTGTTTGATTTCGCGCAAATCGAAGTATCGTAACAACGTCTTGTTACTACTACACATTTCCAGGCAAGTCGTCAGTTCATCGTAATTCTCGTAAGTGTTGTGCGGTAGCATCGCGAGACCCGACTTTTTTATGATCGGTATAGACTTTTTGAAATCATAGCTCACTATATTATGCACCTGGGCACCGGGGAATTTATCCTGGAAGTCCATTATTGTAGGAACAATGTCTTCTTCGTTGGGTAAAGTCGCACAAGATAAAACCAAATTGGGGATCACATTCTGTCGCCAATTTGTCTGAATCACGCTGTGAATATCGTGCGTCAAGTAATCCATCGTAATTGTTGGTTCGTCCCAATACGTTATCATTTGTGATGCGTCGTTGAATGCTAACATATAGTGCATCGATGTTATATACGACTTCACATCACTTATAATGATCTCCACCTTTTCTCCTTCAGCGTTATTCACTTTTCGGATTCCACCTGAACGATAATCCCGCTCAAAATCCGAGGCTGCGAAATAATGCAGTCGAATGTCGCTCGCAGTCTCACATCCAAACGCAAACGCTATCTTTTTATTCATCGATATAGCCGATTTAGCTAAGGCCAATCCAATATGACGAGCCGCACACACGAAAATCACTCTATATTTGGAAGACAACCCTATCGGGGTTAGGGTTTTACCCGTTCCGGTAGGGGCTTTGTAGAACACTAAATTCGCACCACCAGATAGTCCGGACTTCATATTTTGACGAAACACCGAGTATATATCCTTTTGGTGACTGTACAACTCTTTGTCGGAATAGGTTATCAGTGTTTTGTTCCGTTCAATGAATTCATACGAATGCTCGATAATATCCACCAAATTTACTTGGCTATTTGCGTTAGTAATCATCTGTTCTACGAACTCCGTCACATATGGGTTCACGCCTACAATGGAATTATTGCGGAGCATGATGAGCGTGTAGAGATACAGCGAATATTTGGATTTCCCGTCTTTCAAATATTTACATAGTTTGGTGGCAAAGGTCAACAGTATGAACTCATACAATCTATCTTTATGATGCAGAATGTTCGATTCCATATTTTGAATTCGAACAACATCCACGCTTTTCATTTTCTTTATTGCTGTGCTGGGTTTAGTTTCGTTCCTTTCTCCCATATTAGCACCATATTTCTTCCAGATTTTCGAAATAATGGGCTCGAAATATTTATCATACAAGAATTTTTCGTTTTCCGACGTTATTTCTGTTTTCAAAAACAGAATCATTGAAATATTCTTGTTTTGCTTGATGTTCGGGTTATTATACCCTTCTATTATCATCCCTAATATTTCTCGTTCTTCCTCTGAAATAGGAACTTCAATACTATCCCATTCGGCACGCGTCAATTTATTTTGTTTGAGGTCCATCGTAACAATTATCTATACACTATTTGATACGATACTTCTAATCATTTTTTTGAATCAATTTTTTGTTCATAGCGAAACACCGTCCATCATCTCATCGATTCCATCCATCTCATCGTCGTCTTCATTCTCTATTGACATCGTCTCTGACGATGCTTCCGACATTTCATCTGATACTGTGTTGACATCTTGCGGGGAGGCTTCGCGACTTGTCAATTGGAATATATTATTTACTGCGTCTGATTGTCGACGTCTTTCAAACATATTTATTCGATCATTCGTATCGTGGTGGGTCGATGAAATTATTTCGATATCTTCACAATCTATATACTTCTCATCGTGATTATTCATAAACCCAATAACATTCTTCTCTGTGAACCGCGGAATCTCCATATTATATTGTGTTGTTCGAATCTTCTTACCAAAGGGATTATTTTTATTTACCTCGAAATGAATTCGTTTCCTACCAAAATTGGGATTGTATTCCACTATATGACGAAGTTTCCGACTTAATGTATTACACAATTCGAGTCGCATTCCCACATTCGTATTGTATATCGAATCATAATACATATATATGTATTTCTTCATTTTTTCAAACAAAATGTCTTTGGGAATAGATGGGTGAATACGTAATTTGTTGAGTATTCGATGATATCGCAACATCTCGTTCACTATATCCAGCACTTCTTGTTTATTAATATTATCCACATAGTGTTTCAGATACGTCTCCCGTATGAGTGGAGTGTTCCTCATCGAAAAAATGCGGATATTGAAATCACACAAATAATATCGGTAGAATAATATTGGCATCAAATAATTACTGTCTTTGATTTTATAATACAAATTATACAAATGAGATTTGGACAAGGGACTATTTGTATATGGATTCTTACACGATAATGGAGTAGGGAAAAAATAAGGGGAATTCATCAAATTTTCATTGCTCGACTTTATCAGTTCATTCAGAGGGAATAAATACTTCCTTCCGTTCTGGAGTATCACCATTACATTCGGGTCTGTTTCGCTTACTGGGTTCAAATATAGGTCTTCTTGATTATATATTTTGGCACGCCTATATTTCCATATATGCGCCAGTCTTGAAAATCCGTAGTACATCCGTTGAACGCTGGTGTAAATATTTACTAACTCGTTTACCTTTTTCTTGGATGCCAACTCTTTGTTTTCCAATAAGTTTTTAAAGTTTTCGTGTCTTGACATCGACCTATTTCCAAAACTCGACTTCAATAGTTTACTATTATCATATTCGAAACACACATTTGTAGTGGAATTAATCAATTCATCATAAACTACAATATCTGTATAATATTTATCCATCTCATAATAAAACCAGAATAATGTTTATATTTTTTACAACAAATCAATTTAAAACTTGTTTTTCGATATCTTTATTCAAACACCAAATTAATGAATATCTTCAAGTGGTTCTCCGAACAACCGAATAAAATCGGTTTTGAAGACGTCAAAAGAAGTATATCTAAAATGACCTCTATGCAGACTATTCTTATCAACACTCTTCCTTCTGATGAACAGTCTTGTTTGATAAAAACGACAATCAATAGTAGCCAGGAAGAAAGCATCATAAATGATTGGATACAAAAAAGTGATTTCAAAACCAAGAATATTATTATTTATGGTAAAAATGCCACTGATAATAGTGTGTTTGAAAAATATAAACAGCTCTCAGGGATTGGGTTCTCAAATATCTATATATATGGTGGAGGAATGTTTGAATGGTTACTTCTACAAGATGTTTACGGGTTTTCTGACTTCCCAACTACAATACAGAACGCAGATTTATTGAAGTATCGGGAGCCATCATTATTATTGTAGACGCCATTCCATTTTCTTGGATAGGTTCTCGAATGGTTCTCAAATACTTAAAAACAAAATCTCTAAAATAAATACCCAATAAAACACTTTATAAAAAACCAGGAATTCTATTCAACAAATTATTTTGGAAGATTTGAGAACCATTCGAGAACCCCGCACATATTTATGGATCATTATAAGTGTATTTCATACAAAATATATCCATAACACTAACTAACCAATCATTGGAAAAACAGACATATTGCTCCACAATTTCCGGCTCCTTTTCATAAGGTTTTATCCCCAAAATATGTTGCCGTGTTAACGACGCTACATCTTCGTTATTCACAATCAAACGCCCACAAATGAAGGTAAACAGCATTTCGATGGACCTACTATAATTCACTAAATGGCTCTCCAAAAACTTCATATTAAACATATCCATAGAAGGTTCATTGAACCGTAACGCGTAGAACAAATAAATCAAGATGAAATAAATATCGCTGGTCCCGATGTCACTATAATCAGTAAATTTGGTTATCACCTTGCAAAGTTTACACACTAACAGTCTATCTTGTTGTCTCGAAAAGAGTTCATATTGTTGAATGACTTTGTTCCGTTTATCAACAACGCTAATAACCTGTACTTCATCATATGATTGTATTGTCGGTGTATTTACACTGCGCGAATAGAGATAGATAATGATATGGTTCTTCTTATATTCAATCGTCTTTTCGTGTTTAAAAAAGTTCCCCATAATATTTTTGATGGCTTCAGTCTTAAACGCATTTTCCACACGCATTATTAGTGTATCTTCTGGTGGGTTTCTTACAATGTTCTCAGACATATCCCTATGTCCATTCATTCGTTTCTATATATGGTTCGTATTATTTATTATTTATTATCATTTATTATTGAACATTTGTATGATGCGTCTTTTCGACAAAACGTGCGACGTTAAGTCGCTCGGATGTAGAGTGCTGTCATTTTCAGTAGGGTAAATAAACATCGGATATTTGTAGATATAGGTTCTCAAACATTTGAATAAATAATGGTCAGCTTCGTGTGTATGATAATTTCGTAGTTTGTATCTTTGCGTGGATTCGTCGTAATGTTCACCGATGAATTTTATAGCCGATTTTTTGTTTATGATATATGCCGCCAAACTTGCGGTGTTACCATATTGGTTTGCTTTTCCGTAATTGGAATTAAGGGTGTATTCTTTGTTCATTTGTTTCGATGTAATATAACACAGTTGAATCATTTCCCAATTATATGGGGCTCGATCAATGATTTCTTGTATGGACTTATTCCAATAAGGTTTGAACTCGAGAGTGACATCATCTTCCATAATAAGCGCAGTATCATTATCAGACTCGGCGAATTCCCTAATGGCTTCTAAATGAGATAACAGACACGCATATTCTACTTTCGTATTATTTATTTCGTTGGTTTTGAGTCTATCAAACACCGGATACGATGTGCCATCTATAGCATTTATGCGTTTAATGCGTTTTTTCTTGGACAAATGTTTGAATGATTCATCTTGGAACATTTTAAGCATACGTTCTCGTCTCTCAGTAGACCTTTCTAAATTGATCCAATACACTTGATCGATACCGTGTAAAAAATCGTGTTTGTATATCGAATAGGAATCAAACCCATAGTATCTGTAAAAAATAACAATTAATAATAAGAAAAATACTCCATAATACAAGTTGTAATGACTTAAACAAACCAAAAGCGTCAACAATAAAAGTTTGCCCATCATTGTGTTCATAAAAAATACTATACTGGTTCCACTTGGCATTCTGTTTTTAACTATATAATATATAATATATAAACAGTAATATTTTACTCGATTATATTTTTTTGTGATACTATTTTTGTGATACTATTTTTGTTGGTCGATGTATACGATTTCTATTAGAGGCTCGACAACCAATTGATGATAGTGTTTTCATCGTTTATATCAATCTGTAATGAAGCAACATCCATAATCTCGTATGGTAATGCCTCTGAGCTTTCACGTTTCAACCAATCAATATGGTATTTATGGCACTTTTCTAAATAGTTGAGAGGTATCGACTCTTCACCGACTCGTCCTCGTTGTTTTATTCGCGAGTCACATATTCGTGGGTCTACATCCATAAACAATACCTTGTCAACGGGAAATTCTGTTTTCGAATCATCGTATAAATGTCGATACACTTGATAACTCATATTATCAATAAGTCCATCATCAAACAACATTTTCGCGAATATGTTGGAATCAGATTCAAGCGACCTTTCACAAAATATAATGTCACAATCTGGATTCTCTCTGATAATGCGTTTATACTCGGTAAGTCTGGTATTGAACACCAGTGTCTGGAATGGAAAAGCAAATGTTTTAGAGTCTCGGTAGAAAGCTTGTAGAATATTCTCCCCTGTTTCAGTGTTATACACCTTTGACCACATATCAACAGGTTCTCTCAAAACTATTATCTTTTTGTTGAAAGAGTTTTTCCCGACAATTTCTTCGATTTTGTTTACAAGTGTAGTTTTACCCGAGCCGATATTTCCTTCTACTGAAATAGTTGTGATTGTCATTGTAATGTTAATGTATGTATGAATAGCTATATATACATTAAATAGAATCAATTTTTTGTAGAACACAGTTATTCAACGGTAACCCATATATTTATCTTGTTTGAATCGATGGAGACCAATTGTGGGTTCCTATCAAAGTTGGATATGAAAAAATGGTATCGGTCGTCTTTCATAAAAAATCCCGTGCAAAATTCCACGCTGAATTCGTTGAAATAAAAACAGTTGCTGTGTCTGACGGGCTTGTATGTGACAGGGTCCAACACAACTAACATATGGTAGTAATTGCGTGGACTACCTTCATCGCTAAAGTGAACCACGCCAATCAATCCGTGTTCGGTCTCTTGAAAAATAGTTGAACCTCGTGCGCGATTCAAAAGAGGATGGTCATTATCGTGTGTATGAACGATTACAAGTTGTTGTTCGACGATTTTCCCGATTTTCAAAGGATGCCAACTATAAATATAGTATTGAGTTCCGGTTTCTTCATTGTATGGTAACGGAATCCAGTTTTTCTCACACACAACGGATCCATCGGGAGATTTTATATTCTGCACATCACACATATTATGTGTTTCGTAATCATAATTGCCAATAAACATCGAATTGGTGCCTGTAGGAGAATAGTTCACGTTTGTGGCGATGAATTTCAATGTATGACCTTCACTTATAAATAGGCGAATATCCTCGAACCCATATATAGAACCTCCACGACATACTAATCCGGTCACGTCGGTTTTCATTATAGACGATTCTTCAATCGTTTCTAAAGATTGGCGATTCAACACAGAACACATATTTTTCGTGTGTATGTGCTTTTCGGGATGATATATGATGTAATGACTGGTTGGGGTGAGTGTATAGTTGACGTAACGGGTATTTAGTATGTATTGATTATTGTATTCTATGAACGCGCACGAACTCGGGATAAATCCGTCGATAGGGTCCAACACATAATTTTTAGAAACCGATGAATCGTGTATTCTGTGCGCAAAATATTTCGACGGTATTTCCAGTATGCGTCTATTATGGTCACTTGGAAACCACACAGGTGTCCAATTGTGTTCGTGTTCCAGATACGCCCAGAAATTGACTTCCCATACAACTCTTTGATTATTCTTAATAAAAGGTAGTAAATGGTCTATGTGTAGTTGATAAAAATCCCGGATCGCCTTCTTATTTCCTGCGAAAAAGCCCCCACAAAAACGCCAATGAATATAGTCTATTATACTATTGGTATGTTCGATTTTGGACCAGCATCCAGGAATAACGATCGAATCCAAACTATGACTTATATGTGATATTTGCTGTAGATATTTCTGTAGATATCTTACATCGAGTTCACTCGCGAGAACTTGCGTGATACTAAAATCAATCCACGCAAAGTTTTCTGTTTGAAATGGATTATGATCCACTGCGATGTTCATAAAGTCCATTTTGGCGACCATTAGAGAAATATATTCCACAGTATCCTTTTTGATATTTCTTTGGCTCGGTAAAGAAAACTGTTTTGAATTTTGTTCGCATATTTTATACAAAGGTAAATTCATATAGGATGCTATCAAATTCATCACTTTGATATTAATATAACCGTTTTGTGTTATTAATTCCTCCAAAATGGGTCGCGAATCATCGCACGCATATACGTATGCCAAAACCCCACTATCCGCTAACAGTCCAAATTGGGTTACTCGTTGTTCAAGAGAATAACGCACAGTTGTTTTGTAAATGTTAGCTAAACAACTAACAAATGTAGTGTTGGGTTTGGGAACTATTTTTAGAGACCTCTCTATAACCTTTTTCATAATATTGAATTCTTCATCAAAGACGTATGGTTCTGTAGTTTCGTCAGGGTGTGCCCGCAGATAGATTTTGAATATTTGTGAACCATTTGGCGTTGTGTGGTATAATTCTAATTTGGAAGAAAGGTGATGTTTATCGTATATGAGGATAAAATACACATTTTTCATAACGGTCTTACCATAATGGCGAATAAATCGGTCTACATTCAATATGTCTTCGATTTCTTCTTCCGAATGGCTTATATACACACCCATTTTGAATGGTCCATTCGATAAAGAAGACCGTGCCAGTTCGCTACATTTTTTATAGTATGCATAATCTTTGTTGCCCGCGTTCACCTCATCATTTGTGTGATCGAGCAGTATATTCGACAATCGCGATATGTTCCAGTCAAAAACAGAATTATCAGAATTATCAGAATTATCAGGATTCTCGCGTTGTAGTCCCATCCGGTTCAATAGTCCACTTGTCGCACATCTATGTCCCAAAGAGAAGCATTCATATTTAGTCTGATTCATAATAAATGTCTATATAGAGAATGAACCCAGTTTTTATTATCTTTTCGTTGATAAAAAATTGATTCTTTTTTTCCACAAAATATAATAGTATAAAACACTCTCGTCAAACACACTACAAATGGCTTATAAACGCGTTCTAATTTTCGATGTTGAAACCACCGGTCTTCTACCTAAGGGCTTCTCACAAAACTATTTGAAGCATTACCCAATACACAATCTCCCGTATGTGGTTCAACTCAGTTATCTGGTGTATGACTTCTCTTCGAAAAGCATAGTAGAGATTTTCAACACCTATGTTGATGCTCCTGTGGAAATCCCACCAGAGATAACCAAGTTGACCGGAATCAGCAAAAAAATGTGTCAAACACAAGGAATGGAAATGCGAGATGTCTTGAATAAGTTCTATCAAGCCTATATTGGATGCGATTGTATTATTGCGCACAACTTGGGGTTTGACCGGAATATGATTTTCATAGAACTCGAAAGAAACCGGGATAACTTTGCGACTAACGATGTGTTCAATCTGTTTGACCCATTATACAACCAAATGCTGAGCATTTCGATGTTATGCACGATGCAGATGTCGAAAGAATACTGCAACATTCAAAGGACAAATAGTGTAGGAACCTACCTGAAATTCCCTACACTCACGGAATTACACGAAAAGCTCTTCAAAGAAACCCCACAGAACATGCATAATTCGCTGATGGATATATTCATATGTCTGAAGTGTTATTTGAAATTCCAGTTCAACCTGGATGTTCCAGAAGAAAACACAAGAAGAATTCACGCGGAAATCGAAATGAGCACGTGTTCATCATAAACATACATAAACAAACATAAACAAACATAAACATACATAAACATACACACACATAACCATAAACAATGCTCATTCTTGTAGGTGCAGGCGTTGTTTTATACGGTGTTATTGCGCGGTTGTCTTTCTCAATAATTGAGAACCCAGCAAACCGTCCTCCAAGTTTATATACGAAATCAAAACTATACATTCATCCATATACACTTATGACCCGGACTATATAAAAAATTGATTCCCTTTTTTCATTTTATTTATAAGAATCATTAAAACCCAAAGAATAATTTTGAAGATGAAATTTACGCCAATCATTACCATCACTGTTAAAGACAACCAGAACAAATGCTCAGTGCAGTGCCGCAATATAACTGCGAAAGTTGTCTTGAAACTCAGGTTGCATACACCGATTCTGAAGATGTCGCTTGAAGATGAACGCCATAGCCAGCGATAAACACCCGGCAGCTTGTTGTTGAATAAAACATCGATAAAAAAATAATATTTATAAATTCATAAAAATTATTTTGTATTTTTAGTGGAATCCTTCCCTTTTTTTGTGGAGTCCTTCCCTTTTTTTTGAGGTTCCTCTTTTTTGGGAGATTTAGCCTTTTTTTCTGGAGGCTTCGTGACATTGATCATTTTATTTATAGAATTTTTGAAGTATCGTAAAATCATAGACACGTATCCTAAAATCTCTACTACAATCAACAACAAGAACAAATATTTCACCCAACTGTATAAACTAACCCGAAAGTATCCTACATAAATCAAAATGAGACTGAAATAGGAAATGTCCAATGAAATGCCGTTCAATAATGTGTATAAGATGAAAAAACATATTCCTAAATACAGAAATAATTTATGGACATCAAAATCCACTGAATATACGGATAATGAATCAAACATCTATATATTATGCTAAACACATTATGCAGAACACATTTCACAGATTTCATCTTCTTCGTTGTCTCCGTGTTTGGCCTTTTCTGGTTCAATCGTGAATTGTTGTGCTTGATGTCTTCCTCGTCTACGCAAGTAATATATACCGGTCTTCAATCCCTTTGACCAAGAGTGGAAATGCATCGACGTTAGGTTATTGTAGTTGGGGTCTTCCAACCACAAATTCAAACTCTGAGACTGGCAAATGTATACCCCTCTATCGGCGGCCATATCAACCAACTCTCTCATTGGAATCTCCCAAACAGTTTTATATTTATCCCGGATTTCTTGGGGAACCATATCCAGTTGTTGGATTGAACCATTATTGGCAATGATATTGTTTTTGATAGAGTCGCTCCACAAATCAAGCTTAATCAAATCCATCATCATATATTTGTTTGCCAACACAAACTCCCCAGCACCAGTTCGTCTTGAATAAATGTTACTGGTTATAGGCTCAATACATTCATTGTATCCCAAAATTTGAGAAGTCGACGCGGTTGGCATCGGAGCAACCAACAACGAGTTTCTCAGACCGAATTGCTGGATTTTGGCCTTCATATCGGTCCAATCAAAGAATTCATTTGTTTGAGAGTGCTCCCATAAATCAAATTGTAAGATCCCCTCACTCGCAGGAGACCCCACAAAAGTCTCGTAAGCACCATCTCTCCGAGAAAGCTCATATGAACATTCTAATGCCGCGTGATAGATGGTCTCGAAAATCCTCTTGTTGATAGCCTTAGCTTTCATACTATAAAACGGCATATCCATCATAATAAAAACATCCGCCATACCTTGAACCCCGAGACCGATGGGCCTGTGACGCATATTACTCACACGGCATTTATCTGTTGGATAAAAGTTTATATCAATAACGCGATTTAAATTGTTTGTAACCACTTTGACTACTTCGTGTAATTTACTATAATCAAACGTGGCATTTTCCGAATCCACAAATGTAGGCAACGCAATAGATGCCAAGTTGCATACTGCGGTTTCATTTTCGTCACTATACTCGATGATTTCTGTGCAAAGGTTTGAACTCTTAATCACTCCCACATTCTTTTGATTGGATTTACGATTACAAGCATCTTTGAATAACATATAGGGTGTTCCAGTTTCCATTTGAGCATCCAACATATGAAACCATAACTGTCTGGCCTTGATGGATATTCTACCCTTTCCAGCTGCTTCGTAAGATTCGTAGAGTGTGTCGAATTCATCGCCGTAAACATCTGCTAACCCGGGACATTCATCGGGACACATTAGGGTCCAATCGGCGTTTGCCTTTACGCGCTTCATAAAGAGGTCTGGAATCCACAACGCGTAAAACAAATCGCGCGCCTTCAATTCTTCATCACCGTGATTTTTACGCATCTCCAAAAATATTTCTATGTCTGCATGCCACGGCTCCAAATAAATCGCAAACGAACCATTGCGTCTGCCTCCCCCATTGTGTTGCACTCCGTTATGAGTCAAGTAACTGTGAACATCCTTCATCTGGAGGTCATACAATGTGCCACAATATTCACGCTTGTGGATGTTCTTAATTCTTGTATACAAGAATCCGTCGTGTTTTAGAAATTTGAAAAACTTGCCAGATTCTTCAATTTCTAACAAATCACATATTTTTTCTGTTTTAGGTATTCGCAATACAATATTTAGTTGCTTGTGTGTGATGCACCCTTTTGTCGTCTCGTGTGTTTCACCAATACGGTCTCTGATATATCCACTTGTCAAAGTACCCATACGTAATAAAATATATCGCAGTGACTCTACCAATTTTGAAGATGTGTTGTCAAAGACAATTTCATTATGAATGCAACCATCTGTATGTATTAAACCTCTCACAATTTGTTCAGTTTTGTCGAGTGGAAGATTTAGCCATTTCGTCGCAACGTGCTTTTGCTTGTTTTCATCATACACATCACTATATCGAAACGGCATCGCAATATTTTTATTCCACCTTATTCTTGTTGTGTTATCATCTACAGTAATTTTATAGCTTATACATTTATTTATTAAATATGATTCACAAAATTCAAGAACGTGGTTTTTATTAAAAGTATGAAGACTAATATGTCCATTTTTATTATCATTTTCAAAGTATCCATCACCTAATAAGATACCGTAAAAATAACAATCATCCGCAGTAATGGATGAAATATCCTTTTCGTATGTGGGAATGCTGTATGCCAGCATATCGTCTGTGGTTAAATCTTTCACATCTTTCCATTCATTTGAAATAATATGTTTATCAATACGGTTTCGAATAACATCGAAGTTTATACCCTTTGGAGCACCAGATAAACAAAGAACAGGGTGTTCCGGCGTGATTGTAAGCGGATATAACTGATGCATAGTTTCAACTTCATAAACAGTTCCTTCGTAAGGATGTTCTAAAACATTTTCGATGATTTCGTGCGTTCCATTCTCGTTAATGACCGATGTCTCTCCTGCTACAACGTGTTGTATTTCCTTAGGTCCTTGTGTAGTATAAAGTATTGTTTCTGGTATAACACACTGATCAATGTATTTTGCAGTATTATTGAAAACTTTCAGCATAGGAACTATGCCGTTAGATTTTCCGTTGGTTCCGCGAATATGCGACCCAGAGGCGCGAATATTATGGATATGAAGCCCGATTCCGCCAGCCCATTTAGAGATATTGGCACAGTCTTTGAGTGTGTTGTATATTCCATCGACGCTGTCGGATTCCATAGCTTGTAAAAAACACGATGACAACTGAGGTTTAGGGGTTCCGGCATTAAACAAAGTAGGCGTAGCGTGTGTGAAGTATTTTTGGGACATTAGGTCATAGGTTTCTTTCACGCGGTCTAAATCATTGCCGTGAATTCCAATACTCACACGCATCCACATATGCTGGATGCGTTCTACAATAACCCCGTCGATTTTCATCAAATATGAACGTTCGAGAGTCTTGAACCCGAAATAATCTATCAAGTAATCTCTGTCATAACAAATCATAGATTCTAATGTGTCTGAATGTTCGCGTACAACGGAATACAGTTCATCTGAAATCAGGGGACAAATCAACCCGTGTTTATCTTTAAAGTTGGATAATTTTGTCATCGTAGTTGCGAATGTCGTATTTGTATTCTTTTGATGGTTGGAAATGATGATACGGGCACACAAAATATTATAATCCGGGTGGGTCGATGCTAATGCCGCACACTGTTCTGCGGTCAATTCGTCAATACGCTCTGTGGAAATTCCATCATACAGTTGGTCAATTACCTTTATAGCAAGTGCAGTATAATTTAACTTTAGGTCCACCTCTTTTCCAATGCGTTTCATTCTTCGCAAAATCTTATCGAAAGATACTATTTCTAATTGCTCGTTTCGTTTCATTACATTCATTTCATCGTTAAGATGCACTGTTCCCAAATATGATGATGGTAATGGAGATGTCATGATAATAATACTAAAAATATTATAAACGGTTTATATGCTTTTTTATGTTTCATTATTATATATTATGTCTTCAAATACAACATTAATGAGCCTTTTCCAATTGTGCACAACCGTCAAGGGGGTTATGGACCCTCAAACAGATTCAAGCAGTAATTTCATCCTAAATATGGTCGAAGAACTTGTCGAGAGCAAGCTCGATGATTATTTAGAACATATTTTAGATACAAGTGAAATAAATCCACTAAAATCTTCGAAGGATATCATCAAAGAAGCTAAGGAGAAAATGAAGAAATCCAAGGAGAAAGTTGAAGAAAAGATCGAAGAAGTAAAAGGAAAAATCGAAGAGAATGTCGAAGAGAAGGTCGAAGAAGTAAAGGGCCAAATTGAAGAGAAGGTCAAAGCGGTCGAAGAAGTAAAGGGCCAAATCGAAGAAAAGGTCAAAAAGATTGAAGAAGTAAAGGGCCAAATCGAAGAAAAGGTCAAAAAGGTCGAAGAGATCGAAAAGAAGATCGAAAAGAAGGTCGAAGAGAAGGTCGAAATAGTCAAACAAGATGTGAAAGAAATAGTATCTGCACCAGCCAATACAAAAGAGGCTAAAGTATAAACAGTCAACCTTGTTTTATGATATTTAATTGCTTAGTGAATACAAATCTTTCATGATACATCGTCCGCCTCTTGATATTGCACGATAAACAAGCGATTTCCAGATTACCATAATTGTGGCCAATTGAATTATCTAAACGTTCCAATGTCCACTGTTTGGGTTCACGCACATATTCGTAAAATAATTCCACAGTATTCAAACAATAAAAACACTTCAGAGACGATTTTTCGAACAAATGGAGGATTCCTGAAAGGTCTATAAACTGGGTTTCGTTGAAAATCTTTTTCTCGATGTCCTGTGTTTTATACCCATAGATTTTTTGATTAATTTGTTGGAGAAAGAGTCGTTGATTTTCTCGCAAGAGGTCTTTATTGGTTGTATTGAGGTTATCAAACAATAAAGAAGTATCCTTATCCAAGGAGTTCCATTTAGTAGTATTTGTGATTTTACGTTTTAACTTCTCCTTTGATTGTTGACGATTATCCTTTTTAGCCGTCTTTTCTTGTAAATCAACTACAATAACTTTTGTAGAACTCATACAATTATAATTATTAAGAATATAATAAATATATTGATTAAATGAGATAAACATAATTCATTAATTAATATAGAGAATAAACGGTTATATAATGTTTTCTTCAAATGAAAGCACAACAAATAATGACCCAAGTACCACTACTGAAAATAATGACCCAAGCACCACTACTGAACAAAGTAATACTACGTACAACAAATATAGTAAATACAAAACAGCACCTTATTCTGTCCAGAAGGAGATGGGAATGGAAGATTTAGATAAAATGTTGGAGCACGAACAAAACAACAATAAGAGTGAAAATTGGAACAAGCTGGATAAAACTCAGAAAATTCACAAACTGAATCAATATTCAGACAAGTATGGTAGAGAAAAGAATCTACAGGCGAGTGAAATAAAAACTCTCAAAACGTTTTTCAAGGATTCTTTGAATAAAAACAAGTTACAGAAATCGAAGGACCTCCAATACGACAAGGAAAAAGGCGAGATTTCAAACATCCCGTCATTATTGTTCAACCCTATTAACCGTCTATATACCCTCAAAAATATGGATCCTAAACGTGTATCTACAGTCAAATGTTTACACAAGAATAAAAAAGAGACCAACGAAACAAAAAATTGATTTATATTTAAAACATTTATAAATATGGTATGATATTATATTTATAACCCAATACACAACTATGGAAAGCAAAACAACACAATCTACACAGACCGTTCATAGTGGACCTATCGAATCACGCTTGTGTGAAAACTGTAGCAAAACCCTTTGCGAGGATGGTAGCGTGGACGGTAGCGTGGATAGTAGCGTGGACGGTACCGTGGACGAAGATAAAAGTCTCTTTCAGAAACTGGACGAAATAGACATTGAAGAATTGGAGCATACTTGCGAAATGTATGTTTTAGAATATATCGAACACAATCTGGTGTCATTTTCAAAAGGAAATTTCGACTCTGAAATTGTCGACAATGTATCACACATAATATACCAATCATTTAACGATGGCGGCGTGTTCAAAGAAGACGACTTCGACGAGTTATACGAATATGTTAATAGCATTTGTCTTCATACATTACGAAGTGTAGAAATTCCAGCCTATTACGAAGAACACATTCAAAGCTACGAAACAAAGAATGTATCCGCCGAAGATATACAACGGCTACATACCAGTAGTTTCAGAGTCCCGCAAAGTGTTGCTGCGAAAAGTCCTCACCTTTCTCAATTCACAGATGTAAAACAGCGGACGAACGAGTGGTATGAATTGCGGCACAATATTCTAACCGCCAGTAATATTTGGAAAGCGTTTTCAACAGAATCTCAGCGCAACAGTCTCATATATGAAAAATGTAGTCCCTTCGTTCCTCGGGCAACGGAGAATATTTCTGTAAACACATCATCTCCATTACATTGGGGTGTCAAATACGAGCCTTTGACAACAATGATGTATGAAAAAGAGAACAGCACAGGTATCGATGAATTCGGCTGTATACAGCATCCTACTTACGATTTCTTGGGCGCTTCTCCAGATGGAATAAATACTAAGGCGGGGAATTTGTATGGGCGGATGGTGGAAATCAAAAATATTGTAAACCGAGAAATCTCGGGAAGACCCAGCGAAGCATACTGGATACAAATGCAGTTACAAATGGAATGCTGTAATATAGATGTGTGTGATTTCGTTGAAACGCGATTCAAAGAGTACGAAACTGAAGAAGAATTCTACGGGGAGTGTGATACTACACGACAACGGGGATTAATTCTTCATTATATCGATAAGAATCTCGTGAATTCCGGTGTGCCCCACTACGAATATATGCCTCTGGAAATCACCATAACTGTGGAATGTATTACCAACTGGATAACTAGTAAAAGTTTGGAACTTAAAGGAAACTTTGTTTTATACGAAAAAAAATACTGGTATTTAGACCAATATATGTGTGTGAGTGTCCGCAGAAATCGTATGTGGTTCCAGGAAGCAATCGAAAAAATGGATGATGTATGGAAGACTATCGAAAAAGAACGCCTGGAAGGGTATCAACACCGCGCCCCCAAAAAAAGAATCAAGCAAAATACTACATCAGCACCAGTGGTAATTAAACTTGACACTGAACCAGTATGTAATATTGTGTTGGATGAAGTGATCTAACATATATCCCACAAATAATGATTCAAATAACGACTAAATATGTGCCTCACTAAGGTCTGAATCAACCATATCTCCATAATTTTGTCTGAGAAATTCGGCGAATTTTTTTCGGGAATGTGACCCCCGATTTTCAACGAACCACTTGCGAGAATTGTAATTTGATGATGAACTGGTGATCTTGTTTAGTCCTTGTGATATGGTATGTTCATTTGTAAAGAATTCACCGGTTTCGCCTGGGATCACGTTGTGCCATCCCCCTAAAATATTTTCATTCACCAACACTGGTATATCATAGCAAAGTGCCTCTGTAATAACTCGCGGAGATGCGTCCGCTATATTAGGAACGAACAGAAAACGACATTTTTGCATAGTTTTCTGAAATTCGTTGAACTCCATAAACGGAACAAACTTTATTTTGTTTTCGCAGATGTCGGTAATCTTACAGTTTGTTCGTCCAACGATTAAACCAGATAAATTGTGTGTTGAACACATCACTTTCAAACATTTTTTCGCGAGTTCCCAGTTGCGATTATAACTCTGCCACCCAGGTTTACACTTATCATTATCGTCTAAACACACATACATAAAATCATATTCCTTCTTGATACTTTTATCGGGCACGTATTCGTCGGTGTTTTTCATATCCGCTTCAGTCAGTTGTAAAAGGGGAATATCCGCGGATTTCATATTTGTTGATGGTTCTCTGGTACAATATACCCAGGAAGACACCATTTTCAAATAATCGTGATTCTGTTTTTCGTGAAAACGGTCTTCGTATGGATTGAATATTTTTTCGGGGAAATTTAAGTAACTCGAAATTCCAATGAAACCCAGGCCGTCTGATTTATACTTCTGGTATAATTCTTCGTGTGATTCATCTCTAAATGGCGCAGAAATCGCAATAATATTCATTTTCTCTCCTTTCTGGTCTTTAATATTCTTAAACGGGAAATCTACACTCGGAACTTTCGAAAACCCCTCGACGCATTTTTTGACGATATAATCATACAAATAAAATCCTAAAACTACAATCAAAAGTATTATAAGGGTGAATCGAAGCCTCTTCCAAATAATCAGTTTCATTTATAATATTTGCTGAAAAAAAATCATACACAATATATGCGTGTATGATTTTTTCTTGTTTTTTGGTTTTGGTTTTTGATTTTTTGGGTTTTCAGGGCGCAAATGACTCTGACCCCTTACATTGAGGTCGATGCTGTTTGTAATTATCGCGTTGACACTCTGTACTACAATAGTATGCGCACAAACACCGAGCACATTTGTAGAGTCTAATAAAGTCGGATTTCTCAACATTGCAATTTTCACATTGCTTGATTGGCCTTTTAAGCTTTGGTAGTCTTGTCGTTTCCATTGTTGTTGTCGGTTTTATATCATACCCACAATTCTACTTTTTATAATCAATTTTTTAATATACGAATATTTCATACAATATGCCATCGTCTATTCATTTTGTTTTAGATGCGCTTTCTACAAGTGGCACGATGTTAGAACAAGCCACCATAGACGGTATTAGCACGAGTACTCTCGATGTTAGTGCTATTTCTATTTATTATATCTCTGAAACAGACATACAGAATATATTTAAAGTGCGGACAGATTCAAACGATGTGAATGACATTTCATTGACAGATCTAAAACACTTTATTCATATGGACAAATGGCCACACAATTTAACTCTAAACCCTGTAAATGGTATGATGGACCAACCACAATCAACCAACTCCATATCAAATGTCAATATTCCCAATAAAATGTTAGTGAAACACGACTTTATCAGGTATTTAGCGAAAAACTTATTCAATACACCACAGGGTGTCGACTTGTTTAACAACGAACGAGAACTGGTTCAAAATTTGAATACTTTGGGCAATAACGCGTTTCAAACAGATATTAGTAGTGTATTATGGAAATATTCGACCTATTCTACACATTCTAATGAAACGGGGTTTGTTGTGGATGATGTCACCGGATTAAAAGCAACCACAAATGATAATACAAGCGATGAAAATATATGTTGGGTTTTATTGAACACTCTGTTAGCAAAAGCCCCCAACCGTTTCAAAAACCTGGAAAATGTCATTGATTCCGACGGCGTATTTTCGCTGCCTATTTTTGTAGGAGATACGATTAATTTCACCTTCGATATTACACCCGCAAACAATCAACACCTACTCACGAATTCATCCGAAATTGTTTCAAGAAAATATCAAATCAAAATTGTTGTGGATGATGGGGCAGGGATCAACACACTTCCTATCGACGCAAACGGTTCCCTCTTAAGCTATTCTGGAAATATTCAGCCAGTATTGGGAGGGATTACAAATGACCAGTATCCATATAATACGGATAATGGAACAGTGTATGAATCGTTATATATCATAAATGGTTCTGGGAGTGTGGTGTTTGATGCAAACGTTGATATTACGGATATTCTGCTGGTGGGCGGAGGAGCCGGTGGAAGTTCGGCGGGGAATGGAGGTGATGGCGGGGAAGTCGTCCATTACGACACATTGATTTCGACTGGGTCAAACACATTAACTTTCAATATAACCATCGGAGAAGGTGGACCATACGATACCGATGGTAACGACACGCAATTATTATCGAGTGTTTTAAATCTAACTGCGTCGGGTGGTGTAGGAACCTCAAATAGTACCGGGACACTATTTGAAAAAAACAATACATATTATGCTGGTTCGGGTGGTTATGTAGACTCAAGTGGAGTAGCATATGATGGATATATAGGTGGGGGTGGAGGTGCTGGTGGTGCGGGTGCGGTTTATGGTGTAAATCAAAGCGGGAGTGGTGCGTATGGCGGAGGAACCACCAGTGCAGTAGAAGGAGGAAGTGGTGGTGATGGAGGGACGAATGCCGGTGGTGGTAATAATAATGGGTATACTGGTGGAATTGGGAGCGCCAGTTTTGCGGGAGGTGGGGGTGGCGGAGGAGGAGGATCTCCTACAAGTAGTAGTAATCAAGGAGGACAAGGAGGACGTGGCGGTGGTGGTGGAGATGGTATTTCTGGCGGGACTGGAGGACTTGGACGAAAATTAAGAGCTGGAGGAGGAGGAGGTGGAAATGGTGGTGCTGGAACGGGTGGTGGTGGTGGTGCGGGTGGATTAGGTGGCCAACAAGGCGACCATTATATTGTTGGAGATGCCGAAGACGGTAAAGGTGGAACTGGAGGGTCGGGTGTGTGTGTTATCGTTTATAAACGGACTTCCTAATTTTTCTGGACTTTCGATATTTTTTATTCCTTTTCTTGTAAGTGCGTCGTTTCTTGTTTTTTCGACCTCCGGAAATAGAACAATTATCAAAAGAACAATCAATATTTCGAGATGGTGTTTTTGGGGTTGTTTTTGCGTTTAGTGGTTGTTGTTGTTGTTGTAGTTGTTGTTGTTGTAGTTGTTGTTGTTGTTGTAAGAATGTTTTTGTATTGGGACTTTGTCGAGTTTCTTTTTGTCGTTTTTGTAATTTTTTTAAGGGTGTCAACATATTTTATATTTCTATTTTCGAGTATATAAATATAAATAGATTTATACAAGTCCATTAATACAATTCATCAATGATTCCGGTTCATCCTTTTGTTCAAAATCGGTTAAATTCTTTTTACACCTCTCGAAAAGTGCCGAATCTGATTTTTCACGGTCCTTCTGGAACAGGGAAACAGACCATCGTCCACAATTTTCTGAAACAGTTGTATGATGATGACAAAACCAAAATGAAATCAAACATAATGATTGTTAATTGTGCACACGGTAAAGGAATAAAATTCATTCGCGACGAATTGAAACAATTTGCTAAATCCAACGTTCAATTCAACAAAGGTGTATTGTTTAAGACCATCGTGTTATTGAATGCGGATTATTTAACGAATG
>Ga0233439_10000573_pt1 | contig 53762 bp, 56 predicted proteins | sample SI_123_September_6_FD_182713 | JGI IMG/M metagenome (GOLD analysis project Ga0233439, IMG submission 182713) | Seawater microbial communities from Saanich Inlet, British Columbia, Canada - SI_123_September2016_100_MG | ecosystem: Environmental > Aquatic > Marine > Inlet | place: Canada: British... | reverse complement strand
GGGTATCGACCGCCAGCACCAGAAACGATACAGATTCCAAACACAATTATGACTTATGAGAACTGAATCCTAAATCTGGTATAAATAGTGGGGTCTGGTCAATCCACCGTCTAAATATTACTTATTTAGTAATCTCTATACGGTCGATAAGTTTAATTCTTACCAGAATTACCAAATAACTTGGAATAGCCCCATAACCCTTATCTAACACACCGATACTCCGTTTCTAGCCGAAGCGCAAGCGTAGGCGAAGGAACGGGGTATCCAACGAATTCCTTATAATTTTAATCCTTAATTTTTTAGATAAATAATAATAAGCCTGCAGGATTTAACTTTAATAACAAATCAATTTATCCCTCAACAAATCAGGCCATATTTGCAAACTTAACTCTACTTAAGATTAACTGCATTACACTCATCACGACTTAAGATTTAACTGCTCCTTGCAAGAAACCAACCTATTAATATTATTAGATAATATGTTTTAACGGTTAGAAGAAAGACTTATGATTATGGCTTCACTTAACTGAATCAGACTAAGATAAATATCACCTTTAATGTCGTTTTTTGTAGCCCAATCGAGGACTTGCAATAACTAAATGATTTACGCCACAGGATGCAATTACCAAACAATAGAATATATTGTTCAATTATAGATTTAACACTGCAAATTTACTTCCCCTTGAAGCCCGTAAGAAAATTTATCAAATTAGGTAAAGTGACAGTAAATTAACTAGCTGCATTTGTTCCAAATGCATCCCCCCCCCGGTATTGGCTCAAACTATCTTTTTATGTATTACACAGCCCTGACGGGCTATGGGTGTAATACTGCACTACGTTAACGTTACTAAGGAGATATCCTATGTCATTTCCAATCGTTCAATCAGCAACTGATACCGTAACTAAAACTTTTGCTACTGCAGACGATATTATCGATGGCACTCGATACGCCGGTAGAATGTATAAGAACGCCATGCAGCAGTCTTATCGCATTCAGCTCGCTGAGTCATTCGTTGAAACTAATGCGCTAGCTACAAGCTATCCAACGCTGTCTGACGAGCAACGCAAACTAATCCTAGATTCTAATCTATAACCTATAGAGGCCTTCGGGCCTCTAGCTCTTTTTTTTTATACACAGCCAGAGAGTGCCCGAGAGATATTATATTTATTTGTAACTTATATTGTAGCAATGCTTTTGCATTACCTGTTATTGCAGTAACAGCATCCGAGGAAAATAATTCCCGTCCTTCCCTTTCACGCCATGCCTCCGGAACGCCTGACGGCTCCTCCACGGCTTCTTTCCCACAACCTGTATATGGAGATAAAGAGTTATTTATCCGGAGGCCATTCAACGAAAGGGATTAAGGACTGCCACGGGGCCCTGCCCGTTACGGACTATGTCCTTCCCATTATTTTCCTCTCGAATTACAAGAGCCCGCCCAACAGAACCCACTGATCGTTGGATTCTTTTAAGCTGGCGGAGCGGTGTTGTTTGAAAAACCAATGGGGTAGCAACGGAAGGAATGTCCGTGGACTCAAGCAAGGTATGATCTTCCCGTTAATAGTTACTTGAAAGAAACGGCAACTCTTGATGGTTGGATTGAATTATTATTTTACCTGCATAAAATAATACTTGAAAGAAGGTTCGGGATGAGCAGAAACTTCTATCAACTTCATTACCCAAGTACTGGCGACAACTCGATAGGCGGGACAACTAGCTGGAGAAGGGCACAGAGCAATAGATATGGTATATTTGGCCGATATTTTAAGCCCTTCATTCTCAAGAAGCGGTATAACTTAGAAGGGTTGATCTATTCTAGCCTTATTTTATCCACATTAGAGGAAAAATTGATTTATGAAAATTATAGTTCGCTATTTTCTTATCGTTTTTTGCATTGTTTTTTCTGGGTGCGCACATAAGATCTCTTTTCACGAAATAGATTATTCAATTGGGGCTCAGGAACATGACGCTGGGCTAACAGTTGTAATAGATAGTCATACCTTGAATAAGGAAGTGTCAATCAAGTCGTTTATGACAGGGATAGCAAATAGCTGGGATGTCCAACCTGGGAAAATGGTAAAACAAGTGGCAGACATAGAGCTCCCTCAAATGTTTAAGGATTACAGGTTTTCAGAAGTTTACCCAGAAGCTCCACCTCATATTACCTTAGAAATAACGATCCAAAAATATGAATTCGCAAATTTTCGGGCGACTTTTATACTGCGCGCAAAAGCCTATAGCGCAGATAAAAAAGTTTATTTTGATAATTCCTATACTGAGGTAGGTGTTAGACAAGGAGCGAAAATGTTTTGGGGGGGTGCATTTGCCATGAAATCTGCAATTCGTCAATCTTCGTTTGGCGCATTAAAGAAAATATTTGCTTCTCTACGCCTGGACCTGACTAATGTATTATTTCGGAATAAAATAGATTAAAAGAACTTGCTTTCAAGCCACGCAGTGTATTATTCATGAAAATTTTAGCAGGTAGGTGTTTAATGCCCTAAAAATTTTATTATTCGTTTATCAGGAAATAATGGTATTGCTGATACAAGTCTCGAACACTTATGTACTCATCTATGGAGTGTTCTCTAAGGTCTTCGTGGATATCAATAAGGAAGGAAGTTTCATTAGTCTTTTTTACTGCTGCTATCCCTGAGCTCACCGCAAATGGGGCTGATAGAAGAAATGTGGGACTGACAAATATATCTGCTGTTCTGCCGATAAGATTTCTAACTGATGATGGCCCCAATATTGGCAAAACTAAGTAAGGCCCGGAAGGGACATCATAAAACCCAAGTGTCTGGGTCATATTTTCATTGGCAGGTTTTATATCGAACTCGTTATCGGCAACATCAAACATTCCACCAAGACCTACAGTCGAATTTATCAGGAAACGACTGATCACCCTTCCCGATTTTCCTAAATCTCCCTGAAGAAGACTGCTCAAAAGGCGTACGGGCATTGTGCCATTGGTGAGTATATTCTTAATCATAACACGCGCATCATAAGGGACAGTGAATCGATACCCCTTAGCCACATGTTTGCCGAAATAATCGTAGAGTGCATTATTTAAATTAAACATAAATCGATTATGGCTTTCAAAGGGATCCCAAGGTTCCGGGATGTCTTCTTCAATAGCGCCAAAGGGGTCTTCCAATTCCTTGTACGTTAGGAAAGTCCTCTGGTTTGGGACTCGGTCAGGTTGGTCCCGGCTAGTATCTTCCAGAATATTGGATTCAAAAACCTTGGCGCTTGTGTTTTCTGAGAAATGGTTACCTTCCAGATTTCTGGAAAAGTCTTTCCCCTCAGATTTATCAAGATGGTCTTCCATACAATAGTTGTATGCAATCGGTCGGCAAATAGCACTAGCTGCCGATATCCATTGAGGATGAAAGGTTATCTGAATAAAGATGCCTACGCCCAGCATCAAGCGTCCAAACATCTTAATAAATAATACCATTTTAAATCCTAGAAATTTTCAACAGGAATTATAGAAACCGAATCATGCTAGAATAACATCTTTTAGATATATTGATGTCATAATTGTCCGAATCCGAACTCAGAGGAAAGGGTCTTCTTTTGGGTATCTAGAAATTGATCGACCCGAAGCAAATCAACGATTAAGTCCTAATATTTTTATCAGGTAATAGATAATGTTGCAAACGGATGAAAAGCTGGTTCCACATCCCCACTTAAAGCAGTTTTACGAGGACGAGAGCCAACGAGAAGAATTTGTCAATAGAATCTTTGACGACACAGCCTCAAAGTATGATCCGATTAATAACCTTTTTTCCCTTGGCTCAGGAATATGGTATCGGAAACAAGCTTTGATAAGATCTGGGTTGACCTCTGAGATGGATGTCCTTGACGTGGCAACTGGCACGGGGCTGGTCGCGGAGAAGGCGCTATCAATTGTGGGATCAAAGGGAAGTGTTATGGGGCTGGATAGAAGTTTTAATATGTTAACAGAAGTAGGCGATAAATTGGATATCCCCCTAATTCACGGAGATGCAAATGTATTGCCTTTTGCCAATAATTCTTTTCATTTCCTTACAATGGGCTACGCATTGCGCCATGTAGATGACCTTAAGGGAACATTTAAAGAATATTTCAGGGTCTTAAAGCCTGGAGGCATTTTGTTGATTCTTGAGCTGATGAGACCTACAAATAAAATAATTTATAGAATGGTTCAGTTATATTTTCGTCTTATGGTGGCATTAATTTCAATTCCTGGAATTGGAGGAAAAAATGAAGGGATGCTTATCAAATATTATTGGGATACGATAGATAAATTTGTAGGCTCAAATATAATAATAAATACTCTTTATGAAACCGGATTTGAAGAGGCAAAATCACATCAAATTTTTAATTTTTTTACCAAATTTACAGCTATCAAGCCACAATCTTGAGCGCTCTCACTGAGGGCTATCATTTGGGTTTCCTGAGATCGGTATTATTTTTCTTGGATAGCCTAATCTGAACTATTTATCGGCCATATGCCTTCGACTTCCAGAAGTAATTCACTTCGGCAAATATCTCCTATAAGGTATAATCTTGATTGAGCACCCGTCAACGTCCCTTCCATTAATTTCTTTACCAAAGGAAGTGATTCCACATCCCGCACATAAGTTTTTATTACGGACGCATCTTTGATTTCAACTTTCTCACCACTTTTATTCAAAAGACATCTGGAATGATTTAGCAAAGAATCCAGATTTTCTTGAGTTTCCTGTAATTGCAGTAAAAGATTATCTTTGTGGCAGCTCTTGTAGCCGACAATGCTTGCTGTTCCGGCAACATATAAATATTTACTTCCTTCCAAGTCCATATATGTGGCGCGAGCAAAAGATGGGCTACACTGACCATATTCTATGGGATATTGATAGGCACTTACCTGCCTTGGGTTTTCAATGTGTTCTCCTTTGCTATTTCGAGCGGCGACAAAATTAATGGTAAGCGGGCCACTCTGTGATCCAATAGCGGAGGCGGCGGGAAGGTGGCAGGGCATCGATTGATGTTTTTCCGCAAACGCGTTGTGCCTTCCAGAGCAAAAAAGCTTGTACCTTTCAATCCCATTGTTTTCCTGGTTTATGTCTGGAAAGTAATTCCAGCAGCGAGCTAAAAATGGATACTGCATTCGCTCAAGGAAGTCGAAAATTTCTTTATACGCACGAAACACCAGTTTTTCCAGGCCATCTATTTTAGTTTCATGAAAATTTATCGATCCAAAAACTATGTCTGAATTAGCAGCATAAAAAATATTTTCAAATTGATTCACCTTGTGCGACAAATCCGAAGTCCAGACTTCCACAAGTGGCTGCTCTCCCACCTGAGGAATCTGTACTGGTATACGCAGATAGTCTTGTGACAGAGAAATGGAAGTATTTTTTCCGTAAAAAACAGCCGCCAAGATATTATTGTTGTGTGAGGAAAACTCCTTGAAATCTCTTTCTGGCACAAGAGTCACCGATAGAGTTTTACTTTTAGTTTCACTCATCACCAAAACCTCAAGTTGAACCCTAGTAGCGACATTGACAAAGAGAAACTATCTGGCACCTTTGGCTTTCGGCTTTTATAAGCACTCCAATTTTGTTTCCATTGCACGCAGAAACTAATGTAATAAAGAATTTTAAAAAGAAGTATTTGAAAATCGATTGTGCTTTTACGATACAAATCTCCCGCAAGCATGGATAATACCGCTTCTTCAATACCACAAAGTTTTCTTCTTGGCGCCATAAATAAATTTCTCATGGCAGGTTGGTTTATCCGGTAAATGAACCAGGAGAGAGTTTTAAAGCCGTGTTTGCTTTTACGCTCATATTCCCTCTGAATACTTGGCAGCTTTGGAACCCCGTTCAGAGTCGCCTCGATCACACCAATTGCGTGAGTCGCGCTGGTCAGGGCAAGGTGGACACCGCTGGAAAAGATCGGGTCAATAAAAGCGAAAGCATCGCCAATTAAAATATAATTTTTACCAACCATGAGATCTGAATAATACGAATAATTCCCAGTTGCTTTGGTGGTTATGGTCATCCGAGCATTTTGCATTCGCCTGCTAACATCTGGAGAGAGGGAGATTGTGTCCCGTAGGAATTGATCTAAATCTTTTTTGCAGTTTTGTAGATACTCTGGCTGACAAACCGCTCCGACGCTCATGGTTCCATCGCTTAATGGGATCATCCAAAACCAACCCTTATCAAACCAATATATACTTATATTACCCTCATCATCACCCTGCCGTCTTTCGACATCTTCAAAATGAGAATAAATAGCTGAAGTGTTGTGTGAACAGTTATTTCGTCTAGTGCTCAGTTTCTTTGCCAGAAAAGAATCGCGCCCTGCCGCATCAACAACATATCGAGCTCCCCATTCCATGGATTTACCATCTCCATTTTCAGCAGTAATCAAGCACATTCCATTTGCATTTAAATCAACACTTGTAACGCGGGTTCCCTCTAAAACCTTTGTTCCTTTTTCTTTGCTATTATTTAGCAGGATGTGGTCGAACTCAGCACGACGAACTTGAAATGCGTATGGATGATTTTTATCTCTAGCATCTTTAAAATAATAGGTAGCTGATGAGCCGTTATGGTACTGGGAAACAAACTCTGCACCTCTTTTTATCATTCCAATCTTTTCTACCTTATCCCTTACCCCAAGCCTGTCAAAGATGGGTAAGCTCATGGGAAGTAGTGACTCCCCGATGTGGAATCTTGGATGATTGTCTTTCTCAAGAAGAACTACTTTCCAGCCCTTTTCCGACAACAAAGAAGATACGGTAGAGCCCGCTGGCCCGCCACCGATCACCAACACATCACATTGATCCATTTGCTCTCTCAATAAGTATTTGACCTAAATGGTAAAAAACTTTTAATTATGATAATCTGATAAATAATTGTGAATCCTCAATAACGGGAGTATAGCACGGTTTAAACTGCATAATATATTATGCCATGCATCATTAAATACTTGAAGTTATTGTGATTAATTGAGGGTTTTCCCTGTAAGGAACTAGTATGTCAGGACTAACCGTATTTGAGCTAGAAGTCGCCAAGTTGATGGTGGAAAATCTTAATTTAACCGTTTGCCCCGAAGATGTGGAGCCCAACAAACCTCTTTTTGAGAATGGGTTGGGTTTGGATTCCATTGATGCCTTGGAATTGTCTCTGGCCATTTCTCAGAGGTATGGGCTTGAAATTAGGTCAGACGACAAAAATATTAAACAGGTTTTTTCTTCTTTGCGAAATTTAAGCACACATATCCAAGAAAACAAAAAGCCCTAGGTCCATGTTGAAAAAAAATACCATTATTCAAATGTTATCCCTTTCATACCCGATCCTAACTCATATTGCCATCAGCCATAATGAACTCAAGTTTGCCCTGGTAATGCTAGGAATCATTGCAGGGTTATTTATTCTAAAACGATCTAAACTATCAGAAAAAAAATCAAACTTTTTTGATTTAGCCCTCTGGGTTTGTCTAATCATTTTCGCTGCCTATATTATTTTTGTTGACACCATCTACGTTGCCCTTTACTTGCCACCAGTTCTTATACTTACTTTTTTTATTTTCAACTTTGCTAAATCGCTTTTGCCGGGACAAGAAGCCTTGCTTACCAAAATCGCCCGGGTAATTTTTCAGGATGACGACCCAGAAACAGCCGTCTATACGCGTCAAGTAACCTGGGTGTGGACCTGTTTTCTGATTATCATTCTCACACAAACCATTGCACTGTCATTGTTTGCCCCCATTGAAGTGTGGTCTTTGTTCACCAACGTATTAAATTATTTATTTATGTGTCTTTTATTCCTAATTGAATATGTATACCGTCAGGTCCGTTTTGGATACCGGCACAACATTTTCTATTACCTGCGGGGATTGTCTCAGGTTTCTTTAAAACAATTTTTATAAAAAATATCTTGTTTCCGGATGGATAATTACCCTCTAATTCGCTGCCAGCCAGGAGATTCCATTTTGGGATGGGATGATGGCAAGCATGTTTCGGTTGACCAGTTTCTGGCAGATACTTTCTCCCTTTCTCAACACCTTCCAAAGGCTACCTATATACTAAACTTATGTGATAACAGGTACCGATTTCTTGTTGGTTTTGCCGCTGCACTGATAAAGAGGCAAACCAATATTCTTCCTCCCAGCAAAGCACCTAAAATGCTTCAATCAATTGCTTCCCAGTTTCCGGAAACGTATTGCCTAACAGATACTGGGTTTCGCGGGGCCCTGGGATTACCAGTTTTGCAATACCCTTCAGAACTTAAGCCTGTGTCTAAAAAATTGCACATCCCGGAAATTCCGGCATCTCATGTAGCTGCAATTGCTTTTACTTCGGGGAGTACTGGAACACCGCAACCTCATTTAAAGAGTTGGAGTTCCATGGTTAGAATCGCTCGCAATACAGGCCATCGATTGATTCCCGATGATATGAAAGAAATTTCTATCGTTGCGACTGTTCCACCTCAACACATGTATGGGCTAGAAACATCAATTATGTTACCCCTTCAACATAAGGGTGTACTACATGGAGGCCGTCCATTTTTCCCAGTTGATATACGTGATGCTTTGGAAACTGTTCCAGCAGACCAAATTCTTATTACCACTCCAATACATCTCAAGGCTTGTATTGAGAGTTCTGTGAGGTTTCCGAAAGTTTCCCTAATCATTTCTGCCACCGCCCCGCTATCAAAGAAATTGGCCGAGAGTGCCGAGCGGTCGTTTGACACTCGGGTCTTCGAAATTTATGGTTGCACCGAAGCCGGATCCCTTGCAACCCGGCAAACCACTAAGAGCAATGCTTGGGAATTACTGGGTGAGACCAAATTAACAGGAAATAACGACCAATGTTATATTGAGGCGACCTATCTTCCTCAACCTATAAAATTGCCGGATATTATTAAGAATTACGAAAATGGGCTGTTTGATTTGGAAGGCCGTAGCACGGACCTAATCAATATTGGAGGCAAACGGACTTCCTTAAGTGAACTAAATTATCACCTTAACCAAATAAATAAGGTTCAAGATGGAACCTATTTTGTCCCACCTCAAAATGATCACGATCATAAACGGCTGATCGCCTTTGTCGTAGCAAATGAGTTACGGGAGGAGGACATCCTGGAGACCTTGAAGCAGTATTTGGATCCAATATTTTTACCTCGCCCTATATACTTTGTCGATCATTTGCCAAGAAACTCTTCGGGGAAACTAACACACCAAAGCCTTCTTGAGACATTTCCTCAATTAATTAGTCATACTGAGTGATGAAAACTAACGATTCACAAAACCAGATTGGCCACCAAAACATTGAAATATTCTGCCCGAATTAACCTCAACCATCCTTCTCTTGAAGGACACTTCCCTGGCCAGCCAATTGTCCCTGGGGTCGTTATATTGGATGAGATGGTCAAAGCATTTAGGAGAAATCGAGGCCATCCTTGCAAAATAAAGAAAATACTGTCGGTCAAATTTATACTCCCGCTTGAGCCCGGAGCGCGGATAGAATTTGTCTTCGACATATCAAACTACCTTGTCCGGTTTACGGGCAAGTGCAGTGAAAAAAATATTGTGTTAGGACAATTGGAGTATTCAATAGAGCCATGAAAAAAGAATTGAATACTTCATTTTACGCACTGAGAATTGTTATCTTCATTGGCATATTTTTTTTTCATTCAGCGGAAGCTTTTGATGACAATCTCCTGGGGAGATCAAATCAAACATGTACTTTAGATTTGCCAGAATTGATGGTTTCATTGGCTGGCAAGAAAGAAAGGTCGGCTCAATTCAAAGAGGAAAAGTTCCTCAAAATTCTTAATAAACCTTTGAGGTCCGAGGGGATCTTGCGTTTCCGGGCACCCGATTATCTGGAAAAAATAACTACAAAACCTAAAAAAGAACGTCTGGTGCTGAAAAGTGAGTTTGTCACCATTTCCGATCAGCAAGATAAATCCCAAACCTTCTCCCTAGACGACTACCCACCCTTAAAGGAGTTGTTAAATGGTATCCGATTTATTTTATTAGGGAACCTTGATGCTCTGACGGAATATTATGATTTGGATCTCAAGGGCAACTGTAATCAGTGGAGCCTCATTTTGATTCCAATTTCAGCATCCGCTCTCGAGATTATGGATCGATTTATTATTCTGGGGAGGGAGGAAAATATTCAGAAGATTACCTGGGTAGAGTCTAATGGTGATTTTACGATCATGACGATAGAAAAAGAAAGTTCGTGAAACCTCGCACTAAAATAATATTTTGGATTGGAATTCTTTTCATAGCGTTCTTGATTATTATTTTCCGCGCTCGGGTCGAAACGGATATCAGTCTATTCCTGCCTCAATCTTCCTCCCCTCAGGAACAGTTTTTGATCAATCAATTCCGCCATGGGCCTGGATCAAAGTTGCTGATCATAAGCCTTCAAGGAGCCGACTCTAAAACTCTTGCTCGGTTAAGCAATTCTTTAACTCTTAAGTTGAAAAATGACAGCGCATTTATTAAAGTCCTCAATTCAGAAGCTTCCGTAACAGACCAGACGGAAAATTTTATTTTTAGCAATCGCTATTTACTTAGCCCAACCCTTTACCGTGAAGATTTTTCTCCACAAAGTTTGCATTATACTTTGTCGGAAACATTGGATCGGATTGCCTTGTCGCGGGGGTTTCTGGAAAAACGTTATTTAGACAGAGATCCTTCGGGTGAGTTTATTTCAATATTACGATCCTGGACCGAAACGCCGTTGCTGAATAAAAAGCACGGAGTTTGGTTCTCTATGGATGGCAAACATGCTTTCCTCGTTTCGGAAATTTTCTCTGAAGGTTTCAATTTGAATCAATTTGAGAATGCTATCCATATTATTGATGATAGTTTTAAAGAGTTGGAACAAAATAATTCAGTGAGCTTGCACATGGTGGGTCCTCCAGCATTTGCTGTTGCATCTCGGGAGTCTATAAGGAGAGATGCAACAAGGCTCTCGATCATTGCTACCTGTTTAGTGATTGGTATCCTTTACCTGTTTTTTCGATCCATCACCCTGATATTTCTTTGTTTAATTCCCCTGTTATGCGGAGTTCTAATAAGTATCTCCGCTATTGTTCTGATTTTCGGGTCGATTCATGGGATTACCTTAGCATTTGGAATCGTCATTATTGGAGTGGCAATTGATTACCCTCTACACCTGTTTAGTCATATTAAGGTTAACGAACATCCTTCCGATGCAATGGATCGAATCTGGCCGACTCTGCGACTGGGAGTTCTCACCACTGCGCTTGGGTTTGTATCCATGATTTTTTCAAATTTTGATGGCTTAATTCAACTAGCTACCTTCACGGTATGCGGTCTTGTAACCGCCGCCTTGGTCACGCGCCATATTCTTCCCCATATCACTGGTTTTTCATTCCTGGAATACTTGCCTCCGAGGATAGAGGTATTACCAGTTGAATTCCTAATGAAAAGTAAATTTATATTCTATATCTTCCTCGCAGGAATCATTACATTTTTGGTCTTTCAACGTAGTGAATTGTGGGAGAATGACATCGCGCAGCTAAGTCCTGTTCCGTCTTTGCAGTTGGCCTTAGACCGCCAAATCCGTCAAGAACTTAATTTACCCAATGTCAGTTATTGGGTAATCGTGAAAGGGAAATCCGAACAATCTGTTTTACGGTTGACCGAATCGGTTGCTGAAAAATTTCAGGCCTTAAAAAATCAAGGGGAAATAAGTGGATTTGATGCGGTAACAAAGTATCTTCCGAGTTTAGAAAAACAAGCTAAGCGCATAGAAACTCTCCCTTCCATTGACCAATTGAAAGAAAACCTGCGGATTGCTAAAAAGGGGCTGCCATTTCGGGAGAATGCTTTTGAAGGGTTTATTCAGGAGGTCTCCAATGCCAAGAAATCCAAGCTTTTGACATCTGAACAACTGAGAGGAACTTTGTTGGAGGCGCGAATCAATAAATTATTTTACCGCCAGGAAAACTTATGGTTTTCTTTGATTACATTTAAAGGATCTGTCGATGAAAAACTCCTCGCCAGAGCAACCAGTAGCTTTCCTTCCAACAGCGTCTTTGTTCTCGAACCAAGAAAAACTTCCAATATCCTGATTAACCGTTACAGGGATAGGGCACTGCTGTTTTTCGGCTGGGGATTCCTGATCATTGTTTTGACATTGAGGGTCGCATTGCGCCAATGGGTTGCAGTTGGAAGAGTTTTAATCCCTATTTTAGGATCCGTATTAACAGTCACTGCAGTTTTAATCACGGCCAAGATACCGCTATCATTATTTCACCTTGTATCTTTGCTGTTAGTAATAGGATTAGGAATAGATTACGCTCTGTTTTTGAATCATAAACTAATATTAAAACAGGAACGCTCTAAAACCCTCCATGCTTTAATCGTATGCAATTTGTCAACCGTAACGGTGTTTGGAACCCTGGCTTTTTCCACCACACCGGTCTTGAGAGCGATTGGAACAACAGTTGTTATAGGTGCATTTTTATGCCTCTTGTTCTCACTTATTTTTGCTTCAAAACCAAAAATGATAGATAACTCAGTATAGAGAAATATTAACCTTCTTGAGCATCCAATAAATTTTCTTGGAACCTTTAATTTTATCTAAATTCACTTTAACTAGCGCAGTGGGCTGCGGACTCAAAGAGCACGAGCAGGCTTTGCTAAGCCTACGGTCAGGACTAGGCTTCTGCGATTTAGATTTCATAAACTTAGATACTTATATTGGCAGGGTAAAGAGGATTGAGGATTCTCCCATGGTGGCTCGATTAAAAGAGTTTGACTGTCGTAATAACAGGCTGGCTCAACTAACTTTACAGCAGGATGGTTTTGAGCAAGCTGTCGAAGAGGCGAAAATTCGTTACGGTCCTGAAAGAATTGGTTTGTTTCTGGGAACCAGCACCTCTGGTATGTTACAAACTGAAATGGCCTATCGGCACCGGGACCCCGTTACCGGAGATTTGCCCAAAACTTTTAATTACAAAGAAACCCAAAATAATTTTTCTGTAGCAGCTTTTGTGAAAAAGTATTTGAAGCTGGAGGGTCCTGCATTGGTTATTTCCACCGCTTGCTCTTCCAGTGCTAAGGTATTTGCTGAAGCCTCACGGTTTATAGAATCTGGATTTTGCGATGCGGCTATCGTAGGTGGTGTAGACTCGTTGTGCCAGACCACTTTGCACGGATTTTCATCCCTTGAGTTAGTGTCTACTAAGCCCTGTCGGCCTGCCGATTCAAACCGCGACGGGCTTTCCATTGGGGAAGCTGGCGGATACACTCTGCTGGAAAAACCTGAAAACAGTGATTTCAAAAATCAAATTACCTTCCTGGGATATGGTGAAAGCTCTGACGCCTATCACATGACTTCACCTCATCCTGACGGAAGAGGCATGGCCCAATCTATGCAAATGGCTCTTGAGTGCTCTGGATTAAAGGCCAATCAAATTTCCTATATCAATTTGCACGGAACCGCGACGCATATAAACGATAAAGCCGAAGATAAAGCCGTTGTTAAAATTTTTGGTTCGTCGACTCCATGCAGTTCCACCAAAGGGTGGACCGGGCACACGCTTGGAGCAGCAGGTATTGCTGAGGCGATAATTTGTGCGATCTGCCTGAATAATAATTTTATTCCTGGGAGCTTAAATACCCGTGTGCTGGATTCAGATTTTGGCTCGAATATTATCTTGGCAAATCGAAATGAAGCGCCAACTTACGTTCTCAGTAACTCATTCGGTTTTGGTGGAAATAATTGCAGCTTAATTTTTGGAATACATTCATGACAACCGTTTATCTGGATGGCATTGGAATCGAGGCACCAGGGTTGAGAACCTGGGATCAGGCCAGGACAGTTTTAAGAGGGGAAAGCCCATTCCATTTTGAGAAAAAACCTCTTCCGGTGGCTACTATGATTCCAGAAAATGCAAGAAGGCGAGCAGGTGACACTATTCATTTAGCGGTTCACGTAGCGGGTGAGGCGGTGAATAATGCCAAAGCAAACCCAAAGTCATTGATAAATATTTTTTCCTCCTATAGAGGTGCTTTAAGAATAGTTGATCATATATGTAATGCTTTGACCTTGCCGAGTCACCCCATATCCCCCACGCAGTTCCATAACTCAGTTTACAATTCTCCCGCCGCTTATTGGTCCATTGCTACCCAAACAAGGGGGCCATCCACCACTCTTGCTTGCGCTGAATCCAGTTTTCCTGGCGCGCTTCTTTCTGCCACCGCTGCTGTTTTTACACATAAACAAGGTGTGCTTCTGGTTATGTACGATACAGAGTCTCCAAAACCATTTCACAAGCAGTATGCAAGTGAATTTAATTGTGGTATTGCGCTGGTGCTTATGCCTTCTCAGTCAGAGAATACTCTGGCTAAATTGGATATTAATTTTCAATCCCGTAAAACTGAGGAAATGGATACGGTATTAAATCCGCCTCTATTAAAACTTATAAACGGTAATGCTTCAGCACAACCCTTGAAAATTCTTTCTGCAGTTGCAAATCAAGATTCTCATGAATTGACCTATGATTATTTAGAAAAATCAGCAGTTGAAATTAAAATTAAATCATGCGATTAAATCAAAAGGAAATTGAAGCTCTTATTCCTCACAGTGGGACCATGAGTTTGTTAAATGAAGTTATAGTTTGGGATGAGGATCATATTATTTGTCTTGCCAATTCTCACAGGAGCAAACATAATCCTTTAAGAAACGAGAATGCTTTGTCTTCCGTCTGCGGTGTAGAATATGCTGCTCAGGCAATGGCTGTCCACAGAGCTCTATCTAAGAGCGACCCGCATGAGGAGCCGCACCCTGGATATCTAGCATCCATTAAGAACTTGGATCTTATGGTTTCTAGATTAGATGATATTGTTTCGGATTTAGTGATAGAAGCTAAATTTTTGATGAGGGACAAGGAGTTTTTAGTTTATCAGTTCCGTGTACTGTCAGAAGATCTAGGTCTCTTGTCCGGGCGTGCCATCATTTATGTTAAAGGAAACTTTATAAATTGAAGAAGGCCCTTGTTACAGGTGGAAGCGGATTAATTGGCTCCGCTATTTGTGAAGCCTTGGCGAATGAGGGTTTGCATGTCCTTGTCCACGCCCATCAGAACCTTGAGCACGCCAGGCAAGTGGTTGAAAAAATTCTATCTACTGGCCAATCGGCGGAAACTGTTTGTTTTGATGTTTGTGATCGCAAGGCCACCTCACATTGCCTGTATAATATTTTAGAATCTGGTCCCGTCCAGGTATTGGTTAATAACGCTGGAATATATGATGATGCTACTATGGCCGGCATGTCATTTGAGCAGTGGGATAGAGTAATTCAGACCACCTTAAATGGATTTTTTAATGTTACACAGCCTCTATTACTGCCAATGATTCGCACACGCTGGGGTAGGGTCATCAGCATCTCATCCATTACTGGAGTTGCTGGCAATAGAGGCCAGACTAATTACGCTGCGGCAAAATCAGGTCTGCATGGTGCAAGCATATCTTTATCGAAAGAGGTAGCCTCGAGGGGAATTACCGTTAATGTCGTTGCACCAGGAATTATCCAGTCTCCAACAACAGATAAATATTTTTCCGACTCAGATGTGGAAAATTTAATCCCCATAAAACGGAGAGGCACCCCTCAGGAAATAGCTGATGTGGTGGTTTTTCTCGCCTCCAAAAAAGCGTCTTATATTTCAGGCCAGGTTCTTAACGTTAACGGTGGAATGTTTTAATAAGCTGAATCTACTATGCCTCAATCCTTGCCTCTAATCATAGAAAAAGAGAAACTTGAGGATAATTTTACCGCAATCATTCCGGCCTATAATGAGGGGAAAACCATCCGGGATCTGGTGAATAAAACTACAAACCAGATTAGTCGGGTGGTAGTGGTAAATGATGGTTCTACCGATGATACCTGTCAGCAACTCTTGGACCTCCCGATAGAACTTCTTTCCAATACCAGAAATAAGGGAAAAGGATACTCATTGTGGCGAGGATTTCATCTTGTTCTTGAATCAGAATTGGAGGGAGTAATTACATTGGACGGGGATGGCCAGCACCGGCCTGAAGATATTTCCAGAATACTCGCCGCATATTCGGAATTTCCTGGCCACTTAATCATCGGCACACGGGTTCACGATTTGAGGTCATTCCCACCGAGTCGTCGATGGGCCAACCAACTAGCAAACCTCGGAATCTCGCTAGCAGCGGGGTGCAAGATACCCGACACACAATCCGGATTTCGCCTGTACCCCGCTTCTCTTCTAAGGAGCTTACAGCTTAATTCTCACCGTTACCATGGCTTTGTGTTTGAAAGTGAAGTGATAATCGAAGCGGTTAAGCTAGGTTTCAAAATTCACTCAGTCCCTATCGCAGCCATCTATGGAAACGAGCTGAGAAGATCACATTTCCACCCCGCACTGGATACTATTCAAATCGGAAAAATGATTTTGAGAAAAATCGCATCCAAAATTCTAAAGTCAGATTCAAAAAAACCTGTTAAAGAGTGATCCCGTTCTATCTCCATCCAGCCTATATGTGGGTTATTTGAACAAGTATGGCTTTTTCCAGGTTTTGGATCCACCCATTATAATTTGAATGAATATTCGTTCCGTCATAATCTAAATTGGTGCTGGTCTTATAGGTAATGCTGAAATTTTCAGTAGTATGTTTGATATCTACAATCGCAGTATGCTTTCGCAAGTGTAGCGTTCCAATCAAATGTCCGGGGCTTTGACTTTTTACCTGCCAACCCAATCCTGCGCCTGCAGTGATAATGGCCTTTTCAACTTGTTCCATGGATGGTTTGTTTTCCGCTTTAGAGATCGGTGCATCCTCTACATTTTTAACGATTGCCGATCTACAACCAACACTCAAAGCAACCACTAAAACTAAACTGATCAAGATGATTTTTCTAGTCATAAGACATTGTCCTTTCATAAATGTGTTTGCTATATACAGGAAAAAATACCACAACAATTATAGCCGTTTTAGATCATTTGATCACACTCATATTTCAGAATTCCAACATTAGTATTCTTCCCAATAATCGAAAAAATTGAACCAATTGAAGGGGTTCTGCTTGCTATGGTGTGCCAGCCGGTCCACATATTGCTGCATCCACTTTTGCTTGCTACTCTCTTCATCCTTCTCATCCAATTGGAGTTGATCCGCCAGCCTTTCAAAATAAATATCATAGCGATTGCCACCCTTATATACTCCAAAAAATAAAACAACAGGAACTTTTAAAATCCCGGCTAGAGTAATGGGCCCGGAAGGGAAATATGCCTTTTTACCCAGGAATTCGCAGGGTATCGATTTTTCCTTCTTTACTACTCGATCGGCAAGCAGGGCAACCATGTAGCCACTGTCTGCCAGTTCTTTTATCCGCAGGAGGGAGTGTGCTTCACCAATTTGGATAATTGACTTAGCGAACTCGGGGTTGATGTTATTAAGTATCGTGTTCGTATTTTCGGTGTTTCTATTATCCATCAAAACCTTAAGACGAATACTTTGGTCGGATAACCCTAGGGCTCGCACAACCTCAAAGCTTCCCAAGTGAGAGCCAAACAGCAAACACCCCTTTCCTTGAAGTTCCGAAATAACAGATTCACCATAAACATTTATTGCGAGGTCCTTTCCACCATCATTTAAAATAAAAACGCGATCAAGAAATACAGAGGCAAAAAAGTGGTAATGGCGAAAAATATCAAAACAGGTTATTTTTTTGGGTAACACACGTCCCAAAAAACTAATTGATGCCTCTTTGGCGATTTTTGAAAAAAACAGATAATATAATGTGATCGGGTAAAGCAAAAACCGGCATGGCCGCCTGCCAAGATTAACAGCTAACCAAAGCATTAATTTTAACACCCAGGCATAGCTACGTTCTTTTTGATTTAACCAACCAGAACTCATGAGAACATATCTTTAATCAAATGAAATGGAATCATTACGGAGAAGCGCCTTTGGGAAAAGGTGATATTTAGCTCACGGGACTTAATTTGTCAAACCCATTTTAAACCTATGAAATCCTGGCTTCTGTTTGTTCTTTTCTACAAACTCCATAGCTGGTTATTACAAATTTAGCTGAGATAGTTTTTTTATTCCCAGGCGGATGTTCTCTTGAGCAGCGCCTTCAGTAGCAATCCGTAACCGTGTAACCGCAGCAAACGCCTCTCCTGCCGTAGCTGTAAAAGAGGATCGGATAGATTCTTTCATCAGCACTTTTTGGGAGTCCGCATGAGCGAGTGACCATACCGCCTCCATTTTCACAGTAAAACTGAAGCCAAAGCTAGGTTGCGTCAGATTAAAAATCATCACGTTGAGCAAATAATCGGCATTCTTACCATGAATGATTTCAGAGAACAGACCGCTCTTGTAAAGGGAATCCTCAATAGCCTGCATAAAAGCCTCGTTGGATATTTGAGGTTTATCCATGGCGCTGGTTTCTTTCCCCCCTAGCACATTTACGGAAACTGAGTATGGGAAAACTTTTTGCAAACTGAACGTGCTGACTACCATTGATTTAGATGTAGCAGGAGTAGAGCAACCAGATAATACCGGCCAACTAGCAAGTAAACATAGGAGTGATAATCTAAACCAATTAATAACCATTTAGGACTCTTTAGCTTTATTAAAAATATTGGTCAGGACCTCGTCCACCATTTCCTTAGGAGACTTTCTAGTCAGGGACCCATGAAAAGAGTTACCACTACCCAACGGAACATCTGTTTTCGGATCCCTAAAAGTAATAGTGAGTTCCTTCATATACATGGTTATATCCCACATCCACTTGTCCGCATAATCAACTACTATATCCACATTGGATTGGATATCCACTCCTAGACCTGTTGTGGATTTGTACCCCATATACACCAGTTTATCGGAAATTAATTTATTAATACCCCTTTCATCTGGACCTAACTTGATCACATAGAACGTTTTGATATCGGTTATAGAACCGGAAGGGTCCCAGTTTGCTGACATTTTATTTACACACCCTGATGTTAAGAAGATTACAATGAGGAAAAAGAAAAATTTGTGAATATGTGTCATTGGCTCCACCTTTTGAGGTTTAAGTGCAATTAAAATATTGAGTGCTAAATGTTTTTGATGTTACTCCTAATCTACTTCAGCAAAGTTTTCGCAATTCTACCATTTTATTTACAGCATTGAAATTTACTGCTGAAAACCTGTCGTTTCCGGATTAATTACGGGTAGAGCCGAGCTATAGTTTTAAGGAGTGGGTCATCTTCCGTGTCCCGCTGGTAACTTAAGGGTTTTCACCAGTTCAATGTTTTCCATATATTTTATATTTTCTATCTAGATGAATATTCTCTATCATAGTTATGGGAGTGAGTATTTAAGTGAGGTATCACCCTTTGAACCCTTTGGTCTGCAGCCAACTTTGCCAATAGCGTTATTTAATAAAGGGGGTCTTATTTAAAATAAGTTTTAGGCCGGTCGCATTGCATACGTACTTTTCCTCGCTCTCTCCTTCGGTCTAACGCTAAGCCGCTTATTAACAATACCGGCACTTCGTGCCTCCAAGTCCTCCTTCCGTCGGACCTGGTATTGTTAAACGCTTACCTTAGCTTACTTAGCCCTCAGTCAATCCCTCAGTCGGTACTACTGCATGCTCCCTGGAGTAGGGTAGGTGGAGTATTTATTTCTAATATAAGACAGGCAAGAAGGCATAAAACTTAGATCCTATTTGTACCCCATCTTAACCCTCATAAACCCGCACCTGTTTGAAGTCTCGTGCCTACATAGTGCCTACACAAACAAAAAGGGCTACAGGCCTAAACCTGTAACCCCTTGTAAAATATGGTGGGCCGTCTCGGGATCGAACCGAGGACCTACTGATTAAGAGTCAGTTGCTCTGCCAGCTGAGCTAACGGCCCTCACTATCTTTTTATATGAAAATTATGGATCATTCTACCCAATCTGTATCGGACTGGCAAGCTGTGGTTCGTGTGCCATAAACAGGGAGTCTTAAACACAGTAGCATTGCAGTATTCAAAAATTTTTATCAGCGCTCTAGATAAAGGCGGCCTTACCCTACCCCGGCGACCCAAGTGATCATCTGATATTGCAAAGCACTGACTGGAGCAGACAGCCCTCCTGCTAATAGCGATAAAAATAAGAATTGGTAAGCTCTATTTTTATCTTCACGCATTTCCACGATATCAATCAAGAACGACACAAAGATCAATCCAAAAAACATCACTTTGGCCACATCCGGGAGAATAGATTCGACGACTTGAGTTCCATCCGTCTGTAAACTAACCCAGCGTTCTTGAAAAATACCAGTGCCATACAGTCCCATCAGCATAAATGTCCAGACCTGCCGCAAAAGTACTTTGGTCTCTTCCAGATTATATTTGGCCACAGAACCCCTCAGAAATCAGGATCAGAAAATTGTTTGCATCTTCTGTTGTCAGGAATCATCTTATAAAGGTACCATATAATAGCGTTTTATTTGGTCCCTCTAAAATAGGGGCAAACCCCCGCAAATTAGGGGGTTGCTTGCTCCCGCTATTAGGTATGATATAATTTTACCAATTTCCATCGACCCTTAGTTTAAAGCATTTTTACGACCCCTGTTTCCGGGATCGTTTGGATAGTATAAACAAAAGCACATATACCCATTAAAATCTTTTTTGAGAAGGAAGTAGATATGGCTATCAGATTAGGAGATACCGCACCAGATTTCACAGCAGAAACCACAGAAGGAACCATTGAGCTTCATAAATACCTGGGCGATGGCTGGGGGGTTTTGTTCTCCCATCCCAAAGACTACACTCCGGTTTGCACGACTGAATTAGGCCGAGTGGCTAACCTGAAAAGTGAATTTGACAAGCGCAATGTCAAGGTTCTTGCCTTGAGTGTGGATCCGGTCGATTCGCATAAAGGATGGGTCAAAGACATTAACGAAACCCAGGGCTGCACCGTAAACTATCCCATCATTGCCGACCCAGATAAAAAAATCGCTGAAATGTACGACATGATTCATCCGAATGCGCTGAACAACCTGACAGTCCGTTCAGTTTTCATCATTGCACCGGATAAAACAGTTAAACTGACAATCACCTATCCAGCATCTACGGGTAGAAACTTTGCCGAGATTCTTCGCGTCATAGATTCACTGCAACTCACTGCCAATTATCAGGTAGCCACGCCTGTTGATTGGAAGCATGGTGATGATTGTGTAGTAGTCCCTGCAATAAAGACAGAAGATATTCCTGCAAAGTTCCCTAAGGGACATAAAGTAATCAAACCTTATTTGCGCACCACACCGCAACCCGACCTATAGTCGATTTTGATACTCCAGACTGAGCGGGCAGCAATGCCCGCTTCGTTTTTTATGCCATGAAAAATCAAAAGGCCCTGGGCCAAATTTCACATTTGATCCAATTGTTAACCGACCGCGACGACTTTGTCCGACAAAAGGTTCGCGAACAATTGATTGAACTTGGAGAAGATGCCCTGCCCTTTCTGGAAATGGCCGTCCGCAGTGAAGAAGTTCCTCTCCGTATCCAGGCGCAGGAGATAATTAACGCGATTTTCCCGATAAAACTTGGAGAAAAATTTCGTCAATTGGCTCAAAAAGGGCTTGGTCGGGATGTCGATTTGGAAGCTGGAATGTTTTTGATTATGGAATTCGGCTACCCCAACTCTGACCCACAATCCTGCCGAGAGGACCTGGATTTATTAGCCCGTCAACTTGAACAAAATTTGGCTCTGGATGCTGATCCGACCCAGATTGTTGTTACGTTAACGCAACTGCTTTTCCAACAAGAAAATTTTAAGGGGAACCAAAATAACTTTATGGATCCAGACAATAGCTATCTCAATAAAGTCCTGGAACATAAAACCGGTTTACCCATCACCCTTTCAGCTCTTTGCGTTCTCGTTGCTAGCCGTCTAGACTTACCTATTGTAGGTATCGGTTTACCAGGCCACTACATTGCCAAATATAATCTTCCCCAGGGAGGCATTTACTTTGATCCATTTCATCAGGGACGAACGCTGACGCGCGCAGACTGCATAAAAATTTCGGAACAGTTTGGTCAACCTTTTGAGGAGCATTTCCTTTCCCAATCCACGCATCGGGAAACGCTGGTCCGAATGATGAATAACCTGGTCCAGGTTTACCAGAGTTCCAACGAGTTGAAAAAAGCTGAAACCCTATCCAGCTATATCAAAATTCTGCTGAACCCCGAAAATACCCGAGGACACTAAATGACTGTTGTTATAACTGGAGCCGGTTCCGGAATCGGCCGGTGTATTGCCCAAACCCTGGCAGAAAAAGGATTTTCTCTTTTTCTATTGGGTCGCAATTTGGATAATCTCGAAGCCACAAAAAAAATGCTAAAAAACCCAGAACAACACCAATGTCAGAGCTGTGATATCAGAAGCTCCGGGGAAATCCGTCAAGCATTGGCAAATGTTTCTTCCCTCTATGCCCTCATCGCCAATGCCGGAATCGGCGGCGAGAACCAATATGGAGAACAGGACCGCTGGCGAGAAATTATAGATACCAACCTAACCGGAACCTACCAAACCATTCATGAATGCCTTCCCCTTATTAAAAAGAATTCCGCCCCGTTTAAAAAAATAATTATCATCTCATCTATCCTGGCAAGATTAGGAGTTCCGGGTTATTCGGGCTATTGCGCATCCAAAGCAGGATTACTGGGCCTCACCCGGTCTTTGGCAGGTGAACTCAGTGGCGATGGAATTCTAGTGAATGCTTTATGTCCCGGTTGGGTCGACACCGAAATGGCGCAAGAAGGTTTGCAGGGTTTTGCCGATGCCTTGAAAGTTTCTAAGGATGAAGCCTACAAAGAAGCGATGAAGCAGGTACCATTAGGGAAAATGTCAAAGCCCGAAGAAGTCGCCCAGCTAGTGGCCTTCTTGATTTCTGAAGAGCAAACTTCCTTTACCGGACAAACCCTCGATATCAACAACGGCGCACTCATGCCCTAGCCACTAGGCGTGGGGCCAGCGAGCCGCTGGAAGCACTGAAAACTGTTATAAGGATTTTGGTCGCTTGACAGGAAGTTAAACTATTTCTTCTACACTAGTGGATTGCGGTGGCTCAACATCAACAGTTCCATCGCTCCCCAAGACTGATCCTGCAGGCGCAGGCTCAACAGGTAAGGCATCCAGACCGGTCAGAGGATTAAAAAATTCTCCAAGCCGATTGCGGATGAAATCTAAAAGATCATTCAAAGATCTAAGAATTGGTTCTGATTCGGGAGTCTGTTTTGCTCCGGACTCGAGTACCGCATCAATGGTTGCTTGAACCAGAGCGGGGAAATCACGAATCCCTCCCGTATCCAATTCAGCTACCTGATCTGATGGGGCAATAACTTCACCCGTGTTACCAGCCTCTTCCGGTAAACGCGAAAAGGATCGAGTTTCAAATGTTGCGACGACTGTTCTTTCCAGTGACAATTCCAATTCTTGAATTGTACCGAGATTATTAGCTAAAATATTAGCGGAATCCTCCAGATTGAATTCTCCGCTCGCAAAAAACTCTTCGACCAATGGAGAAATTTCACTGGCAAGTTTATTTATGGCAGCCAACTCCTCCTCGTTCAAATCCCCCTGTATAGCCAGAGAGTACGAGGCAGCGGCCTGAGCTACAGTACTGAACTCCTGCACAGCTCCATTATCCTGCGTTAGCGTCTGGGAATTGGATTCTGACAGGGACTGCTCCCCAGCAAATGACAAATTAACAAGATCGCCTTCACTAGTTCTCAGGTTCAACTCGCTCGCATAAAAAGCACTCACAGAAGCTGAGGAACTTTTTTGCTCAAGAGGAGCATTTTGAAAACCAATTTCAGACAAATTCAAATCCATTTTTGATAACCGAATAATTTTTAAATTTTTCTTTTCATGCTTGTAATATTTATCGGCTAATAAGCGACGGAACATTAGAGATATTATATTGCCTCATTTAACCTCAAATAAGGCATTGATTTTAGGAGAGTTATTTGGATTCCAAGAATGTTCCAATTGAGTAATTCACAAAATCTGTGATAGGATTTTTACAAAGGCTTGCAATCACCCTGTCACAAATGGTAAGAAATATTCTGTTCCACACATAGTTTAATATTACTTTCCAGGAATATTCGTTTTCTGGGGAAACCTATTTATAAAGTATAAAAATACGTATGAGCGACACTCTCAGGCAGGACATTATTTTTAAGATTTTGAAAATGGCTAAGGACAACTCCGATTTGAGTTCGGATGATTTGTTTAATCAAGTGGAATCTGCTACCTCATCCATGTTCAACCAGTTGACCCAGTCCAATGCAGAAAGTACGCCCAAAGACAAGGATAAGGACGACAAGGCCCGAACCAAAAGGCGGATGAAAAGAAAGGACCGGAACCAGCGTAAGGAACATGTCGGTCGCTTTTTTATTAATTTGATGGAAAAAAATATTAAGCAACCCGGCATTCCCGACTGCTTGATACCCGTTTTTGCAAATTCCGTTCAGTCTACCATCAGCGAAGATGCTTACACGCAACTTTCAGGTAAAATTGATCGTTTATTGGAATTTGGTGAGAAGAAAGGATTTGATTATGAGCAAATACTGGATAGCAAACCAGGGAAAACCATCGCTACAGAAATTTTAACGCTCTACAATGCCGAAACAAATTCGTCCAGCTTTGAAAAACAACTCAGAAACAATTTAGATGAAACGCTGGTAAAAAATATTGAATCCATTGAAAACGGACAAGAACTCAATATAGAGGATACCGTCAACCTGGCCTTCGATGAATTCTCTAAATACCTGAAAACCACCTAATTCACTCCAAGTACAATTCCCGTTCGTATTACACTTTTGCTTTACAAACTTTTCAAGCGGGGGTTAATTTTATCTTTTTCAGAAAGAATGGGATCGGATATCGGCCAGTCAATGCCAATATCAGGATCGTTCCAGATAATTCCTTTTTCTTTTTCTGCCGAATAATATTCTGTAACTTTATACAAAAACTCTGCCGTATCACTGAGAACGCAAAACCCATGTGCAAAGCCTACCGGAATATACAACTGGATGTGGTTACTTTCTGAAAGGATAAAACCCTGCCATTTTCCAAAAGTGGGGGATTTTTTTCTCATGTCCACCACCACATCAAAGACCTCTCCCCGGATCACCCTAACCAGTTTGGCCTGCTCCGGTTCGATTCGATAATGAAGCCCTCTTAACACGTTTTTTTGAGAGAGCGATTGATTTTCCTGGACAAAATCATCCTCAATTCCAAATGCATGATATTCTTCCTTTTTATAACTTTCAAAAAATCGCCCTCGGCAATCACCATGAATGGTGGGCTCGATGAGTAAAACTCCCTCCAATTCAGTTCGGCTGGCTTTCAAAATTTCTCCTATGTAAAAATGGTGAACACTTAAAAGAACTCGATATTTCGGATTATATAATGCAATCTCAAGGTTAGCAAACAACGTTGAAGATGAGAAATGTTCTATAATCTGTTAGTATCGGTTTCTATCTAAAAACCTTTTGATCAAATCTTCTAATGAAAATAATACCCGCTGTAGATATTAAAGAAGGAAGGTGCGTGCGACTTTCTCAGGGAAAAGCGGATCAAGAAACCGTGTATTCCAATGATCCTGTTGCCATGGCCAACCATTGGGATGAAGAAGGAGCGCAGACCATTCATGTTGTGGATCTGGATGGCGCCTTCAAAGGGCTGCCCATCAATTCTGAAATTGTAAAAAACATTATCTACGGCAGTTCTGTGGACATACAAGTTGGAGGTGGTATCCGGACTCTTGACGCCATAGAAACGTATGTTAAAGCAGGCGCCTACCGGATTATTTTAGGCACCGTTGCTCAGAAAGAACCGGAATTTGTTGAAGAAGCCTGCCGACGTTACCCCGGAAAAATCATAGTTGGCATTGATGCTAAAAATGGTTTAGTCGCAGTAAAAGGTTGGGTGGAGGTTTCGGATCAAAAAGCTACTGATCTCGCCCAAAAAATGAAAGGTTATGGAATTGCCGGATTTATCTTCACTGATATCAGCCGCGACGGCATGCTCCAGGGTCCCAATCTGGAAAGTATCAAAAATTTTGCTGAATCCGCTCAATTACCCGTAATCGCATCGGGGGGAGTGAGTCGCATTGAAGATATAAAAAACCTTGCCAAGTTGGAGCCCTATGGTGTTGAGGGGGTGATCGTAGGTAAAGCCCTTTACGATAAAGCCCTTTCCTTCAAAGAAGCACGGGACGCACTCCATGTTGGCTAAACGAATCATACCTTGTCTGGATGTAAAAGATGGCCGAGTGGTCAAAGGGGTCAACTTTGTCAATCTCCGCGATGCTGGCGACCCCGTTGAAATTGCTTCGGCCTATGAGAGCGAAGGTGCCGATGAACTCACCTTTTTGGACATCACAGCCTCGCACGAAAAACGAGACATAATTCTGGATGTAGTTGCCCGTACTGCTGAAAAGGTATTCATGCCTTTGACAGTTGGAGGAGGAGTACGCACCCTGGAGGATATTCGCAATCTTCTGAAAGCGGGGGCGGATAAAGTCGCCATCAACACAGCCGCTGTCAAGGACCCTGATTTCGTCCAACGTGCGGCAAAACGTTTTGGGTGCCAGTGCATTGTTGTCGCTATTGACGCCAAACTGGCACAACCTTCCGGACCTCAATCCATACATCCTGAGTGGGCTTCCGAGCACCCGGACCTGTTAATAGAAAAATCTGATTCAACTCCCTATTGGGAGGTCTACACGCATGGAGGAAGAAACCCCACTGGAATTCATGTGCAAAGGTGGGCTCAGAAAATGGAATATTATGGCGCTGGAGAAATTCTACTCACCAGTATGGATCGCGATGGAACCAAAGCCGGGTACGATATAGAACTCAATCAAACAGTTTCAGAATCAATCACCATTCCCCTTATTGCCTCTGGAGGAGCAGGAACCCTTGAGCATTTATATGAGGGAATTGTAAATGGCAAGGCCTCTGCCGTCTTAGCCGCTTCCATTTTTCATTTTAAGGAATTCACAATTCAGGAAACCAAAACTTTCCTGCAATCCAAAGGCGTAACGGTTAGACCCCCTGCTTAACCCCACAATTTTTTAGTTCCAGGCTTTTGGATGCACTATCCAGAATGGCTGATGTCTCTAATGGGAGGGTCCAGACCTCTTTTCCATGACCTATAGGACAATGAGTCAAAATCGGAAACCCTGGGTTTGGAAAAAGATCCGCATAAATATCTTCAATCGTCCCATCCCCTGGGCGTTGGGAACGGCAGTTGACCATTTCACCAAAAATAATCCCCCGCACGCCTTTAAACTTGCCCGCGTTTTTTAGCTGCCAAAGCATTCCATCTATCCGGTACAAAGGTTCGCTAACATCTTCTATTAATAAAATCCTGTTACGAGTGTTAATTTCATAGTGGGTATTCAATGAACGGCAGAGCAGGGTCAGACAACCTCCCGTTATTTTTCCCTGAGCTATTCCTTCAGAAAATACTTTCGCTCGGGGGGAGCGCAAAACCCTACTCTTGGCATCACCCGTCAATAAAGCCTTAAATTGGCGTCGGGACTGCTTCATTTCAGCCCGACCAAAACTCCCGGCAACCATAGGGCCATGAAATGCAACCAGCCCGCAATTTTGCACAAGAAAATTAAGGAGTAGAGTAATATCGCTGGACCCCACCACGACTTTAGGGTTGGCTCTTATTATTGCAGGCTTTAGATAAGAAAGAATACGATTCACGCCATAACCCCCTCGGGCGCAAAAAATTGCCCGCACCTCAGGGTTTCGAAACATATCGATAAGATCCTGAGCGCGTTCCTTATCTGGCCCTGCCATAAATCGGGAACGAGCGTAAACGTGCTTGCCCAGCTGTGGCTCAAACCCCATGGCCCGGATAACTTCCAGCCCTTTATCCAATTGGTTCCTATCTACCGGACCCGCTGGAGCCACGACACCTACCACATCTCCTCGTTTCAGTTGAGGCGGCCGGATAAGAGGATGAATCGGATTCGACATTACAAATCACTTTTGAAAGGTTACAATACTGGGGAACTTATCTTAAATATAGAAAAATGGTTTCTGTCACCGCTATCATTCAAGCCAGAATGGGGTCTACCCGGTTTCCCGGTAAAAGCCTGCGCCCAATTGCCGGCCTTCCCTTGCTGGAGCATATCATTAATCGTTTAAAACAGGTGCCGGAAATTGACCTCATCCTCCTGGCAATACCTGAAAATGAAACAGAGTCTCCGCTTATTGAGTTTGCCCACCGCCTCCATATTCCGCTATTTCAAGGATCGGAAGAAGATGTCCTGGATCGATTCATTAAAGCAGGAGAAAGCGTCCAGACAGAACATCTGGTTCGGGTCTGTGGCGATAATCCTCTTATAGATATACCGCTCCTGCGTTCTTTAATTCAGGCTCATCTGACAGATAAGGCTGATTATACCCTACCCCAAGACCCCGTGCCTTTAGGAAGCGCCTGTGAAGTCGTGCGCCTAGCGGCCTTGAAAAAGATCAATGAACTCGCTAAGAGTTCGATTTATCGCGAACATGTGACCACCTGGTTCCATGAACACCCTTCTTCATTCAGGATCAAACGGATTAACGTTCCTGACTATTTAAAAAATCATACCTTTCGTCTGACGGTTGATACAGATCAGGATTTTCAGATTATGGATGAGCTTTTTAATAATCTCACCCATTCTCCTGAATCCCCACTGAATCTAGAAACCGTCATTGAATACCTGATTGCCCACCCCGAAACTGTAGCCTTAAACATTGATATTCCGCAAAAAAACTGGCGAAAAGAAAATCATTAATTTTATTAATTATAATTAAAGTTCTAAGATTTTCTACCGATAACCTGAATTAAGCAGAGTTGTTTCCAAGGATTGAGAAACAACAGAAGTCAAAGTTTAAACCCCAATATCTGCTTTATGGGTTTGAAATTAAAGGTGGAAGACTGAAGAGAGCCACTCTAAATAAAGACTCATCAGGGGTAGCAGTAAACGTTAAACCAATATATTAGCGGCACAACAATTCCAACTCATGGTGGAGGATTAGGGATATGCCAGTACGAATTTTCAACAATATAGCTTCGCTTAACGCTCAAAGAATCTTAAGTAACAACAACGACCGTCTAGCAACATCAGTAGAACGAATCGCTTCAGGAATCAGGATCAACCGTGGTGCAGATGATGCAGCCGGATTGGCTATTTCGGAAGCACTGCGTTCTGATATTCGCGGATTACGCCAGGCAGTTCGAAACGCAAACGATGGTATTTCTCTCATCAACGTTGCTGAAGGTGCGCTCAACGAACAATCGAGCATCCTTATCCGTCTCCGTGAGCTGGCTTCTCAGGCCGCAACCGGTACCGTAGGATCCACAGAACGTGCAACGATCCAGCTTGAGTTCACGGCTCTGCGCAATGAAATCGACCGTATCGCCAATACCACACAGTTTAATGGACAGGGACTCGTTGATGGCTCTTTGGCTTCAACAGTTTCTTCTACAAACCAGGTTTTCATTCAGGTAGGTATTGATAGCGGTGTAAACAGCCAGATTAATCTGAATACAGAGATTAACCTACAGGCAGTTACGTCTTCAAGTCTGGGAGTCGATGTTCTGTCCGTTACTGCGGCAGACGCTGCTTTGACGACCTTGGACTCTATTAATACTGCAATATCACAAGTTACTCAGAGCCGTGGTTCGGTGGGTGCGGTGCAAAACAGGTTGACTCGGTCTGTAGCAAACCTTTCCGTTTCAATTGAAAACTTGCAAGCTGCGGAATCCGCGATCAGAGATGCTGATATCGCCGGGGAAATTGCAACCCTGACCCGAAACCAGATTCTCGTCCAGACTTCAACAGCAATGGTTGGTCAGGCAAATCTGATTCCACAATCCATACTCCAGTTGCTGGCTTAATCGACTTTTATTCACCGATTTAATCCATCAAACGTCAGGAGTACGTCATGAATCAGAAAACCATACCCGGTCCTGCCTACAAAATGAAGGCTATCGAACCGGGACCAGAAACTTCCGGTTTGGAATTTTTAAAATTCGCGAACTGGGAAACCAATCTTAAAAACCTGGATCAGGCCATTCACAATGTCTCATTAGGGATGGAACTGGTCTCTGTGTTAGATAACGCCAGCAGTAAACTTGAAGATATTCTGTCTCAAATCAAACAATGGGTCTCCCCTGCATTGGCATCAAACCTGGAAGACACACAAGTTGCCACACTAGCAGTTAAGATTTCATTAAAGTTGAGGGAATTGGATCAAGTAGCAGAATCCTGTAAATATAATGGACAGGAACTTCTCAATGGTTCGTTATCCGTTTCAGTAAATGCCGACGCACATTCCTATCTGGTTGTCGGAGCAAACGGTTCTCCAGAAAACAGGATAAATCTTAATACCAGCCTGAATATTCCCCCTATAAATTCTAAAACTCTGGGACTGGGAGCCCTGTCAATTCACTCTCCTCAAAATGGATTGAAGGGTTTAATGGTTCTGGAAAACGCTTTAGGGATCCTAAACCGAGTGAATCAACGATCCACTGCTTTAGGAACCCATCTACAGGGAATTCAATTACATTTGTCTACCGCCATGGAGAACCACCATGCGGCAGACATGGCTCCCGATTCCTATGAGCAGGCTAGAGAATTCCTGAAGATGGCTAGCAATTTTATTAATAAGAGCAAAGGCGATTAATTCAGAGGTCAAACCCTCTTAATTATTCTCGCACAACGAATTGTGCGATAAAAGTACTCAGGGAAGGTAAAGAAAATGGCTAATAGCATCCTCAACAATACTTTATCCAATACAGCTCAAAGATATTTAGGCACCAATTTTAACCGGGTTGGTCAATCTATCGTAAGGGTATCGTTTGGCACCCGAATCAACAAAGCCTCAGATGATATAGCGGGACTCGCCATTTCCGAAGCCCTCCGATCCGATATCCGTGCATTGAGACAGGGAGCTCGCAATCTCAATGATGGAGTTTCTCTCCTAAATGTTGTAGAAGGTGGACTTAATGAGCAAGCAGGGGCGGTCATTCGCATAAAAGAACTGGCCACACAGGGATCTTCAGGAACAATCGGTGATTTTGAACGTCGGACTCTACAACTGGAAGTTTCCTCCCTAGTGGCTGAAATTGACAGAATTGCCGCAACCACCAAATTCAATGGCAAAGGCCTGTTGGATGGAGCGCTATCTAAATCGGTTCAGGTTTCCCAGCAACTTTCCATCCAGATTGGAATCAATGGCCAAGATGCCAGCCGGATCAACTTGAATACAGAACTGGACCAGGGCGCAAGCAACTCATCTCAGTTGGGGCTTAGAAGTTTATTGATTTCTACTCAAGAAGGCGCTCAATCAGCTATTACCCAATCGGATGAAGCTTTGAAGGCTTTAAATGATTCCCGAGGAAAGGCCGGTGCCGTGCAAAACCGTTTTTCCAAAGCCCTCGGCACTCTCGGGGTTTCCATCGAATCTCTGACTCAAGCAGATTCCACCATCCGCGATGCCGACATCGCGGAAGAAATAGCCATCCTGACTCGAAACCAGATTGTGGCCTCAGCTTCAGTCAACATGGTCGGGCAAAGTAATCTTACTGGTCAGAATTTATTGAGTATTCTGTAATAAATTTTCTGACCGAAAATCGGCACCGGGCACGAATTAATACAAAAAAAATCATTTAATTATGGTGATTTAGGGAATTCAAGCCCCGGTACCCCTTCTGAACAACCTTCCTCAAAAGTCCTCTCCTGTAACCCTGCCCTATTATTTTTTCTAAAGTTATCTTCAGCTTCTCCGATAGGCCTCATTGAGCATGTTTATATCCTGAATTAGGAACATTTTATAATTTTTATCAGGAGGCTTTAAAAGTTTAAAAGTGAAGAAACGGATTCTTCACTAAAGGGTTAATAGCTTGGAGGCTTGTTTTGGTACGGAGGCCAAAACGATAACCCGTAAAATTAATCATGGAGGATTACAATGCCAGTTCGAATCTTTAACAACATCCCCTCACTTAACGCCCAAAGAATTTTGGGTATCAACAACGACCGTTTGGCACAATCTGTCGAGCGTATTTCATCCGGTATTAGGATCAATAGAGGTGCTGATGATGCAGCCGGTTTGGCTATTTCAGAAGCCTTACGTTCTGATATTCGTACGCTTCGGCAGGCCGTTCGAAACGCAAACGATGGTATTTCACTCATCAATGTTACTGAAGGTGCGCTCAACGAGCAATCCAGTATCCTTATCCGATTAAGAGAGCTGTCTTCTCAGGCTTCCACCGGAACAGTAGGATCGGTGGAACGGCAAACCATTCAATTGGAATTTGATGCCCTGCGATTAGAGATTGATCGTATCGCCAATACCACAGCGTTCAACGGACAAAAGCTAGTAGACGGTTCTTTATCTTCAAGTGTATCTGCTTCAAACCAGATACTCATTCAAGTTGGGCTTGACAGCGGTGCTGACAGCCGGATTAACCTGAATGAACAGATCAACCTTACCGCAGTTACGTCATCCACTCTTGGAGTCGATGTTCTGTCAGTTACAAGTGCGGCAGGTGCTTTGTCTGCTTTGGATGTAATTAATACTTCTATTTCTATCGTTACCCAATCCCGAGGTAAAGTGGGTGCGGTGCAAAACCGATTAACTCGAACTATTTCGAATCTGTCCATCTCAACTGAAAACCTGCAGGCTGCTGAATCAGCCATTCGAGATGCAGACATCGCCGAAGAAGTGGCTCTGTTGACTCGAAACCAGATTTTGGTACAGGCTTCAACTGCCATGGTAGGACAGGCAAACTTGATCCCACAATCGGTATTACAGCTCCTGGGATAAATATTAAGATTTCTTTTTTGAAATTTATTGCTTCATTATATTTTTCGAAAATGATTAATTAACAGGAGGTGATTCAAATGTCATTAGATATATCCTCCTTTACGGACAGGCTGGACAGCCCCTCTCATACCAGGGCAACTTATAGGTCTGGGAAAGAGAGCACTCGAAGCGAGTTGAAGGTCAGTCCTGTAAAGATTCTTGATGCAGATGAAAACAAACCTGATTCTGCGAAAACCGAAGCGCTGGATGAAATAAGTTTCTCAGCGAATCACAAGGTCGACTATAAGGTCAACCAGGAAACTAACGATGTAGTCATCCGCGTGGTAGATTCTGAATCAGGAGAAGTGGTCAGACAGATACCTGGAGAAGATTTTATAAAGCTGACCCAGCGTATCGCCGAGTTTAATCAGAAATTTTTGGATGAAACCACCTGACATCTGGTTCAAATATCATTAACTGGCTCCTCCGAAAATGCATTAATACTAATAATGTGCCCTTTAGATTACTAAAGGGCGCATTTTTTTTTGCCCTACCCCAAAACTCTAGCAAGTCACCATAAAATATACGGTTAATCGCTAAAGAGACCTGTAAAACCTCTATAAATTACCTCTTTTTCTCTCCTTATTTCACATTCCTCTAAAAAAAACTATAAAGCTATTTTTTTCAAATCCCGATAGAAGACTTGAGTTTAGTAAAACATAAGTTTGATTTTCCTGGAGGGGATTGGTCGAACTGGCATTGGAACTCTAAATTCAAACTGTAACTGCTTTAAGAAAGGAATCATCCGTTTTTTTTTCAAGTTTCAGCAAGGATGCTGAAATGGGAAGCATCTTCATCCCTAATTATCAAGGAGGATAATAATCATGCCCGTAAGAATATTTAACAACATTCCGTCTTTGAATGCCCAGAGAATTTTGGGTATCAATAACGACCGCCTAGCAACATCGGTTGAAAGGATCTCCTCCGGGATCCGTATTAACCGGGGTGCAGACGATGCTGCAGGTCTAGCCATATCCGAGGCTTTAAGATCTGATATCCGTGCATTGCGCCAAGCGGTAAGAAACGCTAACGATGGTATTTCACTCATCAACGTTACTGAAGGTGCTCTAAACGAGCAATCAGGAATTCTAATTCGTCTCCGAGAACTGGCTTCTCAAGCCGCAACGGGTACCGTTGGGTCGACAGAACGCCAAACCATCCAGTTGGAATTTGATGCGCTTCGATTGGAAATCGATCGTATCGCCAATACCACCGAGTTCAACGGCCAACGGCTGGTTGACGGCTCATTAGCCTCATCCGTCACTAGTGCCAATCACATTCTTATTCAGGTCGGGATTAACAGTAATGCCGACAGTCGAATCGACCTGAATGAACAGGTGAATTTGGATGCAGTAACTTCATCCAGTCTGGGAATTGCCAGTTTGAACTTGACATCGGCCGGAGCAGCTTTGACTGCCTTGGACCAGATGAACAGTTCTATTTCAGTGGTAACCCAGGGGCGAGGCAAAGTAGGTGCCGTGCAAAACCGGTTGGTCAGGACCATTTCGAATCTTTCTATTACTATTGAAAATCTGCAAGCCGCTGAATCAGCCATCCGTGATGCGGATATCGCTGAAGAGGTAGCCCTGTTGACAAGAAACCAGATTCTGGTTCAGGCATCAACAGCTATGGTGGGTCAGGCCAACCTGATTCCACAATCGGTATTGCAGCTTCTCCAGTAATAAAAGATTAATCTCGGAACGAATAATTTTCACCCGAGTTAATAAAGCAAGGAAGCTGAAACTTAAAAATTAACTACCAGAACTTTTCAGGGAGGAAAAGAATATGGGTGCATTAACCATCAACACAAATTTGGCTTCGCTGAACTCACAACGAGTTCTCGAATTAAGCCGTTCCCAACTTGGGAAATCCATCACCCGCCTGTCGTCAGGCGTCAAAATTAACGGTGCCTCGGACGGAGCCACAGAACTAGCTCTCAGCGAAGGTATTCGTTCAGATGTCCAGGCTCTGAGGCAAGGGTCAAGAAATCTAAGTGACGGCCAGTCTTTAATCCGTACTGCAGAAGGTGCCTTGAACGAAGTTTCCAGTATTCTTATAAGACTTCGATCCCTGGCATCTCAGGGAGCTAATGGAACCGTAGGCGATGATGAAAGACAAACCGTTAATCTCGAATATCAAAATCTATTGGCTGAGCTGGATAGAATCTCAAGCACAACAGAATTCCGGGGAACCAATCTTCTCGATGGATCGCTGGCAGACAGTGCCGCGGAACATCTCGTTCTCCAACTCGGTGTCGACTCTTCTTCAGACAATCAGATTGATCTGAATGCGGAAATTGACTTGACCGAAGTGAGTCGTGCGGCTCTTAACTTGAGTGATTCAAACCTAAATACTCAAGGCGGAGCATTTCTAGCACTCAATGATTTAACAGTTGCTATCGACGGTTTGATTAACAACCGCGCCAGGGTGGGTTCGGTAGAAGTTCGTCTGACTTCTGCTTTGAATAATCTCAATTCTCAAATCGAGAATTTAACGGCAGCGGTTTCAACCATTCGAGACGCAGATATAGCGTACGAGTTGACCAATCTGACTAAAAACCAGATTCTGGTTCAGGCTGGTGCCGCTATGCTAGGGCAGGCCAATCTAATTCCTCAGGCTGTTTTGACACTGTTTGAAGGAGTTCAATAATAAGATTGATGAGAAAAGGGGAGCCTTAGCTTCCCTGCATTTCATTCAACAATAATCAGGAGATTTAAAATGTCATTAACAATTTTTCCGCAAGCATTCTCTGTGGGTTTTTCACCTCAGTACCAAGCAGCAAAAGCACAATCGCTTGAAGCCAACGGTCCTCCTCAGGTAGAATCCAATGGGCAGGTTTCAGGCAACCAGACCGATTTGAACACGGTGAAAATAATTTCTGATGACAACGATGTTTCCTCTGAAAATACAGGGTTGGCGGGTTCTGAAAATAAAACCCGAGTCCGCATTGACCCCGAATCTCAAGAAATCATCGTTGAAGTCGTTGATGATAAAACAGGAAAAGAAGTTCGCCAGATACCCGGAGAGCAAAAATTGGCGCTCAGCAAAGGAATCAGCGAATATAATAACGTTGCTTTCAAGCACGAACAGACTGCTTAGTTCATCACATTCAAATCGCAAACCGGGGCCATAAACATAGGGCCCCGGATCCGGTTAACAAAATCATTCTTGTCAATGCAGGAATGATTTTGCCGTGAAATCCCTCATCTTCTATCAACACCTATTTTCTGTTGATCCAGTGTTATAATGACCGCGATATCTAAGTTGTAAAAACCCATCTTCTCTTCATAATTTTCCGTGAAAATCTTTAAGACAGGACTTGTTGGTTGTGGACGGATAGGAAGTCTTCTGGAAGAAGACCCCTTGCGCGGTAAGCCTTGCACTCACGCTGGAGGATTTTCAGCCTTGCCAGCAATCCGTTTATCCGCAGGCTGTGACATAAATTCCGAGCGGCTTCAGAAATTTGGAAAGCGTTGGAATGTATCTGGATTATATTCTGATTACAGGAAAATGTTGGACAAGGAGGCGCTGGATATCCTCTGCATCGCCACCTGGACCTCACTCCACGCAACCATGACACTCGATGCTGTAAAAGCGGGTGTTAAAGGAATTTTTTGTGAAAAACCCATCGCCATCAATCTTCTTCAGGCGCAAAAAATGGTTCGTGCCTGCAAAAAAAATAATATTCCTTTAATCATCAACCACGAAAGAAGATGGGACGCGAACTACCAACAGGCCCGCAAACTGATTCTTTCCGGGAAAATTGGAGAAATAAAAACCATCATTGGAAATGCCTTGAGTTGGAAACCCGGCAAGTTACCGGTAAGCGAACATGGTGGCGGACCTCTTTTTCATGATGGAACACACCTCACAGATCTCCTGCTCTTTTTTGGCGGCCCTGTTAGTTGGGTTTCAGGACATGAAAACAGGCCCGGCGGAAAAAAGTTTATCGAAGAAACCGCAAGTGCAATGCTGGCTTTTAAAAATGGTGCCATTGGTTTTATTGAAGGAGGTGGAGCAAGAAAATATTTTAATTTTGAGCTCGACATTCAAGGTTCAGAAGGCCGATTACTCATTGGCAATTCTGGACAGGAACTTTATGTCACAAAAAAAAGCTCCCGTTTCACCGACTTTCATGAACTGGAGAAAATACCTTTTCCCGAACCGAAAAAATTTGAATCTCCATTTATAGGAGGAGCACGCGAGATACTCAAAGCTATTCGAACAGGAAAACCCGGAACCTCAACAGGAGCAGATGGGTTAAGTGCTCTTGAAATCATTACCGCGGTTTACCAGTCAGCACAACAGAAGGGAAAACGCGTGGATGTCAGATGAATTCCAAAACCATAGCAACCTATTTACTAGTTGCCCTCACATTATTACTTGTATTTACTTGTGTAAAAATAGCAACGACTAGCAAAAAAGAGTTTGTATTGGCCGAAGAGCACCTCGCCAAAAATGAACTTTCAAAATCTATTACTCATTATGAGAGAGCCCTGCACTGGTTTTTACCCTTTTCCAAAACTCCTTATCTTGCGGCAGAAAAACTTTGGTCGATTGCTCAAAAGCTTCAAACTCAAAATAAAAATGCAGAAGCTTTGAAAACTTACAGAATTCTTCGCAGCTCATTTTATTCTGTTCGCAGCACATACACCCCTGGGAAAAAATGGATTGACCTTTGTAATGAAAAAATAGCCCACCTGATGGCAGTAAACTTTACTGATTCAAAAGAAAATCAGAAAGCAACTTTTGCTGAGAAAAAATCCCAGTACCTGATTTTACTAGAGGAAGACCGAACCCCCTTTACATTCCCATCAATAATGAGTGAAATCGGGTTTTTCGGATGGGTTTCAAGCATTCTATTATTCATCTTTAAGGCTCTTTCACCACAAGGCCATGTTAAAAAACGCCCTGCCATGTTTTTTGTTTCCAGCTTTATAGTTTTTTACTGCATATGGATTTGGGGCCTTCTCAATGCGTAAGTTTAGCCTGCCCATCTTCTCAAAATTAAAAATTTTTAATTGTAAAACACATATGCCCTGTGATAGTTTTTGATACATAAATTTTCTGCATCATGATCCACTTCAAGTCTTTCTTCAGCACCACAGAGTTAAGAATCCCTTGGAAGATTAAAGTTTAATGGAGAGCCCCGATGATCGAGGTTGAAAATCTTACCAAGCACTATGGTCCAAGAAGGGCTATAAACAATCTAACTTTTCAGATAGCGCAAGGGGAAGTCGTGGGTTTTCTCGGCCCTAACGGGGCAGGCAAAAGCACAACCATGAACATCCTTTCATGCATTCTTCCAGCATCTAGTGGAACCGCCCGAATCCAAGGACACGATACCTTTGAACATTCGTTGGAAATCAGGAAAATAATCGGTTACCTGCCAGAAACACCACCGCTTTACCAGGACATGAGTGTTCTCGATTACCTCATGTTTGCGGCCCATGTCCGCGGAGTAACAGCCAAGGGAAGCAAAAGTGCCGTAGAGAGGGTAATCGAAAAATGTTCATTAAAAGATGTCGACCATCGTATCATTGGGCGACTCTCTAAAGGATATCAGCAACGAGTTGGATTAGCACAAGCGATGGTGCATGATCCCGACATTTTAATTCTTGATGAGCCTACCATTGGCTTGGATCCTATTCAAATTATAGAAATCCGCAAATTGATTCAGGAATTGGCCGCTTCGCACACCATCATCCTCAGCTCCCATATTCTTCCGGAAATCACACAATTATGCCAGAGAGTCATTATCATCAATGAAGGTGAAATTGCCGCTGTGGATTCTTTACATGGTTTAACCGCCTCTCTTAGAAAAAGCGAACGCCTCTCACTAACAGTCAGAAAAGGCGGCGAGGAGGTTGGAGAAAAATTAAAATCCTTAAAACAGGTGCTTGCAGTTTTACCCGGCGAAGAAAATCAGTTCATGGTCGAGTGCGAATTGAATACCAACCTTCAGGATGAATTAGCTCGCCTGGCTTTGGAAAACCAATGGGGCCTTGTTGAGATCAAACCCATCTCCATGACACTGGAAGATGTATTTCTCAAACTAACCATCGAAGAAAAGGATGTAAAGGTATGAGAATGGCCTGGACAATAGCAAAGAGAGACTTGGGATCTTTTTTCAACTCACCCATTTTTTATGTGGTTACCACCGTCTTCTTACTCCTATATAGTTTTATCTTTTTTAACATCCTTAATTTTTTCAGCTTCCAGAGTTTTCAGGCAGGGCAAATGCAATCTATGGGAATGAGCCTAAACCTGAACGAGATGGTGATTGAACCCAGCTTTCAGAACATGTCAGTTGTTCTAATGATGATCATCCCCATTATCACCATGCGTAGCTTTGCTGATGAGAAAAAAATGAAAACTTTCCGCCTCCTGCTTTCTTCCCCGGTGCATCTCCGGGAAATCATTTTGGGCAAGTTCCTCGCCTGCATGATTGTAGTAGCGGTTATGGTTTTGATCTCTTCCTATTCTGTCGGGTTTCTTTTTTTACTGGGGGAACCCGAGCTGGGCCCCGTTATCACAGGCTATCTTGGGATTTTATTGATGGCGGGTTGCTATGTGTCGGCGGGAATTTTTGCTTCATCCTTAACAGACAATCAAATTGTCGCTGCAGTTTTGACTTTCGGATTCTCCTTATTCATGTGGGTCATTGGCTGGGGAGCTCAGGCCGCAGGTTCCACCACCGGGCAGGTTCTTCAATACCTTTCCATTGTTGAACATTTGGAGCGTTTATTAAAAGGAATTGTCGATACTAGCGACCTGGTTTACTACCTAAGCTTTATTTTATTCAGCCTTTTCCTTTGCCACCGCGTATTGGATTCCAATCGATGGAGGTAAAGCAATGAAAAAACTCGGCCCTATGGCAGGATGGCTAGCTCTGACAACAGGTTTTATCGCCCTGTTTTTTTATATAGTCCTTCCTGATCTCAAAAACTTATCTGCTTCCCTGGCTATCGTCTGCCTGGTTAATGGACTTTTTTTCATTATTGTCAAAGGTCCTCAGTTAAAGCAGAGTCTCTCTTCGCGCTCTGCTTTATACGGTGCAAACACCCTGTTCCTGACCTGCATTTTTCTAGGCATTTTAATATTTGTAAACCTGCTTGCCTTCCGCCATAAACATCGTTTTGATTTTACCGAGGGGGGTTACTTTACCCTGGCACCCCAAACCAAAAAATTTATATCCAATATCCCTCGCGAAGTAAAGCTGACTGCTTTTTTTCAGTCAGAGTCCCCTGAAAAAATCGCTTTTGCTAATCTAATTGCGGGTTATCTTGAAGAGACCGACAAAATCAAACTACAATATGTGGATCCGGACAAAAGCCCTTCAGTCACCAAGCAATATGGTGTCACCACATATGGAACTGTGGCCTTGGAAAGCGGTCCTAAGGAAACCAAGATTCAAAATCCTACCGAAGAAAATATCACCAACGCGCTTTTAAAAGTGACTCGCGACGAGCAAAAGATTATCTATTTTCTTGAAGGGCATGGCGAAAGCAAAATAAGTAGCTCTGAAAATGAGGGCTACTCTTCGGCCAAAAAAAATCTTGAGCAAGACGGGTTTATTGTTAAGCCTTTGTTGCTACTCCAATCTGGAGTAGTCCCCAAAGACGCTTCAGTCCTGGTTATTCCCGGACCCAAAAAACCTGTGCAGGATGAAGAAAAAAATGCTATTGAGAGCTATTTAAATTCCGGCGGTTCCGCATTCATGCTAATAGACCCAAAATCCTCATCTGGCATGGAAACTTTTCTTAAAAACTGGGGCATTGAACTTGGGGAAAACATAGTCATCGACCCCATGTCCAAACTTTTTGGAGGAGATTTTGCGGCACCGGTTGTCAATCAATACACAGCCCATGAAATTACCAGCGACTTTGTCCTCGCAACTATTTTTCCAATTATACGATCTGTTCAGGGAGTCCCCATCGAGGGAATCATTACCACTGAACTGTTAAAAACCAGTGCAAACAGCTGGGCAGAATCTAATTTTGATTCAGGAACGGTACGCTTTGACGAGGGGAAGGATTCCAAAGGACCGGTTTCCGTTTCTGTCATTGCCACAAAGAATTTAGAAAGTGTGAGTCGCGAAAACCCGGAAAACGTTGAAACCTTAGAGAAACAAAATAATATTAAATCTCTATTAAAAGCTACCTTGTTGGTCGTCGGCGATTCTGATTTTGCCAATAATCGCTACACCAATTTTTCGGGAAATGGCGATTTCTTCCTCAACAGCATTTCATGGCTTGCCGAAGAGGAAAACCTGATTTCCATCCGCCCTAAAGAAAGAAAAAGCACTCCCATTCAAATGACCCAATCCTGGGGAAGTGCAATATTCATTATGGGAGTCATTGTATTTCCTGGCCTGATCGCCGCAATTGGAATTCGCTCTTGGTGGAGGCGGCGACGACTATGAAATTTAAAGGAACGGTCCTGATGGCGGCTGTCTTCCTGAGTCTGGTTCTTTATTATTTTTTCATTGATATTCCCGCCCAGCAAAAAGAAAATTCCGAAAAAGAGCAGGCTGAAAAAATTCTTCCCCTCGAAACAGAAAAAGTGGTTGAGTTTTCTATTATCCGCAATGGCAATCCCATAACCTTAAAACGTAAAGACCCTAATAACTGGGGTCTTACCCAACCACTTTCAGCACCCGGCGACCCAACCGAAGCAGAAGCCTTTATATCAGAAATCGCAAACCTTAAAAAAACCCGAGTGGTTGAAGAAAATCCTAATGACTATTCCATATATGGCCTAGATTCGCCAGTTATTAAAATTCATTTCACTTTTGACAATAAAATCAAGGAAACCTTGCTGATAGGAGACGAAAGTCCAATGGGGGGAGGTCTCTATTTTAAAAGGGGAAGCCAGCCCTCAGTGATGATGGCCCTGGCTTCCAAAACCCATTTTGAAAAATCCGTTTATAATTTTCGCGATAAAACCCTGCTTAGTTTCAGCACGGGTACTATCAAACGAATCAAAATCATTAGGGAGACAAACCCTCTCGAGTTTGAAAAAGTGGATGAAGTCTGGAAAATTTCAGGAACTATGGGTGCTAAAGGAGATAAAGACACCATCATGAAGTTTCTCCAATCCATTCAGTTTTCCAAAATCCAGGAATTTGTTGATGAAAAACCTGACTCGCTGGAGGACTATGGGCTTAACCCGCCTAAGCTAAAACTGGTTTTGGAAAATGAAAAAGGTGCAACCCAAACACTTGCTTTAGGGAATCCAAAGGAAGACAAAGGCTATTTTGGGAAAATTAATGATTCCTCAACTATCCTTTTGCTAGGCAGTAGGCTTTTTGAAACACTTTCCCAAAAAGCTGTGGCCTTTTTTGATAAAAAATTACTCGAGTTTGATGAAAGTGAAATTCTTGAGTTATCCTTACGATCCGAAAATGAAACCATTCGAATAGTCCGTGGGGAAAACGGGAGCTGGGCCATTCTAAGCCCGATAAAAGCAGCTGCAGATCTATCTACCATGAACAGCCTGCTCTTTGATCTCAAAGAAGCTCAAATTACAGAGTTTATAAAAATCTCCTTGGACATCCCCGAAGTATTTGGTCTGGATACTCCCAATAAATCTTTTACCTTGAAAATGAAAGATGGAAAAACCTGGACTCTCCAATTCGGCAATCATACCAGCGATGGTCGTCAGGTATTCGCCAACCGAACCGGTGAAACAACGGCATTTTCAATTTCTAAAGAAATAGTCGAAAAACTCTTTCGCAGCCTTTACGATTTAAGAAATAAAAAGATTTTAGAATTTGAAAGCAGCGAAGTGAATAAGATTTTACTCACAACTCCTGACAATCTTTTTGAGTTGGAGAAAAATGATTCTGAATGGCATCTTGAAAAACCTGAAAAATTAGAGACTCAACACATCGGGCATGATTTGCTTTGGTCCCTGAAAGGGTTGGAATTTAAATCTATCGTCTCCCCGCCCCTATCCGAGAAACTAGCAGGACTGGACACCCCCACATTTACTATCAGCCTTTGGAAAAATGATCAGGTAAATATCTCCACCCTAAAGGTAGGAAAACTTTTTGAAAAAGAGCAAGAATACATCGTTCAAGCCGGAAACCAGCAATATCGGATCAAGAATAAATCCCTCGATTCCATCCCCCGCACCCTGGGAAAATTCAGGCCATAACAGGCGCTATCAAAGCATAAGAAATTCAATAAAGCCTAATTCTTTAATCCACCTTATATTGTAATATAATTATCCAAACCACACTTTATGTAGTGGGGATAGAACAAAACCTCCAAAGGAATTGTTTTTTTTCACTATTTAAGCACATATAAATAAAGGCTTTACGCGTTTTTTTGCAATTTCTTTCAAATTTATCCTTGACAGGTACTATATGTGGTGGTACTTTCTTCAAAGCATACAATATAAAGGAACTGTATTTAAAGATCAGGACCCGTAAAAAAGGCATGATCCGGTTCCAAATTCAGTCTTCTTGGGAGAGAAAAAATAAATTGAGAGCAGTTACAGATCTTCCAGCGGCGGGTTACTAGAAAACGGGTTCCATAGAATGAATGAGATGCATCCCAAATTCGAATTATTAGAAACAACCAGTGGGATGTATTCCAGTCTCAAACCCCTTCCCAAACCCCCAAATGTTTTGAGCGCCAGCCGAATCCTCCGTTCAATATCGGCAGATGATTTCCATCCAATTGGCGTAGCATGGAACCTATTTTTAACGTTGGGTTTAGCCCGACAAAATAGTAACCCGCCTCCTTTCTTCAAAAGGACGCGCCCCGCTTTTTCTGGAGTTTGCAGGTTTTGTTAGGTTTTGCCTCCATGTCAAGGACGGTTTTTTGAAAATTTTGTTTTAAGAGTTTATTCGGGAGAGGCGGGGCGTTTACCCCCTTTCCCGTTTTTTTTTGGCCTCGAATTATTTTTAATCGCTTTCCCTCTCCTCCTTGTTTATAATCCCTTCCAAATAACCATTTACAGGTAATATTGTGAACAAAACCAAACCTGTTCCCTGCAAGGGGGATTATCTTCCTCAATATGCGCACAAGGGTGATGCCGGAGCCGATTTAAAAGCTGTGGAAGCCCGGATAATTCCTCCCAGAGGAAGAGAACTTATTGCTACCGGAATTCGCCTGGAACTCCCTGAAGGCTACGTGGGTTTGATTTGGCCTCGTAGTGGATTGGCAGTTAAGCTGGGGCTCGATTGTGGTGCTGGAGTGATTGACTCGCATTATCGGGGTGAGATAAAAGTGCTTCTCTTCAATCATTCCGATGATGAAATCCAAATCCAGTCCGGAGATCGTATCGCCCAGTTGATCATCCAAAAAGTTGAGACGGTCGAGTTTATATCTAGCGACCATTTGAGTGAAACCACCCGCAACACATCGGGTTTTGGATCAACGGGAGACCTTCCTGTTGCAAATTCGGGTCAATAATACCTACCTCAAGTTGGAACAGGGTGATATCACCAATTAGCGCTGCTGTCTGGCAATATTTTTCCCGTGATACCAGAATTAAAAACGTTACATTTATTCTTTTCGACGAAGGAAGCTTCAATACTTTCAAAGGCCAATTGATTTTTCTTGAAAAAGGGGAAATCTGATTCCCCGATGACCAGGAAATCAGATATAATACTAGAAATACTCCAAAAATTTAAATTAACGAGCTTCGTATGGGACTTTTAGCCTGGGTACAAAAACAATTTGGAATTTCGATGGCTGCAGAAAATGAAAGCAGTCAAGATTCCGCATCCTCTAAAGAGGGGCAGTTCAAAGTACTGCGCATACAACCTACTCCAAACCCAGATGCCTTCCAGTTTATCTTAAATGGAAAAGTCATTGAGACGGGTACAAAAACTTTCGACTCTCCGGATGATGCGACAGGAGACACTATGGCCAAGGCCATATTCGAAATATTTGGGATACAAAGTATTTTTATTAAAGAAAACTTTGTCACCATTACCAAGTCGAATGTGGTGGGCTGGCATACCATCATGGAAAAAATTGGTTCCACCCTGGAAGCACTTCTGGATCATTATGAAAAAGGGGATGAAGCGGAAGAACCCAAAGCAGAGGGAGATCAAGACGTTCATCCGGTATTGGAAGATTTCAATAAGGAAGATTTTTTCAATTACAATGACCAGAAAAAAAACGAAGTGGTCAATGCCCTGCTGGATATTGCCATTCGACCCGCACTAGCAAATGATGGTGGAGGCATCAATCTTCTTGCCGTAGAAGATAAGACTATCAAAGTTCACTATCAAGGAGCCTGCGGCAGTTGCCCCAGCTCAACCACCGGAACCCTGCAATACATAGAACAATTCCTGAAAGAAGCCATACACCCTGATGTCGAGGTTCAGGCAAACTAACCCCACTAGGCGTGAGACCGACTAGCTATAGCGTTTTCTGGCTAGCCCATGACATTCTTCCGTAGCAGTGATGTCCTCTTCCTTAACATTCATGCCCGGAACGGGTATTTCCTGCCCCGCAGGGATATGTTATATCACCAACATTAATTTCCTGTCCCGCAGGGGTGTAATATTTCGTGTTGATTTCCTTACGGGAAGTTGGCGGCAAACCCACCAAGAATTATATTAGCCTTACTTTCTCACTAACGACCAATAACGCACATTCACTTGAAAAGTAGGACACATGTTTCTTAGCTTTTTCCAAGTACGGATTTTTCTTCTGAGATATACTTCATTTTACGGAGACTAAAAGGTTAAATTTTATGTGGAAATGGTTTCGTGGTAATCGGCGAAAAAAAATACTGGCCACTCCTTTCCCAAGCGAGTGGGAGAGGAACATTCAAAATAATATTCAATATTATCATCACCTCAACCATGAAGAAAAAAAGCGTTTACAGGATCTCATCCAATTCTTTATTGCCGAAAAGCATTGGTTGGGGTGCAACAATCTCGAATTGACGGATGAAATTCGCGTCATGATCGCCGCCCATGCCTGCCTGATGATACTCGCGTTGCCAAACGACTATTACCGCAATGTGAATTCCATTTATGTTTATCCTACAACAATCATTTCCCCTGAGGATTCAATAGGGGTTTTTGAAGTTCCCACGTCCCCCGTGGAAGGTCCGATGCCAATTCTAGGCGAAGCCCATCATAGCGGCCCGGTGATACTCGTCTGGGATGCGGTGAAAAGAGAAACCCGGCATCCCGAACATGGTCATAATGTGGTCTATCATGAATTCGCCCACAAATTGGACATGCTCGATGACAGTGCGGATGGCACTCCACCACTAACAACTCCTGAGGAATATCAGCGGTGGATTGAAGTATGTTCCAAAGAGTATCTGGAGCTATGTGACAAGGTGGAACATGGCAAGCCTACTTTTTTCGACAGTTATGCGGCAACGAATGAATCTGAATTTTTCGCGGTGGTGACGGAACATTTTTTTTGTAAACCCGAAAACATGAAACGCCATCATCCAAAACTTTATCGGGTTTTACAGGATTTTTACCGGCAAGATCCGGCAAAGAAGGTAATTGCCAATCCGCTTCCTTAGCCCTATGTCTGGAGCCGGCCAATAGCGGACATTTCCACAAATACAGATCAAAGAGAGTGGCACCAAGGATTCGCTCCTTAGCTTCCGGCGTGAGAGGCCGGCAACGCTATAACATTAACCCGCCTGGTCAACACTGACTCTCTTGTAACCTATTGAAATATTTAAACCGTTGTTGATACTTCACATCAAAAAATTAATTTAATTTCGCACATGCTTATATAAGCAACCGAATAGCTATACTTAGCGGTTGAGGCAATTGACATAGAATTCTTGTGTCGCCTCAACCGCTTTTTTTATTCTTCAACATTCAAATTTTAAGGATATTTATGGGACCGTAATAGTGGATGAACCTAGCTCAAAACCTTAACATCTATTTAAGCACCCTTTTAAGCGGAGCAATTACAAACATTAGCAACTAAATTAAACAGAATTTTTAAATACTCAAAGGTACAGAAATGAATAACAATAAGATGAATATGTCTCATGAATTACTAATTAGTAACAACAGCTCTAATAATAAAAAAGGCTCTATCCCTTCTGACAAACAAGTAGCCGCTAATAGGAAAAATGCGAAATTGTCCACGGGACCTCGGAGTAAGAAAGGAAAGGAAATATCTTCGGGCAATTCATGGAAGCATGGGGTTTCCCAACAAGTCTTTTCCATGGGCACAACAAATCCAGAAGAGTTAAGCTCATATAATTTGATTTATGAAGGTTTGGTCAGGGCATGGGACCCTCAAGAGATGGACGAAGTGCTTTGCATTAAAAATATTGCCCAAGGCCACATCAAGTTACAACGCCTGCATCGCTATGAGTCAGAGATGATTCAGAGAGAGCTTGAGCAATATCTGCCTTCTACAGGTGACGAGTTGGTTGATTCTGTGAAGCAGGCAGAAAGAGTGATTTTCACATTAAAAAACTTTGACCATGACCCCACAGCTTCGGTTGATTGTGCTATCGGCTTAGCGGATACCAGTAGCAGAGAAATGAGCATAGTGGCACAAAAAGTGGCTGAAAAGTTTGGAGACTTGAGTTCTGTTACTGATCAGGAGCTAGGTGCTCTCCGAGCAGGTATTTTCAAACTTGCTGACCATATTTCTGAGATCGTTGAGAAAAAACGCAAATCTAAAGAAAAATTAAACCACCTAATCTTTATAAACTCGATTCCTAATGAAAAGGAGATTGCCAAAATCACTAAATATGGGGGATCTATTGAGCGCTCTATCTTTCAAAACTATAAACTATTGATAGCCTTGCAAAAGATCAGGAAAGGAGGGTCGGGTGAGATGCTAAAAGCTTAGTAAGTGATTTCCTCTTAATATCTAAGAAAATCCGGTGAAATGTTTGTTTTATCTTCTTTCGTATTAAGGGGAAGCTTGAAAAACCTTGAGGGTGGGCTCAGATTAAATCCTCAACCATAAAATGGGTTCGTTTTGGAAATTAGCTAAAAGGACAACCTAGCTCACCTAGAAGGTTTATACGCTAGAACACTTGATCGAAAAAATGGGTTTGTTTTGATAATTCATATATTGGGCGGACTTTTACGCTTACTGAAGGTACTATCACATTTATTTGGAAAAATGTCGGATATAGGCAACCAACTGCCAAATCTGATCGTCATTTAACTTGTTATAAGGAAGCATTCCGGTGCCGGCGGAACCATTACGAATGATCCAAAATAATTGACCATCGGGAATATCTTTCATCATAACTTTACAAGAAAAGTTTCTTGGTTTTGGAGTCATGCTTCTCGCCATCATTCCTTTGGCGTTGCCGCTGATACCATGACAATTGGCACAGGGTAATGGTTTTGCCGTCCAATGATATAGTTTCTCGCCCTTTGCCTGTACATCGGGTGTATTTCCTAGCGGATTAATTTGGTTATAAATATTGTCAGGTGCTTGGGAAACATACCTTCCCTGCGGGCAAACTTCAGCTAAAGTGATATCCGTGCCCCATAATACAAATAAGCATGTAACCAATAATAAATAACAAAATCTTCTAATCAGACTCATTTATACTGTCCCTAAAAAATGATTAGGAAAAATATCATTGCCAACTTTTAATTATAGATGCGGTAAAAGTGATTTTTATTCGTAATGTTATGTTTTAAATTAATAATCTTTTTAGAACACATTCCCCTGACCCAACCCCCAAAACAAATTGTTTGCTGATTTACTGGCGAACCTCTTGCCGAGGGATTACATTATTCTTGGTAAGGGATTGAGACCCAACTTAGCAAGGAGGTTTGTATGGAGGCTGAGAACCCGCCTTATAAGTTTAGTAGGACAAAATTAGAAGTTCACATATAAATGTGAACGGCTCCGTGAGGTAAAGAAAAGGGGCCACCAAAAGAGGAAAAAACACGTTGGAAGGTTCAGCGCATTTTTCATTTTAAAAATCCAAAAAAAAGCGGCTGATGCATTTGACGACAAGAATTTCATTCTTTAACTGAATGTCCGATATGGTCGTAAGCAGACCTCAACATTGATCAAGGTAGCCGTGTATCCAGCGGCTCTGTTGAATTGCTATCTGCTACTGGCGTTTACACTGGTGTCTAATGGCTGAACAAATAAGCCAGGGCACTTTGCGGATCGGGGACCATTGCATACATATCCAGAATACCGGGCTTGGCAAATTTCAATTTCACCATTTGTGCAAAGTTTGCATGCAGTCCCTCATAAAACCCCTGAGTATTGATAAAAACCAGAGGCTTTTCGGTTTGACGCAATTGGCGCATGGAAAGGATTTCTATCGCTTCTTCGTAGGTTCCAATACCACCGGGTAAGACGATGAAGGCGTCTGACCGTTGGTCCATTATCGCTTTCCGCTCACGCATATCTCGTGTAACGATCAACTCGTCGGCTTCGGAATATTCAATATCCTTGGTCTTAAAAAATTCTGGCAGGACACCAATCACCTTCCCCTTTTCTTCATGAACTCCACGGGCTACGCAACCCATCAACCCTACCGAAGCCCCGCCATAAACCAGATCAATACCCTTCTTCCCCAGTTCTCGACCCAGTTCCAATGCTGTGTTTTTGAACAAATCATCCACAGAGTCACTCGATGAGCAAAAAACACAGATAGCTTGTATCTTATCCATTTTTATTTATTGAATTCGGCAGGATAACAACTCTTAAATTCCTTCATCCACTGAATAAAGGTTTTTATATTCGTTGATCGCATAGCGATCTGTCATTCCGGATACATAATCGCAGGTTCGGCGTTCAAGCGAGCCTCCCCATTCGGAATTTTTCTGAACCGATTCAGGAAGGAGCTCGGGCATTTTGATAAATGCCTTAAAGATTCCTTCCAGCGTTCGCTCAGCTTTAAATTCCATACGTAAAACTTTGCGGTGGGAATACATATTTTTATGCAGAAATTGTTTTAACTCCTTATTTTTTGCAGCAACATCTTTTCCAAATCCCGCAATTCGAAGGGGAGCACAACGTATATCATTAACTGTTCCCACTTTATACCGTTTGAGGTTCTTTAATGTAGTCAGACAAAAATCACTGATGACTTCATTGATAATGCTTCGAACCACCTGGTATTTTTTCAGCTTAAAATCCAACCCCGTATATTTCTCATCAAATTTTTTCTCATTTTCTTTCCATAGCGCTACTTTTCTTAACTGACTCAGATCAAGCAGGTTGGAGGTGATTCCATCGTCCAGATCATGGGCATTGTAGGCAATGCCATCTGCAAAATCTGCAACCTGGGCTTCCAGGGAAGGAAAACGAACCTTTTTATCAGAAGTAACAGGGTTGTCTTCATCCTGCGTGTGTTTACTTATCCCTTCCATCACTTCCCAAGTCAGGTTAAGCCCATCAAACTCCGGATAACGTTTTTCGAGCAGTTTTACAATTCTTAAGCTCTGTCTATTATGTTCAAAACCTCCATAACCTTTCATCAATCGATTCAAAACACTTTGCCCTGTGTGTCCAAAAGGAGGATGTCCCAAATCGTGAGAGAGAGCTACAGCTTCCGCAAGGTCTTCATTAAGCTGAAGGGATTTACAAATAGAACGAGCAATTTGGGCAACTTCAAGGGAGTGGGTAAGGCGAGTTCGGTAATAATCGCCTTCGTGGTAGACGAATACCTGGGTTTTATATTCCAGTCTTCTGAATGCCGATGTGTGGATGATTCGATCGCGGTCTCTTTGAAACCGGGTTCGGTACTTATGTTCCTTTTCCTTATGCTGGCGTCCTTTACTCTCTCCGCTTTTCATTGCGTAGGGAGCAAGGGAGTTGGCTTCAAGCTTTTCGAGATCTTGCCGCTTGATCAAAATGCGACCTAATATTTAATAAGGTGAGGCGGAGAATCTCCGCTGATAAGTAGCACGTAATTTTCTTCCTAAGCTTTCGTGCCCCGGAGGGGTAATATCTTTATTCTGTGAACAAACATTCTCTCGGCTCACCAAGCTATTGCTCAGCGGCCTCCCTCGCCAGAGGGTCAGGAAGTCAAATCATCCAATAGTTGATCCCAATCCGTTTCTTCAATTTCATCTTGGGTAATAGGGCCAAGAACCTGAAACCTTTCCTTTTCGTCAGGACTCAGGGCAAGCTCCTCGAAAGTGATTTCATCTCCCTCCTTCAAACCCGCTTCTAAGATGGAAAGGTTATCCTGCAATTCTTTACCCATATCGGTTTGCCCATCTCTGCAACTACTATCCCGCTGAAGTTGCAATGTCTCAAATACCTGGTCAAAACTTTTGAGAATGGGTCCTCCCTCACTCCCAAATTCACTATTGACCGATCTAAAATATTCCCGATAGAGGTCGTAGTGAATAAACCGGTACTGACTGATCTTGTTCGCTTCCAAATAGTCCTCAGATGCCAGACGATACTGGCCTTCCTTTATATATATCCGCCCCCTGAAAACCCGGGCAAGAAAATGTTTAGGATTTAAGCTCAATACCATATTCAGGTTAAGCAATGCGATGGCTTGTTTCTTCTTTTTCAAACTGGCAAGGGCATGAATAAAATGCCGACGTACTTCAGGGTCCTTATTTTCGAGGAAACGGAGCAGGGGCTCAAACATTGGGAAAATAAGTTCTCCCAGTTTAAATTGAGCAAGACTAATCAAATGACTGACTTTTTTCAATTTCACACCCCTTCATGCGTAGAAAAACCCCTGGGACCGTTCACAACAATCCCTGATTTTTATAAGCCCATGATCTTTTGGATAGAACGATTTTAACTAAATTCATTGCTAGCGTCAACCTTCAAGGAAAATCAGTGAGAAAACCAATATAATCCTTTAAAAAATAAAAGCTTTAAGGTTTTGCCTGGAACCCTCGGGTTTTCTAAGGATTCCTAAACCTTTTCCCAAAAAAGTAAAAATAGAGCTATTTTACCTCTTCGGCTTATCCAGCAAAATAATCGATGAAAAAGTTACAATTCCAGCAAGAACCCCCATAATTGTTTATTTTTCTTGACGTTAGGGGGTTTTTGCGATATTTTTTTAACATGCAATGTCCAGACTGTGGTTATATTTGTTTCAAGCAGGCAAAAGCTTGTGGTGGTTGTGGCTTTGATTTCAAGAAAGCCAAAACTTCTACCAAATCCTTATTCAGGAATGATTCCTTTAGAATTTTTGCTGGTTCGGAAATTATTGAAAAAGAACAAGAATCCTCGGCTGTAACCCCTCCGGCAAACAGTGAAGAAATTGCTGTTATGGACCCCCCTGGTGATTCCCTGGTTAATCCAGAACAGGATTCCGAGGAATTCCTTCTGAATTTATCCGATGCGGAAGAAGAATCACCAGAAACTGACTTTAAACCTTCAACGTCTGAATCAGACGTTTTGGAGTTTAGTTCCCATGCCGATATCAACCTCGAGGAAATGGAAGTTGAAGGGCTTGGATTGGGACTGGAACCCCTTGAAGAAGAGCCAGCCGCTCCCGAAACGGAGGAGCCAGCAATTATCGACCTGGCAGCCAATGATAGCAGCGATCCCTCAGTAGAAATTGCGATAGAGGAGGAACCTGCCGTAGAAGTAGTGCTGAATTCTTTATCAGAAGAGGAACCATCCCTTCCCGAAACGGAGGAGCCAGTAATTATTGACCTGGCAGCCGATGATAGCAGCGATCCCTCAGTAGAAATCGCGATAGAGGATGAGCCTGCCGTAGAAGTAGTGCTGAATTCTTTACCAGAAGAAAATGATGAAATTCAAATTACTGATTCAAGTGAGGTTTCCGAGGACACAGGCATTGAGGTTGTCGAAGAGGATCAAGTAGAAATTGAATCTACATCCCCGGTATTAGATCTTGGAGAAGAAGAAATATCTTTAGAGATTGATGAAGATTTTGAAACGGGAAGTCCGGCCGAACCCCCTCCTCTCCCAGTCCAAATTGAAGAGTTAGACCTGAATCTGGAAATCGATGATTCAGATGGGCCGCTTTCTACTACCAATATTGAAATCCCTGAGATTGAAATTGAAGACCTAGGGCTTGAACTGGAGGATTCGGATTCCCCACCCCCGGATTCAGAAAAACCTTAACCACAAAAAGACCCCTCCTGAAGAGAATAAATTGGATTTTAGGACAAAATTCCTTTATAAAGGGAAGTTCATGGTTAAGCAGTAATCCCTAGGGAAAAGGTTCCGATTCGGTTTTTTTTCTTCTCGATTCCGGAAGCCGCACACCCTATAACCCACTTTTTCTTTCGGACTCTGGTTATTTAAGAGAACCGCACTAAGCCATTAATTTGGCCCGTGAGGGATATTATTGAAAGGAAATATGGGTAATAATTTTTATATCCTCAAACAAGCTAATTTTTATGCCGGAAAAACGGCTCATTTAACTTATTGATAACCCCATCAGGAAAAATAACAGAATGAAAAAAAAATATCTACTCGCACCCGGTCCTACTCCGGTTCCAGAACATGTATCTCTGGAAATGGCTCTTCCCATGCAACATCACCGCACTCCCCAGTTCAGTAAGATATTTGGTGAAGCCGCAGAAGGAGCCAAATATCTTTTTCAAACCAAGCAAGATGTACTTATTCTTGCTACCACTGGAACAGCAGGAGATATGTCGTAATGCCCAGAAAATATAATTTCAGTGCGGGCCCAGCGATGTTACCAGAAGCCGTGCTAAAGCAGGCGCAAGAAGAATTGCCGGATTGGCATGGTTCTGGGGCTTCGATCATGGAGATGAGCCACAGAGGCAAGGAATTTGTATCTGTTCACGAGGAGGCGGAAAAGGATGTCCGTGAACTGTTGGATGTACCCAAGAATTATAAGGTATTGTTTTTACAAGGGGGTGCGTCTGCTCAGTTTGCAACAATTCCCATGAATCTGCTTCGTGGGAAAAC